>WNFI01270373.1_pt1 | contig 15800 bp, 12 predicted proteins | sample 5400471 | NCBI WGS metagenome assembly WNFI01 (sample SAMN13153348, study PRJNA577476) | soil metagenome | isolation source: 100 cm saprolite on Douglas fir-dominated hillslope | place: USA:California | collected 2013-09-17 | reverse complement strand
CGAATCAGAAACGAGGAAGGAATGCCATCTTCACAATAGTGTTGTAAAAAGCGGATAATGGCATCTAGCTCCAGTCCGTTACTACAGGCCTGCTCAATTGATCTGGGCGTGATCTTGCGCCAACCCGTGAGCGTATCCAGTTCGCTCACGCGTTCAATTTGCGCCACGAGGTAGAGATCGCTTACAGCATACAGGGGCTCAAGGCCGCCGTCCTTGTGCAAGCGCCACTGTAGTTCGCTGCCCTCTGCATGACCATGCACAAACAGCTCGTCTTGCGTGGGCGCAGCCGTCAAGGCAGGAAGGAAGTTGCGTTGCCATAAAATGCGTTGTATGGCTGGTAGTTGTTCCCGGGCAACCTCTGCCAGCACTGGCGATAAGCGTCGCTTTAACCATGCCTGTGCCTGCTCATCAGCAAAGAGCAGATCCAGCAGCGCCGGATCTTCAACCTCCAGTAAGGTGACATCTTGCCAGAGTTCAATGCGGCGTGCTTGCCGCTCCCACTCTATAAGTGAATACTGTACATTTTGGGGTATCTCTACGCCGCCTGTGGCCTCCGTCAAAATTTGTTGTATCGTCTCTGCCTGGAGACCTAGCTGGATGGCGCGCATAATGCTGGCCTTTGTCATACGGTACTGGGCAATGTGCTCTAGGCCAATGCGTTCAGCGAAGCTATCTAGCTTAATAAGCAAAGCTTCAGAAACGGGAGCCAGGGCAACGAGTTCAAAATTTGGCTGCACAATTAAGCGCCCCCACGGGACATCCTGAACGGGCAATGCCTCTTTATTTGTCACTACCGCCATCACTGGTGCCGGGCAGAAGGCTGTGCCACTCTTCTCCGTGCGGACATCTACCAATCCGAGCCAGTGAAGCGGCCCCAGTACGACCGCGCGAATGAAGCCACCTTCCACCATATGCCAACCTTCGCGATGGGTTAGCCAACCTCTCCGCAAGCGGAAATCCCACCCGTATGGATTGCTTCCCTGGGAATAGCGATCTGCCCGTGCCCCATACTGGCGAGGAAAGAGCAGGTAGGGTGTATAGAGTTTGGTACGCGCAATGAAGGCAGGTACATCACACCACTTGCCAACTGGCTCCACAGCTATTCGCTCCATAAGCATGTGACGTGCACGCACTACTTCCTCGTGCGCAGCATCGAGTGGCGCGGGGCCGGGCCGTACAATCACATCTGCTAAGAAAGCCAGCTCATTCCAGAAAGAAGTCTCTAACCATAAACGGTAACAGCGGCCCAGGCGTTCTAGCACAGGCAGGCCAAAAAAATCGTCCGGAGGAGCAACATAGAGCGCATTCTGGCGCTCACGCAGCAGGCCCAGCTTCATCAACAGCAGGCGTATAAACAATAAACGTGGGACATCCTGCTCTGTACGAATCTGGTCAATCTGTCCCTTGGATCCTAACAGGTCGATCACTTGCCGTAGAGCCGTGCGTGAGAGCAGCCCACTTCCCACCAGGGGCAAGCCTTCACGCAGCGTTGATACATGCGACCAGTAGAGGTACAGCAGCCGCTGAAAAGTGCGTATGCCTTCTCCAACCTGCTCCAATTCAAATGGAGCTTGCGTGGGCTGACTCATTTTCTCCGCGCGCAAGCTTGCGTTTATGATATTCTTGACCGCTTGGGGCACAATCAGGACACCATCATAGACCCCACTTGTATAGTCCCGTCCGGCAAAATTCGTTTGCTTCCCCCAGAAGAGCAGACCGAGCATCAATAAGCGGCGCAATGACTGTTCGAAAATACCATGTGGATGAGGTGTAGGATAGAGCGTACTCGTCTGTTCAGTGAAAGGCTGATCAGCAGCTTTGTTGGCGCCAATTACCTGGCTGCTACTCAAGTATAACGCCAGGTCGCGGCTATTCGCTCGTCCGCCACACGCCACCAGTTCGCGCAAAATCAGCCCTTCGGTGTCATTGAGGCTGTGAAGAGCTTCCGCAATAGCGTCGTAATTTCAGCAATGATTGCAAATGGTAGGGAGGCACCGTATGTAACAGGTCAATATCACTCTGTTCCATAGTATGGCCTTTCATGCTGAAGCGGAACTTGCCCCCGGCGCTTGAGATCCTCTATCAGACGCTCTGCACCTTGTTTTTTCAGTATCATGCGTGTGGGTGTAATCGTCTGTACAATCTGTTCCTCTACCGAGGTAGTAGCAACAAGTTCCCGCATAACGAGTGTATCCGCAACCTCCAATAAGGAGACACCTGTATACAGGCGTACCTGGCCGTAGCCAGCGATCCAGTGTTCAAGCTGTGCCAGCAGCCGCTGCAGCGGGCCATCCTCCTGTTGCTCCTTTGCTGCCAGTCCTCGCAGCATATGGAGCAGGCGCGCGGGTTGCTTGCCATGGCGTAACGCTTCTATCAACGACCCGGGAGCGAGCCGGTAGCAGAGGCGCGTAGCGTGCACTCCTGCGAACTCTGCGAACTCTTCAATCAATTCAATCAGAGGCCATGCAGTGGGCGTACAAGTGACCAGTAGCTCACCGGTCTCGAGTACCTCCAGCAGCTTTTCCCCTCTCTCGTCTGTAGTAGAGGCGCTGCGTTGTGCGCCCCCATTGTGGGCTGCGCTACCATTTACCTGTCCTTCTCTATCATGTAATAACAATCCCGCCAGGGGCGTCAGGCGAAAGGCTAGTAAACGGCCTTCGCTGGATAAGGCTAGATCGCTGATGCCCCACCAGTGCAGAGGACCACGCAAGAGGCGAGCCAGGTAATGCTCCTCTGCGTGCATCCAATCGCTTAGCTGGGTTGGCTGTAATGGCCGCCCTTCTTCTTGTTCTAACCACCAGTGTGGTGAAGGGAAAAGGCGCTGGCGTTTCTGTAAAAATGTAGGATTCAAACGGTAGATAAAACGGGCGAAAGGAGGAAAACTGATCCATTGATTGAGGGGTGCCTGGGCTATGAGTGCGACCAGAGTTTGCCGGGCTTCTCTATTCTCAGCCTCCAATTCACCTGGGCGCAGCAAGGGGTGATTAAGCGACGTTGTGCGACAGCGCAAGCGCAGATCTTCCTCTTGCAGGTCATACAGTTCATCATAGCCAGGATGTGACAACCACAATTCAAACAGGTCGCGTGCAAGTTCCTTATTGCCAGGTCCCAACAAGAGGTGAGCGGCATTGGAGAGGAGATGGATATATACTGTGCCATCGTTCTCTTTACGGAGAATATCTGCCAGGCGCAGTAAGCGCAGCGCGTAGCTTAGAAATGTCGGCGAACGAGGAATCATGCTTTGCATTTTTTCGACCAAGGCAGGTGAAGGTAAACCATTGGGAGGCGCTATGTTGCCGGCTTCGTCATGAACAGGTGTGCCTGGCGTACGCGCGGCGGAAAAATGTGTGGACGCGCGTAACGTGCCGGTTGTGTTTCCTTCTTCCTTGAGATCATCACTTCCCAGCCTGTAACCATCCAGGGCGCGTCCCACCAGCAACAAGTCGGCCAGCAAACTATACGCTTCATAATGTTGCATGAGTGGCGCTGCGCTCGCATCATCAGTCTGCCTATTAAAAGATGTAATCGGTACTAGAACATGTAAAGCAGCCTGTACCTCGGCTGGAATGGACCAGCCTACATCGTATAAGGCACCACTCAAACCGATGCGTTGCTGGGGTGCACTGTTGAGGCTTGTATGAAAAAGGAGACCTTTGCTTTGCAGCACGAGGAGAATTCGCTGCAAATGTTCTGGAGGCCCAAAGGCAAAACGTTCAAACAGGCCATGCAGATCGTCATCTGTCATGGAACCTCCGGCCAGGGCCAGGGTCGCTAAGAGTTGGCGCTGGGGCTTTTCAAGCGTACTCGCTATCTTGCGTATGACTTCTGGCTGCTGCAGAACAACAACAATAGCCTCTGCTAGCTGCTGTTTGTTTAAACCGATGGTGGTAATGTCGTATTCGCGAGCTATTCCTCGTAAATCGCTTAAACCCATCTGGGTTAAGATATCATATAGATTGTTGGATGGTGTTGGACCCCGTAAAGTCGCGGCATAGCCAGTCTTCGCAAACTGGCGCGCAGGCTTCGGTGTACTGCGTTGTTCTTCGGATGCAGTCTTAACCTCTTCACGTTTAACTGGCGTCGCCTGCGCGAGACCTGGCTGGAGTGAAGGTGTAAATGTTTCAGGGCGCGCCAGCCATTCATAGAGGAGAGCCGTTACGTGGCGGCAAATAATCCCAGAAGTTGGGCTACACGAACAGTGAGCCTGCCAATTGTTGGAACTCTGTATCTCGATGTCAACACTGTAACGCTGCTGTTCAGGCTGCACGTCTTCTGCTGCTATAGATCTGTTTGCTGGATATGCGCCTGTGCCATGTTCCCATTTTGACATATCAATAACGCCAAGGAGGAGCGCACCTCGACGCATTGTGGCCTGGACAGCACCTAAGCGGCAATACTCTTGTCCCAACGAAGCCGCTGCCAGCCCTGCCATGCGGATAATATCCGAAGCTCGCAGGTGTTTTAGTGCGTTAGGTACCACATCATCCATATATAATATCCAACAATGTTTACTAGAAATCGAGTAAGATGTACTATAATAGCACGAAGAGAGCCTGGGGTCAATCTCGCCGGTTAAGCTATCCTTATAGGAATAACGGTAAAATTACCCGAAAGTCACTACTTTTCCAGGGCAAACATCACATTCGCTACAGCGGCCAGCGCCGCCGTCTCGGCACGAAGAATGCGCGTCCCTAACGTTACTATCTGCACGTTATAGCGTTGTGCCAGTTTAATTTCCTCCGCCATCAAGCCGCCCTCCGGCCCGATACCCTAACGTTACTATCTGCACGTTATAGCGTTGTGCCAGTTTAATTTCCTCCGCCATCAAGCCGCCCTCCGGCCCGATAAATAGCACTACCTGCTGAGGTCCGCTATCAGGTGCTGCTCCTGTGCGCGCCAGGACATCACGTAAACTGCGCGTTTGTTCCTCTTCCCAGGGCATAATGGCTAGCGCACCTGGGGGCAGGTCCTCTAAAGCGTGCATCAAGGGGCGAATGGGTAGTAGTTCGGGCAATCGTGCACGACCACATTGTTCAGCCGCTTCTTGAATGATACGCTGCCAGCGTTGTAGCTTGGCGGGACCGATCTCTTCCAGGCCAGCCATTGAGCGGCGACAGACGATAGGCGCGAAGACCGTCACGCCTAATTCGGTGCCTTTCTCTAAAATCCACTCGAAGCGAGCCGATTTAAGTAGGCCCTGGCAGAGTACAAGACGTACAGGGGATGCACTTTTACCCTGTCTGCGTTCTAACAATTGTACCTCTACACCTGCCCGGTTACTCTTGCTGATTGCCGCCAGTACCTCGTCGCCACTGTTATCAAGCAAGACCAGTTGTTCGCCTACTCCCAGGTGCAATACATCACGTACCTGGTGAGCCAGCTTTTCTGGCAGCGGTACAACCAGGTCTTCTTCACCGGCTGCAATTCCTTCCTGGCTGGAAGGTAGCGTGCTTGCCAGTAAAGCGGGCGCTACAAAAAAACGATGCATAGCTGCTACTCTGCCTTGCGCAAGATAAGCACAAACCAATCATCAATATTGGCCTGGTCGATCAACTCCAATCCTGCTGCCAGCAAGGCGGGTTCGGCGTCCTGACGGCGTGCTTCGATAATCCCGCTGGCGATGAGCAGACCTCCAGGAGCAAGCACCTGAGCGAGTTGAGGGGCCATACCGCCGATAACATGGGCGATAATGTTCACCAGCACCATATCGTATTGTCCCGCCATGCGTGCGGCCTCGCTCGCATCGAGCAAGCCCAGCACAACCTTCACTTTATCTTCCAGGTGGTTGACGGCCACATTAGCCGTGGCGCTTTCTACCGCGACAGCGCTGTTGTCGATGCAATAGACGCTGGCCGCGGCCAACCTGGCCGCGGCTAAAGCCAGGATGCCAGATCCCGTACCCACATCAAGGACACGCATGCTCGGCCTGGTACGTTGTTCAACCTGTTCCAGACACATACGCGTTGTCGGATGCAGGCCCGTTCCGAAGGCCATACCCGGGTCAAGTTCCAGGACCACCTCGTCCGGTTTGGGCGTATAATCCCGCCAGGAAGGACGAATAACCAGCCTGCGACCGATATGGGTGACATGAAAATAGTCTTTCCAGGCGTTTGCCCAATCCTCTTCATTGACGATACGTGTTTGTAGCTTCCCCACAAAGTGTTCTCCCAGGCTGGACAGGTGCCAGAGACCTTCCGCTACCTGCTGGCGTAGTTCCTCTTCCTTGCCATCGATAGGCAGATAGGCATGAACATGTACGGGTTCTCCCGTCAGCACACGATATTGCTGTCCCTCGTCTATCAGTTCAAATGGTTCCTCAATTGCCACGCCACCAGGCGTATAACGGCTCAGCAGTTCACTCACCGCTTCCACCGCTTCAGGGTGTGTACGTACCGTTAACTCTAACCAACGCATATTAATTCCTATTATCTACTTAACCGTAACTAAACTATGTAATTTGTAGTCCTATGGGTTGTGCAGCCGTACACATCCCAAGTAATTGTAGTTGTGGAGGTTGTGCAGCCTGCGGCTGCACAACCTCCACAACTACAAAAAAAGCGAGCCACCGCAGGTGGCGAGCAGACCAGCATAGAGTCAGACTAGATCCAAATTATAGTAGCCATATGTCGTTATCTCTTGAAAGCCGCAGGAACGATAGAGGCTAATCGCTGGTCTATTTTCGCTCTCCACTTCGAGGGCAATGCGCCTCTTACTACTCTCGTGTAGCTATAAAATACTGATTATGTGGATCATGCATACTCTCAGCCACGTGCCGCCTCGCCCCTTCCTGTGTCTGCCCAAAACAGGCGGTGATAATCTGCGCCAAAACCTCTATATCCGCCTCTGTTGCGTGGCGCAGGCTAAGCCGCTCCGTGTAATCTTCCCTCGTGCGCAGTGTTGTCAGCACCATCTTGTGCTCAGAATAATCGTATTGCGCTCCCACCGCTGCTACGAATGCCTGACCAGAGCGCGAAAAACGCTCGCAGGCGAGGATGAATCGCTCGATACCTCGCTGCTGCGCCTCGGCTCTGGCCGCTGCTAGCAGGCTCGTCGCAATACCCTGGCGTCGGTAGTCAGGATGGACCATGGCCATCACTTCTTTATCTTTGCTGCCTATGCTATCTAACGCTAGCAGGCCAACCAGTTTTCCCTCCGCATAATAGAGAAAATCATTCGTTTCGCGGCCAGCGCGTGTTCGCAGCATGGCGATAGCCAGCTTTACATTCAGGCCCTCGTAGGCATTGCACACCTCTAAAAGCTCACTCGCCTGTTCAAGCTCAGCATTTGCCCATGTCCGTTTTTGTATCAAGCCTTGTATTGCTTCACCGGCCAATCGCTTAGCTCCTCAATTATCTATTAGTCAGGTCGATAGCATAATATCCATACGTCCTGCTCTCTTTAAAGCCGCAGGAACGATAGAGGCCGAGGGCATTGGTATTTTCGGTCTCGACCTCGAGCATAATGCGCTTCTGACTCCTGGCCTGGATGGCACGAATTGTCTCTTCTAACATCTGCCGCCCGTAGCCGCGTCCCCTATACTCGGGACGTACCACGAAGCCATAAATGCCGATCTCGTCTGGTAATTCATACAATCGCAGGCAGCCAACCGGCTCTTTACAGCCCAGGCCAGCTTCTCCCAGTGTCGCAATATAAATCTGGCAATCGTTTTCCTGAAAACACTGGATGACAAAGGCCTGTAACGCCTCGATGGTCTCGCCAGGTTCACCTGCCATGATCGTGACCAGCGCATCCAGGTCGCTATCCTGGGCTGCTCGGAAAGAAAGCCGGTCATCGAAGGCAAATTTTTCATGCAGTGTTTCCAGGATCATTTCGTGTTCTGAGAATGCCTGTTTAGCTCCCAAACTTGCGATCAGCGCTTGCCCTGAATGTGAGCCATGCTCACAAATCAGGATTAACCTGTGTACGCCGCGCAGCCGACATTCTTGCCTGGCAGCCGTGAAAAGTGCCGTGAAAATGCCCTTGCGACGATGGTCTGGATGGACCATGCCCGTCAGTTCTTTCTCTTTTGTGCCATGATGATCCAGTACCAGGTAACCGACAAGTGCGCCCTCTTCATAATAGAGAAAATCATTGGTGATGCTGTTGTAAGGAGAACGAAACTTGATCCAGCCTATGCGCATGGATAGGTTTTCGTAAGCATTGCATACGTGCGCAAGCTGTTCAATCTCCGTTACTTCCGCATCTGTCAGAGTCTGTTTTTTGATAAGGCCCTGCTTTAGTTGGTTCGTCAATCGCTAGCTGCCTTTCTTTGCTACCCCAAATTGTTGTATGCCTCCCTGCGCATTTTATCCTTCCAATATATATATACGTACTGATTAATTTGTCAAAGTGTATAATCGGGCCCCTATTCTAAAACACTGCTGGTTCCATATAGTCGCCGAAGACCGAGCGGAAGACATCCATAATCTCCCCCAGCGTGGCATAGGCCTTTACTGCTTCAATAATGGCGGGCATGGTGTTTTCTCTTCCCTCGGCTACACGCCGCAGGTTCTCCAGAGTCTTTTTGACGGCTGCGTTATCCCGCTCACGTCGCACGCGCTTGAGGCGTTCGAGATGGGCCATCTCACCAACGCGATCAATATAGAGCGTGGGAACTTTAATATCCTCTTCAATGATATAGTCATTGACCCCGACAATTGTGCGCTTATGGGCATCGATCTCCTGCTGATAGCGATAGGCCGACTCGGCAATTTCCCGCTGGAAAAAGCCATTGAGAATACAGGCCAGCACACCACCCAGGGCGTCAATACGGTTAATGTAATCCATGGTTGCTCGCTCAGTCTCGTCCGTCAAAGCCTCGATAAAGTACGAGCCACCGAGCGGATCAACGGTATTCACCACGCCGCTTTCATACGCGATGACCTGTTGCGTGCGCAGGGCAATCAATACGGCCTTCTCGGTCGGGAGAGCCAGGGCTTCATCCAGTGAATTAGTATGTAGCGAGTTGGTCCCTCCCAGTACAGCGGCCAGGGCCTGGATGGTTGTACGCATAATATTGTTATCGGGCTGCTGGGCTGTCAGCGATACCCCCGCCGTCTGGGCATGACAGCGCATCAGCCACGAGCGCGGATCTTTCGCACCATAGCGTTCGCGCATCAACTTTGCCCACAGGCGTCTTCCGGCGCGGAACTTGGCGATCTCCTCAAAAAAGTCATTATGCACATCGAAGAAGAAGGAGAGGCGAGGCGCAAACTCATCGATCTTCAGGCCGCGCTGCAGGGCTGCATCTACATAGGCCAGACCATCGGCAATAGTGAATGCTAGCTCCTGTACCGCCGTAGCTCCCGCCTCGCGAATATGGTAGCCGCTAATGCTGATGGTATTCCAGCGCGGCATATGATGTGTCCCAAATTCAATCGTATCCGTGACCAGGCGTATCGATGGCTCCGGCGGGAAGAGGAACTCCTTCTGCGCGCTATATTCCTTGAGGATATCATTTTGCAGAGTGCCCCCTAGCTTCGCCATCGGGAAACCGCGCTTTTCCGCATTGACAATATACATGGCCCAGATTACAGAGGCAGGGCTATTAATGGTCATCGACGTAGTAATTTTATCAAGGGGTAGCCTATCAAACAGCACTTCCATGTCAGCCAGCGAGGAGACTGCTACGCCACATTTACCAAACTCACCTGTGGCCAGGGGATGATCAGTGTCATATCCATAGAGCGTCGGCATATCAAAAGCTGTCGAGAGCCCTGTCTGCCCCTGCGAGAGTAGGTATTTGAAGCGTTTGTTGGTGTCCTCGGCGGTACCAAAGCCTGCGAACATACGCATCGTCCAGGGTTTGGCCCGGTACATCGTCGGCTGGACACCGCGCGTATAGGGATACTCGCCGGGCAGGCCGATATCGCGGCTATAGTCCAGTTGCTCATTATCTTGCGGCGTGTATATGCGCTTGATAGGTACACTGGAGGTCGTGATTAAATTATCGCGTTCCGGCATGCGCTGCTGCGATTTTTGTACAGCGCTTTCTTCCCAGTGCTTCCGCTCGACTTTCAACTGCTCTAGCGTCTCTTTATCAAAAAGGCTGCCCTGTTCGACAACGGCTGGCTGCATATCACTTGTTTCCGGCGCTCTCTGCTCAAGCATGTTCAAAGGCTCCTCTTCATTGAGTGTCAACGTACCGGGCGTAATACCATGCGCCCCTCCCAAACTTTACACATGGACGCAGCATTATAGCGTCATTCTATATATCCAAATCTAAATTCCCCTACAAACAACATATTGCCTATTGATCTGTATTGTACCATAGTTATCAGCAAGAGCAGAGAATATCAGGAACATGTAATAGTCGAGAATGCAGAGGCTGGGGCCTTGTCAGGGCGTGATGTGCCCCCCCTTAGGGACAAGCCCTCTAAGCGCGAACGGAAGGAGTTGTGAGTAATGCTCCATCGCAACCCTTGTGGTCGCCTCTACTATACACGGGCTTGGCAAGCCGCATCGTGTATAGTAGGGGCATCCCCTTGCGGGTGCCCTGGCCCGCGCGGTCGCCCTGGCCATTGCGGTCGCCCTGGCCCCCCTGTCCGCGTCTATGGGTGCATCCCCTTGCGGGTGCCCTGGCCCTCCCGTCCACGTCTATGTATGGGTGGTCTATGGGTGCATCCTCTTGCGCATGGCCGACAATGTCTCAAGTCCGCGTCTATGAGGGCATCCCTTTGCGGGTGCTCCAACCCTATGCAGTAGAGGATGTAACTTGCTCACGTATGAACGATATGGGCATATTTACTTCCTACCTACCTCTATTACGTATGGCGATGCCACTGATTGTAACTGTAGCAATCGAAGGATGATTAACCGAAGAAAGGACAGACCATGTCAACTGAGATTACTACTTCTGGCGTCCATCACATCCGGCTCATCGTAACCGACCCTATTCGCTCACGTGACTTCTACACCTCTTTTCTCAACTTTAAGGTAGCAGCAGAGCTGCCGCCAGGGTTTGTGCTGACAAATGGGAATATCCTGCTGGGCGTTACACCACCCTGGGATGCGAGCCAGGCGCTCCCCAATGATCGTTTTAGCCCACACCGCGTGGGGCTGGATCACCTCAGCTTTAGCGTCGCCAACCGCGCTGAACTCCACAAAGCCGCAGCCCTTTTCGAGGAGCACGGCGTGGAACACGGGGAAGTGAGAGATCTGCCGCCCTTTGGGATTACCATCCTGAGTTTCAGTGATCCCGACGGCATCCAACTGGAATTAACTGCCCCTCTAGAGTAAGGATGATAGAGAACAGAGAGCAAGATACCTGGCCGGGCCAGCAGGGTTTCAGGCCACGCGACGTTTCTGCATATCTAAAAGAGGACACTTCCTCAATGTTTTTGACAAAGAGCAGCATGCGGTGGTTTCGCAAGCGCAGGGAAGCGGAACCATTTGATCAGTTCATGCTGGCTTTTCAGAAGCGACGATGGGAAAAGGATTGACAGAGTCTATCCGTGTATGCTATATTTTGACCATGCGGATAAAAAATAAACCGGACGGTCAAAGCCGTCCTACGTTCACCGAAGCAGCCCGGCGCACACAGATCATTGAGTGTGCCATTGAAACGCTTGCCACCCTGGGGTATGCCCAGGCATCGCTGGCTCACATCGCCAAACGAGCGGGCATCAGCAAAGGCGTGATTGTTTATTACTTCAGCAGCAAGGAGGAGTTGTTCGAGCAGGTCATTCAAGCGATCTACACGGAAGGCGCGCGCTTTCTAGGACCGCCGATCGCTGCGCAACCCACGGCCACCCTGATGTTGCGCACCTATATCCAGACGAACGTCGAGTACATTGGAACCCACCGCCTGCAGATGCTGGCGATCAGGGAAATCGTCCTCAACTTTCGCCCAGCAGACGGCAAGTTTCGCTCCGGTCTCCTTAAAGAGTCGTCGATTCTCGACGCGATAGAGGCCATTTTGCGCAAAGGTCAACAAGATGGGGAGTTTCGGGCTTTCGATCTGCGAGTGATGGCCATCACCATCAGACAGGCGATTGATGTGGTGCCTCGCTGGCTTTCGGCCAATCCGAACCTGGATGTGGAGGCGTATGCGCGCGAACTGGTGACCCTGTTTGACCAAGCCACGGCACTCTCGATTGCTCCGCATTGACGGAGAAGGAACGAAAGAGGAACCCATCATGAAAGCATTCCAGGGAAAAGTCGCCGTCGTGACAGGAGCAGCCAGCGGCATCGGCCGCGCGCTGGCCGAACGCTGCGCGCAGGAGGGCATGAAGGTCGTGCTGGCCGACATCGAAGAACCGGCCCTCATGCAAACCAGCCGGGATCTCGCCGCCCAAGGGGCACAGACCCTCGCTGTTCCGACGGACGTTTCACAGGCCGGGGAGGTCGAAACGCTGGCCCGCAAAGCCTTCGAGACCTACTCTGCCGTGCATCTGTTGTGCAACAACGCGGGTGTAGGAGGCGGGAAGAGCGCCTGGGAAAGCACCCTGGCAGACTGGGAATGGGTGCTGGGCGTCAATCTGTGGGGCGTGATACATGGCATCCACTTCTTTGTCCCGCGCATGCTCGAGCAGCGCTCCGAGGGCCACATTGTCAATACCGCCTCCATGGCGGGTCTCACGTATGGCCCAGGTCAGAGCATTTACAAAGTGAGCAAACATGGCGTGGTGAGCCTTTCTGAGACGCTCTATTATGAACTGGCTCTGCGGGGCGCCAGCCTCAAGGTGTCCGTCCTGTGCCCCGGCTTTGTGAATACCAACGTGCTAGACTCGCAGCGCAACCGCCCGGCCAGACTCCAGAACGCCCCGGATGGAAAGGAATCCCCTCCTCAAGCGGAGGCCGTGCGGCAACGCATCCAGCAAGCCGTGCGAGAGGGGATGCCTCCCCAACAGGTCGCCGATATCGTCTTTGGGGCCATTCGCGAGGAACGGTTTTATATCCTCACGCACCCAGCATGGAAAGGCGCCATCCAGATCCGGATGGAGGATATCCTCCAGGAGCGCAATCCCACCCTACCAGAATCCCTCACTAAAGCCGTGCGATCCATGTCCTCGCTAGAAAACGATTGAGATCCGATGTCAAAGATGCAAACCGCCAATCACCCAGCCTTGTCTCGGCGCGCGATCAGGACGAGGCTTCTCCTCACCCTCATCTATGCGGCGCTCGTCCCCTATCTCATCTATCGCGTGGGCACTGAGCGCTATCATCTCTCCGCGGTGAACGCGCTCTTGCTGGCCGCCCTTTCGCCAGCAGTTGGCTCGCTCATCGAGTTCGTGCGGAAGCGCCAGCTGAGCGTGCTTGGCCTATTTGCCCTTGTAGGGATCGCGGCGAAGGTCGCCAGTGCCTTGCTCTTCCATGATCCTCACCTTGTGCTGATCAGCGAGTCGCTGCTGACCGGCGTGTATGGGCTGCTCCTGCTGGGTTCCGTGCTGATCGGCAAGCCGCTGACGGTCGTACTTGTCGCGAACATGTATGCGACGTCTCCAGAGCAACGCGCGCAGATGAAGCAGCGCCTGCAAGCCTCAGGGACCCATCGCCATGTGCTGGTTCTGACAGCGATGTGGGGGTTGGGGCTGCTGCTCCTCTTGGCGATCAGCGTACTGCTCACCTACACACTTCCCATTGCCACCGTCGTTCTGATACGTCCAGTAATTGACTATGGGATGATCGCCGCCTTGGTTATGGGCACAGTGGCTTACAGCTCTGTCGTCCTGCAGATCAGAAAACGTCGGCAAAGTGCTCGAGGGGCAACGCTGAATGTCAAGAGGATACGTGCTGATCGCCACGCCCTCGTCGTGACCATGTCTCAGATGGGAAGAGCCGGCTTATGCGGCAGAAGGACAACCATGTGATGGAGAAAGAACAACGACGTGAAGCAAAGCAACACCTCGTCGTCTTGATGCACCAAGGAATCTCCTGGAAAGAGGCAAGAGCCACTGTGGGAGTTCACATCAGCCGATCCACTGCCTATCGCTGGGTGCAAGGAGTGCAGTCACGGGGAGAGGCCGCGCTCCTCGATAGGAGACATGGGCATCCAACGAAACTGCGAGAAGCCGTACTCCAATGGCTGGTTGCGACCTGCCGCGCCAATCCACAGATGCCGAGCCGTGAGGTGCAAGCCGCGCTACAAGAACAGTTCGACATCTACGTCAGTATTGGGTACCTCAATCGCGTCCGTGGTCAGTTGGGCATTGAGAATCACAGGGGGCGCTCGAAAAAAAACAGCAAACGGTCTCTTCTCCCTCCTGGCCCCCAATGGCAAGAAGGCGCAGGAGCTTTGCTCCTCGTCGCCGCTGCGAACACATCTGGTTTGCTAGAAGCCTTAGAAACTGCTCTGTCTTGCTGTGCTCCCCAGGCTGGTTCACGTCTTGCTCACCTTTCCTCTTCGTCGCGTCAGAGCCTTTTGCAGACCCCGCTCTTTTTGGGAGTGGTGGGCCTCTCACGCCCCTGGGGCTTACGCGGTTACACTGGCGATGCTCTCGGGAGGCTTCCCGGGCGTTCGCGTGCTTACGGTTATTTTCATACGGAGCGGTTTCTGGCAGAACTTGCCAGGTCCAATGGAGCCGAGGCATTCACGAGCGCTCTCGCCAGGTGGACCACTCGCCTGTGGCAGTCCGAAGTCTCTGCCGGGATGAATGTGTCGGCGCTCTTTTACATTGATGGACACCGCAAGCCGGTTTACACAGATGCCCTGATTCCTCGTGGTCTGGTTGGGCGACTCTCAACAATCTTAGGAAGCCGAACGCTTGTCTTGCTTCATGATGCGTCAGGCCATCCGTTGCTTATCACCACCCATCGAGGCGATCAGCATCTGACCTCTGGATTACCGACCGTGATCAAGCAGTATGAGCAGGAAGCTGGTCTGGGTACGGTTCGGTATCTCGTGGTTGATCGGGAAGCAATGGCAGCGGAATTTCTGGCAGCACTCAAAGAGACAGGGCGAACGGCCATCTCTGTCCTCCGAACCGATCAATATGGTGGGCTCGACTCCTTCACGGACATTGGAGCCTTTGTCCCACTACGTGTTTCAAAACAAGGAGACGTGCTTCGCGAGGTTGCCCCCGCATCGATTGCCCTTCCCCTGCCCGAACAAAAAGGGCAGGTGCTTCAGCTTCGCGTCGCCCTGATCCGCGATCTGTGTCGCCGCGTTCCTGTGCCTCCGACGAAAGAAGAGTTGGACTATCCCAGGCGCTGGGACGCTGATCTTGATTGGAAAGAGCGCATGTGGTGGGAGGAGGGGTGGCAGGCCACGCCATCGCCAGCCCCGCCGACCGTTCCGAAACGTATCCCGATTGTGAGCACGGCAGAAACCATCGACGCGGTGGAGCTAGCCGAAACCTACACCCGGCGCTGGCCTCTTCAGGAAAATATCATTCGTGACTTTTTACTCCCCTTAGGGCTCGATACCAACCACGGCTACAGCAAAAGGCCAGTGGAGAATTCTGAGGTTGCGAAGAAACGGACAGCACTAGAAAAACGGCTGGTGAATGTGCTGACGCTTCAGCAGAAGGAGCGCGCAAGCGGAGTCGCAATGGAAGCCTCCTCTACGCGAAGCGGTGCAAGCTGACCAAAGAACGAGCCAAGGAGTTGTATCATGTTCTCAACACGCACCTCATCGAGTTGGAACAGCAGGGCATGGAAGATTGGCGTGTGCGAAAAACCATCAAAGAGGAGAAGGCGGTTGCCGATGCCGAAATTGAGGAGTATCAACAACGGCAATGGAAGGCGTTTGAGACAAGCAATCAAGAACATCGCAAGTGTGAGCGGTATTGCCAGGAACAGCGCCAGTTATTATGTGCGTTAGAAGATCTCAAAGCACAGGAGCGAGCGATGTATGAGTT
>WNFI01077676.1_pt1 | contig 15800 bp, 18 predicted proteins | sample 5400471 | NCBI WGS metagenome assembly WNFI01 (sample SAMN13153348, study PRJNA577476) | soil metagenome | isolation source: 100 cm saprolite on Douglas fir-dominated hillslope | place: USA:California | collected 2013-09-17 | reverse complement strand
CCTACTGTAAGGAAGTCTCTAGTATTAGAGGATTGTTGTCTATGCTTGGAAGGTTGGGATTGTCATATTAGTGGGCACCAACTTGAGTAACCAAGTAGCAAGGCAAGTCCTACCTAGAGTACTCCCCTTGGGATTGAGTGATTTCTTGGGTGTTATCTCATCGTATTCTGGCCTGATCCTAGTCTAAGGAGATTGGGAGTCTTACAGATTTCTTGGAGACTCATTTATCCCATCATTATCTGTGATTTTTCCTACAACATCCACTAGATACACCTGTCCAGCCCCTTCTTTCCCTGCATACCCAGATCCCTAAGTGGTGTGTGGAGTAGTCCCCTTCTGGAAGACACAGTTTTCCCATCTACACTGGTCTCAGACACGCCCTGACACATACCTCTGACAATACCCAATGAATTTGTCAGGGAATGTTGTATGTGGGATAATGGCACAATGTGGGACCTGCCTTTGGAGACATGTATCAGGCTTCAAAACATGCTAGAGAAATGGGTTAACCTGGGGTCATCAACTTGTTTGGACCAGAACATTGCTGGAAGTGTTTTTCTGGGAATTGTGAAAAACTGGAATGTTGTTTAAGTACCAGTAGAAAGAGGGGGATTAGACGACTCCAATGATACTACATATGACCTAATACCTGGAATATTGAGGGAGATATGGCTGTTTTATGGGAAATTACTGGAAATGCACAAGATTGACAACTCTGGACCTAAGGGGGGAATTGCTCCTGTTTCTCTGCCTAGGCCTTCATATAACCTGAATAGTGACATATGGTCACATTAGACATTGCTATGGCCTCTGACAAAAAGGGGAACAGACTTTTCAATTGGAGATCATTATGGAAAACACAGAAGTAACCAGGTCAATATAAGGCTCAATCCTGTATTTCGAATATATTCCCTCCTACTCTTCGGATTCTGGACGAACTTGGTACTCACGGAAAGCTATTCACCAGGAGCATTCAACGCCATAGGTTACGAGAAGTTTGGAGCAGAACTCGCCGAGAACATTGGATAATACCGAAATTGTGCCACCCAGATATATTTACGGATATTGGTGCCTTCCTTATTTGGAACCACCGATCTAATCGCTCATTCTTCATCTCTGGCAGTCATCCTTCAGTTCCAAGATGTTATCAAAGGTATTTTGGATGGTTTTGGGGTAGAAAAGTGTGTTTGATTCAGGAGAATTGAAAGGGATGGTATTTTCCCTCTTAAACTAAGCTTGTAGAGTTGGATATTGTATGGCAGAGGCTGTGGACATGGACTTAGCATCAGGAATTCTTATATCAACAGTCTGATAGCCGGTTTCTTTATAATCTGGCTGGGAACTTGTATGTACAACATTGAATCATATTTTTCGGATTTCAGATCCCCCTTCTTTCTTTTGAGTATGGACTGCATGCTAGACTTCTCCAGTGTGAGAACCTTGTGAGATTCTTACTAAGGGAAAGTCTCTAGATTAAGAATTCTTCTTGTTTGTGCCTGGCAGTTGGGTAGAAGCTCCAGAGTGGGCACTGGCTGAAGATTTCAGGTTCCAAATAGATTCTTTCTAGGGTGATCCTTCTATGAATCTGTACTTGGGTGAGGCTAGTCCCCTAGTTCCTCCTCCTTAGCAAATAGGACAGATTTTATCCTGTTCCAGACTGCCAGTGCCAGAGGGCCAGGTAGTCATTTGTGCTGCTAGTTGCACTTGGCCAGGCCTCATTTGTTCCTCTGTATCACTCCCCTGGAGACAGAGAGGTGTAGTACATTCTTGAGCCCCAAGCTCTTAGTTTGCCCACTTACAATGTCCACCTCCAAACACTTGACTGTTCCCTGTCACTAAGGCCTTCCCCACTCTTCTTCCATACCCACTTCCTCCCATATGGCCCAAGATGATTGATTTTGGTCTCATCTGACCAAATTACCCTCTTCCAGCCCTTCAAAGTGCTGGTGGCTTTTGGCAAAGTTCAACCTCTCTCTATGATGACATTTAGAAAGAGTGGATCTTCTGGCCTTTACTACAGCCTTGAGATCAGTCTTATTTAGTGCCCTTTGAATCATTTGTGATGACACTTGTTCAGGGAATGTTTCTTGAAGTGATTCCACCCCTTGGACAGCAGTGTCAGGTCTCCTAGTGCTGATAATGTGGATGGCATGGCATATAGTGATGGAGTTTAGCTTAGAAGGCCTGTCCTCCTGGGCCTTGTGAATGATAGAACAATGCTGGGAGCAAATTCTGTCAACTGTGGGGGAGTAGACATCAATTTCCAACATGATTTTCATGAAGGACTTGCCCTGATCAAGCAGGTTGAGAATGTCATTCTGAGTTTGTTGGGAGATGGACTTCATGATGGAGTGGCAGAGGCTGGAGGTGTTTTGTGCCTTAATTTCAAACTCAATTGAGTCTAGTATAATGCTACAACATTATTTTCATGTTTTGTCTGATTAGAATGGAATACAATGGAGATACATATAAGGTTCTACAATTGTCAGTGACAAAGCTATTGCAATGCATTATCCACAAAGATTGGTCTGTATTTCCATCAAATCTTATGCACATTGCATGATTCATGCCTTGGTCAAAAGCTGAGAGGCAACTCTTTTTGACCATTTTATTTCATTCTTATTTGTTTCCTCAATGTGGAAATATCCATCAAACATTGCAACAGTTTTGTATGTCACTGTACATATATACAGCATCATATGGATACACTGAGGGGCCAGCCCCTTGAGACCCACCTTCTGGGGGCTCCTGTGGTTACTCATTCCATTGACCAAACACCAAATATGAAGTCTGGATAATTTCTTTCTATTTTATTCAGTATCTACATGTCATGGTACAACCTCCCTTCTTTCCTTTTTCATCTCTTTCCTCTTCCCCTCCTCCTCTCTTCCATCCTCCATCCATTTCCAACTCTGTCTGATGTAGACAGTAGGACATGCCCAGCCATAATACTAATCCTAAGCCCTCTAGGTACTCAAACCAGGATAGAAGAGCAGGATAGTGAAAGAGAGAGGTGGGTCTGATGTATTTGGCCACACAATGGATTGATATGGTCTCAAAATATAAAACAAAAACTTTGTGTGGGCTTCTTCCTAGATCTGATAAGACCCTGGCCACCCTAGTTCTGGCCACAGCAAAGGAAGTTCTGAGCCTTATTCCACTTCACAAAGAACCTATGAGGTGCTCCTGCAAGTGATCCCCCTTAAAATTGGAAACTTCAACTGATGCTCTCTCCAGAGTCTTACAGCAGTTGCCAACTAAGGTCTGAAGATCTTCTTGCACTGAGAGTCTTATCCAGTGATAGGATTTGTGCAGGTTGCTCATACTAAGTCACTTCTGTGCACAGATATCAAGGCAATGGGGGGATTTTCTGATGATTTTCAGAAAGAGAACTGATGTTCATTCAAAATTGTACAAGGTATATAAGGGGTCCGGCTATCTCAAACAATATACGTCTTCTGTCCGTCAATATACCATGCCTGCAGCCTCCTCCAGCTTCACAACATGATTTCCAACCTACAAAAACCATAATCCTTGAAGTTATACTAATGAAACCCCCTTTTTAACCTCCAAATCACTCCAAACCCGGCCAGAAACGACTCAGAACTGAGGGAGAACACTTGACGCGTAAGGAGGAAGTCCAGCGAGCGACCAGCCGGAATAGGAAAGCACTAATATTCCTTATCTGCACCAATCGGTTCATTTCCCGGTAATATCCGACGTCCTCAGCGAGTTCTTCTCCAATCTTCTTACAACAGACGGAGTTGGATTCTCCTTGAAAATACCTTTCCGTAGGTACCAAATTTGACCGAAATCCATAGGGTGGAGGGGGAGATATGAGAGAAACAAGATGCAGCCTTATCATGACTTGGCTTTCTCTGTATCTCTATATCAATTTTGAATGGAATAATTCGTTCCCCTTTGTAAGAGTCCATGGCAACGTCCTAGGTAGCCGTACGTCGACGCTCGGACTGCCGGGAGGTCTAGATAGGAAGCTAGGAGCAATTCCCCCCCTTTAAGGTCCATAATTGTCAACTTGTTCCCATAATTACTCCGTGAATACTGAACCGTTTCTCACGATCTCAACGGCGTTGTGATCTCCTTGAAAAGACCTTTCCAACGATGTATAATACGGCCCGGTACTCCGAGGGGATTCCGTGTAAGAGTAGGTAAACAAAAACTCGGCAAGTTCCGGTTCGAGTCCCCCAGAGCATGTACAGAGACAGGAATACCACCTTTGTGATTGCCAGAATTAGCTGTATTTCTGGGATGGTTATGACAAGATTCAGGGCATTTTTGAAAATCCACATTTTAACTCCAATGGTATTTTTAATGAGTTTCACATATTGAAAAGAATGTCACATATGATGCCACTACTGAAGCATGCTCTGAGTCTCCAAAATGGACTCTATAGGTGAGTCTTATAGTGAACTGTTATCCTGCCTACACTGACCACATCTGCTTGCCTTCCACCCTGTCCATGCCAACTCCAAGGCATACTTGTGCAGCTACACTACATCCACTGTCAGACTAGCCTCAGACTAACATCAGACCTGCTCAGGTCCGGTTCTCACACCAAGGAGTACCATTTATATACCCTTGTCTAATTTTTCTGATCCTTTTTCATTGGCAATGATGGGTAACTACCTTTTTTCTTGATTAACTCCTTTCTCTGCATTATCCATCCATTATATATAGTTGGACTCAAGTAGAATGAGAAGGCAGCTTTCTTCTCATTCCTACTCAGGTAAAGTCCCCTCTGTGTACATACTTTAGTCCATACATTATAACATTCCTACTCAGGCATTCAGCAGGGACATGTTCCCCTTGAGTGGCCCCTCATAGATCCATCAGAGCTCTGCAGGCACCCAGATGTCTAGTATGCTCCCAGTCTTGGACATGCCCTGACACTACACAAGTGTTTCATGAGTTTGTGGTGTGTGACACTTTGCTTTTGGATCCAGTGTCCCATGGGGTGATGTTCCCATGCCAGGGCTTGTCTGAGACTGGGAGCACATATGATGTTTGGGTGCCCACAGAATTCTGACAGATCTATGCAAAGGCACTCAAGGGTGTAGAAAATGATTATAGTGTACTGTACATATGAGAGTATATACACAGGGGACTTAGCCTTTGTAGAAATGAGAAGAAAGCTGTCTTCTCATTCTGCCCAGGTCTAGCCATATATAACAGACAGGTAATGCAAAGAAAGGTGTTAAACAACAAAAGGACAGTTACCCATTATTGTCAATGAAGGAGAGATCAGAAAATATATAAAAGGGTATGCAACTGGTGTCCCTTGGCATGGGAACTGGGTCCAAGCAGGTCTGGTGTTAATCTGACACTAATCCAACAGTAGCTGTAGCATTGTTGTGTGGATGCACATTGGAGTAGGCATGGAGGACAAGTGGACAGGGTCAGAGATGAACAGAATGGAAAAGGAGGTAGTCATACCATGACATCCCATAATGCATTTTTGTTGATAGTAGAGCACAATGTATGAGTGCAATTGTAGAAGGTGAGCTTTGAAATTTCCTTTAAACAATGATCAAGTGCTAATTCTGAGGAAATGAACTGAAAATAATGGATCTGGGACCAGCCAATCAGTGAGATCTTCCCCTACACATTTTAATTTCTCTCACTCCAAATAGGATGCTCTCATTTAAAAATACATATACTTATTTAAGCCCTCCCTCCACAAGAGCCTCCCAGAAGGGCAGGGTCTAAGGGGAAGTGCTCCTTATAAGTCTATGATTGGCCAAGCTTGCAAAGGCATTGTCATGGTATGCACTCCATCTGCCCCCTCTACACACCTCCCACCCCATCCATCCTCCTCTGCACCTACTCTGACCCTGTCCATCTTCCTCTGCACCCACTCTGACATATGCACACACAACTGCACTACACTCATGATCAGATCATCATTGGATCAACATTGGACCCACACAGACCTAGTTCCCATGCCCAGGAGTGCTGACTGTATACTTCTTATGTATTTGTCTGATCCCCTTTTATTGGCAATGACAGGTAACCACCTTTCTCTTGTTTAACTCCTTTCTCCATGTTACCCACCCACTATAAATATAGTTAGACCTGTGTAGAATGAGAAGCCAGCTTTCTTCTCATTTCTACACAGGCATTCAGCAGGGACCTGTCCCCTTGAGCACCCTTCCAGTAGATCTGTTGGAGCTCTGTGAGTACCTGGATGTTGCATGCTCCCAGTCTTAGACACACCCTGACAGGCATTTTGTTTGCAGATGAGGATGAGGGACTGTATTTTCATTTTGTGGGAAAGTACAGTAGCATCATGGGAATCATCACCCTGTGGGACACCAGATCTGAGAATCACTCATATAGATACTTAATAAAATGTAAATTAAATATAAATAATTGTCCAGACTTTATCTTTGGTATTTTGGAATAAACATCAAAACTTCTATGCAATGAGTGACTGTGTACATTAGGTCCTGAGGCAGTGCATGTTGAACACAAGGCTGTACAGCCACATTGGGCACAGACTGCAAAAATATCTCTGCAACATCTTACTCACTTAGTGTCACATTAATATGCATCCTGGGAGACCTCTGCAGGAGTCCCCAGAGGGCTGGGTTAGAGAGCTGGTCCCTTGGTGTACCCATATGATCCTGTAGACATTTTATTGATAATAACACTCCTTCCCTGCATCTATTAAGTTTCAAATTTTCCATTCTAAAAATAGTTATTCCAAATACAAAATGCCAAAGGCACTGCAAGCTTGGCCATTCAGTTTGAGGGGAACCCTCCAAAGTCTGTGTTGTTCAAGAGGCAGCACCCCCAGAAATAAGATACCAAATGAGTAGGAGTTCCTGATGAACAGGAAGAGTAGAGATTCTGATTAAAATTCAATGTTTTTATATACAAGACAAATTTCACATACATGCTTGGAATCTACAACATTCTGTGAGCTTTTTTAGTGCAAGGGATACATCCACAATGAGAACTTGGCCTGCTGAGGATACAAAGCAAACTTTGCCTTCATGATGAACCCACTTACATAGATTTGAATCCAGGGGTAAGTAGAAGAGGTGATGAATGCCAGCACACAACCACTGTCCCTTCAAAGCCAATGGAAACTCTGATTCATTACCATGCTGAGGTCCTAGTGAGTCCCTACCCAACTGAACAAGTTCTCCAGTCCTTGCATTATGGATAAGAGTAATCCCCAGCCCATCCTTGGAATGAACATAGTGGCCCCTGAAAAACACTCTCTCCACTGAATCAGAGTGAGCCTCAAGTCTCATCTTGGCCTCTCCAGTACAGGCATCCCAGAGCTGGATGGTCTTGTCTAAGGATCCTGATGCCAGGATAGCACCATCAGGGGAGAAGGCAACAGACAATACTCTACCAGAGTGTCCCTTAAGTACCTGGTTGGGCTCCTGGGATTGAATATTCCAGAGTATGATAGTCTTCTCATCAGACCCTGATGCTAGGATGGCACCATCATGGGAGATGGCCACAGACCATACTCTACCAGAGTGCCCCTCAAGTATTCCCCTGAGTATCCCAGCATCAGCATCCCAGAGCATGATTGTCTTGTCATCAGATCCTGATGCCAAGATGGCACCATCAGGGGAGAAGACCACACAGAATACCATCCCAGTGTGACTCTTGAGTGTCTTCTTGGGTTGTCCAGTCTGAGCATCCCAGAGCATGATGGTCTTGTCAGAACAACCTAATGCTAGGTTGTCACCATTGGAGGAGAGGGCCACAGACACCACCACCCTAGACTGATCCTCAAGTATCTGTTTGGGCTCTCCAGCATGAGGATCCCAGAGTATGATTGTCTTGTCTAAAGATCCAGATGCTAGGATGGCACCATCAGGAGAGAAGGCCACAGACAACACAAAACCACTGTGACCACTCAGTATTGTCATGAGCTTCCCTGCATTTGCATCCCAGAGCCTGATGGTGAAATCTGAAGATCCTGATGCTAGGATAGCACCATTAGGGGAGAAGGCCACAGATACCACTGCATTGGGGTGTCCCTTAAGTGTGCTCCTGGGCTTCCCACCATGAACATCCCAAAGCACAATGATCTTGTCTAAAGATCCTGACACCAGGGTGGCACCATCAGAGGAGAATGCCACAGATTGGACCTTGCCAGAGTGTCCCCTGAGTGTTGTGTGCCCTCCAGCATCAGTATCCCAGAGTAAGATAGTTTCATCAGAAGATGCTGCCAGGACAATGCTATCAGGGGAAAATGCTAGAGACTTTACCACACCAGAGTGGCCTTTGAGTGTTTTCTTGGGCTCTCCAGCATGAACATCCTGATGCTAGGGTGGCACCATTGGGGGATATTACCACAGACCTTGCCATACCAGAGTGACCCTTAAGAATTCCCTTGAGCTCTCCAGTGTGAACATCCCAGAGGATGATGGTCTTGTCAACAGATCCAGTTGCTAGTGTAGTGCCATCAGGGGAGAAAGCCACAGACAAGACCCCAGAAGAATGGCCTTTGAGTGCCTTCTTGAACCCTCCAGTGTGAATATCCCAGAGCATGGTCTCCTTAGCAGTTCCTGATGCTAGGGTGGCTACATCAGGAGAAAATGTTACTGCCATCACATGTGAATGAGCTACCAATGTTGTGATAAGAGGAGGCCAATCATTGTTCAGATTGTGGCAAACATTTGCATGGTCAGGAACCAGCTTCTGGTACATCTTGTGTAGCAATGTGTTGGCTGGCACTTGAGAAAAAGCAGTCATGTACACTTGTGGTGCACTGGCTTCAATTGTACATGCATGAGCTTGCATCATTCTGTGGAGGTCATGTAGAATGGTGCAAATGGCCCCAGATATTCTTAAGGATGTCTACAGAAGAAAGCAAGTCACCAGTTAACCCATTTGCTAACATGACCCAGATCCTTACCATCCAAGAAAACATCATTTGAATACAGTTAATTGCTTCCCTCACTGCCCCCATCATACTCATCACCACCACCCACTGTAGCAGCTGCCCCTTCCATCCAATGCCCACAAACCTTCCCAACATATCCAACACCTCTTCATCCATCTCCTTCAGCATCACCAAATGAGAAGACCAGAATGACCATGCATACTGCACTTCCGGGCCCACCACTTCTCCCAATTTGACACCCAGATCCTCCACATCAGCATTGAGCCAAGTGGAAGAACTAGATAGCACAACCCCATCCACTTCTTTGGTCAGCCCCTCTATAAGAAGCTCCAGGCAGTGCAGAGCCATCCATCTCTCATGACTGGGGACATCCACCCTAAACCTAGCATCCTTGCACCGCTCAGTAGTGATGAAGTCTCGGAAAGAAGGATGGTAGATCTCCACAGGAACATTAGTTTGTCTTGGGGTAGGGATAATGGACTGGATAGCAAAAAGGAGGTCCTCAACATCATCAATTTGCAGAAAGCTAGTTAAGGTGGGCACAGGCATAGGGATCCTCAGTAACACCACAGTGCTCAGCAGAAGCCGGAGATGTGAGAGCAGGTCCATACTGCGTGGGTAGGAAATGAAAGTGGTCAAGACCACCTCATAGAGTTTGTCCAGATCTGCATATGGATTCTGGTGAGTTGCAGAACTGTGGAGAATGATCTCAAGCTGCTTGTCGGGCCTGATGATGATACCAGCCCCAAGAAACCTCATGGCAGTTGCTGCCCAAATGAATAGCTTCCCTGCCCTTTCTACCAAAAGATCAACATCGCGAGAAAATGGCCACCCATGAGGCACACGGCAGCCAGGCCGCTTGCAAATCTCCTCTAGTTCATGCTGGACATATAATCGGATGTCACTTGCTATGACATCTTTCTCAATGTCATGAAGGATAACCTTTTCCACATTATTGTCATGTCAAAGGCAGGAAATGATGTGATATTCGGGACGGCTGGTGATAAGAATGCGAAGAGCGGCAATTTGAGGGCAGCTGGTCAGGAAATGGTGAAGAAGTACCCTAGCATCTTGGTAGTCACACTCGTCAAGGGCATCAATGACTATGAAAAATGGTGGAACACCTTGAAGACCCCGGAGAGACCGTAAGAATAGATCAGAGAATTGTGTATCCAGGGATTTCTTTGGAAGCCCTTCATCGGCTTTAAGAATGCCCGCGATTGCACTTCTGAACCCCGGAGACTGATCTGCTAAGCTTCGGGAAAGTGAGGGAATGAACTTGTCTCCCCTCGACAGTGTATCATATTGGCGAGAAAAGAAGAAGCATGCCACTGCCTTCCCTTCCCGCCTGGCACGCTCGACGATAGTACGTGCAATAGTAGATTTGCCTATCCCAGCCAGTCCGCTAACCCAGTACACCGGAACCGAGTTCGGAGACCGAAACCAGTCCATAATAGAGTCAAGAACTGTGACCCGAGTACCTTTAAGGCATCTTGCCGGTGAATGCAAGAGTAAGGTGTCATACCCGGACTCCGGTACGACAGGAATAGTACGATTGAGGAGTGATATCATCTCTTGCTCATGGTGCCGATCTGTGGTGCTCTCATCATGTACCTGAATAGCCGGTAAAGGTTCAACACATTGACAATAACAGCTAAGGGTGAACACTCACAATTATACGAGTCTCGACAGCAGTGACTCCCCGCTCAACCCTCACCTGAACTAGATGAAGTTGAACCGCTTCCGCAGCCTGAGGGGCGTCAATACCAGGATAGAACACAGCACCGCAAATGATACACACCTGGAAACAGGCCACTGCATTTCGTAAATCTTCACTAGTCTGCTGTAGCTTCCTCTCAATCTCATCGCGATGGACCCATCTTTTGAATATACTCTTTGGATTCTTCAAGCCCCGAGAAATCCTGTTGAGCTCACTGCAGACGACCAGATCAATTCAGTTTCAGTAGAGTTCGTAGCTAAGATACGTACCTCGCGAGAGTTCCAATCGTCACTTGGAGTTCAGATGGAATAATGCCAGAGGATGTACATTGCCTCAGTGGTTCTGAGACAGCCTGGCTGAAGTTTTGAATCTGTTGCTGGAGTATGTTGACAGTTCCGGAGTTCACGGCCACTTTCTGCCGGGGCAAAGGGTATGTATCTCTCGTTCGATGTCTAGGATGGCACTCTGGCTTACCTCCAGCCCCCGAACAACTTCAAGGAAGCCTGCGATGGCATTCTTGAGCCCTGGGACGGGCACCCCAGTAAGACTTTCGTTGGCTATTTTCAGAGCAGTCAAGACACCGCTCCAAGTAGCCGCTTTGCGACTCGAGGAAGTGAGTGTCTGTGACGACTGTTGAGAAGCAGGCGCTTGCGGCAACGGTTGGGAAGTAGATGCCTGTGATGTTTGTGGAGTAGGTGATTGTAGTGATGGTTGAAAGGCAGGCGCCAGCAAGGAAGGTTGAGGGATAGGTGCATGCGGCGATGCCGGTTGAGAAGCAGGTGGCCTAGAAGAAGCTGGCCGGATGTTGTGGAAAGACATCTTCTCGATTATTGCGTTGGACGAAGAATGATTTGTATGTACACGAACTCAGGCAGCCAGATTAGGAAGGTGACCATGCGGGGTTCAAGAATGAACCTGCGTACAAATAATCCATTTGACGTTGATCCTGCTCTTGGTTAATCGAGAATGACCGCTTCAGTATTTCCACCTCGTTATCGATCACTCAATACAAGGGGAACGGCACTCTCAAGTACGACGTGTGTTCGCGTGGATCCTTGATATTCATCCCATCACTAAGGATCCGAGAACGACTTGATGATCGGCCGAGCTAGCCCTCCGCGCGCGTTAGGGGCCACAATCTCACTGACTGCACACAGAAGTCACTCGAAAAACATACGGAATGGAATGGAAGCATTAGATATATAATATCAACTTCGATATTCCATTCGGAAGTATAAGGCTGAAATTGAACAATGGGTTTCCTGTACAGCTGTGTTCGTCTTCGAAGTCATGCCGCAAATCATCAAGTCTTCGAACACCCAACAATCTTCTAGCTCCCGCGTGAATGTGAATTGTATCCACCTGCCCACATCAACCACGGGAATGGACATAGATAGAGCATGCATGCATGGCCGTGAATTGAAGTGCCTAGCTCGGAATTGTCAGAATTGAACTGGGGAGTGGCAAGAAAAAAGCTGGGAAGCAGGTGAGCCGAGCGGACTGCACGAGCTTGAAGATGCGATCAAGGAATCAAGGGATAGTTCGAAAACTAGTGCACCATATCCATCGCCTTATCGCAAATGGGGAAGTTGACACTGAATGTAGGAATACAGTATGTAGGTACAATAGAATCGGCCAACTCCGTCGTTGGTTTGGACAGTGTCCAGCTCTTCCTCCATGTCATAACGCCGAGAAGCGTGACACGTTTTCCCCACCACCACTGGTGCCTGCTCCGGACATAGCATGGACTGATTGATCTCTCTCGTGACCTGTTGTACTGAGGCCGAATAGCCTTCACTCACAATGCAGTAGCTACGCAAGAACCGTCGGGTCTGTCCCCTTTGACCCTATGCAAACACACCAACGTTTCGTCATCTCGTCTTTAAGTATTTTGGCAAAACGTCAGAGTCAAGAACTTGACATTCCTCAGCTTCCACTTCCTCATTGCACCAATAGAGATCTGGGTATAAGCAAGGCTCCATGCTCACACCCTCCATCCCACCTGGGTATGACCGGTTAAAAAATCGATATATTTCGGGACGTGATCCATTAGTATTGGACAATTAGACCTGTGCACGCGCCGCAGGAACTTCCGTAAAGTCATGCTGCCCGGGACAATATATACATGCCCCAGGATGTAAGCACATCCTTGCGGGTATTGACAAAAATACTCGGTATCAATGCCATGTTTCAGTGGTCTCGGGGAAATTTTCGAGCGTCCCGCCCCGGTCACTAAGTACACAGGATGTAATATGGATTATGCATGGTTTCTCTCTGATGGAAAGAAATAATTCGTACAGTCGTTTGGTCGTACAGTATAAATACAATATCTTCCATGAACCTGACCCGACTCCGTGCCCCGTAAGGCTCTGGTATTACAGCGAATCCTCCGACATGGACGGATTACGGGAGTTGCACGAGAAGGGAAAAATGAGGAAAACTACACCTGGTGATCCGAAATGAGCAAACGAGTGTTGCCATGTCAGGGACGCGTAACAAATTATCTGAAACGAAAGCAAATTACGAATAGAAATCGTTACACGATGGGCAATAAAGGAGAACATCGAAGAACGACAGGTAGACAAGACAACTCGTTCAACCGTTTGCCGAGTATCAAGTACGGCGCTGTGATATTTTGAAGTGGCCAGCCTCTCGTTCGCATCTAGCACCAGACATACTCGACAGATTCATGACGTATTCTCAAAAGTCAACTCCCAAGTGCCTTTACTCCCATTCTCATCTTCAGACGGGAACATGTTCGATTCCTTGATCTGCAGCAAAATTGGTGCACTTGCGGAGGAAGACGATGTTAATGATGGTGTTGGGCTCGAGCGCTGGTTCAACGACAGTGAGGAGAACGACGAGGAGCCATGCAGTAAATCCGTCCCTTGTGTGCTACTGGCCTCCAATCGTGGGGACGAGAACGAGACAGATCGAGGAAGAACAGAGGTATCTTTCCGGCGCAGGTGCACTGTCAACGATTTGGTCGCCAAGGCGTCTGCGGTGCCCATCCCATTCGCAACGTCTGACGCATCTTGCGTCGGGCGAAAATGCAAATCAAAAGCATACGAATCTCCAGAAGACAATACATTGCCTTCATCGCGCTGGGTGATAGAGACTTCGACATTATTCGAGCCGAAGCCATAGTCACTACCAGAGGACAGTGAAGGCATTAGAAGTGACGAAGACGAAGGGGAAGAAGTAAGGATAGAGGACACTCCGAAGGAAGAGGAGAGGTCGTTTTCTGGGGAGTAATTCATGCCCAATCCCTCGAACGACTCATACCCATATGATTCGGTGAACAGCGATGAGCCCATCACATCATGCACCTTGCTACAGATAGTATCATCTGCAACATCCTGAGAACATGACGACAGGGAGGAAGATGTTCTTGGCTGCTTGCCGAGGAAGGCATCCATGGAGAAGTCGAACGGTGTGGACCCAGGAACGCTTGACGAAGTAGAAGGCGCAGAGAAAGTAGATGGTTCAAGACCAGTGTGGCCCGCTGCCCCCGTACGCGTCGTACTGGTGGAGCGGGATGAGAGTAGGGAAAGCGACATCATGAGGACCTAGGTATGGTAAAAGATTGGCGATAGTGACCGGAATGGTAGCAATTTTGTACGGCAAATATATTGGTAATACCATCAATTAGTCACTTTGATCAAGCGGAAGAGATAATACGGATACCCACCATAAACGCAACGCTACCGTGGGACTTGTCTTTCATCCCTCCGCCCGGACGGATGAACGTTGAAGATACAGAAGACGATTCGTCGTCACTGTCCGCTTCAAGGTTGGTGGATTGATGAACGGACGCCGAAGCTCCAGGTTCCAGTCCCATTGGACTTCTAGTTGCGGGAGACGGCCCGCGCGAAGTAGAATCCAGCAACGCCGCCTGCAAGTCCCGAATCCGCTCTTGAAGTGCTTCTTCTCTCTGTGTCAATTCTCTGAGCTGTGTCCGGAGCGCTTCGTGCTCGGATGCATCCTGGGATGGGGATGCACCATCTTGACGAAGCCTAGCATTCTCGGCTTCAAGAGCTTTGACGCGACTTTTAAATGAGGAAAGGTCATTAGTATCCAGGAAAATCGATCGGGAAGTAACCCAGACAACCGAATGGGAGACGGCTCCCACTGATACGAATGGATGGTGAATATTCAAAATGAGATAGCTATGCTCCCAAGATGGCAGCGCAACGACTTGATCTGCGAGACGGATCGCAACATACGGAGAAACGAAAAGCAATGGAACGGAAATAGTGCCCAAGCAAAGATAATTGAAGACTTACTCTTCCATTGCTTCGAATTCTTCTCGTTTCCGTTGACGGGACAGGAATGCGGCGGCCCGATTTTTTACTAGACGAGCTTCACGTTTGTTGAGCCCTGTGACATCCGGAGGTATCCAGTCCTTGGTGCTGACAGGACCAGACGGTGCGGCACGCGTGCGCTTCGGAGGCGGTGGTGCCGGCGTCAATGTATCCCTCGTATCATAGCTTTGTGCTGGTGATGGTGAGTCGTCCGGCTGCGATGGGCCGCGCTTTCGTGATAAAGTTTCGGGATGCGGTGTAGTGGTATGAGGCGGAGGAGTGGTGTGATGATGCTGAGCGGGAAAAGGGAGAGGGAAAGGGTCGGACTCGACCATTGGACCTGAGGCCAGACTCGGTGGGGATTGGCTGGAAAATGTAGGAGGAAGGATATGAGACATGGGCATGCAATGTTGTGGCTGGGGTGCTAATTGTTGTTGTTGGGCCATGAGATTAGAGAAGGTCGCGAGATGATATGGTGGTGACAGAGGAAATTGATAGTCTATCTCTTGCTCAGAGGGAGGAGGGGAGAGATAAGAGGATAGGCGAGCGACGACTGGTGAAGAGGCACAAGGCGCTTGTAACTCCATTGGCTCTGGTGAATCCAGACGGATGTAGGAGAGGAGGAGTGAAGGTGATGGGGTACGCATTTCGTGTGGATAAAACTCGCTCTACTTTTAAACGGTGAGATGCTAGAAGACGAGAAGACCGTTGGTGGTCTGAACGATCAAGGAATAATTTTATGGCAACATGGTCACGTGCGGATTGATTTATTTAATAACATTAATGGCCCTGAAATAGGGAACTTCGAGCTCCAGAGTCATTATTCCCTTATCGCGGTGGGCCCTGATGGGTTCTCCAAACAATCTTTAACAATATATGCGAC
>WNFI01071505.1_pt1 | contig 15802 bp, 19 predicted proteins | sample 5400471 | NCBI WGS metagenome assembly WNFI01 (sample SAMN13153348, study PRJNA577476) | soil metagenome | isolation source: 100 cm saprolite on Douglas fir-dominated hillslope | place: USA:California | collected 2013-09-17 | reverse complement strand
TCTAGCACGTGCCCTCCACCCTCCACACACACAGCCCGCGCCAAGTCAAAATCAACATCACGGGTCGGCAGCAAATGCAAATAGCCAATCAATATAAGATCGTGTGGGCGCTGATCATACGCGTTCAGCTTATCGGACCGGGCACTTGGCTCGCTCCCGGAAATTCCAACCCCCTGTCGGACGGGTGACGGAATGCTTGGGCGCTCTCGTTCGCTGGTCCGCTCGGTTGGCTGTACAGTCTGCTGCACCTTTCTTCGTCTTATCCGAGATCGCACGGTCTGCTGCCGGTACAGCCCCGGCTTTTTCATATCAGCTTTGCATAAATACTCTCCTGCCGTTGCCTAATTTTTTTCAAACTGACCAGCTTGGAAGCCATCTTTTTCTCACCTCGCGCCTCCAAGGTCGCGAACCTACCGCCGGTCAAAATGTCGACACTCCCTTCGCATTCTCAGCTGCTGCACAATCCCAACCCAACTACACCCGCCTTCGATAATGACATCGAGTGGATCACGGCGTACTTAAAGATCCACGCCCTTAGCCACACAACCTGGCGATACGCCCACTTCTTATGGGTCGCGATAGGGATCGTCGCGGTCATTTTCGCAGTATCCAATCTTCTCGATCTACGTTCGGGGCTTCTTGGTGCCTACTGGAGCAAATGGTCCTTGCGTCGTCGGACATGGCGGAAGAAGCATTCTTTAGCTCAAGCCAAGAAGAGCGGTCAACGTCACAAGCAACCACTTCTTCTGCCCTCGAATGCGCAACTCCTCACTCTCACCGCCCTGACAATTGCGTCTCTGGCAGCCGTCTTCCTAGGACCCGATTACATAGCTCCATCACATAGGTTATTCCATCGTGCCGCCGTGCCCAGTGTTGCCTCATACATCCCTCAATACACCATTCAGAAAGCCTGGTGGGCCTCTGGGAACAGGGCAGGTCTCATAGCCTTCGCGCTCTTCCCTCTTTGCGTCCTCTTTGCTCTCAAGCGTCCTCCTTTCGCAATTTTCGCCATACCTTTCTTCACACATATACATTCCGACAAACTCATATGGCTTCACCGCTGGATTGGCCGGCTCATCTGGGCGTTGGTAGCATTGCATGCAACGTTATGGAGCGTGCAGTTGTTCAGGGACATGCGCGTTGGCACGGACGATGCGGCGTATGTTTACGCGTGGCATTACAAGAGATTCATCTTCGCGTGGACGGTGAGTTTATATTTGCGAATCATCTGTGTCCTTGAGTAGTACTTACCGAACTTTAAATTAGGCGTTTATCCTGTTCACGCTCCTTATTTTGCTCTCATTGGGACCTGTCCGAGACAAGTACTACGACACATTCTATATTCTCCACGTTATCCTTGTCCCTGCTACTCTCATCATGTCAGCACTCCATCACCCGCCTTTGTGGTGGTGGTGTTGGCTAACCCTCATGCTATGGGGAGGAGAGAGAATATGGGGGGCAGCAGGCTGGCTTTATCTTAATGGTTTCCTGGGTAGTCGCTCTTCCATCGCTCCCATGGCTTTGACCAATCAGAAGCACATTACCCATAACCAAGGTTGGGAATTACGTTCCATGTTTCCGGATGTGGAGTCTGGCAGTTCGCTATCCATGGGCCGGTTTGTACCACCCGGCCGTCTCATCTGGGCTCCAGGCCAGCACTTTCAAATTTGCATCCCACTCATATCCAAATTCTCTTCCCATCCATTCACTGTTGCATCCATTTGTGACACACAAAAGCTCGGGAACGATGGCCGGACGATTGCGTTTCTCATTCGTGCCAAAAACGGTTGGACCAAGGACCTATGGACCACAGTGGTCGGACTCCTTTCCCATGGACAACGACATCCACCAAATGAAATTCCGGAGGGTACAATCTTACCAACCACCGGGGTACTACTGAAAGCCTGGGTTGATGGGCCGTTTGGATCTCCAGAGCGAACGAATTGGAGCGTGTACTCCACTGCCGTAATTGTTGCTGGCGGATCGGGAGCGTCGTTTGCGATCTCTGTCCTGGAGTATCTTTGCCTGTGCATGGCAGGTCGGGATGGCAGGTCTCTAGGTGGCACTATGGGGAGAGGAGACAGTTTCTCCATGCGACGAATTCGGTTTATATGGATTTTGCGAGACTTCGGTGAGTTGTCTGTTCGTATGCTTTTGGAAGCAGTTCATTAATCAGTGCGCACGCAGCTCACATGCAATGGTGTGCAAGCGTTCTACATCGGTGTCGAATGCTTGTTTCATCAGAGTCGCTGCAACTTGACCTCTTTGTGACAAACTTTAATCCTCCCCCTTCCCATGCCCTCCGATCTAGCGACCCTGGGAGTCTAGTGCCCTCCGGTACCCCCGACACGTCATTCTCATTGGCTTCTCCTGAACCGATCGAAGTGAAAGGCGTTGCGCTTGACCGAGACGACCTCATTGAAGCACAAATGCCCGCCGATGATTATGTGGATCTAAGCTACTATATGGGAGATTACACCATGGATGGAGAACTAGGCCACGAAGAGCATCGACTAGATCTCACCAACTTCGATGGAGACAATGACGACAAGGTGCGAGGCGAGAGTACTCTCAATCGTGCGCTCAAGAAAGAGGGTACAATACGACGAGCGATTACGCGCAAGAAAGCATCGCGCAGACCAAAGCGAACTTCAGGAGCAAATGATAATTCAAGGTTTGAAGGGCTGCCCGACTTACCAACATTCCCCGAGGAGGAGGCTAGTCAACAACCCCAGCCGTCTCCGCCCGCCCATACCCCGGAGGGCCCTGGTACTCCAGTCGGGGATACCCTTGGACGGCCCCAGGCTGCCACCAGATCTTCGCACTCCTCAGTACAATCTATTGACCCTCCGGTGCCGTACGCGCCATCTTCTGTCGAATTGGATAAGTCGGAATGCGAGTATGGGTACAGAGCTCGTTCTCAGCACATAAAGCGAATGTCGACGATCTCCATTGCTTCTCAGGAGTCTAGTAGGCAGGCCCTGATGCGCGAAGTGGTCGAGGAACCTCAACTTGAACTCGGCGAACAGGAGATGGGAGACGTTACGGTTATGGCCGAGTTTGCGAGGCCTGGGCGGCCAAAAGTCGATATAATTTTGCGGGATGAAGTGGCCATAGCTAGTGGCCGTATTATCGTTGCATGTGAGTCACGAATTCTAATGTCACGTCCGGCTTACTGAGATATCTTGCCAAGGCTGTGGCCCAACAACGCTGAATGCAGTTTCCCGTAAAGCGGTTGCGGCTCAGATTGACCCATCGCGAATCCGACAAGGCGACAATAGCGGGTTGATTGACCTTGTAGTAGAGGAGTTCGGATTTTGACGATGGGACAGATAGGCTAAGATATTTGGGCGTTCTGTAGTTCAATGGGTCCGATTTGATTATCCAATGGACGATGGTCTACTATTATTCAATTGGATGATGATCTATTACGTAGTTGATGCTTCTTATTTTCTGCTTGTCTTACGTAACTTTCGCCTATGAGATTTCTGTGTCCCCTTCGCCTGACCTCTCAGAGGCGTATCAGCGACATGGCCAGTCCTTCTCCAAATTCCATTACTGTCCCCGAAGACTTCACCCTTCACACCGAGAATACGTCCCACATACTGCTGCCATCCAACAATGAGGCCTTCCTGAACCCGATCCAAGAGTTCAATAGAGATCTAAGCGTCGCCGCCATTCGGGTTTGGAGCGAGGAGCTGAACAGGAAAAAGGAAGAGCGATGGAGACAGGCGCTAGAGAGGAGATTGAAGAAAGCAGGGAAACCACCTGCGCCGGATAGGAAGCGCCCCAAATTAGAGGAAGGTGCTCTACAAGAAGCGTGAGTGCTCAGCGCCTGCCTTACCTGCAACTACCCTCACGGACGTTAGTGCATCAGTACCACCAGATGAGGATACAAATCTCGAAGACACTGTCGGGGTTATTTCAGACCCTGCTGCTCGTGCAAAAGAGGCAGAGGTAATGCCAGTAATCGGCGCGCGCTCAATTCCGTCTCTGAACCGTGTTATAGTATCGACCTCACAAGTTTGTCATACTGGAAGCCTTGTCCGCTACTGGGCTCCGTTCTATCCGCTACGCCAAAGAAATACCTCTTGTTAGGTTAGCTTACCATTCCCATCATTACCCTTGTTCTTATGTCTGTCCGTTCCCAAAGATATGTGATAGCAAATGATTTGTCACCTTCAGCTACTACGGCGATGACACGGAATGTAGAATTAAATGGTCTCGGCGGCAGCGGCGCCGGCGGCGCCAGTGGTGCCGATGGGAACGGTCCAGACACAGGGGAGACCAGGCGCCCAGGAAAAGTCAAAGTAAATCAAGGCGATGCTCGGTGAGCGGTGTGCCTTAAGGGACATCTCCGACAGGTACTGATTGATGGATTTTATCAGAATGTTGATGTATTCACATTCCCCTGAACGGAACCGGGTAGACGCCGTTGATCTAGACCCGTATGGAACTGCTGCCCCTTTCATTGATGCTGCTGTTCAATGCATCGCCGATGGAGGTATGCCCCCCACCTTCTACTTGCCACGTTAAATTCCACCTCGAGTTCATTGGGACAACACAGGCCTTTTGTGTGTGACATGTACGGACCTCGCCGTCCTAGCGACCAACAACTATCCAGAGAAATGGTAGGTCCGGCACTACTATCTTCTTCTGGTACGATGTTTAGCAAGCCTCTAGCTACTCTAACTACGGCGGTGTTTCAGTCAAGGCTGACTACTCTCATGAAGCGGTGAGTTGATGCATTGGACCTTACTTTCGAGTCATGATGAGAATATTAGGCTCTCCGGCTGGTCCTTCATACCATCTCAACCTCAGCCGCGCGCTATGGCCGGTATATCCAACCGCTTCTATCTCTTTCAATAGATTTCTACGTGCGGTTGTTCGTGAGAGTACAGACAGCGCCTATAGAAGTCAAGAAAATTGCCAGGTTCGTAGACGAGTTCTGCAATGGTTACTATTTCCTCATTGATATCTGCAGCCAAACATCTGTCTATTACGTTTGCTCTGGTTGTCAGTCCTTCCATGAACAGCCGCTAGGCAGGGTGACAGAAAGGATCAATGATCGTAGCGGCAACCCCACCGTCTTATTTAAGGCACATGTTGGCCCTCCCGTGTCCGAAAAGTGCCCTGAGTGCGAATCTCCGTTGCACGTTGCAGGGCCGATGTGGAATGGGCAGATACACGACCCGCACTTCGTGGGTCAAATGCTAGGACATCTTGAAGACAACGAAAGTAAATACGGGACTTCCACACGCATGAAGGGCATGCTTACCGTCGCGAAAGAGGTGGAGACGCTTTCACATTTTTTTGTCACATCGCTAATCGAGTTGCAAAGGAACTACCTGTGTCGTTCTACTTTACGCCTTCAAGGGTGGCAAGTTTCTTCCACTGTATCTGTCCCTCTTTGAATGAAGTAGCGTCAGTGGATACCACAGTCGTGGCGCTTCGTCGGGCTTATGTTTAGATTTTAGTTCCGCACTGCTTCACGCCGGACACCATGTATCTCGTTCGCATGCGGCGCCTGGTTCACTGAAGACCACGGCACCAAGACAAGATCTCTATGACATCTACCGGTGCTGGGTCAAGAAACACCCGGTGAAAATGGAGAAGATCCCCCCAAATTCTCCGGCCCGAGTTCTCTTGCAGAAAGAGCCAAGGTATGATCCGGGAAATCGATTTTACAAGTTGACATCACACTAACTCATTACACTCCGCTTTAGGTTTGAAGCTAATTTTACTTCACATCCCCTCACGGTTACCCAGTCCTCTAAGGTAAAGTTAGTACGCTACCAACAAAACCCTACTCCAAACTGGGGGCCAGCCGCACGAGCGGAAAGCGGTAACAAAAGGAAACGACACGACAAGGACGAATAACCGTATCGTAGTACATTGCAATATCTAGTAATGATAAATTCCTGTTCTAGTCAAGACCCGTGGGTAATTCGTACAAATGATATGACAGGAGATTGAAAAAATAATGTGAATGGGCCGATGCCGATGTGACGAAACGAAAAAAAAAAAGAACAAAAACAAGAGTTGGGACATTGCCACGTTGCTCATGAAGGTATATCCTTGACCTTCAGCCCTTTCGTGTTAGTCATTTTCTTTAACCAAGCATGTACAAGGAGATCTCCTGCAGCTGGCCGAATTTCATGGTCGAGTTCGAAGCAGAGGTCCAAGAAACTTTGGGCATCGGTCGAAATGTCAGAGGGGATTGGAGGTTTCGCACTAAAAGAACCGATCTATATCATAAGACGTTGATTAGCGAACGAAGAGGTTCCAAAATGATCCGGGGCGTGATACCTTAAAGATGGCCTGCATTTGATTGAGCTGGGCCCATGGATGTTCTCCTGTAAGCATCTCCAAGATCAGGCACCCAACCACTGATTGGGAGGTAATTACATGACCCACTGTCTTCCAACTTCTTGGAGATGCCAAAGTCGGAGATTTTGATACCACCCTTGTTGTCCACCAGGACGTTCGCACCCTTGATATCACGATGGACGATGCCTCGCTCATGAACATAGTGTAATCCCTCCAGAATCTGACGAACAAAGTTGCAGACAAGAGGTTCTTCGAATGCACCGTAGTTTCGCAGCAGTGCGGTAACAGAACCACCTGGAACGTATTCCAAGAAAATGTTGAAGTACCCTTCGTCGGCAGATGAGTCTGTTAGAGGCATTTATATGTGAGTGGAGAGACCATAAGCCACCGAGAGACGCACGAAGGTATTGAACGATATTTTCGTGCTGGAAATCTTTCAGTAGTTCAATCTCCCGCTCCAAGGCATCGATCATCGTCTTCTTTCGCTCATCAGACGCCGCTGTGGGAACTTCAACTTGTTTCACTGCCATGAGCAGTCCGTTTGTGGCGTCCAAGCCAAGGTAGACCTTCCCGAACGATCCCGCACCGATCAAGGCACCTTTGATCCATTTTATTCCTTGTTGTGGCTGTCAGTACAAGCTATATTGCCGCAAAAGATAATGTCCTTACCTCCTGATGCGATGGCGCGTCCGGTTTCACCGTCATCTTCATCTGAGGTATCAGACATATCTTCTTCAAGATTAATATCGTCGTCGTCGTCCTCCCCGACGCTCTCCGTAGGAACATCCACAGGCGCAGCAGGCGTGTGCTCCTCGTCGCCTTCTGCGTTGATGGCCGTCCAACCATTGTCCGCGTCATTTTCCCGCCGACTCTCAACTTCTGCGGTAATCTCATCCACGGTGACGAAGCTCGCACTGTCTGAAACATCCCGCTTGCTTCGTAATTCCGTAATGTAGCTCATTCGCTTTATTGACGAGCCTGATGATAGACGTCGGTTCAGTGGCTGTGTTGCTAGCCTATCCATCGATTCTGTGAATGATTCTAGAGAGAAGTCGACGGGGGGGATAAGGTGTGCATGTGAAATCCGATCCTGCGTGCTAGGTGTCTTTCCCTCATCTCCACTTTCCAGGGGAGGTGAGTCGCCATCATCAGTGGACAGGGATACCCTCGGAAGTCCGTCAGTCGAGTCATCGCTCGCAGATTCTCCATATTGATTCAGCTTTTCCGGAACCGGCGGCGCGACAGAGTATATCGAGCCACGTTGCGAGGTTGCTTTGCGCGAGCCGACGGTGCTAACGCTGAAGCGCGAAGAAGGTGGATTGAATGACATTGTACTATCACGACGACCAACGCTACCTCCTGCCCTGAGCATACTATTGCGTGCAGTGCGCTCGAGTACTTTCTTCTCCGTGAAGGGGAAATATTCCGTAAGATGGTTTGTGATAAGCTCGCTAGTTGGCCGCTGACCAAAGAAGTTGCGCAGTTTGGCGGGTGCCTTGAGGAGGTTGGTGGGTCCCTTCTCACTGTCTGCATGTGTGGGAGAGGATGGAGACTCGAGGGCTTTTTCCGGGTCTTCCACCCCTAGACCACTGAGTACGCTGACCGTGCTAGCGCGTTTCATACGCTTAGGGGTCGGGCTTGGATCATTTGTGGATGAGGAATCGTCATTTTCATGACCAGGGGATTTAGATGGGAATACGAAGCCTGTCGGACTAGTAGTCACACCATAACCGATAGCCTTGGGTCGCTTGGCTTTGGCGATACGCCGCAAAGTTAAGCCACGCTCGCGGGCGGGGTCATTCGGAGGCGCGTGACACACTGAGAGTAATTGTGCCTCAGTAAGGGGCCGACCTTGTAAAAGCTGAGCAAGCGAAGACAGGTTGGACACGCAAGAACGCACCTGGTGATGCATCATTTCCCCAGTCGAGGAATACGGACCAGCCATGAACTGAGAGTCCTCCATCACTCGTACCGACACGATCAGATCCTTCTAACTCTGTGTTCTTGGCACCAAGCTTCCCAAACTTCTTCAATGCTTTCTCTAGCACCTCTACGCCCCCCACGCAGTCTTCCACGTTTATCGTGGTTGAATGTCCTTCGTCTCCGAGCATGAACTTGATCAATTTACGTCGAAGATCGACAAGTGAAGGCGGAGCACCAGAGGAAGAAGCATTGGCGAAAGGCCCACGCCCAACTGAGAACGACGTTGGTGGAGGAGGGGAGGCGGATGGAGCTGTGGGCTGAACGGGCGTCTGCTGTGACGAGAATGATTCCGCTATGGGTGAGAGCACATTAATGGCATGAGAGGGTTGAAGGCCCTGAGCATATGGGTGATTGGAACCAGAGGGGCGTTGAGTGGGCTTAGTCGAAGTCGAGTTGCTTTGGCCACCAGAAGACAGGTTTCTTCCGTGTGTGGCAGCTGGTATGGGGGATCGAGTAGCGGTTCGATGGGAGATATTGGGGAGAGGGGACTGTGAACGATTGGGACTCTTGGCAGCGGTTATTCCTGCCTTGGGGTCTGGGGGAAGACCGTATCCGGACCATGTTGTAGCAGACTGTGGAGTGAGGAGAGTTGGAGCAGGTGGAAGAGGTTGTGAAGTATATTCTGGGGCGTCGAACTGAGTGGGCGTCTTCCGTAGACTGAGAGCTTCCGGGAGTGGCGATCGGGGTTGTCGAAGAAGGCGGTGTGGCAGTAAGGGCAGGGTGTGGAAGGGGTCGGACGTGATTTGTTCGAAATGAATCCGAGCCAGTAGGATTGTCACGGATGATATGAGGAAGATTGGGTTGAGGGTTTGCGGAGGACCCGAGCTGGAGAGGGGGGGGCCGGGTATGTTCTTGCCTGCGGGCAGCCAATCGTGGTATCGCGGAGGAGGTGGAGCCAGTTCTCCGGAGCCCTAAGTCACTCTCGTTCGCACCTACGACAGTTCGTGACCGAAATGCACCGTACGTAGACGTCCACTCGCGGTTGGAACATCGTTGTCTGAGTGCCTTGACAGCATTCAGAATCCTGAGCCGGTCGCCGACACTAGCGACACCTATTTCCTTAAGAGTAACTTGGTCCAGTTCGAGAATGACATCTCCTCTGATATCGCTCGTTCGAAATGTTGTCGCATGATGACCGCACTTGATGTTGGAGAGCCAGGCGGAAACGTGAGAGTCGGACCACGTCCGTAAGAACTCACCATAATTCATGGCAGGGGGGTGGTCGAGTATGCCGCTGGTATGGGTGCTAGAGGTCGGGGTACCAGGCAAAGAGCCTTGAGAACGAGAATACAAGGGAGAGGTTGCAGAGCGTGCGGGCTGAGTGAAAGAGGTGTAGGAGGAGGAGGGCGAGGTTGGTGGGGATGAAGGGGGTAGGTTGTCGATGGCCATGGTTGCGGCAGCCATGNNNNCACAGGCCGCACAGCCCCGACCGGTGACAGCATCCCCGAGCGCTGATTGGTTTTCCCACGCATTTTGTCTCAATAAGGTGCCTAACAACCTTCCCCATTTCCCCCCGTCTCGCTTGTCTTTTTCTCCCGCCATATTCCCCTTCTTCTTCCTCTAGTCCCTCCTTTCCTCCCTTTGGCCAACATACCCTCTTCCTCTTTTATCGTAAATTCACTCGCTCTGTGCACGCAGTATAGAAATGCGCATACCGTGGACCGCCTGGTCCTTCCTCTCCCTCGCCGGCCTGACGCTCGCGTCGCCTTATCGTGATGACCTTGTTCAGTATAATATTAACACGAACCAGAATGCTCAATCCCCTCTCGAATACTCAACATCTCGCACAAATACTACCTATACCCCGTCGCCCAACAACTGGCGTGCTGTTCCCTTTTACACAATCCTCATGGACAAATTTGCCGACGGTGACCCTTCAAATAACGATTATTTCGGTACCATGTTCGAGTATGACTGGCGAGAAACTCAGTTACGCGCTGGTGGTGATCTTAAAGGTTTGGTGTCCAAGTTAGACTACCTTTACGGTATGGGCGTCAGAGGCATCTTCATCTCTGGTACTCCTTTCATCAATATGCTCTGGCAAGCGGACAGTAAGTGTTTATCACTTGATTTGTCTCACTTCCCATGTATCAATGTTGTACTAGGTTATTCTCCCCTCGACTTCTCTGTTGTCGACCCACACTGGGGCACCTTAGATGACTGGCGGAACACCATTGATACAATTCATGCCCATAACATGTACATCATGATTGACTTCACAGTCGGCACCATGGGTGATTTGGTTGGTTTTGATGGGTATGTACGGACCAATTTTGCTTTACGGCATTTTGTTTACTTGTTCCAGATTCTTGAATTCTTCGACGCCATTTGACCTCAACGAGCATAACGCTGTGTGGAAGCGTCCGAGATATTACCCATGGGACTTTAACAAGTACAAAGATTTCCAGGTACGTCATATCTCTCGTATGCGAGATAGCTGATCATAGCGAACGGCCGCATCAGATCGACAACACACGCAACACATCTTGTCAACTCCCTCAAATGTGGAATAATGACGGCACTGTCGTCACTCTGCAGACCAATGGGTGCCTGGAATCGGATTTCGATCAATACGGTGACACGGAAGCCTTTGGTGTCCACCCGGATTGGCAACGTCAGCTGTCCAAATTCGCATCCGTGCAAGATCGTCTTCGTGAATGGAGGCCTGGTGTCATTAACAAGCTCAAGGTTTTTGCGTGCATGGCAATTCAAGCTCTCGATATAGATGCAATTCGTGTCGATAAATCGACGCAGGTTACTGTTGATGCACTAGCACAGTGGGCTACCGCCGCTAGACAGTGTGCCACCAACTTCGGCAAGAAGAACTTCTACATCACGGGTGAGGTCACAGGTGGCGATACTTTCGGGTCGTTGTACTAGTGAGTATGCCCCACAAATGGCCATGGAGTCCGCAATACTGATCGCTCTTCCTCCAGTGGTCGAGGCCGGACTCCTACGCAACTCCCTCCAGGATTTCTTGCCGCAGCGAATCTTACCTCGAGCCAGAACCAGTATTTCCTGCGTGATGCTCCCAACAACGGTCTAGATGGCGTGGCCTTCCATTATTCTACTTACCGTTCTCTGACCCGTTTCCTCGGCATGGATGGAAATCTGCAAGTCGCTTTCGACGTCGGCGTCAATTTCGTCACCGCTTGGAACCAGATGTTCGTCGATAATGATTTCGTAAACCCCAATACTGGTAAGGTCGATCCAAAGCACATGTTTGGGACCAGTAACTTCGACGTGTACCGCTGGCCCAGCTTGGAGAATGGAACGCAAAAGGGTCTCATGGCCACGTTTGTAACAACAATACTCATGCCTGGTGTTCCCTTGGTAATTTATTTCGAACTTTCTTGTCGTAGCCGATGACTGACTTGCCGGTTTTCCGTCTGTAGTTCTTCTATGGCGAGGAGCAGAATTTCTACACGTTTGACACGGGTGCTTCCAACTACCTCTACGGCCGGCAGGCTATGTTCAGCAACAAGGCATGGCAGCGCCACGGTTGCTATCGTCTTGGTTCCGACCAGTATTTCAATGTCCCACTCGACAAATCTCTGCTTGGTTGTTTGGATGACTGGAATTCTTTGGATCACTTCGATCCCACGGCCGACAGCCGGCGCATGTTTGCTCACTTCCTTTACTTGCGTTCAGTCTATAGCGCTCTGCAGGATGGTTTCAACCTTATCCAACGTGGAAATTGGACTTATTCCATTCAACTTCCTGGTTCGAACCAGACGGGGACAGAAATGGGCCTATGGTCAAGTTCGCGTTCTGGAATAGCTGGCGTACAAAACCTGACCGGAACCACAAACGACACAGACCAGATCTGGATACTCTACACAAACGAGAACACTACGAAAACTTTCCAATTCGATTGCAAGTCACCGCAATGGATTTCGTCCCCATATGTGTCCGGCACTACAGTGCGAAACCTCATGTATCCTTTCGAAAACTACACACTTGCGGACTCTCTCTCTTCCTTCAATAATGACAGCAAGGCTCCATACCAGGGCTGTCTGTCCGGTGTCACTATGGAACCATACGGTTTCAAAGTCTTCGTGCCAGCCAGCGGATGGGTTCCGCCGCGTCCTGCACTTACTAAGTTTTTACCTGGCCACGATGCTCGCATTTCATCTGACAAGAATGGAACAACAGTGACAGTTACCTTTGAGTTCAATACCGTCATGAGCTGTACTGGCGTCACACAGGCCTTGTCACTTAACATGTCTTCCTCTGGTCATGGCGGTAACCCCACCCTTGACCCTAACTCAGTAACGTGTGGACAAGTGCAAAATCCCAGCCCGCCGAGTCTGCAGGGCGATGTTCCATCTGCTTGGTCCTGGTCGGCCACGCTTCAAAACGTGCCTGATGGCGTTTTGGCTTTGACCCTTAAAAACGCTTCAACCAGCGATGGCAGGACAACTGGGGTATGGTTGATGTCTGAACCAACGAGTCAGCTTTACTTATTCCATTATAGGCGACGGATACATTGTTAATTCGCAAAGGGGCTTCTGGGAACGTCATGGTCTTTCCGGAATCTGATTATGATAACAGCGCGTTCGGGTTCTCAAATGGACAGTACACATTCTCGCACAAAGCTTATGGTGCGGACAGCTTCCGCTACTCGTGGAACTTCGGCCGTAATTGGACTCAGTGGAAGTCCTGGGAGGACACGACATTCATCGATGCCAACAAGTTCGGCGGACTGGAAAACTTTTGGCAGGGCCAACACATCCAGGTTCAGTGTAAGTTAACCGTTGCTTCCGTTCATAACGTTATTGAGCGATATCCAAGATTGGAGCAACTCTGTGCAATCCGCCAGTGCTGTCATTCATGCCGATCGCGGTTACGATCACCAACGTCGCGTACCACAACTGCTCGCTCGTGGGCCGTTTAATTCGTGGGGCTACGATAAGGGTATCTCGGCCGAAATGAAACAGTCCGGTGATGGTCAATGGGAACTCGAGATTATGTCGACCTGGCCTAGCGTGGTGCAACTGAATGTTTTCGGATACGACGACTTCTACTATGGGGATGTAGATGGTGATGGTGTGCTGGATCGTCTACCTCCGAATACTGCCGCTCCCGTCTATTGTAATCTCTCTGCACCACCGCACCCCCACATCTCCTGGACGCTCGTTGTCAATGACGCTGATCTGACGTGGAGTCTCCAGCCTCGAGGACAGTCCGCTATAGGCGCAATTATGTATGCGCTACTCCTCTCTATTCCCGTTATCACTGCTTCCCTTGCGGTGGTTGTATTCATGTGGTCCTTCTATGGTATCAAGCACAACAAATGGGGCATGGCGCCGAGCAAGGAGCACGCGAGTTACTTCCCGATCTTCAATAAGTCCAAATCTGATTTGAAAGACCCTTCAATCACGTCGGAAAAACTTTTCGGTCGCCACAAGCACACAGAGATGATTGGCTGGCCCGAAGACAAGAATAAGCGACGCAAGGTCCTTATTTCTACGTTGGAGTACGAGATTATCGATTGGAAACTCAAAGTCAAGATTGGTGGCCTTGGTGTCATGTCAAGTCTGATGGGCAAAGCGATGTCGGACGTTGACCTTATCTGGGTCGTTCCCAAGGTCAAAGATCTTGAGTACCCGCCTGGTGAACCAGCAGAACCCATCGAGGTCATCATTTTTGGCGAACCGTACCTGATCGAAGTAGAAACCCACACCTTGGACAATATCACCTATATTATCCTTGACAGCCCTGTGTTCCGCGCACAGACCAAGGCCGACCCGTATCCGGCTCGTATGGATGATCTTTCCTCGGCTATTTTCTACTCGACTTGGAACCAGGCCATCGCTGCGACAGTTCGTCGCTACCCTGACATCGACATCTATCACATCAATGACTACCATGGCGCACTTACTCCTATTTATTTGCTGCCAAAAGTGCTCCCTGTCTGTCTTTCTCTCCACAATGCCGAGTTTCAGGGTCTTTGGCCATTACGCACGAAGGAGGAAATGAAAGAAGTTTGTTCTGCATTTAACATGAGCAAAGAACACTGCACGAAATATGTCCAATTCGGAAACACATTCAACTTGCTCCACGCCGCAGCTTCCTTCATCAGTGTACATCAAAAATCAGTTGGCGTTGCTGGTGTTTCGGACAAATATGGCAAGCGCTCCTGGGCTCGGTATCCCGCCCTCTGGACCCTGAAACATGTCGATTCTTTGCCAAATCCTGACCCAAGCGACATCGATGCCTTGGATGAAAACGCGCCTAAGGTAGCTGATATCAAAATTGATCAGAAAGCAGAAGCAGAGCGCCCCGAGCACAAGAGACAAGCACAGGAATGGGCCGGGCTTAGTCAAGACCCTCATGCGGACTTATTTGTATTCGTTGGGCGGTGGTCCAAACAGAAGGGCGTGGATCTTATCGCCGACGTCATGCCATCCTTGTGAGTGTCGTGTTGATCTATATATATAAATGATTTCTCAAGTTTTTTTATAGGTTAGAGAAACGTCCAAGCATTCAGTTGATTACCGTAGGACCTGTCATCGACCTCTATGGGCGATTCGCCGCTGAGAAGCTCAACCGTCTCATGGAACTCTATCCTGACCGTGTCTATTCGAAGCCGGAGTTTACTGCACTCCCCCCGTACTTATTCAGCGGTGCAGATTTCGCTTTGATTCCCTCTCGTGATGAGCCCTTCGGCTTGGTGGCTGTCGAGTTTGGCCGCAAGGGTGCACTCGGTGTTGGCAGCCGTCTTGGTGGCCTTGGCTTAATGCCCGGATGGGTAAGCACCTACATGTTTCGCATTTGGTTACGCCACTGACACTTCGCAGTGGTTCCCTGTCGAGTCAATATCTACTGGCCACATGATGTCGCAACTCACCAAGACCATTAAACTGGCTTTGAAATCAACGGAGGATGAACGTGCGATCCTCCGTGCGCGCTCTGCCGTTCAGCGCTTCCCAGTCGTCGAATGGCGGCAACGCATGGAGGACTTCCATAAGCGCAGTATCAACGCGAGCAGACATCTAGCCGCCCAGGATGCATGGCGATCGTCTGATGGTACAACGGGTGGCGCCATTGCTATCCCCGAACATGATGATTGGAACCCAGTCCTTCAAGCTGATCCGTCTCAGCCTGACTGGGACGCGCAAAGCGTACACACTAATCCTCGTATGAATGTTCCCGGCTCTCCTGGTCAATGGAGTCAGGAGACGCTCACCCCAGGCGGTGACCCTTTCCTACAAGCACCCCCGCGCATTATAAATGGCCAACGGTTCTCGGTCAACAGCAGCGTATCGGATGCGGAAGGCGATTCCTTCTCACAGAATAGCGTTACAGGACAACCCGAGTTTGGAAAGTTCCTAGATAAGGCTAACCGAACGATCGCCAGGGACCAGAAACATGCGCCAGATCCATTTTTGGAAGCGCCAAATCGGTCATTTGGCCCCCATAGCCGCATTTCTTCTGTCGAGTCAATCGCATCCATTGTAGATGAAAAGTCGAACTCTCCTCTAAA
>WNFI01077454.1_pt1 | contig 15803 bp, 12 predicted proteins | sample 5400471 | NCBI WGS metagenome assembly WNFI01 (sample SAMN13153348, study PRJNA577476) | soil metagenome | isolation source: 100 cm saprolite on Douglas fir-dominated hillslope | place: USA:California | collected 2013-09-17 | reverse complement strand
CGCCATCACCGGCGGCCCCTCCCGGCTCACCGCCCTGACCGCCCTGCTGACCGGGCTGACCTTCGACGGCCTCGCCGCCATCCGCACCCCCCGCGGCACCATCACCATGCTCCGGTTCAGCATGACCGAACTCACCCTCACCGGCGCCGCCCTCGCCCCCGGCGGCCCGCCCGGCCCGTCCTTCCTGCCCCCCGGAACCCAGGCCAGCCTCGCCGGCCACGTCACCTTGTACACCACCACGATCACCTGCCGCCACGGCGCCAGCCACATCACCTTCACCCCCCAGCGGCCCCCGCCGCCCTGCCCAGCCACGGCACCTACACCAACCTGATCACCGGCCCGCTCTACCTCACCTCCGACACCCTCCACGCCACCTGGCCCCGCACCACCACACCGCCCGGAACATGACCCGCCGCCACCCAGCCCACCCCCAGCCGCCACCCCCAGCACCGCCGCTCACCACATTCCCGCCAGTAGCGGCGGATACCCAGGAATGGTGGTAAGCCGGAAGACGCCTTAATCTTCCTGGCGAGTTTGGGGGAACGTGGCCTGCAAGGCGTCCACGTTTTTGGTCAAGGTGACGAAGAACCCGCCCACCTACAAGGCGACCACCGCCATGGGCCATGCCGATGACACGACCCGGCTGCCTGGCGCAGATGGTCGAGATTGACCACTCCGTCAGGCAGCCAGCCGCCCGCTCGTCCCGCCGGCCGGCGCGGCGTTTTACGGGGCCGGGGACGGGCCTGGTCAGGCGGCTGGGGTGAGGACGCCTTTGGTCCAGCCGTTGTCGCGGGCGTCGAAGTGCCGCTAGCCCTCGAGTGCGTGGGCCTGGGGGAGCTGGTGGGAGACCAGGAAGGGGGGCTGGGCCATGTCGCCCACCCGGACCTGCTCCACCGCCGGGCCGACCTCCACCACCCGGCCCATGTTCTCGTGCCGCAGCACCCGGCCCGGCTCCATATCGGTCCGGCCCTCATACATGTGCAGATCCGACCCGCAGATATTGGTCCGGGTGATCTGCACCACCGCATCACACGGCCGGACGATACCCGGATCAGCCACCTCCGACACCGCCACATCCCGCGGACCGTTATAAACCAGCGCCTTCATACACGCCCCAACCTCGCCATGAGAACAAGACACTCTTGCCGTGGTCAGTCGTTCCCGTGCACGGAACAGCCGTATCCCCCGACCGGCTAGTCCCGGCCGGGAGCCCGACGACAGCCGCCTATGCTCAAGGCCCGCAAGAAATTTGTCGCCGCGCCCTGGAAGGATTTGCAAAGGCGCGCGACGCGGGCCAGCACGCCACCCGCTGATTCCGCGATAGAAGCCGTGTAGCTTGCTGCAACCTGGCATCAATCAGATCAGACCGCCGGTAACTGACGCTCGACGGCATCACGGGCAGAAATTCGCACCTGCCATGACCGGTGGCGGTCAGCATGCTAGCTGACTTGATGATGCGCACCCCCAGGTCGCGGTCAAAGCTAAATCTGTATGATTAAAGTTGCCTACTTCAACTGGTCAAGGCCCGCTCATCTCACGGCCCGGTCACCGGCCGCCTGGGCCGCTAGGCGTGACACGCCGGAGCGCCAAGTAACCGCATCTAGTGCCTCAGCTTTCGTGCATCGCGACCGTGGTGCTGCTCGCAATACAGAAACTGCGATTCAAGGCTAAAGCAATCTTCACCATGAGGCGGAGATGAAGAGATGACCAACCAGGCGCCAAATGCTCTCAAGGCAACTTGGTCTACGCAGCTGACCAGTAGCGTGCCAGGACGTGACCCGGCGCATGACAACAGGACGCTGATCGTCTTCAGCAAGCTTCAGCCTCCGGCAGCGCGGCGCGGAACCGTCGTGCGTCAGGAACTGCTAGGTCGCCTGTCCGAGGACAATACGACCAAGCTTGTCGCGGTGGTAGCGCCGACGGGCTGGGGGAAGACTTCATTGCTCGCACAGTGGTGTTCAGCGTCCGAGACGGCACCCACTGCCTGGCTTTCGCTTGATCAGGGCGACAACGACCCCGCGCGCTTCTGGGCCCACGTCCTCGCCGCGATGAATATGGTGGCCCCCGAAATAGGTTTCGATGCCCTGCAACTGCTGGCAGTTCCCGGCGTCAGCACGGTGGATTTTCTGCTGCCGCACGTGATTAACGGTTTCGCGCAGATGCCGGACCGCGTCTCATTGATAATTGATGACTATCATGTGATATCTAACGAGGCTATCCACGAATCTCTCGAGTTCCTCGTCGAGCACCTGCCAGCATCCCTACGCCTGGTCCTTGCCGCCCGGTCCGACCCGGCGCTGCCGCTCGCCCGGCTGCGCGCACGGGGTGAGATGACGGAGCTTCGCGCTGAAGAGCTTCGCTTTACCGAGCCCGAGACGGCGAGATTGCTCAAGGAGACGTTCGATCTTGACCTTCAGCCCGACCACATTCGTGTTCTGCAGCAGAGGACCGAAGGCTGGGCTGCGGGGGTATACCTCGCCGGGCTGTCGCTCTGCGGGCACAAGGACGTTGACCGGCAGGTCCGTGCGTTCGCAGGCGACAACCGGCAAATCCTCGACTATCTCGTTGCCGAGGTGCTTGACCGGCAGCCTGCCCACATCCGGTCCTTCCTGATGCGAACTGCGGTCCTGGATCGCATGTCCGGACGGCTCTGTGACGCCGTGACCGGTGAGGGCGGATCGCAACGCATCCTTGAACAGATGGAGCGATCCAACCTGTTCGTCGTCTCTCTGGATGCAAGTAGATGCTGGTACCGCTATCACACTTTGTTTGCTGACATGCTGCGGCGTGAGCTTGACCGGTCCGAGCCCGGACTTGCGCCACTTCTCCACCGCCGCGCCTCGGAATGGCATCGCGAGTACGGATCGTCCGCAGAGGCGATCAGCCACGCGATATCGGCGTCGGACCTGGCCGACGCCAGAGAGCTGATCGCCAGGCGCTGGGACAGCTACCTGAATGAGGGCCTGGCCGGGACCGTTGAGTCATGGCTGAACTCGCTGCCGCCTGGCATGGTAACTGAGGATTCCCGGCTGTGCCTGACTAAGGCCTGGCTCGCGAGTCATATGGGGCGCCTGGACGAGGTGGAGCCATGGGTGCGGGCTGCCGAATCGGCCACGCAAGGCACACTCATCGATGGACCCAGTTCAGTCGAGTCAGCCGCGTCCATGTTGCGGGCAGACACTTTTCACATGCTTGGCGATCTCGCAGGGGCCGAGTCAGCCAACCGCAGGGCATTGGAACTCGAAGCGACAGGAACAGCTCGATGGCGGGTCGTGGCCTTGGCAGGCCTCGGAGCGAGCCTGTGCTGGCAAGGTCGCGACGGCGAAGCCTGCGAGATCCTGAAGCAGGTCGCGGAGCCGGTTCATCCGCCAGCCGATAACCTGGCCAGCTTGTGGGCGCTGGGCTGCCTCGCGGCGGTCTCGCTGCGACGGGGCAATGTGAGCTGTTGCGAACGCTACCTCCAGAAGGCGGCAGACCTCGCCGGCCAGCATGGCCTCAGCAAATACCGGGAAACAGCCACGGCGGTGCTGACTTCAGCCGACCTGCTCGAGGGCCGGGGTGAACTACTCGAGGCGGAAGAGGCAGCCCTCAGTGGGTTGGAGCTCGCTCAGGGTGGCCAGGCCCGCCTTGAAACCGCCGTCGCCTTGCTATGCCTGGCCAGGATCAAGGCGCGGTCCGGGAAAGGTGGCGAAGCCCTCGCTCGTCTCAGTGCGGCAAGGGAGGTCATCTACTCCTGCGCCACCCCGGGCATCCTGCCGGACATCATGACCTCAACCGAGCGATCGGCAAGCCAGCACCCGCCGCTAGCTCCCCGGTCCAGCCGGGGGGCTGGCGGGCGTCGGCCAGACGGCTTGACCGACCGCGAGGCGCAAGTGCTTGGACTGCTGGCGGCTGGAAAGTCGAACAACGAAATCGCGACAGATCTCGTGGTCAGCGTGCATACGGTCGAACGCCATCTGCAGAACGCCTACCGCAAGGTCGGCGTGCGCAATAGGGGGCAAGCCGCCGCGTATATCGTCCGGACCGCACAGTTACCGAACGCCTGCGTAGTCCCTTTCTGCCAGGCTCTCACTGCATTGCTGACCACCTCGCAGCTCCCGCAGTGGTCAAGATGGTCGGTAGCAGGGATGCCTTTTCCTGAGCCGGCCGGTAGAACGTACCTTGGGGCCCAGGCAGCACTCCCGAGTCGCGGGAAACGGCCTCATCGGGTGACGCCCTTGCTGCGAGCGCCGGAATGCTACCCGGGAGGAGAAGCAACTCATGATCCCATCGACGTGCAATTCCGGTTGATAGTCCTTTTGGGTTGTGTGCTGTCCAAACTCACCAAGAACAGGTGAAAGCACCGGCTCTCCAAATATGGTCGCATGCGCGGCACGATGGTGACTGACGTGCCAACCGTGCCGCCACGGACGGCCAAATACGACCGCCTGGCGGGCTATCTCGCTGCGGCATGGCGGCCATGGCACGGCAAGCCGCGGATACCGGACTTGCTCTGCGGTCTCGGGATCTTGGTCAGCGTCCTGTATTCGCTGGCGATGATCGCGCTAACGCCGTCGCTGATCGCGTCCCACCCACTGCTGCTCGACATGCTGTCCGGAAGTAATCCGGCCGTCATGGCGGCTGGCTCCTTCTCCGCCGTGCAGGTAAAGCTCCCTCTCGCTGTGGTCATGATCGTCGCGCTGCCTGGCATGCTGAAGTTCGACTGGGTGTTCTGGTGGGCCGGGAGGCGCTGGGGCCTCCAGGTCGCGGAGAGGCTTGGTAATCGCAGTCCGCGCAGTGCCGCGATGGTGGCGATGGTGGAGCGCAGGGGAACCCGGTTCGTCAGGTCTGCCGTATTGCTCTCGCCGTTCCTGCCGCTGCCAACCGGAGTGGCCTATGCCGTCGCGGGCTGGGCCGACCTTCCGTTGATTCCGTTCCTGACCCTGGATGTGGCCGGTCGCGCTCTGTCGGCAGCGTTGCTCGGGGCTTGCGGGTATTTGCTTGGCCCGTGGGGTGTGGCTGTCGCCGAGCTGATTGCGCGGTACGCGCTGGTCACGCTCGGACTACTGGCAGTAATTGCCGTGACGCCTCAGCTGTGGCATGCCTTGCGGACGAGGGTGCGGAACGACAACCACCGGGAGGTAACCAACCGCCGACCGGGATCTCTCGCGTACATCCCGGCTACGCCAAGGCATCAGCGCTCTGCGTATACACCCATCACGCTCGCTGCTATGCGCAGCCGCCGTGGAGTGATCTACATAGTGGCTCATGAGGCCAAGATGGTTGATCGCAGGGATGGCGGCCCTGTCGCGGACCCGTAGAAATTAAGTAGGGTCCGGCCGCCTCGATGGATCAGCATCCGGGCGGGGCTGTCGAGTGTAAGGCCTAAAAGCCAGCATAAGTGTTGGCTTTCTTACCGCGGAGGCTTCGTTGCAAAGCGATTCAACGACAATGCAAGCCAAGCGCCCGCAAGCCGACACGATTCTGAAGTCCCGAGTTGCCGGGTGCACTGGTGTCGCTAACAGCCCCGCGGTCCTCAACGAGTACTGGATGTTCAGTAGTGGCGGCGCTTCCCGTAAGCGGGTCGGAATAGCTAATCTCTTTGGGATCGGAGCTGGGGTCGCTAGTAATTATGCTAATTATGCCTTGGGCGCCACGTGGGTGCGGGGCCGACTCTGATGGCGCGAGATCTAATCTACGCAATACTAGTGTTGGTGTCGATTTTGGTCACAATCCAATCCTCGCACACGCTGTACCTTACGCTGTATACGTGGAATCAGCCTCGGTCTGAAGCGAGCGCGCCTGCTGCATTCAGATCACCCGGGCTATCGTTCACGGTCATGCTCCCGTGCCGTCACGAGGAAGCGGTCATCCAAGCCACCATGGGACGGGTCGCGGGAGCAAATTACCCGCCGCAGTTGATTCAGGTCCTGGTGGTCTGCTCCGCGGACGACGGCGGGACCATCGGGAAGGCTGAAGAAAAAATCGATGCCCTGCGACGGGAGGGCATGGAAAATGTCTCTCTGGTGGTGTTCCACGACGGCCCGGTAAATAAGCCGCACGCCCTCAATTGCGCACTGCCGCACGCAGCCAATGACGTCGTCACCATATTCGACGCTGAAGACGATCTCCATGCTGACATCTTCAACGTTATAAATACGATCATGCTAGACGAGCGCGTCAGGGTCGTCCAAGCCGGCGTGCAGCTGATGGACATTGACTCCAACTGGTACTCGCCGCTCAATGTCCTCGAATACTTCTTCTGGTTCAAGAGCCGGCTGCACTATCACGCACGCCTCGGCGCGATCCCGCTCGGCGGAAACACCGTCTTCTTCGAGCGCGCCCTCCTCGCGCGCGTGGGCGGCTGGGACGAACACAACCTCACCGAGGACGCCGATCTCGGGCTTCGCCTCTCCGCTGCCGGCGAGCGAGCGCGCGTGGTCTACGACGACCGGTATGTTACCAAAGAGGAGACCCCGCCGACGCTCGCGCACTTCATTCGTCAGCGAACCCGCTGGAACCAGGGCTTTATTCAGACCCTGCGCAAAGGTGTTTGGCGGAACCTGCCAACCCGGAAGCAGCGCTGGCTAGCCTGGTATACGCTCGCTTTTCCGCAAGGTCAGGCCCTGCTGGCGATTTACATTCCTTTTTCGCTCGTGACGATGCTGGCGTTCAAGGCTCCTGTCCTACTCGCGCTGATCTCCTATCTCCCGGTCGTCATGCTCCTTGCCCACTTCCTCACGGCTGTGGTTGGACTGTATGAATTCGCTGGTGCACATGACCTCGAGGTCTCGCCGAGCACGGTCGTACGTTTGGCAATCGCTTGGCTCCCCTACCAGCTTGTTCTCTCCTACGCAGCCCTCCGGGCCGTTGGACGGCAGGCGCGCGGCGTCACCAACTGGGAGAAGACGCAGCATGTGGGCGCCCATCGAGCGCACCTGCGTGACCGCGCCATCGAGCAGGTGAACGACAATGCAGCGTGACCGGGTCGCCCCGCTCCGGGGGCCGCAGCGCGTCCTAGAACCCGCTGAAGGCGCAGGCCAGACGGCGGCAGTCGGCTGGTCCCAGGCACTTGATCGGTCCGAGCCGCTGGGGAGGGTCGGCAGGATCGCGCTCATCTTCGCGATAGTCAGCGCATTGATTACGCACGGCTACCACATGTTCGACTACCCTATTTACAACACTGACGAGGGTATCTACGTGGAGCGGGCCTGGTCCCTGATTCGGGAGAGCCGGCTGAGCCCTCAGACATACTTCTATGACCACGCCCCAGGTGGCTGGATCATCCTCGCCATGTGGGAGTTCGTGCTGCCGGCACACTTCGAGACGGCCGGCAACCCGGTAAACAGCGGCCGCATACTGATGCTGCTGCTGCATGCTGCCAGTGTATTCTTTCTGTTCGAGATCGCGCGCAAACTCTCCGGCGGCCTGCTCGCCCCGGTCATCGCCACATTCCTGTTCAATTTTTCGCCGCTGGGCATCTACTACCAGCGCATGGTCCTGCTCGATAACATGATGGTCTTCTGGGTGCTGCTGAGCATCTACCTCGTTCTGCGTCACGACAGCCGGATTTTCACTAGCATGTGGTCGGGTTTTGCTTGCGGGCTCTCGGTCATCACCAAGGAGAACGCGATATTCTTTGCTCCGACGATTTTCTATCTTCTAAGCCGTCGGCTCAAGGGAATCCCGAATCGGGACTTCGCGTTGATGTTCTGGCTATTCGCGGCGAGTACGCCGGTCCTGATCTATTTCCTTTTCGCTACGCTCAAGGGCGAGCTGCTGCCTCCAAGTCTCGACTTCAGCTTGGCTCATACTCCTCAGGGACACGTCTCGCTGCTTTACGAGTTGTGGTTCCAGATCCACCGCAACCAGGGGGGCACGCTATTCCATCACACTCATCACAGTTATCTCTACACGATGTGGCTGCCGAAGGACGGTTTCTTGCTGGCCGCCGGGACGGCAGCGATGGTGATCAGCCTGTACGTCGGGTGGCGGCAGAGGGAACACGACCCGCGCCTGCTGGTGGCGGGAACCCTGGCCTTCGAGATTGCCTTCTACCTGGCTCGGGGCAGCGTAATACTGGACTTCTACGTGATCCCGCTGATCCCGATGTTCGCCTTGAATATCGGCCTGGTCGCCGACCGGGTGAAACGGCGGCTTCCTGCGCATACGGCTCGCGTCGCCATGCCCGTGGCCGTCGCATGCGTCGTGTCCGTGCTGACGCTCGACCCGTCGGGCGCATATCTCATTACGCGAGGCCAGCACCACCAACTAAAGCTGGCCGACGTGTACTACCTGCCGCTGACGTATCTTCAGCGGGAGCAGATAGCGTGGGTCCGCGCGCATATTCCTCCAAGTGACAAGATTATTACAGACGAGGACATATGGGTGTCGCTACATGACATACGTCCTTACTACCCTTACGCCCAGTCGCACTGGAATGCCGCCACTGATCCGCAAATCCGAGACAAGATATTCCATAGCAACTGGCGAAATATTGATTATTTTGTCCTCTCGAATGGGATGCAGTACGCGATGAGCCTGAACAATACCAGCGGCCAGGAGGGCTGGATGATCTACGCACTCAAATATCATTCGACTGAGGTCTGGCATGCCAGTCGCGGAAACGTGAAGCTCGCAATCTATCGAGTGCTGAAATAGTCGCGGAGGCCGACATGGCAGAAATCGAGCCTAACGAGCCTAATAGGAAGCCGCCTGATGACCCACATGTGAAGAAGCGCAAGAAGGTTACCTGGAAGTCTGTCCTGGGTGTTCTTGTCGTCCTCGTCATCGTGTGGCAGATAGGGCACGCGTTTATCCAGGGTCAAGGCAAGCACGCCGGCAGAGCCCCCGCGCCGCCGAGCACGTCGGCGCCCGCGCCGAAGCCGACGCCGACCCCTACGGTAACCCTGGGCGGCCGCCGGATCGCGGCCGGAAGCGGCCCGGTCATCGCGCTGGACCCCGGCTTGGTTTCTCCGGGCGGCCATGTAGGCGTTGTCGGAAGCGGCTTTGATCGGAAGATGGCGGTCGTCGTCTCGCTGCAAACCTCGCGCTTGCGTGCCGCGAAAGTGGTCACGCACGGCCACACGTCAGTGAGCGGCACGCTGACTGCGGGATTTACGATGCCGATGTCTTTCACCGGCTCCAAAGCCAGCGTAGTAGTCCGGGAGGCCAACGGCGTGCAGACATCTGCCCAGCTTGTGACTCCGGGCGGGATGGGCACTGCAAGCATTACCGGCAAGGCGGCGGGGAAGCCGGGTGACCATGTCACGGTCACCGCTAAAGGGTTCGGTCCAGGCGAGAGAGTCAACGTCTTCTGGGGCCGGATCAACGGCACTCCAGCAGCGACGTTGACCGCTGACAGCAGCGGGTCGATTAGCAGCGCGAGCGTGCCCGTGGGAATTGCCCCAGTGGGTCCCACGACCCTGGTGCTGGTTGGTATGAAGACCCACACCACGGCGACTGTGCCGTACCAGATGCTCGGCTTGTACCCGACGACCATCTCACGTCCCTATGCGGTCAAGGCTGGTAAGTCGATTTCGTTCCGGGGTAACGGGTTCGCGCCCAGCGAACCGGTACTCATCTACCTCGATGCTTCTGGCGGTATTCCGGCGCTGACGGCAAAGACCGATAGCAGCGGCGGCTTCTCAGTCAACTTCGTGGTGCCGTTCGGGCTGAAGGGCAGCCAGAGACTGATCGCGGTCGGCGAGCAGAGCCGTGCCTCGGTGAGCTCGGGCTTCGACATCCTGCCCTACATTCCGTCGGCACAGGCAAGCACGTATGGTGCCCTTCCGGGCACAACCATAAGTTTCTACGCTAAGGGCTTCGCCCCCAACGAGGTAGTGCTCGTTTACCTCGGAGGCGGAAAGGGCCATGGCGGACAGCTCGTTACGGCCTTCCGGGTTGACAGCCACGGCAGCGCCTCGGCGGCCGGAAGCTATGTTGTCCCCAGCGGCGTCGGGCCGTCAGTGGGCTTCAGCTTGGTCGGTCAGCAAAGTGGCGGCGCTGCGAGAGCGAAGCTGTCGGTCGGCGCAGCGGCACAGTCGGTCACGGTTCCGCCGCAGCCGCCCTACGTCTTGCCGCCCAGCCTGGGTGGCAAGCCTCCGGCGACGCGCTCGCCTGCGAGTGGCTCGCCCAGCACGTCGCCGTCGGGTTCTGCTTCTCAGCCGGCCAGCTCACATCCATGACCGGCAGCACCTATCGACTGGTAACCGAAAGGAACGGAAACTTCTCATGAGGGCAATTTTCGGGCCTCATACGGAGCAGGTGCTGGCTCTTCTTACCGATCTCTGGCTCCTGTCGCCAGAAGAGATCAACACGGTGACCAGGGCCTGGAAGGAGGCCAATGACCTGAACCGCGCCGAGGCGCTGGCACAGCTGCATCGCGCCGCATCGAGGGACGAGCGGTACCGGATCCTGGCTGCGGCCTCCGTCGCACGCAGGCAAGCGATGGATGTCGCATACATACATCACCGCACGGACTGGGCATTCTGGGCTGCGGCGTGGGATGCGGCAGCCGCGATTGCCGCAGACGACAACAGCGGCAGCGAGTACGAGATTCTCACTGCTCCCCTCATGACGGTGCTTCCGTCTATGTCGCATCGGCGAGGTGGTGTCCAGATTCCGGCCCAGCGGTCCCGGCGGCAGCGCGAGGCGAGGCTGATGCCGCAAGCGACTCCAGCGCGCGGACGTTCCCAGAGGCCCCCGGAGAGCCCCCCGGAAAGCAGCCGGGGACGCACGGGGCGGGCATGAGCGGCTCGGACACGTGATGAAGAGCCGGTTCCTTCAGCTCTTCGAGCTCTCGCCGGAGGCGATGGTGCTAGTCGATCGTGCCGGGCAGATTCACCAAGCCAACAGGCAGGCAGAGGAGCTATTCGGCTACGGCCGGGACCAGCTGCGCGGTGAGTCGGTTCATACCCTCTTTCCTGGCCAGCCGATAACGCTGCCCGACAGCCGGGGGTGGGAAGAGAATCGCGGGCGGCACCTGGACCTGGTCGGCAGCAGCAGCGACCTCAGGCAGTTCCCAGCGGACGTCAACGTGATCCCCCTGCAGACTGAGGGGGGCATCGCGAACGTCATAAGAATCAGGGACATCACCGAGGAGCAGCGGGCCCAGTTCGTGCTAGAGCTGGGCCTAGAAGCCCGTGATCTGGCCGACCGAGACCGGCGGGCCCTGCTTGACCACCTCATACGAGCTCAGGAAGAGGAGCGGGGCCGCATCGCCGCGGGTATTCATGACGACACCGTCCAGGTACTTGCCGCGGCTAATCTGCGATTGCAGCAGCTTAAGAACCGGCTCCACAACCCTGAGGAACTGAACATTCTCGACAAACTCGAGAAAACGCTGAGCTCGGCCCTCAGTCACATGCGTCAGCTGATCTTCGACCTGAGGCCAACGAGCCTAGAGCACGGCAGCCTTTCTACCGCCGTGCATGTTGTCCTCGACGAGATGAGCTCCGACCTCGGGATCTCCTACCAGCTTGATGATCGCACTGAAGCCCATCTGTCTCCCAGCGCGGCAGTACTCATATACCGAACGACCCGCGAGGCGCTTGCAAATGTGCGCAAGCACGCCCAGGCTAACAATGTGCTGGTCCAGTTCACGGACGTGAGCGGCGGCTGCCTCGCGAGGATCGTCGACGACGGGGTTGGTTACAACCCGGCAGAAGTTGAGGAACGTCCAGGGCACGTGGGCCTGAGCCTCATGCGTGAGCGAGCTGAGATTGCCGAGGGGTGGTATCGCATCGAGAGCACGCCAGGAGCGGGGACGACGGTGGAGTTCTGGATCCCGAATCGCGGGCTGCCCCGGCGACCCAGGGCAGGACATGAGCGGGCCGCGTGAACCTGATACCCCAATCCGGGTGCTTATCGTCGAGGACCACCTCGTTGTTGCCGAGGGCCTCTCGGCCCTGCTTGAGAGCTACGCGGACGTGGTGGTACTGGCGATTGCCACGTCGGTCGCCGAGGTCACTCTCGCGATGGACACTGTCTGCCCTGATGTCGCCATGGTCGATTTTCATCTGCCCGATGGCACCGGAGCCGATGCCGCGGACCAGATCCGGGCCCGATGCGGCGAGACGGCTATCGTCTTCCTCAGCGCGGACGATAGCGATGAGCGGCTCCTCGAAGCGATTGAGGCTGGTGCGAGCAGCTATCAGCTCAAGTCAGCGAGCGGCGCGCAGATCATCGAGTCGATCCGTGCGGCTGCAGGAGGAGAGGCCGTTATACCTGCCGGTACGATCGCCACCGCGCTTGCGGAACGTCGCAGAATCACCCGCGAGCGCTCCAGGCAGGAACAGTTGCTCGCCAGCCTGACTCCCAGGGAAACAGAGATCCTGGCGCTCATGATTGATGGCGTCGACAACAGGGCTGTGGCCGAGCGGCTGCATATTAGCTACGCGACTGTGCGAACGCATGTTCGCTCGATCCTGAGCAAACTGGGCGCGCGCTCCCAGCTTGATGCGGTTGCCAAGGCAACTCACCTCGGCTTCCGCCTGTGACGGCCGGCAATGAAGCGCATGAAGGCTGTCGTCAGCTTGGCGGTGATCATGGGCTGCATCGCGCTTGCCACCGGCGTCACGAGCTGTGCCGCACCTCCCAGCAGCCAGCAAGCAGCTGCGTCCAGGTTCCTGGCGAGGTACGCGCGGCCAGATGGCAGAATCGTGCGCGTCGACCAAGGCCGCGACACAGTAAGCGAGGGTCAGGCTTACGGGATGCTGCTGGCCGAAGTGGCCGGCGACTACGGCGCATTCCAGCGCATATGGCAGTGGACGCATCATCACCTGCAGCTCCCCGATGGCTTGTTCAGCTTCCAAACGAATGCAGTAGGTGAGGTCACCGGCCAGAACCCTGCCAGCGATGCAGACCTCCTCATCGCCTGGGCGCTGCTTCGTTATGCCGGGCCGCATGCAGGGGCTTGGCACCGGGCTGGTCGGCGCGTCGCGCACGCGATCCTGGCGCATGAGGTCGCATCCGGCCCGCACGGGATGCTGGTTCTGACCGCAGGGCCCTGGACGACCGGATTGCCCGCAGGATCCACGCTCACGCTCGATCCCAGCTACTGGTCGCTGCCTGCGATGCAAAGCCTCGCTCGTCTCACCGGCAGCAATGAGTGGCATCGCCTGGCGGTCAGTGCTGTCAGCCTGACGCGCCAACTCAGCCAGGGCGGCCGGCTCCTCCCACCCGACTGGGCAGGGCTGAGCTCGTCCGGAGCGGTCCAGCCTGAGCGCGCTCCGGACGGCAGCCAGCCTCAGGTGCAGTACGGTCCGGACGCAGCGAGAACCGTCATCTGGTTCGCCGCTTCATGCGATGTGCGGGCCAGGGTTCTAGCCCGGCGCTGGTGGCCGCTGCTGCGGCCCCGTGCGCGGGCACGCGCGCTGGCGCTGGCCGTCAACGGCGCAGTCATGCGCGCCACGCCTGCGCCGGTGTCACTTGTCGCATCAGCCGCGGCAGCGCAGTCAGCTGGCGACGGCACGGCTGCCCGGCGTCTGCTCCGGCAGGCGACGGCTCAGCAGCGCAGTTACCCAACCTATTACGGCGGAGCCTGGGCTGCCCTCGGACTTGCTCTCCTGCCCAGCGGCGGCGCTCTTGGCGGGTGCCATCCCTAGCACGCGCTGAGCGGCACTGCCGACAATAAGGGCATTTAGGCATTTAGGCATTTAAGCGTTTCTTCTACCAGACTCCGCAGGCAACTCATCACACGCCGGTGACTCCGGCTGCCCCGCTATCTGCGGCTGCCCTCTAACCGCGGCTGCCCTACTGCAAGCGGTCTGACCCAGACACCAGCAGCAGACCATGTGGGCCCCGCAGGGCCCCGGCTGACTGGCGGGTCGCCTCATTCGATCGTAGTAGACCGAAGCCCCACCATTGGTGGAGGCAGAATCCATTCACGCGTACGACGATTTCAACTTTGACTCTTTCTAGGCTTGGTTGCTTGCACAATGCGCCTTGCGCAGTGGCGACCCACGCTTTTTATGGGCGACCAGCTCAGGGCTGCCAGTAGCACTGGGTTCCGACCTTAGTGCCGGGAGGCCAGCCTTCATTGGCGCTTCCATAAAGACCAGCAACCTAGACGTAGTCTGGAGGGTCGAAATTGAAGTTCCGGTCAACGATCGTCCGCCATATTCTTGGCGAGCAGAGCGCGGGACCGGTCGCAACGGGTGGCGAACAACCCGTCACTAAGCGTCCGTGGCTGCGAGCAACTCGGAGAGTAAAAGTCGCCGGCTTGGCTGTTGCCGTCTTGGCAGCTACGCTGCTGTCCCTCGCTCTCACCTCCGCCACTAACAACTCCACTGCAACCTCCGCTGACTCCGCTGGCTCCGCCATGGCGCTGTCATCGCCCAATTCCGCACCGCAGCTGCACGTGTCCGGCAACAAGCTGGTCAGCGCCTCCGGCCAGCGTGTGGTGCTTCATGGGGTTGACCGCTCGGGCACGGAGTTCATGTGCGCGCAGAATCGCGGGATCTTCGACGGCCCCAACAGCGCGGCGTCGATTCGTGCGATGAAGCAGTATGGGATCAACGCGGTGCGGGTCCCGCTGAACGAGGCCTGCTGGAATGGCGAGTCATACGTCAAGCATTCCATGGCCGGCGCCCCGTACCGGGCGGCAGTCACGGCTTACGTGAACCGGCTGACTGCCAACGGCATGAACGCCATCGTCGACCTGCACTGGACTGACGGGCAGTACATGGGCCTCGCGTCGGCGTGCGCATCGGCAACGGCAACGTGCCAGAAGCCCATGCCAGACGCGGCAGGGGCAGTCCCGTTCTGGAAGTCAACGGCGCAGGCGTTCAAGGGCAACGACGCCGTCATCTTCGACCTGTTCAACGAGCCGTATCCGGACCAGGCCAACCACAACATCGCCGCGGGCTGGCGGTGCTGGCTGCACGGCGGGGGAGACTGCGCGGGTTTCTCGTACAACGTGGCTGGCATGCAGACCCTTGTCAGCGCAGTCCGGTCGACGGGCGCGAACAACGTCATCATGCTGGGCGGGCTGACGTGGTCCAACGACCTGTCCCAGTGGCTGTCTCACGAGCCTGCCGACCCTGCTCACAACCTGGCTGCGTCCTGGCACTCTTACAACTTCAATGCCTGCAGCACGACGGCGTGCTGGAACAAGCAGATCGCGCCGGTGATCGCCAAGGTTCCGCTCATCGCAGGAGAGATCGGCGAGAACGACTGCGCCGGTTCTTACGTAGACCGCCTGACGAGTTGGATGGACGCGCATTCCGCGAGCTACCTGGCGTGGACGTGGAACTCCGACTTCAACTGCGCCAGCGGGCCTGGCCTGATAACCAGCTACAACGGGCAGCCCACCGGGTTTGGAGCAGCTTACGAGGCGCATCTTCGTTCCGTTGCTCACATGACCGGCTAGCCTGCCGTCCTGCGACTCGCGGGTCGGCTGTACGCGGGGCAGTGACGCCTTCCCCCAAGGCGTCGCTGCCCCGCAGCCGTCCGCGGCCCTGTGTAGCGCGCAGATCCGGTGGGCCTGCTACAGCAGCCTTGTTGTGGTGAGCCAGTAGTAGATGACGTATGCGCCGGCGAGCCAGAGCATGACCGCGCTGGCCCATCCGATGTGGCGTCCGATGACGCGGATGCGCTTGATGAGGCCGTCGCCGAACCAGGCTGTGGCGATGGTCAGGGCGGTGATGATGATGCCCATGCCGAGCCCGAACAGGAGGAACTGCCCGACGGCGTCGGCCAGTCCGTGCGCCTGCAGCGAGGTGCCGACGACGCTGAGGAAGACCGGGAGCGTGCAGCCGAGCGAGGCCAGCGCGTAGGCCAGTCCGTAGGCCAGGTACCCGCCGAGGCCGAGGTTCCTGGTC
>WNFI01077343.1_pt2 | contig 15803 bp, 18 predicted proteins | sample 5400471 | NCBI WGS metagenome assembly WNFI01 (sample SAMN13153348, study PRJNA577476) | soil metagenome | isolation source: 100 cm saprolite on Douglas fir-dominated hillslope | place: USA:California | collected 2013-09-17 | reverse complement strand
CTTTCAACGGCGTTAAAATCCATCTTACCAGTTGTTGTCAACACGGAGTGTAATCATCAGATCCAGTTCATACACAATAACCCTCTCAGTAGTGGAGGCGGGGACGTCTGCAGAGATTTGTTTTCGGAATGTGCACCTGGTAGGTTCGAGTACGTGATGGGCAGCTCAGGAGAGGAAACGTTGGAAGCGAGATACCAGAGGCTATATGGAACTGAGGAGGAGGAAGTGTCGACTGCATCATAGGTTATGTGGTTAAAGTGCGAGGCCCAGCTGACGTAAAGAGCACGCCTTATGAGAAGTCTGGTCACTGTCAGACTGACGGCACCATCATCTAGCGAAGGGTTTCCCCATTCCAATCTTAATGTATCCCCAATTCAGGGATGAACGATACTGCCAGGCGTCAGATTCCATATTCATATTTTACTTTTGTCTTCTTGCTTTCTTCGGTTCATGAGGAAACTCAAGTGTGCACTGGAACGCTTGTCATACATGTATATAGTTTAGGGTTGTACGGGGGGAAGTCCTTACCATGCATCAACAAACCCGCCGATTGGAAGCCGAGTAGGGCCGATTTCAACTCGCTCGCTTCTGTCTTGGTTCCTGAGCGTCGTCATAATAAGCGCGAGCCTGGAATGTTGTCGTTTCTGCCGCGATCCCAGTATAGGTTCTCGAACTGTGCTATCACAGATCCAGCTGAACACATCCGTTAGAAATGGCGCACCCTGGAAAGAACCCTGCGGCAACCTATTCATTTAGAACATTTATGCAAAACAGGTAAAGCAGAAGTAAAAGGAGCCTGGTCATCCGGTCGACACCGCTCTCATCAGCAAACCTCGAAGCTCGATTTTGGCGATTGAGCCCGCCAACGGTTCTATCATCCTCATGATCAGGTCCGTCCCCTCTGCAGATTCCGTTCATCACTTAAAAGGCCTGTATTGCTCACCTGCGACCCGATGTCCAACGTAGTCGATATCGTGTCCAGTGATACGTCTGTTGGCTTATATTATGTATATAAACTTCTAATGCCATATCCAACGTACCCGATATCGTCTCCAGATATCGCGTCCAGGAATATTATTTGTTTGTATCTGATACAGATTCCCACTACCTAGGCACTATCTGGCGATTTTGTGTCCCGACCCAGGTGCAAAAGACATTTCTCCAGATGATGACTCACTTCATCTCGGTTAGAACTGTATAGAGCAGGGTTCTCACTAACCAGCGTCTCATACAGCAAAAAAGATTCTTGAATAACATCAAGCGATTCCATATGCCGATTCAAATTCGAAAGCTGAATACCCAGAACACTGAGCGCGCGAGCTAGATCCGGAGTATATGGTGTGGGGTTCTTGTCAACCAGTGACCGGTATAGGGTGACAGATTCCTGGGCGGCACCCAGCGATTCCTCGTGCCGATCCATATTCAAAAGCTGAATACCCAGATTACTGAGCTCACGAGCCAGATCCGGAGTATATGATGTGGGGTTCTTGCCAACCAGTGATCGGTATAGGGTAACAGATTCCTGGGCAGCATCCAGCGATTCCTCGTACCGATTCAAATTCGAAAACCAAACACCCAAGTTACCGAGGTAATAAGCCAGATTGGGAGTATATGATGCGGGATTCTTCTCAACTAGTGATCGGTATAGGGTGATGGATACTTCAGTGACATCCAGCGATTCTTCGTGCTGATTCAAATTCGAAAGCCGAATACCCAGATTACCGAGTTGAAGAGCCAGCTGAGGAGTATATGATGCAGGGTTCTCCTCAACAAGTGATCGGTATAGGGTGATAGATTGTTCAGTGGCACCCAGCGATTCCTCGTGCCGATTCAAATTCGAAAGGTGAACACCCAGATTACCGAGTTCACGAGCCAGATAGGAAGTATATGATGCAGCATTCTTCTCAACTAGTGATCGGTATAGGGAGATGGATTCTTCAGTGGCACCCAGCGATTCCTCATGCCAATTCAAATTCGAAAGCTGAAGACCCAGATTACCGAGTTCACGAGCCAAATCGGGAGTATATGATGCGGGATCCTTCTCAACTAGTGATTGGAATAGGTTGATGGATTCTTCAGTGGCACCCAGTGATTCCTTGTGCCGATTCAAATTCGAAAGCTGAAGACCCAGATTACCGAGTTCACGAGCCAGATAGGGAGTATATGATACAGGATTCTTCTCAACTAGTGACCGGTATAGGGTGATGGATTCTTCAGTGGCACCCAGCGATTCCTCGTGCCGATTCAAATTCGAAAGCTGAAGACCCAGATTACCGAGTTGACCAGCCAGATTGGAAGTATATGATACAGGATTCTTCTCAACTAGTGATCGGAATCGGGTGATGGATTCTTCATTCGCACCCAGCGACTCCTCATGCTGATTCAAATTCAAAAGCCAATTGCCCAGATTACCGAGTTGATTCGCCAGATCGGGAGAATGTGAATCAGGGTCCTCAGCAACCAACGATCGCCACAGCAAGACGGCATGAGAGTCACAATCTCTGGCCTCAATGAAGCGGCCAATGAAACCCAGATGAGCGGCAATCCTCCCAAGGAAGCGTGCAGTTTTTTTCTTCAAAGGGGTTGTAAGCAACTTGACGCAGTTGGCCTAGTAGTGGTAGTAGGATCTCAGTTAACCTGAAAACTAGCATCCATCCCCATGACTTACGTCAATCCAATCAAAGAATGGGTAGATGGATATATATCTTTCAGTCCGAACACATAGTTCTAACCAATTAGTGATGCTCTCCTGCAAGAACTTCTCGATTTCTGTTTCTAAGGCTCCTGAGACACACTGGACGTCCAATATGTGATCCGGCCCATAGAGACACGCATACGCCAGGTGCTCGGATATATTTGTCTGTGGAATTGTAGGTAGCACCTCCAAGTCACCCAACTCCTCGATTATTCCAAGTCCTGCGACCTTTCGGATCTCGGTGTTGGCTACTTGGAAGCATCGGAGAGCAAGGCGCTCTTGGTTTGCGGCTGGCTCCAAAATAGTCCATACTTTGTTAATATCGTGTCGTTTGAGGCAGTCTCTGAGAGATTGGTGCAGCAATTGGATAGGAGTGGAAGGTTGGTCCGTGCCGGAGAGAAGTGGACGTAGTTCAGAGACGATATTCTGAAGAGACGTTTTGAGAAGCGGCGAAAGCAAAGTAGCCCACGCAGTGATCGATAGTGGCGATTTGGCAGTGATTATCGCACCCATAACGATCGGATAGTCATGAATGAATGTTTTGTCTTCCCAATTACACTTGCTCAGGATGGCAGTATACAAAGCATCCAGCTTTTTCTCCGCTGGCACTTTTTCTCGAGAAGCATCCAGATCTAGGAGATCCTCTAGCGCATTACCCGGATCTGTGCTCTTCTTCAGATATTGCATCACGATGCTAACCCAGACAAATAGGCCGCCGGCGTGGGTGACCAGCGTTTGTTCAAAATCCGGAAGCCAATTGCCCGTAGTCACCCGGGGGAGTTCCTTCAGCTTCAAGACTTGCGACTGAATATACGCTTCGCAGTCTTGAAGGTTCTCGGGATCTGAAAGTTCAATCCCCATACGGTGAGTAGAAGACGAACTATGGAAGTAGTCGTCGATCATCCTAACGGGCCGCGAGGTGACAAAGAATTTGATGCAGTGAGGGAGTTCAGGAACACTGTCCCTAAGAAGTTCTGACAGGGTCTGGGATGCGTCCTCGTCACACTCATCCAGGGCATCGATGACAATAATGAGAGGACTGTCGGCCAGGGGTGGTCCGTGACGAAGAGGTTCGAGTATAAGTTCCCTGAATTGCTCGTCAAACGCAGCAGTTGCGATGCTCGGCCGGTTCTCCAAAACAGATGTGAGCGTCTGACGATAGGACTTGCTCCTGATAGCTAGAGACCTCGCCACGCCGCTCCATAAATACTTAGGGGTTGTGGTCTTTCCTTCTCTGAAGAAAAAGCTTGAGAGAAGGACATCGCGCTTGGCACAGAAATGAGCGATCGTATGCGCAACGGTAGATTTCCCAGCTCCAGCGACCGCAGTGAGAAGCGCCATCTGCGCATGGTCCACATTCCCACACCAGTCCATAATTTCGCCAATTAACCCCTTCCGTGTCCCATCTAAACAGACTTTTGATGAATTATACTCTGATTCGTCAGCGAACTGAAGTTTCCCAAGAGTTGCATCGCGGCCTATACATTTTTATCGTCAGACAATATCATGTACACTCGTAGAGCCCACCACGCACCGATATCAAATAGCTGATTCTCAATAGAATCGAGTTTCGATAGGATCATTGTATCATTCCTGACCACCGAGGCCAAAGTGTGTCCTATGGCGATATTGGTTTGAAGCTTTACATTTGCATCTCAGCGAACGTGGATCGTAGCAAGGGAGATACGTGAACACACCTGGAACTTGACCAGAACGGCATCCAGCTTCTTCTTCATCCCATCAATCTTCCCGGGGTCTCGCATATACGACAGAGCATTCCGGAATGATGATCGGTCTACGCGCTTCTTCACCGAGTCTGACATTTCCGTTAGCAGTCTCACGGTTGAATGTCAGCATCATTCTACCGAAGGCCGTGGAAGAGAGATATGCACCTGCCGAGCTCGTCAATATTCGTCTTCCATCCTTCTAATGATTCTTCTGGACCAGAGTGACTAATCACCTCCCATCGCAACGCAGTTTCGCCAACCATCTCCGCGACATAGCGGCCGAACTCGTCCCACTCTTTCTTGCTCTCCCGGATGCCCCGGCCTTATACGGACAGTCAGCAGAAACGTCGGGTGGCGCTTTGGATAAACGCTACTTACTTTGACATTAGTCGCTATCAAAAGTGCCCCTGTTGCTGCAAGTTGAAGGGGAGGAAAGGCGCCTGAGTTGTCTTTCACTAGCGAGAGTATAGGGATTGCGATGTCTTTCCAGCGGCGAGGAATTTTTTGATTTTGTCCTTCGTTATGATGAGAACCATTTTGAGCAGGGTACTGCCAGTGGGTGATGGAAGCTAAGGCAAGTCCCTGTGGTGCAGTATTGTAGAATGCCAGTACAAGGCAGAGCTACTGACCCGTTAGCCGCGTGACTGCCTTGAGGCCAACTGCATTTGTTACCCAACTAGGTATAACCGATATTCGGGAATCTGGCCATTCTTAGCAAAACGCGCCATGTGAAATTAGAGCATTTCTCGACTGATGCAGCAAAGTGGTTCAACTACAGGCTGCGTCCGCGCGTTCCGGAAGTCAGCACTTCATTTCCCAGTGATTACCTGGCCAGCGTGGCTCGTCATTAGTTTGCCTGTGAATCATAGTAACCCACTTCACCACCCCGGTGATTAGTCTCTGAACTTTCAGGAGTGATGACGACGAGTACAACTGAAGGCGTCTGAGACTCGGACGCCTGGGGAAACGAGAGCTCGCCCGGTCCTACTTCTTCTTTGCCAGGCTACGCATTCCAGTCCGGGTATCCACAGACACCGGTGTCCGTCACTGCAGATGCGGTCCGGGTGGCGGCTTGGGCGTATTCCCACCATTTTCCACCTCTATTCCGTTTGATCATTGTTCGCCTCCACGTGTTGCTCTCACGCTGTGCGTTTACTTACCTGACGTCTAACGAATAAATCACTGGCTCAAATCGTTGGCACTCAATAAGATAAACGCTAAGAAAGACGCGAGAGACTCCCGATCTGCGGAAAAGAAGAGTTCGCGCAGGTCCCGAGGCTCAGAAAGTACCGAGCGAAAAACCTGCGCCACACCGGTCCTACATAAGGCCACACTAGTCAAGCAAAGAAAACACGGTTGCTATCGAACATACTGTGTGATACAGTATAGTATCGTGAAGATAGTGCTGAAGAGTTTGGAGCAAGGCCTCATCAGCGTGTTTATGCCGCCAATGGTGAACTATTGGCATCGCACTTACCGGGCCCTACCATGAAACGTTCTCATTCGCTCTATTTCCTTCCGACAGCACCCTCATTCTCCAGTACGCGCTCGCCCTTGAGTACCTCTGGAACGCGTCCTAGTAGTATGTCCTCCACGCGTCCTACGGGTGTTCTCTGACCTTGTATCCAAGGCTTTTCCAATGTTGAAAGCTACCATCAATGGTAATGAGGCTACATACTTGTTCGACGCCAAGAATTCCAGAAGAGGCACGTCATATTATGACGCATATGACCACAGTTTGAACGTTTGAGAAGCTATAGTGGCTCGCTCATACATGAAGCCAGACTCTCTTTGTCCGCAGAGAACCAAGGGAGAGAGGCTGGAATCCTGACTACTAGAGTGGGAACATATATACAAAAATGAGAGGCAATAAATCCGCCCAAAAATAGAATAACTCGTCCGCCTTGTGCTCCAACGCTTTCGACCGGAGCCGCTGAGTCCATGACAAGAAATTGTCTGGTAATCATGTCAAAATGAAGGACAAAAACGGGGAGGGGAAAGAATAGAAGAGGAAAGTAAACAAAGGTCCAACATAGATAATAAGCAGACACATATATATTCCTCCCATAGAACGGTACCGTTCCGCCGGATACACACGCATCCAATCCAGATACTAGATATTAGTATGATACTTGTTCTGTTTCAGCAGCAGTGTTCTTTAGCGTCGATGACTCAAACGCGGATTAGTGTTCAGAATCAGGAAGCGAGTTCCATATAGGACACAATTTGTCCCAGTTGGGATCGCGCACTTCGGAGTCAGTACCGTTCACTTGTCCTTGTGGATCTTCCGCAAAGACAATCGCTAAACCCCTATTCATCAAAGGAAAGAAGTTCAATGTCAGACAGGACAGATAGGACGGATGGAAAATTCGACGTACGCTCCCAAGTGCCAGTTGATATGGCAATGGAAAATCCATGGGCCCGGATTGTCCGTGTTGAACCTGAATGAAGCAACCCGGTCGATGTAACATTAGTGGTCGCAGTTATCGAAAAGGTTGGAGAAACATACCTAATGGTGGTCAAGTCCGATGTCGAATCACCCGTCGAAACAACATCACGTTGAACCGGATTGACTGGTTAGTAGGGATTGGGTATGATTAGTAAAGAGTTATGTAAAGTGAACGTACAACATGACGTACTGTAATTGTATTCGCTCTCACCCGCACTACGGATGACGCTAAAGCGATGCTGTGCAAGTGATCGGATTAAGTAGAGCCCCACTACAGGAGCCTTCTGATCACTTACACCGTGCAGATGGAAAGGATGAGGTGCTCCTATAGACCCCCCAGGTACAGATATCTGAATGACTTTGTTCCTCGGCAAGTAGTAGACAGATCCATTAGGAAGTAAACCCTGTGGATCCGCGCCATTCAAGATTTGTAGCAACACCGGAACGGACGGATTTTGGAACGTGACCCCATTCATAGTGAACAGGCCAGTGGTAGTTTGGAACGCAACGTTAAAGACGAAAGATTCATCTGCAGCTCCCGAACCTCCAGGCTAATTGATCCGCAGTGGTTCATATCATGAGTAGATAAACGCTTTCAAAATCGGAACAAGGACCTACGGGAGTTGGATCATTCCAGGGAATCAAATCTTGCTCCCGAAGTGTCGTTCCCACAGTTTGACTTGTTCCGGTGGGCTCGGCGTTGGGAGCACCATCATATCGAAGAATAGCCTATTACGAACGGTCACACTGAATGTCAGGTCCTGTCAAACTTGAGATGAAAAGACACGTACTGAATTAATCCCGCCAACGAAGCCTTGCGGGCCTGATGAAGGACTAGCTCTAATCCAATAGTTGCCGATGGTTTGGTTCGCTGTGATCTTGAATCAAATGAGCCATCAACCAAACGACAAATAGCGAGGATAGCAATAGACGTACAACCACAGAATAGCGTTGAGCAACAAAAATTGTCAACGAATCCACAACGTGAGGCTATGGACGAAAGCGCCCGTTAGAGGGTTGCCTTGGAGGAGAGCCTGAATGGCCCGGGCCATCATGAAACGCACCTGAGTTTCAGCCCCATCTGCCTCGATTATAGTCAAAGGATGTCCTTCAATCGTGACAAGATATCTAGGATCACAAGCCATGCTGATGAGTCGCATGCGATATCGTTTTCCATGTTCAACGCGTATAACAGAAAGGGGAGCATTGGGCGTGCTAGGATTGCGGCCTAACCCATTGATCTGTGTTGTGTTAGTATTATCCAAGAACCGATACACGTTGATGCTTACTAGGGTTGTATTGGGGGTTGGAGGTCCATTAATCAAGTTGCTAAGAACTGGCGCATATCTCGTAGAAGGCTCAGAACAAACAAATGAACAGCAACATGAAAGTTACTCACGAGTGATACCATTCGGCGATTGTGATGACGGTATCCGCATTATCTACGTCGTACATGTCCCGGAGGGGATCTTCAGGATCATCTAAGGAGAACAAGCAAAGTTCAGACCAAGGCTAGAATACTTTAACAGCAATGCTTACAAATGACCAAAGGTCCACGAATACCTTACAACGACCGTAGAGACTTAGTGTGGCGGAGACAACTTAAATAATGCACGAACGTACCGTCACAGTATTGGGTAGCATAATGAGAGTGGTACCTCAAAAACGACATCAAATCTCCATAACATCAAAATGGCACCATTATATCCTTACCAGTAGGTTCCAGTTTCTCCAGCAGTGGGGAACTTATATGTGAAGCTGTGGCCTGTGGAGATGGGGCACTGGGTGACGAAAGCGGCACCTAGATATGTAACGACTATCAGCCTCGGGAGTAATGTACATTGTTGGATAGGAAACTCTACCATCCATTTCGGCGTGCCTATGTTGGAACATTCCATGCCAATGCTTTGAGGCCAAATGTGGTCGGATACCAATAAGTGCGACTAAGAATCATTTCGCTTACAATAGATGTGCCTCTTAGCAGCGCCTCATCTGCCAGCTGATTGTTCACCGTGACTTGAAGGTCGTCGTAGCGATTCGCGGTGAGCAAAGGGGCAAAGGATCCATCGACGGTCACAGCGGACCTTACGAAACCATCCGGATTCACGTTGCCGTCGACGACATTGAGCGTATAAGACCGCTCCGCAACCACACCAACGATGGGCAGCAACGCGGATGCAAGAAAGCTCAACATTGTGGTGAGACGATTAGACCTTCTCCGGGGCACCTCTATGTCTACCGATGAGAAGTCCTTGCCTTAAATACTGCCAGGGAACGGTGAGAAAGTATGACCATGCATTCTCAATGTCCAGCAACGGCCTTTCCAAGCTTTCAATCATCCGCCACGCCACTGATGCTGATTCCTTGGCAGATTATTTATATGTATAGAATACATTCGAAAAATTCTCATTCAGGTGCCAACTAAAAAAAGCCTGCCCCCTTGCCTAGTAACGCTATGACTTTCTCAACATCAACGCGGTTCGACAGTATCGATTGAATTTCAAGTGTATATCGCCTCACCTCGCTTTTTGAGATGGATATCCTGGTACTTGGGATTTAATCCTGTATGTTTTGCAATGTGACCCTTGATATAAATAGGCAATGACACCGGAACATGATTAACTGTGGGAACGACACTTCGGGGATGATACAACGGGATACAACTCCGGTTCGGAAATGTTCCTATTCGGAACTAACTCATGATCCCTATGGAAACCCCACGGGGGATGGAGGCCGACTTTCGTAATGGCCTATTCGCCGATCATTCGGATATCCGTCCCTGGGGGATCGGTGGGATCACTGAACCTTATGGACAACAGTAACCACATTCGCTGGAAACAGTGTTTGGAAAGAACCCTGTGGACCTCATTCAGGACCTCTATGTAAAACAAATGATCCGGTCGACACGGCTCTCAGGCGGCTAGCTTAGCACATACTAGCTAGAGGCTGGGATCGGTCTGAACAGCCCACTAGTTGGAACTTTTTTGAATGGTTGCCGTTGTGGGGGCTTGCGTAAGCAATTCAAACATGTTTAGGACTCATCGGTACCGTGGGAACGGTTTCCAAGCCAAAGTTCCAACTAGCACGCTATTCAGAGGGATCCCTGCCTAAGCATATACGACGCTGAGCGCTGGCCAGAGTCAGCCTACCCAGTTCCTCCGAGCTTCTCCGCAGGAGGTGTTAAGACGCGATACTGAGGTGCGAGGCCAACAGTCAATTGGGCTCGCACCTCAGAGGCATTACTGCTTGCTTTTAAGCGTATGAACAAAGTCTGAAAATAAGATGAAACCCCTCCACCGGTGGCTTGCCAAGAAACAACAATGAGTCCAAGAAGAGGTGAGACCCTGCGCTAGCACCTCAGTTGCGGCGCTCGGGTCTGCCGTTCCGTACGTCGTGGACGGAGGACTGCAATCCTCAACAGGAGGGAGTCAAGTGTCCATCGGAACTCTGCTTTCCAATGATCACAAGCCACTGAAAGGAGAGGGACCACCTTCTTCCAGCGACTATGCCTATATTGTAACTAGGGGGCTAGCGGTTGAGTCTTGCACAATGAGAACTAGATACAGAATCTAACTAACCCTAGCGGTTGCTAGGTACAATATAGAGTGAGCATCAAATGAAAGGGAAAGAAGCGCTAACCTCAGTCTCGCATGATGAGAAACTGAGGAAAAGGAAAAAAGGAAAGTTTATATAAACTCTAAATACTAAATGTCAGAGGGAATCATCCGACAGCCTACATTGGTCCTGTTGGCGCCTTCTCATCGTTGTCATCGTCCACCTCTGGCACGTTCGTCGTTTCGTACGTTTCTGTGGAGAATAATCTTCCATCCGCTTGTCCCGCGGGATACATCGATTTTAAACATACAGAGACTGATATCGTTGTCCGTGTCGAAGATCTCGCTTCTGGCGAGCAGAATAAAAGCTTCGATCTTCGAACGATCATCTTTATCCCTGTACGTCGCTTCTTTTCGCTTTCGATCCCGATGCTTCCATCATGTTTAGCCTCGTCATTTCCTTCATCCGGCCTCACCCCTCGTAACAGAGGCCCCATATCTTCGCCTGCTACTATCCTCCGAGCATCGGCAACAAATTTCGCAGAGGGCATCCAGAGAACACCCTGGTGGCTCCGAGAGCAAGCATCTGGAGCCTGCAGAGATAGCTGAGTCGAAGGTGTCCCGTCGTCGTCGGAAAGTCCTCGAGGTCAATGTCATCCTCTTCGTTCCATATCGTAGGGGCAGCAGACTCAGGATCGGGTTGCCTCTGCGGTCCCCAGGTATTGACTCTCGACGTATTCGATGACTTTACTTTCGTAGCACTTGCCAGGTTTGTTCCAGGCCACTTGGTACTGCTAGTCCAATCCAATAGCTCAGGCCGTGTTCCAGGCTTAGGCCTCGGCGAGACGGTTCTTATCTTATATAGAGTATATCTAGGGAAAACAGGACCAAAATAATGCTTCAGGCGAATCCCAAGATGGTCGCATGATGGACGGGGGAATAACCGCCAGTTTGTATAAGATGGTACGAAGAACTATATACATACCTCCTGTTTTTATCGTTTGACAATCCTCTGCCTTCTGGGAGAACCTTCTGGATCAGTCTCTTAACCGACTCAGCCCACTTCCTATAGACACCGACCACCATGAGCAGGTAACGGTACTAATAAGGTGCCTAGACTAATACTCGCCGCGCTCGTAGAATGTTTTCCCTGCCAGTGGAATTCTTACACTTCCCTCGGAAACATTATGTTAAATTCGGGTGTCGTGGGGTGTGGGGGCGTAGAGGGAACATTGGAACCGCAATGAAGAACAGCTCGGTTGTTGCCCCGAGTTAGCACCACTCGGGGTCGGCATCACAAGCGGTTTTTTGGTACCCCAGGGATCCTGCGTTGGACCTCGGATCCAGGGCGAGTAGCTGCAGTGGGTTGAGCGCCACACTCTCACACATTAGACTACCAGCGGATCATGAGTTACATTATTGTCCATTACATTAGAAGTTATAATACAATCTAGTCAACCTATATGCTCACGACGGAGAAAAATGGAGTCGAGGCCTGTCGGAAGTAGGACTCAATTGTGATGTCGATCCCTCATCATCTTCCCTCAATAGTTCAAGGCCAACACCTTCGTCGCCAAATGCGTGATGTAGTTGAGCATCCTGCGATTTATACAGAGTACTCCTCCGACCGTGACCAGTAGGCCAAGAGGGTCCTCCATGTGCTGACCAGTTACTATCTGTAGATATTCGCCCAGTGAGGCTAAGTCTCGGATTCATGAAGCCACCTTCCAATAATGTGTGAGTTGATTCGTCTAATGGTGAAGGCTCGGATTTTCTGGAAAGGTTCAAGAGATGCACCCCAAGGAACGTGATGATGAAGCCGGCAATGAGTGACATGATATTGACGTAGTCGGAAGTGTTGAATCCGCGGAAGAGAATGAGAGATGCAATGATCGTCGCTGTAGAGAATCCAACATAGTACATGGGGTTTACCCTATGGCTCGGGTAAGTATGAGACCAACATTCGATAATGGCGAGCCAACTCACACATTGGTGGAAAAGGTATCAAGGGCTTTATTAAAGTAGTTCATTTGAACCATAATGCAGACAATGACTACGATCGCGAATACGTAAGTGCTGGGGTGTGTGAGTTGGTTATTCCCGTTCCAAGTGAGTTTGAGTGCGATGCCGAATCCTTTGATCGCCATGATGGATATTGATCCCACCAGCGAGCATATAGAGATGTACACCACCGGATTCTTCTTCCCGTATCGAGGCGATACATAATACACCATCACAAGGGTGAAGACCAGGACTGTAAGGCAATACAGCAAAAAACCTATAGCCAATATCAGCAAAGTTTAGAGGTTTGTATGACACGACATGGCATGTACCTGGCTGTATGGCAAAATGAAGGATTTCATCCACTGTCTGAACTTCTTTGTCCTCAGGGGCATGTACAACGATGATTAAGGAACCCAATAAACAAAGAGTGCTTCCAATACGGCCGAGATGTCCTAGCTCCTCGCCAAGAAACAGCGAAGCCAGTATAGCACTACGAAACCAAGCTATGAATGACCAAATACAAGCCAATGAAAAGATCCCATTACCCAACGAGGACGCTGAAGGCTCCGAGAGGTGTTACAAGGATGGGAGGAGCAAAGGTGTACGCCGCGAAGTTGGCAACTGCACGTAAACGAAATTTAGCGTCAAGATTACCTCGGTCTCTGATAATTGTGCCTACCTTCTCCAACAACCACTACAGCATAACGGCTCAGCGCTCATCGCCGCGTTGCCAAATGGACACTTACTGGTGACAATTCCTCCCCACCATATTGGATTCCGCAGATAGGACAAGTTCTCCGAGGCATTGATAGAAGAATTCCTCGAGGCAGCATCGTTCAAGCCCTACAGCGCCAAGGGATAAATATAGAGGAACCGGGCGGCACTGCCAAGCGAACAATAGGAAGAAACCTTTTTTGTGATTACGAAACTAGTTCCTATGGCCAGCGTTCCAGATAGGGCCAAGAGAAGACCAATATACTTGTCCTCCATTCGAGGCGGAGATCTTATACTCCGCTACCCTCAGCACAGAGTTAGACGAATGATTGACTTCAGGTGATCCAGTCGGATCACCCCGTTGAATTACTTGCCATTCCTGGTCGGCGCTTAACAAAACAAACAATAGCACATAATTAACTATACACACGCCAGACACACCCCCGAAAAGCATTTGTATTGACGACCCATTTGTACTTACACATTACTCTGCATCGGGGCCACAAGGTAACAAATATACTAGACTACTCATCATCATCAACTATCGTTACATAGATCTAATGAAACATTTCCAGTAGGTAGCACTTGGACTACACTTTTGTCCCCATAAGAGCCAGCCAATGGAGATGCAGCCGGGTGAAATACAATTTTGGTACTTTGACAAAAGCGTCTCAATGGCTAAAACAGCCATTGTCCAACTAACGAATGTTGTTAGCACACCCCCGAAATGTGAATAACGAATACATACTGATGCCTCGAGCTCCTTCGGGCTTGATCTGAAGACAGGTCTGATGAATCAAATTCAACGCTTTGATTGCATCTTGTCCGTCAATGACACAGGAGATGTTGATCTCTGAAGCGCCTTGACTTATCATCTCTATATTTATGTTACCGTCTGCGAGGGCAGTAAACATACGCCCGGAAATTCCAATCGTGTGGCGCATCTTCTTTCCAACTAACGACAGGATCACCATGTGCCTGTGAACGGAGACCTGAAAAAGATTATGAAGTGTAAAACAAGAGAAACAGAGCGCATACAGATCCACTCTTTTTGAGTTCTCGCACTAAACGGTCGAAAAGTCGCTTCTCTAACAAGTCTTCTATCGCCATGCTAACATGCACTTCACTAGTGCTGATGAGGTCGACCACCACTCCGAATTTATCTAAGGTCCCAAATATCTTCGCGAGGAAGCCATGAGACATTGTCTTCCTGTTTGAGTTTACACTGATAACCACGATGTTCTCCTTGATCGTAACCGCCGTAGGAAGCCTCCTATGTTTGGTAGAGGCGGGCAATGACAGTGAGTGCGCTCGCGATGAAGATATCTCTTCTGGTGTTATGATTCCGCAGACTGGCCTGGATTTCAGGCTCTCATCAGGGTCGGGGTGGATTACGGTTCCTCCGCCTTGTGGATTCTCTACGTTTTTTATTCTGATAGGTATATCCCGCCTTATCACCTAGAAAGCCAATCGATTTACTCCTAGGAAGGCAAACAGTTGGCCTAGAGAAGTACGGCTTACCTGCTCCATAGTGAATGGATGAACTAGTTCACTTCCATAATAAGTGAGTTCAGCTGCCTCTTCTGGAGATATGATAGGGATTAGTCGTGCTGTAGGCACTTTCCGAGGATCTGCTGTGAATATGCCATCCACTTCCTTCCACACTTGCAATTCACATGCTCCCAATCCGGCAGCAAGTAACGCTGCTGCGAGATCCGTGTAGCCACGCCCAATTTGCCTCAACAAAGAACCAGGTACTGGCCCAAAATATCCTGAGGGGTAGAAGCCAGTTAGAGACATTCAGTAGAACGCAGGATAGCACACCTGTGACGACGGGTACTTTTGGTCCACACTGTTGAATCCTTTCTCGGAACAGCACAGACAACTCATTATAGAACGACTGGTCCAATTGACCCCCTTCATCAAACCAAGCCAGGTCTCCCTCATTCAAAACAATATTCTCCAAGGAAACAAACTCGGAATCGATGCCCTGTGGCGAGGGGATGAGTATCGAGCATGCAATTACGGACATATTCCATACCCTGTCACGGAGTATCGTGGCCATTAATTTAGATGCTAACTTCTCGCCAACTCCGACAATGTTATCCTTGGATCTTGGAGAGATTTCTTCTATAACCTAGGTCATGTGTCAGCAAATTTTGAATTTAGATGGAGAAATGGAAATATCTCAACCCGTGTAGCAAACAGAAAACTTCTAAGAGCATCGCAGTCCTTCTCTATTTCTTCCTTCAGTTCTTCTAACAAAATGGGATCCCGAATGTTTTCTTGGGCTGCCGCCACATGCTCATTTTGTAGAATGTTAATTGTGGTGTAGAATGGAAAGGCCTCTGAAAGGGGTGTGTCATTGTCCTTTTGGTCTAAGGAAGAAGGCGGAGTTAAATTTTGTGGGTAGGTGGGCGGAGAGCTGCTGTCGATGGCACATGGGAACGACCATGTCCTTGGTGAATCTACTGAGGGCGGTGATGCCAATGGCATCAGAGTCCCTAAGGCACCACTAGGGCGCTTCAACGCCTCCCCGGCAGCGCGAAGGAGTAGGTTCGTCGTCCCGAGGGCTTTCGTGGAACCCGACCGCGCTGAGCAAACGATTGCAACCCGGTGCTGGTCCAGATGCATACTGCATGAAAACATTCAATATGGAT
>WNFI01365371.1_pt3 | contig 15807 bp, 16 predicted proteins | sample 5400471 | NCBI WGS metagenome assembly WNFI01 (sample SAMN13153348, study PRJNA577476) | soil metagenome | isolation source: 100 cm saprolite on Douglas fir-dominated hillslope | place: USA:California | collected 2013-09-17 | reverse complement strand
AGCGCCGGGATCCGCTCGATCGCGCTGTCCATCAGGATCGCGAAGTGCTCCCAGTCCTCGGCCAGCAGCTGGAACTCGAACGGGTAGGGCAGCTCGTCCGGCGCCACCCAGGGCTTGGCGTCCGGCTCGAAGCCGCCCACGAGCAGCCCGCCGACCTCCTCCTTGACGTAGATGTAGCCGTCAGGGTCGCGGAGCACCGGCAGGTCACGGTGCGCGCCCGAGACCTGGTCGGTGACCACGTAGAAGTGCTCGGCCGAGTGCAGCGGGACCGTGACGCCGCACATGGCGCCGACCGGCTTGGCCCACTGCCCGGCGCAGGTGATCACGATCTCGGCCTCGACGTCGCCCTCGTCGGTCCGCACGCCGCTCACGGCGGGCCCCGCGGCTGAGTCCCCGGCGACGGCGATTCCCGTGACCCTGGTGCGCTCCCTGATTATCGCGCCCCGCATCCTCGCGCCTCTGGCCAGTGCGGCGGTCAGGTCGGTCGGGTTGGCGCGGCCGTCGCCGGGCAGCCAGATCGCGCCGACCAGGCCGGAGACATCCATGACCGGATAGAGTTCGGCCGCTCGGGCCGGGCTGATCAGCTCGCAGTCAAGCCCGAAGGCCTCCGCCGTGGCCGCGGTGCGGCGCAGCGCCATCATCCGGTCGGCCGTCCTGGCGACCGTCACGCCGCCGCATCGCCGGAAGCCGGTGGCCAGCCCGGTCTCTGCTTCCAGCCGGTCGTAGAGCTGCGTGGAGTACTGCACGAGCCTGGTGCCGCTCTCCGATGCCCGCAGCTGGCCGACGAGGCCCGCCGCGTGCCAGGTCGTGCCGCAGGACAGCTGTCCCTGCTCGAGCAGCAGCACGTCGGTCAGGCCGCGCAGGGTCAGGTGATAGGCCACGCTGGTGCCGATGACGCCGCCGCCGATGATGACCGCGCGTGCCCGGCGGGGCAGCGCCGGCCGTGCTGTGCCATGCCGGGGGGACGACCCCCCGGAACCCCCCGAGGCTGCACCATCCTGCGCCACCCCGCCAGGGCCTCCGCCCCCCGGGTCTTGATCTCTCATCGGGGATCCGTCTCGGTCATCCTGCTTCACCCTGTCCTGCTGCCCGCCAGTCATCGAAGACGCTTCAGTCCGTGCGCTGAACCTCGTCGAGCAGCCGGTCGAAGCCGGGCGCCGAAAATCCCGCGACGGCACCCTCGAACCGCTCCGTCGCCCAGGACCAGAAGTCGAAGTCGATCGGGCTGACCGCGGCCTGGATGGCTCCCCACAGGGTCCAGCCGTACTTGCCGGCCAAGCCGAGCAGCATGGCCCTGGCGATCTTGTTGCGCAGCGGGCGGCCGTAGTACTCGGCGATCAGCGTGGCGAGGGCCTCGTCAGGTAGCTGGCACTCAGCCCAGATATTGCCGAGCTCGAAGCAGGCATCGTTATTGCCGGAATACTCATAGTCGATCAGCCAGATCTTCTCGCCATCGTCGATGAAGTTGGCGGCGAGCAGGTCGTTGTTGCACGGTACGGTGCCCTCGTCCCTGACGGCGAGCGCCCGGGCCGCTGCGTCGAACTTGTCCGCCAGATCGTCGTAGCCGGCCGGGATCGCGATCCCGCGCTCGGTCACCACCGCCCGGTACCTGCGCTGGATCTGGAACATGTCGAAGTCGCCGTCGAACCGCTCGGCCCCGTGCAGCTGCCGGCAGGCGCTCGCGATCCGGCGCAGCCGGTCCGGGTCAGCGACGTCGGCATTGGCCAGGGTCCGGCCATCAAGGAACTTCAGGACAAGCACGCTCAGCGACGGCTGGTAGTCGATCACCGGAGCTCCGACGCCGGCTGCCGCGGCCCGCACCGAGTTGCGGTACTCGTTCTGCCGGTCGATCGCCAGCAGCTCGCTGCCTCCGGAAGCGACCCTCGCCACGAACGTCCCGTTAATCGTGGAGATCTTGAAGTTCCTGTTCGTCAGCCCACCGGGCAGCTCGGCAACCGTGCGCGGCCGGGCAGCGATGCTCGGGACCTGATCGAAGATCACGTCCAGGTCTTCGACAGCGCTGGTTGCCAACCTCGCCTCCGGCTAATGGATGGTGCGAAGCGTAGGCAGTCGACGTTAAAAGGTCTAGATCTATCAGGGAGAACTTTCCGGAAAGATCCCGAGCGATCCTCAGCTGCCCCAGGTCAGGAGGAACAAAGGGTATGGACAGTTAGCTCTCTTGGCCCTACGCTAGCGCCTCAAACCGCGCCGCCGGCGCCGCCGGCGCCCTGCGCGCCCAGCGCGCCCGTCTGGTTGGAGGACCTCCGATGAGCGCAACCACTGAACAGACCGGCGGGGAACGCGACAGCGCCGATCTTGCCCGGTTCGGCTATAGGCAGGAACTGAGGCGCGGCCTGGGCACCTTCAGCTCTTTCGCAGTCGCTTTCAGCTATATCTCGCCGTCGACCGGCATCTTCACGCTGTTCGCGCTGGGCCTGACAACGATCGGCGGTGTGTTCATCTGGACCTGGCCGGTGGTCGCTGCCGGGCAGTTCCTCATCGCGATGAACTTCGCCGAGGTTTCCAGCCACTATCCCATCGCCGGGTCGGTGTTCCAGTGGACCAAATACCTGGCGGGGCGAAGGTATGCCTGGTTCAGCGGGTGGACGTACCTGTTCGCCGGCATCCTGACCGTCACTGCCGTCATCGCGACTATCCCGCTCGCGCTGATCCCGGCGCTGAACGGCCTCGGCTGGAAGAGCCTCGGCCTCACCCTGAACACCGAGCTTGTCGTCGCACTGATCACGCTCGTGGTGATCACCGTGCTGAACATCTATGGCGTGCGGCTGGTCGCGATTATCAACAACACCGGCGTCCTGTTCGAGATCCTCGGCATGTTCGTCTTCGCGCTGGTCCTGATGGCGTTCCACAACCACCAGGGCTTCCATGTCGTGAGCAATAGCGCTGGGCTGCACGTGAACGGAAGCACGTTCCTGGTGGCCATGTTCATGTCACTGTTCGTGATCTACGGCTTCGACACCGCGTCCACGCTCGCCGAGGAGACCAGGGATCCGCGCCGGGCGGCACCGAAGGCCGTGCTCTTCTCCGTCATCGGCGCGTTCATCATTGGCGGCGTGTTCCTGCTCGGCACGCTGATGTCCATTCCGAACCTGCATACAGCCATCAAGAACGCGTGGGGACCAGCCCAGATCATCGAGGCCAACTTCTCCGCCCCGTTCGCCACGATTTACCTGCTCGTCGTCACGGCCGCGATATTCGTCTGCTGCCTGTCCATCCTGGCCGCGACGATCAGGCTCTGCTTCGGCATGTCCAGGGACAACCAGCTGCCGTTCTCGAATGTCTTGTCTCGGGTGGCCCCGAGCCTGCACACTCCCATTTGGTCGTGCATCACTATCGGCATCCTCGCGGCCGTCCCGCTGATCCAGTTCTCGGGGGCCGGGATCATCGCGATCGCCGCGACCGGCATGATCTACCTCAGCTACTTCCTCGGTAACATCGCGATCCTGCGGGCCAGGCTGAAGGGCTGGCCGAAGACCGATGCCCCGTTCAAGCTGGGCCGGTGGGGGCTGGTCGTCAACGCGGTGGGCCTGCTGTATGGCGGCGCCATGCTAATCAACTTCGCTTGGCCACGCGCCGCGAGCAACCCCAAGCCCACCCAAACCGTCGTAGGAACTGGAAAGAGTGCCACCCAGCTGCTCAACTTCCACCTGTCGTTCCTGAACGGCATACCGATCCTGTGGACCGTGGTCGTCGTCATCGCCCTGATCGGGGTGATCTACTACGCGGTCGTGGGCCGAAGCAAGCAGTTCCCGGCCGTCGTCCCACTGGCCGGGGAGGACGCGCCGCTCGCGGTCTGACGACGCCCGCGGCGGAGCGGCGGAACGGAACGGCTGGCAGCGGCGTCAGAGGATAACCGTCAGGCAATGGCGTGACGGCGGTGTTCTTGCCTGGCGGAGGGACATCTGAATGGCAACGGAGCCAGTGCTGCCGGCCGAGGACCTGGCCGAGGCCCGTCGGGCAGGAATTATCGTCGTCGGGTCCGCGACCGCCGGCGAGCTATCACCCGCGCCCGACGGCCACCAGGGCGCGCCGCCGATGCCGCCGGTCCCGCCCCCGGGCCGCGCCAGCGGGATCTGGCATCCGAGGCTTCCCGGCCGCAAGCCCAAGCTCGTCCGCGGGGCGGGCCTGACCGTGCACGGCCAGATCGAAGACTGGCTGGCCGACGCCATAGCGACCGGGAGCCTCGCACCCGGCGACCGGCTGCCGACCGAGCAGGACCTGGCCGAATGGCTCGGTGTCAGCCGGATGACGCTCAGGCACGCGCTTGCTGAGCTGGCCCAGCGCGGCCTCGTGACCAGGTCCGTCGGCCGCAGTGGCGGCACGTTCGTCGCTGAGCCGAAGGTCGAGCAGGACCTCACCGTGCTGGCGGGGTTCTCTGAGCAGCTGCGCCGCCACGGTCTCGTCGCCGGAGCCCGGGTCCTTGCCGCCGGCGAGATCCGGGCCAGCGCGGCCGCGGCTGCCGCGCTAGAGATCAACGTGGGCGCACCGGTCTACGAGGTACGCCGGCTGCGGCTGGCGGGCGGGCAGCCGATCCTGATCGAGCACTCCCTGTTCCCGGCCGAGCGCTGCCCCGGCCTGCTCGGCTACCGCCTGGACGGATCGCTGTATGAGCTGCTCGATGAGAAGTACGGGCAGCGGCCGCACCGGGCGAAGGAGAGCCTGGAGCCGGTCTGCGCCGGAGTGCGCGAAGCCGAGGCGCTCGGCGTCGGCGAGGGAGCGCCCCTGATGCTGGTCGAGCGCACCGCCTACGCGCGCTCGGGACTCCCGCTTGAGTTCGCCCGCGACCTGTTCCGCGGCGACCGCACCAGGGTCGTGGTTTGGACCTCCGAGCTGGCCGGCGAAATCTAAGCGTCCAGCTCTCGCCGCCGCGGAACGGGAATCCGGTCCAGGTCGCTGGCGAGCACGACCTCGCCGCCGAACGCCGCCGCGGCCTCCCCCGCCAGGCGCTCGGCGCCGTCGTCGTCATAGCGCTGCGAGAAGTGGGTGAGCACGAGCAGCTGCGCTCCGGCCTCGGCCGCGATCCGGCCCGCCTGGCCCGCGGTCAGGTGCCGGAACTCCCTGGCCAGCGGCGCGTCCGCATCGGCGAAGGTGGACTCGCACACGAGCATGTCGGCCCGCTCGGCAAGCGCGAACGCGGCATCACACAGCCCGGTATCCATGATGAACGCGAACCTCTGGCCCGGCCTGAGCTCGCTCACCTGCTCTACCGTCACGAGCCGTTCCCCGGTGAGCAGGCGGCCGTCACGCTGCAAGCGGCCGACGTCTGGTCCGGCAATTCCCGCTGCCGCGAGCTTGTCAGGGAGCATCCGCCGGCCGTCCGGCTCGGTCAGCGCGTAGCCGAAGGTCGGCACGCTGTGCGAGAGCTGCCTGGCTTCCAGGCGGAACGACCGCTCCCCGCCGACCGGGCCGTCGGCATGGACCGGCCGTTCCAGCAAGGAGACCGACTCGCGGTAGAGGGCCGCGTGCCGCAGCCGCGTGAATACTTCGGCGCTCTGCGCCGGGTAGCAAACCTCCACCGCGTTAGTCACCTCGTCGAGCGACATCCGCTGGAGCACGCCAGGCAGGCCGAGGCAGTGGTCTCCGTGGAAATGGGTGATGCAGATGCGGCTGATCTGGCTCGCCGTCACGCCGGCGAACTGCATCTGGCGCTGCGTGCCCTCGCCCGGGTCGAACAGCAGGCCCTCGGCATCCCACCGGAGCAGATAGCCATTGTGGTTCCGGCGGCGAGTGGGCACCTGGCTGGCAGTGCCGAGAACCACGAGTTCCCGGTTGGACACGGCACCGACCTTACGCCGGGCCGTCCACGGGACGAACCCCAGCGGCGTGCCGCCTGGCAAGCTCACGGTAGGTGGCAGGATTGGTCTGCACCCAGCGCAAGGCGGAACCGGTGACCTCGCCGGCGATCCTGGCCGGCACCCCGACCGCAAGCATCCCGTCCGGGACGCTCATCCCCGGCGGGACCGTGCAGCCCGCCGCCACCAGCGCCCGCTTCCCGACCACCGCGCCGTCGAGCACGGTCGCACCGTTGCCAACCAGCGCCTCCTCGCCGATCAGGGCCGAATGCACGACGCACAGATGGCCAATTGTTGCTCCCTCGCCGACCTCGGTGACCGGATCGGCTCCGCCATGCAGCACCGACCCGTCCTGCACGTTCGCGCCCCGCCGGACGATGATCGTCCCGAAGTCGGCACGTAGCACGGCCCCGTACCAGATCGACGCCTCGGCCTCGATGCGCACGTCGCCCACGAGCGTGGCCGTCGGCGCGATCCACGCGTCAGCGCTGACGGTCGGTGCGTGGCCTTCGAAGGCGAAAAGCGGCATCCGCCCATCATGCCCGAGACCGCCTGCACGGCCCGAGACCGCCTGCACGGCCGGCGGCCCTCCGCACCCCGTCGCCACACCCCGTCGCCACACCCGCCACGCCGCGCGGCAGCCATCCTTTTACAGCTCTGGCTTATATAAGCCAACACTGATATCGTCGGCGACGTGCACGCGTTCGAAGTGCTTGGCGATCCGGTACGCCGCCGGATTCTGGAGCTCATCGCCGACGGCGAGCGCAGCTCGGGAGCCGTCTGCGCGGCGATCCAGGAGGAGTTCGGCATTACCCAGCCGGCCGTGTCGCAGCACCTGCGGGTGCTCCGCGAGGCGGGTTTCGCGACGGTCAGGCCGGACGGGACCAGGCGCATCTATGCGATCAGCCCGGCGGCCCTGCAGGACGTCGACGCCTGGCTCGATCGCTTCCGGCGCAGCTGGACTCCGCACCTGGACGCACTGGCAACCGAGGTTGCGCGCGGCAGACGCGAGCGCCGACCACCTGGCCAAGGGAAACGACAACAACGCAGGAGCAATCCATGATCGAAGTCAGGCACCAGATCAGCGCCGTGCGACGGCTCGTCGGCACCCGCGTACTCGCGGCGGGCGAGGCCCGGATCATCACGATCAGCCAGTCCTACCAGACCGGGATCGACGATCTGTGGGACGCGTGCACCAGTCCCGAGCGCATCTCCCGTTGGTTCCTGCCGGTCTCCGGCGACCTGAGGCTCGGTGGCCGCTTCCAGATCCGGGGCAACGCGAGCGGCACGATCGAGCGCTGCGACCCGCCGAAGAGCTTCGGCGCGACCTGGGAGTTCGGCGGCGAGGTTAGCTGGATCGAGGTCAGGCTCAACGCGGAGGCCGACGGCTCGACCAGGTTCGAGCTAGAGCACACCGCGCACGTCGATGACGAGCGCTGGGCCGAGTTCGGACCCGGTGCCGTGGGGATCGGCTGGGACATGGGCTTCATGGGCCTGGCTACCCATCTGTCGTCGGGAGAGGCTGTCGACCCGCAGCAGGCCGCCGCCTGGCCGGCGTCCGACGACGGCAAGCTGTTCATGTCACTGAGCAGCGAGCGCTGGCGCGAAGCGAGCATCGCCGCGGGGACGGACGACGCAAGCGCCAGGGCTGCGGCGGACCGGTGCATGGCGGCCTACACCGGCACCGCGCCGTAGCGGTAGCAGCGGGGGCGGGCCCGGTGCGACAGCGCGACCGGGCCGGTCGGCTAGCGGGGCGGTCGCCTAAGCTCATCCCGTGCCCGCCCCCGCTGCGCCCGATCCGTCCCTGCCTGACGGCATGATCGCCAGGGACAACCCACAGGCTCCGGACGTGCGCCAGTTGCTCGAGCGCCATCTCACGTTTGCGCACGAGCACACGCGGCCGCAGGATGTGCACGCTCTCGACATCGACGGGCTGCTCGACCCGTCGGTCGCCTTCTTCAGTTACCGGGCCGCCGGCCAGCTGCTCGCGGTCGGCGCGCTCAAGCAGCTTGATCGGCGGCACGCCGAGCTGAAGTCGATGCACACCGCCCAGGCGGCCCGAGGCCGCGGGATCGGCCGGGCCATGCTTGACCACCTCATCGGCGTCGCACGGGACCGCGGCTGCGACCGGGTAAGCCTGGAGACAGGGACGATGGCAGCGTTCGCCCCAGCGCGGGCGCTATACGCGAGCGCCGGGTTCAGCCCGTGCGGGCCGTTCGGCAACTACACGGAGAGCCCGAGCAATACCTTCATGACGCTGCCGGTCGACAACCCCAGACCGGGCGACACCGCTATCACCGCTGCCAGATGTCGTTGATCGGCGTGACCTGGTTAGCGGCGCCTAGGTACCCGGAAAGGCCGAAGCCGTCCTCCAGCGTCCGCAGCACGCTGTAGTGGTAGTACTTCTGGTCGTAGCTACCAGGAACCGCGAGCGGGCTGAGGATCGCGCAGACGACGTGGCCGCCCGACCCGAGCCCGTTCTTCGCCGCGAGCCCTCCGGCCCTTTCGTCCTCGTCGTAGACGACGATGATGACGCCGTTCGTCCCGAACGCGGGTGACGCCTCGATCTTCGGCACTTCCTGGCTGAGGAAATTGTCGAACTGCGTGTACCGGTTGTTGACTGGCTTGCAGTTCGCCTCGCCATCGTTGCAGCCGTTCGGGATGATCATGTTGAACCTGGCGACCTGGCCGGCTGCCAGGTCGGCGTTGAACGTCGACATGCCTGCTGTCGGCGTGCCGGCGGGGACGTCATTGGCGAGGCATTCCGCGGACGGGGTCGTCGGTGACCAGACGCCGGCGGGTCCCTCGATGTTGTCGAACAGTATCGGCGGGTTCCCAGTCGTGTAGAAGCCGCTCAGCGGGCAGGCCGTATTACTCGCGCAGCTTCCGCCGGATCCGGTGTCGCATTTGGCGGTGCCTGCCTCGAGCCACACCTTCCAGGTAAGCCCCGCCACGTCCATCTGGTGATAGAGGCTGTCGACGTTCTGATGGCAGCTCGTACCGCCGTCCTGCTGCTCGCAGCGGGTGAACTGACCGGTCATGAGGGCCACGTAGTTGGCCTGCGACCAGTGCGTCGCCGCGTAGTAGTTGGTGAGCCAGGCAGCCTCCGGACGGACGGTCCCCATCAGGAAAGGAGCGTTCGTCGTGGTGAGGTGAGAGTACGTCGTGTTCTCGCCGATGATCAGGAACACATTCCCAAGCGGCGGGACTCCCTCGGCCCCGGTGACTGTCGCTGTCGTCGTCCGGCTCACGCCAGCCGCAGCGAGGGCAGAGGCCGATACCGGGCCCGCCGCGCAGCTGACAGCGAGCAAAGAACCAAGGACAACCATGCGAATACGCCTGCTCATGCCAGCCTCCCTCAGCCGTCCGAGCGCATTATCCGCCCACCCGAGCTCGGCTGGGAACAGACGCGATGTGAAAGGTGAGCTTGGAGATGGCGGCCAGCACTCAAACGGTAAGAGCGCTCGCCTGGCTAGCCGTATCAGGTTCCGGGTCGCCCTAGACGCCGAGGTCGACGATGGCGGCGACCGGGCCGCCTCCGTCTGGGCCCTGGTGGGCTGCCGACACCGACACGAACACGGCCGGGTCGCCGGTCAGCGCGGCCGCGACGCCGCCCACGCAGGCCTTGATCTGGCGGTGCCAGTGCACGTCGGAATCGTCGAGCATCGCGTTCCTGCGGCCCCTGACCTGGCCGTCCTGGCTGGCCTCGCACTTGAGGAACACATTGACCAGCCGGCCATGCAGGTCGGCCGGGTGCGGTCGGTCTGGCAGGTCGAGACCCGCGTCCTTGATGGCGGCCCAGATGCCGTCCTGGTCAAGCGCGTCGCGCATGACCGAGTGCCCGATCCGGTACCGGCCGCCGATTCCCCGCGCGTTGCCAGCGACCACGACCTGGGCCTGGTCAAGCTCGACCCCGGACGAGCACGATGCGACCGACGAGTACAGGCCCCGGCTGTGCAGCACGTCGGCGTCGGACGGCATATCGATCTCCCCCAGGGCGACCGCGATCCCGAGAGCGGTGCAGCCGTTCGACAGGTCCATCGACTCGTGCGTGTTCTCGGTCCAGACCGTCTTGCCGCGGCTCTTGGCGTCGGAGATCGTGTGGATCGTCAGCAGCGGCGTCTTGGTCTGCACATAGTGCACGTCACCCGGGTCGGTGATCCCGGCGCGTTCCATCGCCTCCTTGACCGCGTCAGCCACCTTGGCGATCATGGCGCCCCGGCCGATGTCTTCTGGCAGCAGCCGCTCGCTCATCGCGAAACCTATCGTCAGCCTCGGCTCATCGGTGCTCACAGCCCGGTCGGCTGGCAGCGTCGCGAAGATCGTCGCGTGCGGGCTGATCACGCCGTCGGTGCCGCCGGACCACACGATCGGGATCTGGCTGACTTCTTGTGCGCTTCGTTTTCCCTTCCCAGTGAGGACTTCCCGGAAGGCGCGGTCGGCCAGGATGCGCGTGTAGTCATTCACGCCGCCGTTGCCCTCGGTCTTGCCGATCACTGCAGCCAGTCGACCTCGGCGGACGCGGCGCCGGCCAGCCTGGCGTAGCCTGGCCCGCGGTCGAAGAACGGCTGCTGATCCGGCCGCTCGGCCCTCATTTTCAGGCGCAACAACACCGTCTGCTCCATGTCCGCGGCAGGCGCGTCACCTGGCCCGCTGATCACGACGCCGTAGTCGGCAGCCGCCCTGGCCCGCGAGACCTTGCCCCAGGCCACGTCCTTGACCACGAGCTCGACCTCGCGATCCAGCGGATCGCCCCAGCCGCCCCCGCCCGTCGTGCGGATCCTGATCAGCGTCCCGGCCGGCACCGGCTCTCCGTCGGCGAGCGCGTCTGCGGGCCGTTGATCCGGGCAGTCTGGGTCGATCATCACCTCGAACGGACGGCCGGCCTTCCCGCCATTGACCCCCCAGCAGGAGAGGATCGAGCGGTCAGCGATCGACATGAAATAACCGTCGGTACGCATCCTGATGATCTTCTCGTACCCCAGGCCGCCGCGGAACTGTCCGGGACCTCCCGAGTCGACCGCCAGCCCGAGGCGCTCCACGATGAACGGGAACCGGGCCTCGGAAAACTCGGCCGGCAGGTTCCGCGAATCGGGCACCACGTGGATGGTGTCCTCGCCGTCGGCGTAGTACCGGCCGCCTGAGCCGCCGCCGAGCACCTCGCGCATCAGGTAGGGCTCGCCGGCGGCGTCGGTGCCGTGGACGCCGGTGTACCTGATCGTCTCCTGGTCGGCAGGCATCCGCCCGCCGACAGCCTTGGCGAGCACTCCGGCGAGGACGCCGAGCAGCCGCAGGATCACGAACGTGCGCGCGTTGGTGGGGGCCGGGAAGACAGGCGTGAGCAGGGTGCCGGGGGGCGGAAACCGCATCTCGATCAGCTCGACCACGCCCTCGTTGACGTCGAGCTCAGCCATCCGTTCTGGCGTGTCGGCGAGGTTGCGCAGGATCGGCGCCAGCCATTTGGCCAGGAAGTTGCCGCCGGCGAAGTTGGCGCAATGGTTGATCGGGCCCTTCGCCTGCGGACCCGTCCCGGTGAAATCCATGATCAGCTTCGGGCCGCCCGGCGTGTCATCGGCCGTCCTGGTCAGCGTGATCCGCTGGGCATGCAGCCTGGGCGGGTCGACGCCGTCGTGCTCTGCGTAGTCCTCCCAGGTCCAGGTGCCTGCCGGGATCTTGGCCAAGATCTCGCGGCGGAAGGTGGCCGTGGTCCCCGCGACGATCGCGTCGAAACATGCCTCGACGGCGTCCTTTCCATACCGGCCGAACAGCTCGGCCAGCCGGCTCGCGCCCATCAGGCAGGCCGCGCACTCGGCATCGAGGTCAGCGGCGAGCGACTCGGGCATCCGGGAGTTGCGAGTCATGATCGTCTGGACCGCGCGGTTGGGAACTCCCTCGTCCCAGAGCCTGATCGGCGGCACCATGAGGCCCTCTTCGAACACGCTGGTCGCCCGGCTGGGCATCGAACCGGGTACCGAGCCGCCGATGTCGTCGTGGTGGCCGAATGCCTGGACGAAGGCGACGACTACGTGCCCCTGACCGTCCCCTGCGTCATGGAAGACCGGCACGGTCACGCAGAGGTCAGGCAGGTGGCCGATACCGCCCTCGGATGAGTACACGTCGTTGTGGAAGAACACGTCGCCCGGCCGCATCGTCTCCGCCGGGAAGTCGCGCACGATCGGGTGCACGAGCGAGCTGTAGGACCGCCCGGTCAATTTCGTCCTGATCGCCGCGCCCGGTCAGCTAACCCAGCCGAGGATATGGTCGTTGACTTCCGCTGGCTTTTCCAGGTGCAGGAAGTGGCCGGCGTCCTGGATCACGATCATGCGCGAGGACGGCGCCAGGAACTGCTCGGCGCCGCGAGCCAGGTCCGCAGAGATGCACCCGTCGGCGGCGCCATGCAGGTACAAAGTGGGCTGCGAGGGCTCGCGGCCGCCGCCCTCGGAGCTTCCGCTCTCAGAGCTTCCGCTCTCGGAGCTTCCGCCCTCCGAGGCCCCGCCGGCGCGGTAGTAAGCGATCGCGGCACCCAGGTTCGCTGGTTCGCGCAGGCACTCCTTGACGTTGGCTAGGTCCTCCCCTGCGTCATATCCCGGTGACCAGTCGCTCCAGAGCCGGTCGAGGAAGGACATCCCGTCCGCAGCGACCACCGCCTCGGCGAAGCCGAGCGGGTAACGGAACATGAAAATATAGAAGAACCGCTTGAGCTGCCCGTAGTCGCCGAACAGCACGGGGTCAAGGCGAGCGGGCGGAACGGCCAGGGTGACGAGCCGACGCCACCGTTCCGGCGCGAGGGCCGCCGCCGCGTACGCGGTCTCCGCGCCCCAGTCGTGGCCGATAAGGACCGCATCGTGGTCGCCGGCCAGCACCTCGTGCAGGGCCACGGCATCAGCGGCCAGCGCACCGATCTCATAGGCGGCGTCGGCGGGAATGCCGGTCGGCGCGTACCCGCGCATAAACGGCGCGACGGCATGGAACCCCGCGTCCGCCAGGTCGGGCAGCAGATGCCGCCAGGTGTGCGCGGAATCAGGGAAGCCGTGCAGGCACAGGGCGAGCGTGCCCGATCCGGCCTCCAGGATCCCGAAGTCCAGGTCGTTGGCCCGCACCGTGCGTGCCCGCACCGCGGGAGCAGCCATGGAAGGAAGGTACTCCCGCCGGAGCGTTCCCTCTGCCAGCGTCCGCGCGAAGTGGTCGCGGCGGCTAGGTCAATTCTTTGACGAAGCGGCCGGACTGCTCGCAGACATCGGTGAAACCCTGGCCGCGGTAGAACGCGTGCGCGTCGGCACGCGAGCGCATGCTCGTAACCTCGATCTGCAGGCAGCGCCACTCGCGGGCGAGCCCCTCAGCCGCGACCAGCAGTGCGCGTCCCGTTCCTGATCTGCGCTGTCCGGCCTCGACCACGAGGCTCTCGATCCGCAGCCAGCGCCCAGTGCGCTCCAGGTAAGGGATCGCGTGCAGCGAGATACAGCCGACGACCCGGCCGCCGCGCTCAGCGACCAGCACGCGGCCCGCCTGATCAGGCAGCCAGTACGCCAACCGCTCAGTCATGACCTCGGCGTCGACAGGGTAGCCGAGCTGGGTCATGAGCTCGGCAAGCCGCGGCCCGTCCGCTGAGCCAGCCCGCCTGATCGCGATCTCTGCCTCCGCCACCGAACCCCTCTCCCGCCTCGGCCCAACAACAACGATGAACCCTTGCTGTCGTGATTGCAGCATCAGGGGTTCATCGTTGTTGGCCAGACGATAGCGAGCCCGAGCGGGTCGCTGAGTCAGCCGGGGAAGGTGTCGGGGTCGGGGCCGGTGCGCCGGTTCTTGTTCAGCGCCGCGATCGCGGCGATGTCGTCGCCCGCGAGATCGAAGTCGAAGATGTTGAAGTTCTCCCTGATCCGGTCGGGATGGACCGACTTGGGGAACACGATGTCGCCGCGCTGGATGTGCCAGCGCAGCACAACCTGGGCCGGGGTCTTGCCGGTCTCGTCCGCGATCCGCCTGATCACCGGCTCCCGCAGCAGCTCGCCGCCGCGCGCGAGCGGTGACCACGCTTCCACCGCGATCTGGTGCTCGGCACAGAACCTCCGCAGCTCGTCCTGGGTCAGGTAGGGATGGACTTCGATCTGGTTGGCCGCCGGGGGGATGTCGCTCTGCGTGTGCAGCCGCCGCAGGTGATGAGCCTGGAAGTTGGAGACGCCGATGGAGCGGGCGCGGCCGTCGCGGTAGAACTCGGCGAGGGTATGCCAGGTCGAGACGAAGTCGCCGTCGTACTTCGTCGGCAGCGGCCAGTGAATCAGGAAAAGGTCGATATAGTCGAAACCAAGCGCTTTCAGCGTCTGATCGAACGCTCGGCGCGCGTCATCCGGGCGATGAGCCTCGTTGCTCAGCTTGCTGGTGACGAACACCTCACGGCGGCTGAGTCCGGACTTCGCGATGGCCTCGCCAACCTCCTTCTCGTTGCCGTACATCTCGGCGGTGTCGATGTGCCGGTAGCCGACCTCCAACGCCGTGCTCACAGCGTCGGCCGTGTCGTCCGGCCTGACCAGGAAGACGCCGAAGCCTAGCTGCGGAATCGTCTGGCCGTTGTTCAGCGTCATGTTGCTAGGTACTTGACTCACCGCGGCGGCACCCACCCCTCAAGGCGGACTCGCCGCCTGTCCTGATCACGTCCCGGTCGCTCTGCCCAGGATGAACGAGTTCATTCATGGCCACCATGCCCGCCGCCAGAGCGGACCGGCCGAAGGCAGCGGCATCCGTTCACGATGAGTTCATCTCGGGGCTGTCCCGTGTCCTGCCAATTCTCCGGCTGCCGTCACCTCGGTTCCGCTCAGTTGGACAGGACAAACGACGCGGACCACGCGGAGGCAGCCCGATGTCAACTGGCCTGGTCATCGCGGCGGCCCTGGCGCTCGCGGGCGGCTGCGGGCTGGTCTTCCTTGCCAGGCGCCCAGGCGCGGCCGGGGTCCAGGCGGCGGCCGGTGCAGGTGTTGGCGCCGAACTGCCTGTGGCCCTGGTCAGCTTCGTCCTCACCGGCGGCGCTGCTGGCCGCGAGGCCTACGAGGCCACGATTCTTGATCTGGCAGCTCGCGGTTTCCTGGCCGCGAGTACCGGGCGCGACGGCCTGCGGCTATCGGTTGTCGATGGCGCCGCGTTCCCGTCCCCAGGCAGTGACCTGACCGGCTACGAAGGTCAGGCGCTCAATGATGCGCGGGCCCGCCTGAGCGGCACCGAAGGCGCGCCGATCGAGGTCGTGGCCGACGCGTGCCGGGTCGACGTGCGCGGCCTTTTGGATCCCTTCGAAGCCAAGCTGCGCGCCGACGCCAGACGCCGCGGTCTCTGCCAGCCCCGGCTACCGGTCACCACACAGACCGTGGCGGTGAGCCTCGCGGCCACTGCGGGCATCGCGGCCTCGGCGTTCCTAGTCGCGCGCCTAGTGGCCGTCCAGTCCAATCCGCATCCTGGCGACACCCCTGCATCGCGGTCGATGACGGAAGACGAGCCTGGACGTTTACCGGCTCGGCGGTCTTCGGCCGGGTCGCACTGGGGGACCTGGTCATGGTGACGGTCAGCCCAAGGTCGGGAAGGCTGCTGGAGCTGCTGGTCACCTCTCGCCCGCGGCCGACTGGAGCCGGCGCGGTCGCCGAGGCCGCGGCGGCGCGGCGGTCTGCTGAGCCGCTGCTTACGATCGCGGAGGCCGCCGAGCTCGTCGGACCAGCTGTCCGCAACACGCCGGTCCCGGGCCCTGGCGGCTACAACATGATCGTCAAGGGCCGGGATGGCACGCTCAGCCTGGTCGTCACCACCGGCGGCATCGCGTCGTTCAACGTCATGATCGGCCGCCGGGCCGGAACCAGGCTGCCCGGCATCGGCGACGAGGCCTGGCTGCTCAACCGGCAGCGCACAGTGGTGGCGCGAGTGGGCCAGCAGCTAGTCAAGCTCACGGTGAATCGCAGCGGCGGGGCCGGCGATCCGGGACCGCTGCCCGCGGTCGCAGCCGTCGTCGCCGCCCGGC
>WNFI01712340.1_pt1 | contig 15810 bp, 17 predicted proteins | sample 5400471 | NCBI WGS metagenome assembly WNFI01 (sample SAMN13153348, study PRJNA577476) | soil metagenome | isolation source: 100 cm saprolite on Douglas fir-dominated hillslope | place: USA:California | collected 2013-09-17 | reverse complement strand
CGCCGTGAATCGTGATCAGCTCGACCAGGTCTTCGGTCGTGCGCGCATTGAGCTTTCCGCCGCCGAAGCGCGGATCGACAAACGTGCCCAGCCCGACGCGCGTCAGGTGCGCGGGCCGGTGCGCAGCGATATCGCGATACAGATGCGTGATCACGCCTTGAGGCAGGTTGTAGGCCTCGATCTGGTTGGCGATCGCCAGCCGCTGCAGCGCCGGCACCAGGCCCCAGTGCCCGCCGATCACGCGCCGCACCAGTCCCTCATGCCCGAGATGGTTCAGCCCGCGCAGCTGGCCGTCACCCTGGCCGGCCGCATACACCAGCGTCAGGTTGCGCGGCTTGCTGGAGGCCGAGGCATGGCGATCCTCGCTCGACAGGTACAGCTCCTCGAGCGCGATTGCAATCGACTCGGGGAAGCCGATGCCGACGAAGCCGCCGGTGGCGACCGTGTCGCCGTCGCGGATCAGGCGCACCGCGTCGGAGGCGCTGACGATCTTGCCGTGGTGCGTGGCGCGCAGCTCGGCCAGAAGCGGGTGGCTGCTGAACATGTTTTACCTCACCCCTCCACCTGTGCCTTCAACTTCGTTTACCTGACTGGGAGAGAGCGTACATCTGATGGCCGCGCCGCATCGAGTGCCTCGCGGTGCGTTTCGAAGATGTGCGCCGCCACGCCACGGCGCTCGAGCGCTTCACCCAGGGGTGAGGGCGGCGGCATTCCGCCTCAGTTGTTCCACAGGATCGAACCGCGCGTGAAGCGGCGCCGATCGTCTGCGATCGGTTCGACTTTCAATCGGCTGTAACGGGCCAGGATCCGCTCGAGCGTGCCATCGTCCTGGATGCTCTTCAGAGCACCCGCCCAGCGCTGAACTTCGGCTTCCGGCGTGCCCTTGGAGAACGCCAGGTAGATTTCGCTGGGCCGCACGATCTGCCCGAAGTTCAGCGTCGAGGCATCGGCCCCGATCTCCTTGTACGCGTGGATCACCATCAAGCGCGGCGCCAGCCACGCGTCGACGCGGCGCTCCTTCATCTTGGTCGCGTTCAGCCACTCCTCGGGCGCCGTGTGCACCCTGGAAAAGCCGAGCGAGCGCACCAGCGCTTCGGCCCCGCTGTGGAACAGCACCCCGATCGGCCGGTCCCGGACCTTCTCCAGGCTCGACACGTCCACGCCCTGTCCGCCGACCAGGATCAGATCGTCGGTCACGATCCGGCAGCACCATTGGTAGTGGTCCTCGCGCTCGGGCGTGCGCGTGATCGACAGGATGCCCACATTGGGCTGGCTGAGCGCCAGCTGCTGCGCGCCGTCCCAATCCATGTACTCGATGGCGACGCTCGTATTAAGGCGCCTGGCCATTTCCTGCACCGCCTCGTGCACCAGGCCCTGCCCCGGCCCGGGCTCCTCGGCCACCGTGGCCGGTGGCACCTGGAACGTGTAGGGCGGCAACTCGGCCGTCACGAAGCGCAGGCCCTCGGCGTGCGCGACGAACCCGGCCGAGGCGATGGCTGCGAACAGGACCATTCGTTTCATCGCGCTGCTCCGGCCGCTCAGAACGTCCCGAATAGCGCGTTCAGGATGATCACGCAGATGCCCGCAAACACCGTGATCAGCGAGGCGACCACGAAAATGTCGAGAAACGACTCCCGGTGTCTCAAGCCGCAGATACCCAGCAGCGTGATCACCGCGCCGTTGTGCGGCATACAGTCGAAACCGCCGGCCGACATGCTGGCAATCCGGTGCATGATTTCGGGGCTGACATGCGCGGCCTGCGCCAGGTTCAGGTAGTAATCGCCCAGCGAAGCCATCGCGATGCTCAGTCCGCCGGACGCCGAACCGGTAATCGCGGCCAGTACGTTGACCGTGATCGCGACCGATATGACCGGATCGCTCGTGAGACTCGTGATGCCGTCGCGCACGACCGCGAAAGCCGGCAGCGAGGCGATCACTCCGCCGTATCCGACTTCGGAGGCCGTATTCAACATCGGCAGCATCGAGCCGAGCGTTCCCTTGTTGATCGTGTCCACCGCGTTCAGGAGGCGCCGGCGGTTGGCAAGGAATGCGAACAGCGTCGCGCAGGCCACCGCCAGCACGATCGACCAGATGCCGGCCACGGCCCCGACCTTGATGCCGCCGTACCTGGCCTGCGACAGGAAAGCGGTGTCTATTGCCGGGATCACCCAGCGGGTGAACACGAAGTTCAGCCCGATCACCAGCAGAATCGGGATCGTCGCTCTGATCATCGTGCTGGCCGTAGCCTTCTCCGGCGTCTCGCGCCCGGTGAGCGCGCCGGTTCAGCCACAGCATGCCGCCGGCGAACATGATCACCCCGCCGATGGCTCCGAGGCCCGGCGCGGCGAACGGCGTTGTATGGAAATACGCGGTCGGGATCGCGTTCTGGATGGCGGGAGTGCCGGGCAGGGCCGTCATCGTGAAGGTGAACGAGCCCAGTGCGATCGCCCCCGGGATCAGGCGCTTCGGGATGGCCTGCTCGCGAAACAAGGATTTGGCGATCGGATACACGGCAAATGCCACCACGAACAGCGACACGCCGCCGTAGGTCAACACGCCGCACGCCAGCACGATGGCCAGGATCGCCCGCTTCAGGCCGGCCCAGCGCGCGATCTGATGCGCGATCACCTTGGCCGAGCCCGAGTCGTCCATCACCTTGCCGAACAGCGCGCCCAGCATGAACAGCGGGAAAAACTTTGCCAGGTACTTGCCCAGCTCACCCATGAACACCTGGGTGTACGTGCCCAGCAGCAGGGGCATCGTGCCTCCGCTGAACAGCACCGCGACCATCGCCATGATCGGCGCCAGCAGCAGCACGTTGATCCCCCGGTACGCGAGGAACATCAGCAGCCCAAGGGACAGGCAGATTCCGACTATGGCGACGGCGGTCATCGCGTCTCCTCCATGTTTATTCGATCTTTTAGCGGCAGCGGGTAAGCGCGATCGTGCAACCGGCGTGCCAGCGCGGCTTCACGCCGGTGTGCGCGCCGCGAATGCGCTCAAATCCCTTGCCAATCCGCGACTTGGCACCGGGGCGCGATTCCAACGCCACCCCGCCGGGGTCGGCCCGACTGTCCACGGCGATGGACGTTGCCTGCGGCGGGAGCATCCAGGTGTCTGTTTTTATGTTGTTTTTTTCATTGTCTGGCGACCTGGACGGGCGTCCGGAGTTCCGGACACCAGGCCCAGCTGGGCCATCTTGTTGTAAACGGTCGCGCGCGACAGACCGAGCAGCTTGGCCGCGGCCGGCACTTTGCCGCCGACCGCGACCAGCGCCGACTGGATCAGCGTGCGCTCGAATCCGGCCATCGCGTCGGCGTAGCTGGACACGCTCCGCGCGCCCGACGGCATCCGGTGCCGCGGCGGCAGCACCGAGCCGATGTCGTGCGTGGTCAGGCTGACGTTGTCGGTCAATGCGCTGGCGCGCTCCAGCACGTTGCGCAGCTCCCTCACGTTGCCGGGCCAGTTGTAACTGGCCAGCAGCGAGATGGCGGCCGCGTCGATTTCGCGAACCGGCAAACCGGAGCGGGCGGCCAGCTCCTCGAGCAGGTACTGCGCCAGTTCGTTCAGGTCGGCCAGCCGTTCGCGCAGCGGCGGCAGCCGGATCGGCAGCACGCTGAGCCGGTAGTACAGGTCCGAACGAAAGCGGCCCTCAGCCACCAGCTGCTCGAGGTCGACACTGGTGGCGGCGATCACGCGCAGATCGACCTTGAAGACGCGGTTCGATCCGAGCGGCTCTACTTCCTGATCCTGCAACACGCGCAGCAGCTTGGACTGCAGCGGCAGCGGCAGGTCGCCGATCTCATCCAGGAACAGCGTGCCGCCGTCAGCCAGCTTGAATTTGCCGTCGCGCGCCCTGCGGTCGGCGCCGGTGAAGGCCCCCGGTGCCACCCCGAAGAACTCGGCTTCGAGCAGCGCGTCGGGCACGGCCGGCATGTTGATCCCGACGAATGGGCCCTCGGCGCGTGCCGAGGCCGCGTGTATCGCGTGGGCCAGCACTTCCTTGCCGGTTCCAGTCTCACCGAGCAGCAACACGATGCTGTCCTGCTGCGCGGCGCGTCGGGCCTGCCGCTTCACCTCCAGGGCCGCGGCGCTGCCTCCGACGAAACTTGCGAACGTGTACTTCGGACGGCGATGCTCGGCCAGCCGCCGACGCGCTTCGGCCAGGTCGGCCTGCAATTTCGCGAATTTGGCAACGAGCGGCTTCAGCGCATTCAGCTGGTCGTACAGCACGAATCCGATCGCGCCGATCACCTGTCCCAGCTCGTTCTGCAACGGCATCCGAGTGACCACCAGCGACTGTCCGCCCAACTCCATGATGTCCAGCAGGATCGGCTGGCCGCTGCGGACGACTTCGCGCATCAGGCTGTTCGGGATGACCTCCTCGATTTCGCGGCCCAGAGCGTCGGCGACGCTGGTGAGTCCCAGCGTCGCCAGGTATTTCTCGTTGATCCACACGATCCGAGCCTGCCGGTCCACCGCGACGGCACCTTCGCACAGGCTGTCGAGTCGCTCGAACAGCGACTGCATCGCCAGCCGATGGATCGCGACCGAGTCGCGCAGGAATTCGTCGCTGAGCAGAGCGGACATCCGGGCTCTTTGTAATTCGAAACCGGTCGTGCCCAATTGAAGCACGGTGGTCAGCCGTCGCCAAGGGTGGCCTCCGATGTTCGCGCCGCATCGGGTCTGCGATTGGCTATTGCGTCGCACAAAGCGCCCGTTCCGCCCGTAGCAGCCCTGGCGGGGGCCGGCCATCGCATCGAATAACATAGCGCGCCCACTTCAGGAGCACTCAATGCTGATCGATTGGACGCGGTTCGGCGCATCCGGGCTGGTCGCGCTGTGCGCGCTGTCGGCCGCGTCAGCGGCGCCGGACGAACTCGCCTCCGGTCTGGACCGGGACGGAATGAACCCCGCGATCCGGCCGCAGGATGACCTGTTCGGGGCGATGAACGGCAAGTGGCTCGATCAGACGCCGATTCCGCCGGACAAGGCCGAATACGGCGTCTTCAATCAGCTGCGCGACAAATCCGACCAACGCATCAAGGGGCTGATCGAGGAACTGGCCGCCAGTCCGCTCGCCGGTGAGACGGCGCTTGGCAAGGCCGCAGCCTTTTATCGTGCCTACATGGACACGGACACGATCGACCACCTGGGAACCCGTGGCCTCGAAGCCTGGCTGCGCCAGATCGACGCAGTCGAGGATCGGGGGCAGATTGCCCAATGGGTCGGACGCGCCCAAGGCGCGTTTCATGCGCCGTTTGCGCTGGGAATCGGGGCCGACTACAAGCATCCGGATCGCTACGTGGTGACAGTCTGGCAAGGCGGACTCGGGCTGCCGAACCGCGACTATTACCTGAAGGACGACGCGCGCTTTGCCTCGGCGCGCGCGGCCTACTCCGCGTACCTGCAGACGCTGTTGCGCAATATCGGCGATCCGGATCCGACCGCCGGCGCTGCCGACGTCTTCGCCTTCGAACGGCGCCTGGCACAGGCACAGTGGGAGCCTGAAGCCAACCGCGACGCCGAGAAGACGTACAACCCGGCTGAAGTGGGGCAATTGCCGAAGCAGTCGCCCGGCTTCGACTGGGACCGGTTCCTGCGGGCCGCTGGCCTCGAAAGGGTCGCGACCGTGGTAGTGGGCCAGCCCAGCTACGCGACCGCGGCGGCGCAGGCACTCGGTGACACGCCGCTGCCGGTTCTGAAGCGCTACTTGAAGGTGCGCCTGCTCGACTCCGTTGCGGACGTGTTGCCGCAGTCGTTTCGCGACGCGCGCTTCGAATTTCGCGGCAGGTCGCTGCGCGGGATGGAACAGGACCTGCCCCGCTGGCAACGAGCCGTCAAAGGGGTCGACGACGCGCTGGGAGAGGCGGTCGGACAGGCCTATGTGGCGCGTTACTTTCCGCCCGACTACAAGGCGCGCGCGCTGGCGCTGGTGCAAAACCTGATCGCCGCCTATCGCGAATCGATCGACGGCCTGGGCTGGATGACGGAGCCGACCAAGCAGCGCGCGCGCGAGAAGCTGGCCAAGTACACGCTGAAGATCGGCTACCCGGACAAGTGGCGAGACTATTCCAAGCTGCAGATCAGCGAGAGCGACGCACTGGGCAACGAGCTGCGCGCCGGACGCTTCGAATACGAGCGCGAGGCCGCCCGCATGGGCCAGCCGGTCGATCGGGCCGAATGGGAAATGACGCCGCAAACGGTCAATGCGTATTACCAGAAGACGCGCAACGAGATCGTCTTCCCGGCCGCGGTCCTGCAGCCGCCGTTCTTTGATCCGAGCGTCGATGACGCCACCAACTATGGAGCCATCGGCGCCGTAATCGGGCACGAGATCAGCCACGGCTTCGATGACCAGGGCAGCAAATTCGATGGCGACGGCTTGCTGCGCAGCTGGTGGACCGAGCAGGACCGGGCCGCCTTCGATGCGCTGGGCGCCAAACTGGTCCAGCAGTTCGACCGTTACGAGCCGATCCCGGGCCACCGGGTGAACGGCCGCCTGACGCTGGGCGAGAACATCGCGGACCTGTCGGGACTGCAAATCGCGTTCAAGGCATACCGCCGGTCGCTCGGCGGCCACCCGTCGCCGGTGATCGCAGGGCTGACCGGCGAGCAGCGGTTCTTCCTGGCCTGGGCGCAGGTCTGGCGTGGCAAGACGCGCGAGCCGCGTCAGCTCGAGCTGCTGACGGTCGATCCGCATTCGCCGCGGCGCTTCCGGGCCAATGGCGCCGCGGTGAACCACGACGCTTTTCACGAGGCGTTTGCGACCAAGCCGGGCGACGCCATGTACGTGGCGCCCCAGGACCGGATCCGGATCTGGTAGCACGCTCAAGCACCCCCTCCCGCTTGCGGGAGTGGGTAGGGGACGAGACTTAGCTCAGCCGTGCCGTTCGCGCTGCAGGTCGTGCGTGACGAACGGCTGCTCCGCGCTTGGCTTTTGCAGCCAGTCGCGGTTCCGCAGCGTTGCCTGCATATCCGACAAGCCGCTCGACCAGTGCTCGTTCATCGTCAGCATGCCAAACTGGTAGTCCTTGTGGTAACTCTCGTAGGGTTTGTCGCGATAGATGAGGTGAACCACGTTGCGCCGGCAGGTGCAGGCAAGCCGTTCGGCGCGCCGGTAGGCGGCGCTGTCGCGCTCGGATTCAGGAACCAGCTCCATCAATTCGTGCAGCAGCCGGCGGTAGTTCTGCTCCTCGTGCATGTAATTGGTGATCATCCGGGTCCGGCTCGAGTATTGGATGTCCTTCTGGCGCACGGCAACCTGCAGAAGATCCTTGGGTAGAGGCCCCAGCGCACTCCACAGATCGATCTGAAAAATCAGCGCGTCCTGGCGGGGCGGCGTCGTCAGCACGTACTGCAGCGGCGTGTTGGTCACCAGCCCGCCGTCCCAATAGAACTCGCCATCGACTTCGACGGCCGGAAAGCCCGGCGGCAGCGCCCCCGAGGCCATGAAGTGTTCCGGCCGCAGCTTGCGCTGAGCGTTGTCGAAATACGCGAAATTGCCGTTGCGCACGTTCACCGCACCCACCGACACGCGCATCTCGCCGGCGCTGTTGATCCGGTCGAAGTCAACGAAGCGCTCCAGCGTCGTGCGCAGCGGCCGCGTGTCGTAGAAGCTCGCGGTGTGCGGACCCTGGGACGCCAGCGCGTGCGTGTACCAGGGGCGTGGAACGAAAAAGCCGTTCTGCCCTTCCAGCATGGCACGCGTGGCTTCGACCGAGTCGACCACCATGCGCAATGCATCCGGCAACTCGACCGGCGCAGCCGGCAGCATCGGCAGCGTAAGCGGCCCCCACGGCTGCCGGCAGATGAACTCCCAGAACGCCCGCAGCCGCTCCATCCGTCGCTCGGGCGGATTGCCGGCGATCACGGCGGCGTTCAGGGCGCCGATCGAGATGCCGGCCACCCAGTTCGGATGGATTCCGGCTTCGGCCAGCCCCTCGTACACGCCGGCCTGATACGAGCCAAGGGCACCGCCGCCTTGCAGCACCAGCGCGATGATCGGGTAATCCAGGCCGGTCGCGCCGACGGCGCTGGCTTGCGCGCGTTCCATCCGTGCCGCTCCCGCTACTGCATGAACCAGCCGTGACTGACCACGAACGACTGACCGGTGAGCGCCGCCGACGGGAACGCGCACAGGAACAGCACCGTCTGGGCAACGTCCTCGACGGTCGTGAAAATGCCGTCCACGGTGCCGCCCAGCATTACGCGCCGCACGACCTCCTCTTCGCTGATGCCGAGCTCCCGGGCCTGCTCGGGAATCTGCTTGTCCACCAGCGGCGTGCGCACGAAGCCCGGGCAGACCACGTGCGAGCGCACGTTGTGCGCGGCGCCTTCCTTGGCCAGCACGCGCGCCAGGCCCAGCAGCCCGTGCTTGGCCGTCACGTAGGCCGATTTCAGCGGCGAGGCCTCGTGCGAATGCACCGAACCCATATAGATGACGACGCCACCGCGGTTGCCCGGATACATGTACTTCAGCGCTGCCTTGGTCGTCAGGAAGGCGCCGTCCACGTGGATCGCCAGCATCTTCTTCCAGTCGGCGAACGAATAGCTCTCGATCGGATTGACGATCTGGATGCCGGCGTTCGATACCAGGATGTCGACGCCGCCGAACGCGCGCGCGACGCGGTCGGTGGCGCCGTTCACCGCTTCCTCGTTGGTGACATCCATCGCCACGCCCATCGCCTTGCCGCCGGCGCTGCCGATGGCGGAGGCCACGTTCTGCGCCGCGTCCAGGTTAACGTCGGCGATTGCCACCGAAACGCCCTGGCTGGCCAGCAGTTCGGCGATGCCCTTGCCGATGCCGCTGGCGGCCCCGGTCACGATCGCGGATTTTCCGGTCAGGTTCATCGAGCTCTCCTCCGTGCTATGCGAGATAGTCAAACACGACTTTGCCCAGGCCCAGCGTCAGGTCGGCCACGAAATGCTTGGCGCCCAGCACCTCGAGCACCGGCAGGTCGGCCACCGGCGCCAGCGCATGAGGCGCAAGCGACAGCGAGGACGGTCCCTCCCAGGCTCCCTTCAGGCTCACGTCTTCCAAGTAATAGCACACCAGCTCGCAGATGCGCGCGCTGCCGTCCACGTGCGGGATGATCTTCAGCAGGTAATTCGGAGTCGAGCCGAGCGCGCGCGCGAGCGCCTGTGCGTCGAGCATGTGGTGTTTGTATCCCATCGTGCCGGTCGCAACGCGCACCGGGCCGTAGTCGAGCGTTCCGACCAGCGTGTCGATTTCGGTATGCAGCTTCGGTTGCGCGAGCTTCTTCGGGAAACCCCACAGTTCCCGGCCTCCGGCCAGCGGCGGATGGTCGTCCAGATACATCGCGTGCGTGTAGTTGCCCGCCTGCCCCTTGTACTGCACCGGGATCACCTGTCCGGATTCGGTGTAGTCGCCGAATCCCGTTGAATCGGGCATTCGAATGAATTCGTAGTTGACGATGGGCGCCGCGACCTGCAGCGGCTCGGGCACCACGGCACGCAGCGTCTTGATGTCCATTGCTTGCCGCGTTCTGAATGATCACGCGAGTTTGACACCGAGCAGACGTCGAGTTCGGCGACTTCGAAGCTCCGCGTCTAGCCTGTCTCGGGTAGGCGGACAAACGGTTCGGGTCCGACCCATGCGGCAAATGACCCGTCGATGACGCAGGCGCGGTATTGGGATGTGAAACGCCGCTGGCGCCGGGCTCATGCCCGGTTTCAGGCCGGGCCGGCACGGCGGGCAAACCGCACCTCGACGCGCAGACCTCCGAGCGCCGAATCCGTCATCCGCACCGATGCGGCGTGCCGCTGCGCGATGGTCTGCACAATCGCGAGGCCCAGGCCGCTTCCGGTGTCCTCGCGTCCGGCTTCCTCGCTGCCGGCGCGCCGGTAGAAGCGGTCGAACACGCGTTCCCGTTCTGAGGCAGGGATCCCCGGTCCGGAATCATCGACGGTCAGAAGGATTTGCCCCGCATCCTCGCCCACGGCCAGTTCGACGCGGCCGGCGTCCGGCGTGTAACGCACGGCATTGTCGGCCAGGTTGCGCACCAGGATGCGCAGCGCGGAAGCGTCGCCCTCGACGATGCAGTTGGGGTGCGCCTGCAGCGCCAGTTGAATCGATTTGGCGTCGGCCAAGGGCACCACGTCGGCCACCGCCTGCCGCGCGGCCTCGGCCAGGTCTGTGGGCGTCAGCGGCTGGTGCGGCCCGCCAGGCTCGGCGCGAGCCAGCGTCAGCAGCTGCGACACCAGCCGCGTGGCGCGCTCGATGCCGGCCGCAAGTGCCTCGTTGGCCTGAGCGCGCGAGGCCGCGTCGCTCGATCGCTGCTGCAGCTGCAGTTGCAGCTTCAGCGCGGTCAGCGGAGAGCGCAGCTCGTGCGCGGCATCCGAGACGAACGCGCGCTGCGCATCGAACGCACTGCGCAGGCGCGCCAGCAGTGCGTTGATCGCTTCGATCAGCGGGGACACTTCGGCGGGCAGACCGGATTCGTCCACCGGCTCCAGTGCGTCGGCGTCGCGCCGCTTGACTTCCTCTGCCAGGCGCCTGACCGGGCGCAGCGAGGCGCCGACGGACCACCCGATCGCCAGGGCCAGGATCGGTACCAGCGCCAGGATCGGAGCGACTCCGCGCAGCGCGGCTTGCGCTGCCAGTTGCCTTCGGATCGCCAGCGGCTGCGCGACCTGGATCACCCGGTCGTGCGTTGTGGTGCTGAAGATGCGCCAGGTTTCGTTGCCCAGTCGGATTTCGGCAAAGCCGAGCACCGCGCGGGGCGGCAGTGCAAGACCCGGATGCGACGCGTAGATCCGGGTTCCATCGACGCTCCAGATCTGCACCACGAAGTCGAAGTCGTCGTTGGCCAGGGCGGCGGCCTGCTCGGGTGCTATGAAGCCCTGATCGCGCAGCGACAGGGCCATCTGGCGCAACTGGTAGTCAAACAGCGCTTCGGCCTCGCTCAGTACGTTGGTGTAGGTGAGCGCGGCGCTCGCCGCAGCGCTCAGCAGCACCACCGACAACAGAGAAACCAGCAGCCGGGTCCGGATCGATTTCACCGGCTCACCTCGGGCCGGCCCACGTAGTAGCCGACGCCGCGCACGTTGCGAATGAAGTCGCTGCCCAGCTTGCGGCGCAGCTGATGGACGTAGACTGACACCGCATTGCTCTCGATCGCATCGCCCCATCCGTACAGGCGGTCCTCCAGCTGCGCACGCGACAGGATGGCCCCGGGCCGCGACATCAGCGCCTCGAGCACCGCGTATTCGCGCGCCGACAGCACCACCGGCTCGCCGCTCCGGGTCACCTGTCGCATCGACGGGTCGAGCCGGACGTCGCCGACCTCGATCGCGGGCTCGGCCCGCCCCGCTTTGCGGCGCGTGACCGCGCGGATGCGCGCCGCCAGCTCCTCCAGCTCGAACGGCTTGACCAGGTAGTCGTCGGCGCCGGCATCCAGGCCCGCGACCCGGTCCTGCAGAGCATCGCGGGCGGTCAGCACGATCACGGGCGTCTGATCGTGCCGCAAGCGCATCGCGCGCAGGATCTCCAGTCCGTCGCGCTGCGGCAGACCCAGATCCAGCAGCACCAGGTCGAACTGCTCGGTGGCGAGCGTGCTCTCGGCGCTGCGGCCGTCGCGCACCCAGTCGACCGCGCTGCCGTCCTGCTTCAGCGCGGCACGGATGCTCTCGCCGATCATCCGGTCGTCCTCGACCAGTAGAACGCGCATCGCGCCCGTCGCCCTAGAGAGATGCCGACTTGAGAATCACACCCAGGATGGGTGGCCCGATATATTTGCATTATTCCGCCACCGGCCCCTGATCCAATGGCACGCATCGGTCTTATCTCCGACACCCATGGCCTGCTCCGCCCGGAAGCCGTTTCATTCTTGCGCGGGTGTGACCACATTGTCCACGGCGGCGACATCGGCCACGCTGAAATCCTTCGCCAACTGTCGGCGCTGGCGCCCGTGACCGCCGTCCGCGGGAACAATGACAAGGGCCCGTGGGCCGAACGACTGGCGGAAACAGAGTTGGTTCAGATTGGCGAGGTCTTCGTCTACGCCTTGCATGACATCGCGCAACTCGACATTGAGCCCAATGCGGCCGGAGTGCATGTGGTCGTTTCGGGACACTCGCACCGGCCGTCTGCCGAACGCCGCGACGGCGTACTCTATGTGAACCCGGGCAGCGCGGGCCCACGTCGCTTCAAGCTTCCGATTTCGGTCGGTGAGCTCGTGGTCGCGGGTCATGCCGTGGCGGCTCGGCTGGTCGAGCTCGTGGTGACCGATGATGCGTGAAGACGAAAACCCATACCGGCCTCCCGGCAGCGAGGTGCTGCTTCCGGAGCACACGCGTGTTGTCGGCCCTGCCGGCAGATGGCGCCGTTTCGGCACCTTTCTTGTCGACTATGTCTGTCTTTTCGTGCTGGCGGTCATCGTCAGCATCGCCATTGCGCTCGTCTTCGACCAGCGCGGTGTCGCGGCGATGCGCCGCGTCCCGGACTTCGTCATCGGAAGCGCCCTGTTTGTCTGCTACTACGTTGTGTTTGAGGGAATCTGGTCCCGTACACCGGGTAAATGGGTTTTTGGCACGGTGGTGATCAGCGACGTGGACAGCAGCGAAGCCGGAACGAAGCCTTCGATGGGGCAGATACTCGGAAGAACCGCATGCAGGTTCATCCCTTTCGAGCCCCTTTCGTTTTTCGGCGAGACCGGCTGGCACGACCGCATCCCGAGGACGCGCGTCGTGCGGTGCAGGTAGCCTTGACCGATCCGTTCAATAGCTGATGCAGGCTGCGTTCAGCAACCCGAACGCGACCGCGATCGCCCCCAGAAACACACCGCTGGCAAGCTTGCCGTCGGCCACGTCGCGCGGCAGGTGCGGCAGCAGCTGGTGGACCAGGAAGTAGGCCAGCAGCTGGACCAGCAGCGCGATCAGGGCCCACACCAGCATGTCGATGATGGAACCGCTGTTTTCCACCGCGCTCGCCAGCGGCAGCACGAACCCGATCACGGCACCGCTCAGGCTCGCGCTGGCAGCCAGGTTGCCCTCGCGGATCAGCTTGATCTCGGGATACCGGGTGATCCTCACATGGACGGCCAAGAACACCCCGAGCAGCAACAGTGTGACGACGAAATAGGCCGCGAAGGCCGGCAGTCCGGCGAGCGATTCGATGGCGAACATGGCGACATTTGCCTCCGACGTGTGCCTCTTGGCGAGGCAGGTTTGACTACGTGAAGTAGTGTGGAACGAAGCGGCTGGTGTTGCGCGTGATGGGCGATTCGTCCTCGCGCAGTCCGATGCCGGCCGGCTCGCCGTTGACGATCCAGCTGCCGACCGATACGTGGTCGTCGCCGAACCGCGGCAGCGGAGCGAGTGCCTGGAACACGCAGTCGTCCGCGTCGTAAGGTCCGTCCGATTGCTCGATCCGGGACCCGTCCACCAGTGTCACGTTGGCGCCTTCGCGCGCCAGCTTCGGCTTGCGCGCGTAGCGCGCTCCGAGCGGAGCCGGGTCGTAGTAAGCGGGAAGCAGATTCGGGTGGTCCGGAAACAGCTCCCACAGGATCACCAGCAGGGCCTTGTTCGACAGCAGCATCTTCCAGGGCGGCTCGATGAACTGGACGTGCGAGGCGGGCAGGTGGACCCCGAATTCTTCGCGCGCCATCCACTCCCACGGATACAGCTTGAACAGGCACTCGATCGGCTGAGCGTCCTGATCGACGAAATCGATGCCGGCGTGCCCGATCTGGTCGATCGGCACCGCAACCGTGCTCCACCCGGCCTGGATCGCGGTATCGCGCAGGTACTCCAGATTGCCCCAGTCTTCCGGGCTGTCCTCTTCGCTGACCGCGGCAAAATGAACGCGCTCGCTGGTGGCGCCGGACTTCAGTCGCGTCCACGCGTCGATCAGCTTCTCGTGGATCGAATTGAACTGGTCGGCCCGCGGCCGCACGGCCTGCAGCCAGTGCCATTGGGCCACGCTCGCTTCCAGGCAAGCGGTCGGCGTATCGGCGTTGTACTCCAGCAGCTTGGGCGCGCCGGCGCCGTCGTAGCTCAAATCCATGCGTCCGAACAGCGAAAAGCCTGCGCCGTCGCCCCGCTCGAACGCCACGAAGCTGCGCTCGATCGAAGGCACCAGATCGGGCGGAATCCCGAACTCCCGATAGCGCTCCTTCTCGATCACGTGGCGCGCCGCGTCGAGCGCGCGCTGGTGCAGTTCGGCGCTCGCCGACTCGAGGCGATCGACCTCCTCGGACCCGAAGCAGTAACAACGGCTTTCGTCCCAGTACACGCCGTCGATCGAGTGATATCGGAATCCGAGCGATTCCATCTGCTGCTGCCAGCCTTCGCGCGGCGCCAGAAGCTCCCTGCGCATCACCCGAGTCGCCCGAAGAAGTGGGCCGATGAGCCGAAGCCGCCGCGCGAAGGCACGGACTGTTCGACGAGGCCCGCCGAAATTGCCGGCTAAAGGGCGGCTGTCGTCGTCCCGGTCGCAGACGTCGGGCCGACCCCAATCGGCCGAACAGTCCTCCCGGCTGGCGTAGCGGTCGTGGACGACGCGTTGGGTAACCGGCATGCACGCCGGAAGCGCGGCGGCCCCGATCAGTACCAGCACGATCCGTTGCGAGCGGTGACGCTTGAGCATTCGGAAAAGGATATATTCCGCACGAATACGAGTCATCGCGGAATACCCCGAATCGCGTATCCGGCACGGCGAAGGGAAGCGAAGAAATGAAGTCTTTGCTTGCGTTGGTCGCGTGGTGCCTTCTGTTCGTTCTATGCTGGCCGGTCGCGCTGCTCGCCCTGCTGCTCTGGCCGGTCGTCTGGCTGGTGTCGCTGCCGCTGCGGGTCATCGGCATCACGCTGGAAGCCGTGTTCGCGTTGCTGCGGGCGGTCCTGTTCCTGCCGGCACGCATCCTCGGCTACCGCGGCAAGCATGCGTAGGCTGTGCCGGCGGCGGGCCTACAAGTCGCCTGCAGGACGGACCGCAGCCCGAGGCTCTGTCTGCATCGGACCGCTCACCCATGGCAACCAGGCTTCGCGCGCTCCGGGCCGACATCACCACGCTGTCGGTTGACGCGATCGTCAACGCCGCGAACTCGTCCCTGCTCGGCGGAGGCGGCGTCGACGGGGCGATTCATCGCGCCGCCGGCCCCGAGCTGCTGGCCGAGTGCCGCCTGCTGGGCGGCTGCAAGACCGGCGACGCCAAGCTCACCAGGGGCTATCGGCTTCCCGCGAAGCATGTGATCCACACCGTGGGTCCGGTGTGGCGCGGCGGCTCAAGCGGCGAGCCCGAGCTGCTGGCCTCGTGCTACCGGCGCTCGCTGGAGCTTGCCGCCGCGAATGGAATCCTCAGCCTGGCGTTCCCGAGCATCAGCACCGGCGTCTACGGCTACCCGATCGAGCTGGCAGCGGCGGTCGCGGTCGATGCCGTGCACTCTTCGCTGCAGGAATTCGCGGCCATCGAGGAGGTCGTCTTCTGTTGTTTTTCGCCGGCCGATCTTCTGGTTTACGGACGCGCTCTGAATAGCCGGACGACAGGAGCGGCACGATGAAAATGCTGCTCGGAATTTTCCTCACCTGCGCGACGATCAGGAAGCCGCTCTTTCGGCGGGCAGCACCAATGTTCGCCAGCGGGTCACGCTCGACCCCGATCGCGGCCCTATATTTCCGAACCTCAGCCAGGTTGACCCAAGGCTTGTGGGTCCCATGACCGACTTCCTGACTTTCTATGTCGACCTGTGGCTCGCAGCCAAGACCGGCAGGATCACCCATCCCCGCGATCATTTTTACTTCAAGCGCGGCGCTCCCAATTCGTGGGCGGATGGTACCCGCGTGCTGATC
>WNFI01077232.1_pt1 | contig 15811 bp, 9 predicted proteins | sample 5400471 | NCBI WGS metagenome assembly WNFI01 (sample SAMN13153348, study PRJNA577476) | soil metagenome | isolation source: 100 cm saprolite on Douglas fir-dominated hillslope | place: USA:California | collected 2013-09-17 | reverse complement strand
CTTCGAGAGCTTCGTCGTCGGCTCCTCCAATCAGTTCGCGCACGCCGCCGCGCGCGCGGTGGCGGAGATTCCCTCGAAGAGCTACAACCCCCTCTTCCTCTATGGCGGCGTGGGCCTGGGCAAGACGCACCTGATGCACGCCATCGGCCATTACATCCAGGCCCGCAATCGCAGCAACCTGAACCTGCTCTACATCTCCTCGGATCGCTTCATCAACGAGATGATCAACGCCATCCGCTTCGACCGCCTGCCCGCCTTCCGGCACAAGTACCGCGCCATCGACGTCCTCCTCGTGGACGACATCCAGTTCATCGCGGGCAAGGACCGGACGCAGGAGGAGTTCTTCCACATCTTCAACGCGCTCCACGACGCCCAGAAGCAGATCGTGATCTCCAGCGACTGTCCGCCCCGCCAGATCCCCACCCTCGAAGAACGCCTGCACAGCCGCTTCGAATGGGGGCTCATTGCCGACATCCAGGCCCCCGACATCGAGACCAAGGTGGCCATCCTGCGCAAGAAGGCGGAGGCCGAGCGCGTCCAGATCCCGGAGAACGTCGCCCTCTTCATCGCGAGCAAGGTCAAGACCAACATCCGCGAGCTCGAAGGGAGCCTCATCCGGCTCATCGCCTATGCCAGCCTCACCGGCCGGGACATCGACCTCGGTCTCACCCAGGAAGTCCTGAAGGACCTCCTCCACACCGAGGAGAAGCCCATCACCATCGAGATGATCCAGAAGTTCGTGGCCGACCACTACAACGTGAAGCTCACCGACCTCAAGGCTAGGAACAACTCCAAGTCCGTGGCCGAGCCCCGCCAGATCGCCATGTACCTGACCAAGACCCTCACGGACGCCAGCCTCCCCGAGATCGGAAAGGGCTTCGGCGGCAAGCATCATTCGACGGTCATCCACTCCGTGCGGAAGATCGACACCATGCGGAAGCGCGACCCGGAATTCGACAGGCTCATCAACAGCTTCGTGCAGTCATTCAAATGAAGTTACGCGGGTTTTCCACGTCCCTCCGCCGCCACGCGCCGAGCGCGGGCCGGGCCGTCCCGCGCATCCACAGGAGCACCGCGCTCCGCCCTCTCCCGTCCACACCGCTGTGCACAGGGCAAGCGGTCCTCCCTCTGCGGCTTGGCGCGGTTTCCGCCGTCTCCGCAGGACCTCTCTACTTCCGTGAAATCAATCTCACTCTCTATAGACCAGAAGAGGAACGGTGATGGAGATCCTCGTCCGGAAGGCCGACCTGGTGAAGGAGCTCTCGCTCGTGCAGGGCATCGTCGAGCGGAAGAATTCCATCCCGATCCTTTCCAACGTCCTGGCGGAGGCGAAGGGAGGCGAGTTGCGCATCGCCGCCACCGACCTCGACGTCTCGCTCCGCTGCGGGTGTGCGGCCCAGGTCGTGGCCGACGGCGCCATCACCCTTGGCGCCAAGAAGCTCTACGAGATCGCGCGCTCGCTTCCCGACAGCGAGGTGCGCCTCAAGGTCCTGCCCGACTCCTGGGCCTCCATCGAATGCGAGCGGGTGAGCTTCAAGATGGCCGGCCTGCCCAAGGAGGACTTCCCCGCCTTGCCGGAAGCGAAGGCCAGTAAGGGCATCGAGATCCCGGGCGAGGTCCTTCGCGACCTCATCGCGCGGACCGCCTGCGCCATCACCGCCGAGGATGCCCGGTACTACCTGGCCGGCGCGCTGCTCGTCCTGGACAAGGACGGGGCGGCCATGGTGGCCACGGACGGGCACCGGCTCTCCTACGCCCATCGCAAGGCGGCGCTGAAGGTGAGCGAGGCCGTGCGCGTCCTGATCCCGCGCAAGGCGATCCACGAGATCGCGCGCCTGCTCGAGACGGAGGACGCGGCCACCTTCCAGCAGGTGGAGAACCACCTGGTGTTCCTGGTGGGCGGCCGGACCCTGGCCTCGAAGATGATCGAAGGGCAGTTCCCGGCCTTCGAGAAGGTCATCGCCCTGACCGGCGACAAGGTCGTGGCCCTGGAGCGGGAGCGGCTCGCCACCGCCATCCGGCGCGTGAGCCTCCTGTCCTCGGAGCGCAGCCGGGCCGTGCGGCTGAGCCTCGGTCCCGGCAAGCTCGATCTCGCCGCCTCCAGCCCCGATCTGGGCGAGGCGCGTGAGTCGCTGACCGCGGACTACCAGGGCGCGACCGTGGAGATCGGGTTCAATTCGCAATACCTGCTCGATTTTCTCGGCGTGGCGGGATCGGAATCGGTCTCCCTCGAGCTCAAGGACCAGGAGAGTCAGGGCATGTTCCGGCCCGCGGGCGAGGGCGCGACGGACTACCGCTACGTCGTCATGCCCATGCGGCTCTAGGAGTGTGGGTGGAGGAGATCGAGATCACGGACCTGCGCAACCTCCGTCACGTCCGGGTGTCGCTGGGACCGGGCCTGAACGTCTTTGCCGGCCGCAACGCGCAGGGGAAGACGAGCCTGCTCGAAGGAGTGGCCCTCCTCGCGCGGGGCAGGTCGTTCCGGACCGATGAGGTGCGCACCTTGATCCGCAATGGCGCTTCCGGGCTGCGCGCGCGGGGCACCGCGCGCCACGAGGGGCACACCACCGAGCTCGAGGTCGAGCTCACGTCCCAGGGTCGCCGCTTGCGCGTCGACGGACGGGAAGTCCCGCCCCGCGCGTACCAGGGACGCCTCGAAGTCATCGTGTACTCGACGGAGCGGCTGAAGGTGATCCGGGGACCGATGCGCGAGCGCCGGCAGTACGTCGATCGGGCCGCGGCCGCCCTCTGGCCGGCCTATCGACAGGCCCTGCGCGATTACGAGCGGGTGGTCCAGCAGCGCAACGCGCTCCTGGAGACGGGCGGGGCCGGGCTCGACGCCTGGGACGAGAGGCTCGTCGCGCTGGGCGGCACCCTCCGTCACCGCCGCGGCGCCTACGTGGCGCGCCTGGGCACCGGGCTTGCGCGCGCCTTCCGCCCGGAAGGGGAGGTCTACGAGATCACGGTGGAGCCCGCGGCCTCCCCGGAGGGCGAGGCCGGCGAGCAGCGGCGCCTCGCCGAGGAGCTGGCCGCGCGTGCAAGGGACGAGCGCCGCGCGCGGCGCACGCTGGTCGGTCCGCATCGAGACGCCATCGCGCTCACCGTCGATGGTGCGGAGGCGGGGGATCAGGCTTCCGCGGGACAGTGCCGCAGTCTGCTCCTGGCCCTGAGCCTGGCCACGCTCGAGGTCTACGAGGCGGAGCAGGGCTCGCCGGCGGTGGCCCTCCTGGACGATCTCGATTCCGAGCTGGACGAAGAGCGGGCGGCGGCCCTGTGCGTCGAGGTGGCGCGCCGGGGCCAGGCCCTGGTCACCTCCGCGCATCGCGGATGGGCGGACCGGCTGCGCGACGTGGGGCGCGTGTTTGCGGTAGAGCAAGGAGAGGTGCGCGCGGCGTGAACGAGAACTCCAAGACGGCGGAAGCAGAGCCGCAGGGCGAGTACGGCGCGGAGGCCATCCGCATCCTCGAGGGGCTGGAGGCCGTCCGCGTCCGCCCCGCGATGTACATCGGGTCCACCGGGGAGTCGGGCCTCCATCACCTCGTCTACGAGGTGGTCGACAACTCGGTCGACGAAGCCCTGGCCGGCTATTGCTCGGAGGTCAACGTCACCATCCACATCGACAACTCGGTGACGGTGGTCGACAACGGACGCGGCATTCCCGTCGCCGAGCATCCCGACGTCCCCGGGATGTCGGCGGCGGAGGTGGTGCTCACCAAGCTCCACGCCGGGGGCAAGTTCGACCACAAGTCCTACAAGGTCTCCGGCGGCCTGCACGGCGTGGGCGTCTCCGTCGTCAACGCGCTCTCCGAGAACCTCGAGGTCGAGATCTGCCGGGACCACAAGGTCTACCGCCAGACCTATCACCGCGGCGCGCCCGCCGGCCCGCTCGAGAACACGGGCGTCACCGAACGGCGCGGCACGAAGGTCACGTTCAAGCCCGACACCCAGATCTTCGAGACCACGACCTTCAGCTTCGAGACCCTCTCGCAGCGCCTGCGCGAGCTGAGTTTCCTGAACCGCGGCATCCTCATCACCCTCGACGACGAGCGCGACGAGAAGAAGAAGCACCGCTTCCAGTACCAGGGCGGCATCGCGTCGTTCGTGGAGCACCTGAACCGCAACAAGGAGACCCTCGGGCCCGTGATCATGATCGAGGGCCAGAGGGAAGGCGTGGTCGTCGAGCTGGCCCTCCAATGGAACGACGGCTACGCGGAGAACATCTACAGCTTCGCGAACAACATCAACACCCACGACGGCGGCACTCACCTCGTGGGGTTCAAGAGCGCGCTCACGCGGACGGTGAACGCCTTCGGCACCGCCTCCGGACTGACCAAGGACCTGCAGGAGCCCCTGCAGGGCGAGGACGCGCGCGAGGGTCTCACCGCCGTCATCTCGGTCAAGGTGCCCAACCCCCAGTTCGAGGGACAGACCAAGGGCAAGCTCGGCAACTCCGAGGTCAAGGGCATCGTCGAGAGCCTCCTCAACGACAAGCTCGGCGCCTATCTCGAGCAGAACCCGCCCGTCGCCAAGCGCATCGTCTTCAAGATCCTGGAAGCGGCGCGGGCGCGGGAGGCGGCGCGCAAGGCGCGCGACCTCACGCGGAGGAAGGGCGCGCTGGACGGGGCCGGCTTGCCCGGCAAGCTCGCGGAATGCCAGGAGCGCGATCCCGAGAAGTCCGAGATGTTCCTGGTGGAGGGCGACAGCGCGGGCGGCTCGGCCAAGCAGGGCCGGGACCGTAAATTCCAGGCCATCCTCCCCCTGCGCGGCAAGATCCTCAACGTCGAGAAGGCGCGGCTGGACAAGACGCTCGCCTCGGAGGAGATCCGCAACATCATCACCGCCCTGGGCACGGGCGTGGGCGCGGACGACTTCGACGTCACCAAGCTCCGCTACCACCGCATCATCATCATGTGCGACGCGGACGTCGACGGCTCGCACATCCGCACCCTGCTCCTGACCTTCTTCTATCGGCAGATGAAGGAGCTCATCGAGCGCGGGCACCTCTACATCGCCCAGCCCCCGCTCTACAAGGCCAAGCACGGCAAGAGCGAGCGCTACCTCAAGGACGAGCATGCCCTCGACGCGTTCCTGATGGAGCGCGCGGTGGAGGGCCGCAAGGTGCGCCTTCCCGACGGCCGCGAGATCGAGGGGGCGCGGCTGGTGCGCCTCCTGGAGAAGCTCGTCTCCTACGGCAAGCTCATGGCGCACATCGAACGGCGCGGCATTCCGACCCGCCTGGCCGAGCTGCTGCTGAAGGGCGAGGTCAAGGACGCGGAGGTCTTCACGGACAAGGACCGCCTCCTGCAGCTGATCGGTCCCCTGCGCGAGTCGGGCGCCGACGTGGTGCTGGAGAAGGACGAGGAGCACGGCGTGTTCGAGGTCGTCCTCCAACACGAGCTCAACGGCCAGGTGCGCGAGGTCCGTCTCGACGACGACTTCGTCACATCTCCCGAATACAAGGCCCTTTATTCCACGTACGAGGAGTTCCGCGACCTGGACCGGCCGCCCCTGATCGTGGTCGACGGCGGGGAGAAGGTCGTCCACAGCCGCGAGGAGCTGCTCCAGCACTTCACCGCCGAGGGCAAGAAGGGCCTCCACATCCAGCGCTACAAGGGCCTCGGCGAGATGAACGCCGAGCAGCTCTGGGAATCCACCATGGATCCCGCCAAGCGCACCCTCCTGCAGGTGCGCCTGGAAGACGATGAAGTCGCAGAGAACATCTTCACCACCCTCATGGGCGACGCCGTGGAGCCGCGCCGCCTGTTCATCGAGGAGAACGCCCTCAACGTCCGCAACCTCGACATCTAATGGCTGATCAGACCCCCCCCTCCGACCCCATCGCCGCCTTCAAGATCCCGAGCAACATCGCCGACGAGATGCGGCAGTCCTACATGGACTACGCCATGTCGGTGATCATCGGCCGCGCCCTGCCCGACGTGCGCGACGGCCTCAAGCCGGCGAACCGGCGCGTGCTCTTCGGCATGTCGGAGATGGGGCTGCAGCCCGGCCGGCCCTACAAGAAGAGCGCGCGCGTGGCCGGCGACGTGATGGGCAAGTACCACCCGCACGGCGAGGGCGCCATCTACGACACCCTCGTGCGCATGGCCCAGACCTGGAACATGCGCGTGCCCCTGGTGGACGGGCAGGGAAACTTCGGCTCCGTGGACGGCGACCCACCCGCGGCCATGCGCTACACCGAGGTCCGCCTCACGCGCATGGGCGCGGCCATGATGACGGACCTGGACAAGGAGACGGTCGACTTCGCGCCGACCTACGACAACGAGTCCAGCGAGCCCGTGGTCATGCCGACGGCGTTCCCCAACCTCCTCGTGAACGGGGCGGAAGGCATCGCGGTGGGCATGGCCACCAAGATCCCGCCCCACAACCTGGGCGAGGTGGTCGAAGCCCTGCTCTTCCTCATCGAGAGCCCGGACCTCACCCCGGACGAACGCCTGGAAGGCGTGATGGAGCGCATCCCCGGCCCGGACTTCCCCACCGCCGGCCTCATCTGCGGGCGGGCCGGCATCCGCCAGGCCTATCGCACCGGCCGCGGAGGAGTGGTGATGCGGGCCCGCTCCGAGATCGAGACGCGCCGCGGGGACAAGGAATCGATCGTCATCAGCGAGATCCCCTACCAGGTCAACAAGGCGCGCCTCATCGAGCGCATCGCCGAGCTGGCCCGCGACAAGAAGATCGAGGGCATCGCGGACGTGCGCGACGAGAGCGATCGCCAGGGCATGCGCATCGTGGTGGACATCCGCAAGGGCGAGAACAGCCAGGTCATCCTCAACAACCTCTACAAGCACACGCCCATGCAGGAGACGTTCGGGATCATCATGCTGGCCATCGTCGACCAGCGCCCGCGGGTCCTGAACCTGCTGGAGGCCTCGCAGCTCTTCCTGGACTTCCGGCGCGAGGTGGTGCGCCGCCGCACGGCCTACGATCTGCGCAAGGCGGAGGCGCGCGCGCACGTCCTCGAAGGCTACGTCATCGCCCTCGATCACCTCGACGCGGTGATCACGCTCATCCGGGAGGCCAAGACGCCTCCAGAGGCCAGGACCGGCCTGATCGCGCGCTTCGGGATGACGGAGATCCAGGCGGACGAGGTGCTCAAGCTGCAGCTGCAGCGGCTCACCGGCCTGGAGCGCCAGAAGATCATCGACGAGCTCAAAGAGATCCGCATCCTCATCGCCGACCTGCGGGACATCCTGGCCAACCCCAAGCGGCTGGACGGGATCGTCGCGGACGAGCTCAAGAAGATCCGCGACGAGCACGGCGACCCGCGGCGCACCGAGATCCAGGACGCGGTCGAGGACCTCTCCGACGAGGACCTGATCGCCGAGGAAGACGTGGTCATCTCGATCACGCACACCGGGTACATCAAGCGCACGTCGATCTCGACCTACCGCAGCCAGAAGCGGGGCGGGCGCGGCCGCATGGGCATGCGCACCAAGGACGAGGACTTCGTCGACCAGCTCTTCATCGCCTCGACCCACTCCTACATCCTCATCTTCACGGACCGCGGCCGCGTCTACTGGCTCAAGGTCCACGAGATCCCGGAGGTGGGCCCCCAAGGCCGCGGCAAGGCGGTCGTCAACCTCGTGCACCTGACCCCGCAGGAGAAGATCGCGGCCTTCGTCTCCGTCAAGTCCTTCGATCCGGGCCGCTACGTCCTGCTCGCCACCCGCAAGGGGATCGTCAAGAAGACGGAGATCGCCGCCTTCGCCAACCCGCGCCAGGCGGGGATCATCGCGCTGGGCGTGGAGGACGACGACGCCCTGATCGAGGCCGTGCTCACTTCCGGCAGGGACGAGATCCTGCTAGGCACGCGCGAGGGCATGGCCATCCACTTCGTGGAGGAGGACGTCCGGCCGATGGGCCGGACGGCTTACGGAGTGAAGGGCATCGAGCTCGACACCGGCGACGAGGTGGTGGGTCTCGAGGTGGTCAGCCCCGGCGGCACCGTGCTCACCCTGACCGGCAATGGTTACGGCAAGCGCACGGCCATCGAGGAATACCGGCTCCAGAGTCGCGGGGGCAAGGGGACCATCGACATCAAGACCACGGGCCGCAATGGGCCGGTGGTGGGCGTGAAATTCCTGCGCAGCGACGAGCAGGTGATGCTCATCACCGAAAAAGGTATGATCATTCGCCTGAACACGGCAGACATCTCAACCATCGGCCGCAACACACAGGGCGTGCGGTTGATCCAGCTCGAGGAGGGCGACCACCTCGTCTCGGTGGCGCGCCTGGCCGAGCGGGAAGAGGGTGACGAGGGCGGCCCACCGCGGCCCGATGTTCCGCCCGAGGGCAAGGAGGAGGCATGATCAAGCGGGGACGCGTGGCGCTGGCGGCGGTCGTGGCTCTGGCGGGGGTGGCCTGCGGGCATCCCGAGAAGAGCGTGGTCGATCAGTATTTCAACGCCGTGAACGCCAAGGACACGCAGACCCTGTCCAGCTTCGCCGCCGTCACCTTCGACAAGAAGGTGGACCGGTGGGCGATCAAGAAGACGATCTCCGAGGACAAGAAGGCGGCGCCGCTCCCTGACCTCGTGCAGAAGACCAAGGACGCCGATGCCGCCGTCGCCGCCAACAAGAAGGCGGCCAGCGCCTGGTCGCTCGACCGTTTCAACGACATCGAGGCCGTGCGCGAGGCGCGCAAGAACAACAAGCCCGTCCCGGCCAAGCTGACCGAGGTGGCCACCAAGTGGGACGACTTCAACACCAAGGACCGCGACGGCAAGAAGACGGTGGCCGTGAGCAAGGACGCGGTGGAGAAGGAGAAGCGCTCGATGGCGCGCTCGATCGGGGACGTCGAGGACGTGGAGAGCCTGAAGGGCGACGTCAACGAGAAGCAGATCGAAGTGGACCTCACCATCGCCGGCCAGCAGCAGCCCTACGTGATGACGCTGCGCAAGTACGACGTCAAGCGCGATAACGGCCAGACCGTACGCGGCCGCTGGGTGATCCAGAACCTGCAGCCGATGAGCTAGGTGGGGGCTTGTTGTCGAGTCAGGGGGGGTCTTACTAAGTCAGGGGGGCACTCACACACGGCAAGGTGGGTGTTCGCACTGCGGCCACCATCGAGCTGATTGGCTGCGACCCCCCCTGAAACCCCCCTCGCGACGCCCCCGCCGCTCCGCGGCGCGGGCGCGCTCTACGTACCCCTACAGAAGTTCCAGCCCGGCGAACCGCGCCACCAGTCTCTTCGCGCCGATGCCCAGGAACGAGACGGTCAGCTTGAGGTCGTCGCCCGCGCCTTCGCGGCGCACCACGGTGCCCACCCCGAACAAGGGATGACGGACGCGGGCGCCCGGACGGATCTCTCCGAGGCCAGGGGCCGCGGCGGGAACCACGACATCCGGGGCCCGCCACGGTTGCGGTGCGCCCGCCGGACGTCGTGGAGGGGCCCAGCTGGGCGCGATCCGGCTCTCGCCCGTGACCTCCAGGCGCGCGCGCGGGATCTCGCCGAGAAAGCGGCTCGGCTCGCTGACGCGGCGCTGCCCGAAGACCTGGCGGCTCGAGGCCCAGCTCAGGTGCAGGCGCTCCATGGCCCGCGTCATCCCGACGTAGAGCAGCCGGCGCTCCTCCTCGAGCGCCTCCGGCTTGCTCAGGCTGCGCGTGTGCGGGGAGAGCCCTTCTTCGAGCCCGACGAGGAACACCGACTCGAACTCCAGCCCTTTCGCGGAATGCAGCGTCATCAGCGTCACCGGCGCATCGTCCCGGATCTGATCGGTGTCGCTCAGGAGCGACACCTGGTCGAGGAAGCCGGCCAGGGTGGGCGCCTCGTCGCGGGCCTCGTAATCCGCGGCGGCGGAGAGCAGCTCGGCCAGGTTCTCCAGCCGGTCCTGACTCTCCTGGGTGTCCTCCTGGGCCAGGACCGCGGAGTAGCCGCTCAGCTCGAGGATCCGGCTCAGCAGGTCCTTGATCGACAGGCCCTCCGCCTCGCCGCGCAGCCGCTCGATCATGTCCCGGAAGCGCCGCAGGGGTTGGGTCGCGCGCGCGGGCAGGAGCGCTTCGTCCTCCACCGCCGCCAGCGCCTCCCAGGTCGAGATCCCGCGCTCCGCCGCCGCGCGCTCCACTTCCTCCACGGTACGTGCGCCGATCCCGCGCGCGGGCACGTTGAGGATCCGGCGCAGAGCGATGGGATCGGCGGGGTTGCGCAGCACGCGCAGGTAGGCGAGCAGGTCCTTCACTTCCTTGCGCTCGTAGAACCCGACGCCGCCCACCACGATGTAGGGAAGGCCCTGGCGCATGAGCGCTTCTTCCAGGAGGCGGCTCTGCGCGTTCATGCGGAAGAGCACGGCCGCGCGTCCCTTCGTGCGCAGGCCGGCAATGCGGCCGACGACCCACTGCGCCTCCTGGTACTCGTCGCCCGCCTGATGGAGGCGCACGGCCTCGCCCGCCGCTTTCACCGCGCGCAGCGTCTTGCCCTTGCGCTTCTCGTTGTGGGCCACGAGCGCGGAGGCGGAGTCGAGGATGCCCTGGGTGGAGCGGTAGTTCTCCTCCAGCCGCAGCACGCGGGCGCCCGGGAAGTCGTGCTCGAAGTCCAGGATGTTCTGGATGTCGGCGCCGCGCCAGGAATAGATCGACTGGTCCTCGTCACCGACGACGGTGACGTTGCCTCTCGGTCCCACCAGGTGGCGGATCAGCTCGTACTGCGTGCGGTTGGTGTCCTGGTACTCGTCCACCAGCACGTACTGGAACCGGCGCCGGTAGGACTCGCGGACGTGCTCGTTGCTGCTCAGCATCGAGGCCGTGCGCAGCAGCAGGTCGTCGAAGTCGAGGGCGTTGGCCGCGCGCAGGGTCGCGTGGTAGCGCTCGGCCACGCGCGAAAGGGTCTGGGCCGCCACCGAATCGTGGTCCGTGTCCTCCGGATCGCGTCCCGAGTTCTTGCGCGCGGAGATCCGGGAGAGGAGCCGTCGCGGCGGGTTGACCTTCTCCGGCAGGTCGAGCGCCTTCAGGGCCTCGCGCACCGCCTGGAGCTGATCGTCCTCGTCGTAGATGACGAAGCCCGGGCTGAGCCCGGCCGCCGCCGCCTCGCGTCGCAGCAGGCGCACGCACAGGCTGTGGAACGTGGAGATCCAGCTCCGGAGGGGCGCGCCGGGGAGGAGCGCCTCCGTCCGCGCCTTCATCTCGCCCGCCGCCTTGTTGGTGAAGGTGACGGCGAGGATGGATTCGGAGGGCACGCCCCTCTCGCGGATGAGATGGGCAATCCGGTGCGTGATCACGCGGGTCTTGCCGCTGCCCGCGCCGGCCAGGATGAGGACGGGCCCCTCCGTGGCCAGCACGGCCTCGCGCTGTTGTCCGTTGAGTCCGTTTAAGAGGGGCGAGTCTGCGGACACGGGAACTGAGAATTTTATCACGCGACCGAGCACGAAGCCGCTCGTGATCGCGGCGGCGGCCGACGATCGCCGCGCCACCGGCCGGCCTTACTCGACGGTGACGGACTTGGCGAGGTTCCGCGGCTGATCGACGTCGCGGCCCGCGCGCACCGCGGTGTGGTAGGCCATGAGCTGCAGGGGCAGGACCATGAGCAGCGGCGACCAGACCTCGGCCACCGCGGGCACGTCGAAGATGAGGTCGCGGTCCGGCTCCAGGACCTTGCGGACCTCGGTGTCCCCCTGGAAGGTGATGGCGATGACGCGGCCTCCGCGCGCCTTCACCTCCTGGATGTTCGACAACATCTTGTCGTAGACGCGGCCCTGCGGGCAGAGGGCGACGACGGGCAGGCTCTCGTCGATGAGGGCGATGGGGCCGTGCTTCATCTCCCCCGCCGGATAGCCTTCGGCGTGGATGTACGAGATCTCCTTCATCTTGAGCGCGCCCTCGAGCGCGATCGGGTAGTTCACGCCGCGGCCCAGGTACAGCATGTTCGGCGACCGCGACAGCCACTTCGCCGCCTCGTCCATGCGGCCGCTCATGGCCAGCGCGTTCTCCATGAGGTGGGGCACCCGGGCCAGGCTCTCCAGGAGCTCGCGACAGCGCTCGGTGGTCAGCGTGCCGCGGAGGCGGCCCAGGCGCAGGGCGAGCAGGGCGAGGGCCACGATCTGGGCGGTGAAGGCCTTGGTCGAGGCCACCCCGATCTCCGGGCCGGCATGGGTGAGGAGCGTTCCCGCCGCCTCGCGCGTGATCATCGACCCCTGCACGTTGCAGATCGCGATGGGCAGCGCGCCCAGCCGCTTCGCTTCCCGGAACGCGGCGAGGGTGTCGGCGGTCTCGCCGCTCTGGGTGATGGCCACGCACAGCGACGCGGGGCCGACGAGGGGGTTCCGGTAGCGGAACTCGCTGCCGTAGTCGACCTCGGCCGGGACCTGCGCCACCTGCTCCAGGAAGTACTTGCCGACGAGGGCCGCGTGCCAGCTCGTACCGCAGGCCACCAGCATGACGCGCTTGGCCCGCTTGAGCTCCTCTTCGGCCGCCCCCAGCTCCTCGAGATGGACCTCGCCGTCTTCGATGCCGATCCGGCCCAGCAGCGTGTCGCGCACCGCGCGCGGCTGCTCGTGGATCTCCTTGAGCATGAAGTGGCGATAGCCGCCCTTTTCCGCCTGCACGGGGTCCCAGGTGATCCGCTGCGGATCCCGCTTCACCACTCCACCCGAAGCGTCGGTGACCTTGACGGAATCGGGAGTCACCACCACCACGTCGCCGTCGTCGAGGAAGAGGAAGTCGCGGGTGTAGGGCAGCAGGGCCGGGATGTCGGAGGCGAGGAAGTGCTCCTTCTTGCCCAGGCCCACGACCAGGGGCGGTCCCTTGCGCGCGCCGATCAGCTTCTGCGGCTCGTCCTTGTGCAGGAGGACGAGCGCATAGATACCTTCCAGCTCGCCCAGGGCGCGGCGCACCGCGTCCTCGAGGTCGCCCTTGTAGAGCGATTCCACGAGATGCGCCACCACTTCGGTGTCGGTCTGGGTCACGAACTTGTGGCCCTGGGCGGCGAGGCGCGTCTTCAGGGGCAGGTAGTTCTCGATGATCCCGTTGTGGACGACCACGATCTTGCCCTGGCAGTCCTGGTGCGGGTGGGCGTTCTCCTCGCTGGGCCGGCCATGGGTGGCCCAGCGCGTGTGCCCGATGCCGAAGGCGCCGGCCAGCGGCTCCGCCCGCAAGCTGTCCTCGAGGTTGCAGAGCTTGCCCACCGAGCGCCGGCGTTGGAGCGTGCCGTCGCGGACCACGGCGACGCCGGCGGAGTCATACCCGCGGTACTCCAGCCGCCGCAGCCCTTCGACGATGACGGGGACGGCGTCCCTCGATCCGACGTAGCCGACGATGCCGCACATGTCTCGGAGTCAGTCTTTCCGGTGCGCCTTCGCCGCCACCGGCGCGGCGGCGGGGGGCCCCTCGGTCCGCTTCGCTGCACGTCTCTTGCCAAGCTCGGTGGCCCAGCCCGGCTTGACGACCTGGCGCGCCCGCCCGAGGGCGAGCGCTCCCGCGGGGACGTCCTGGGTGATGGCGCTGCCCGCGGCGATGTAGGCGCCTTCGCCGATCGTGATGGGCGCCACGAGCGTGGTGTCGCTGCCGATGAAGGCCCCGGCCTCGATGTGCGTAGGGTGCTTGTGGGCGCCGTCGTAGTTGCAGGTGATGGTGCCGGCGCCGATGTTCACGCCCGGGCCCACCGTCGCGTCGCCGATGTACGAGAGGTGGGGAGCCTTGGAGCCGTCTCCCAGCGTCGTCTTCTTGAGCTCGACGAAGTTGCCGACCTTGGCCTTGGCCCCGATGCGCGTCTCCGGCCGGATGTGCGCGAACGGGCCGACCGACGCCCCCGCCCCCACCGTGCACTCGCGCAGGAGGCAATGGTCGAGGATCTGCGCGCCCGGTCCGACCTCGGTGTCGACCAACCGCACGAACGGACCCACGCTCGCGCCGGAGCGAACGAGCGTGCGACCTTCGAGGAAGGTGTACGGCCGCAGCAGGCAGTCCGCCTCCACCACCACGTCCAGTCCCACGTGGGTGGAGTCGGGGTCCTCGATGCCGACCCCCGCCGCCATGAGGGCCTCGGTGCGCCGCGCGCGCAACGTCCGCGTGGCCGCGGCCAGCTCGGCGATGCTGTTGACGCCGAGCCCTTCCGCGGGCTCGTCCGCCGCCACCGCCGCCACCGACTTCCCGGCCGCGCGCAGCAGGCCGATCGAGTCCGTGAGGTAGAACTCGCCCTGCGCATTCTGCGGCCGCAGCTTTCCCAGGACAGCGAGCAGGGCCGGCACCTCGAAGGCATACAGCCCGGCGTTGATCTCGCGGATGCCCCGGATGTCGCCCGTCGCGTCCTTGGCCTCGACGATGGCGCGCACGCCGCCCGTCTCGTCGCGGACGACGCGCCCGTAGGCGCCCGGATCGTCCAGGACGACGCTGAGCAGCGTCGCCGCCGCGCCCTGATCGCGATGGGTGGCGATCAGGCGCCGCAGGGTGTCGGGTCGCAGGAGCGGCACGTCGCCGTTCACGACGAGCAGGGTCCGCTCGGGGTGAGCGGCGAAGACGTCACGCGCGACCTGCACGGCGTGCCCGGTGCCGCGCGGGGGATCCTGCCTGACGAAGGTCAGGCCGCGTCCCGCGAAGGTGGCCTCGACCGCCTCCGCCTGGTGCCCGACCACGACGGCAATGGGCGCGGCCCCGCTCACTTCGACGGTGCGGAGGACGTGCTCGAGGAGAGGGACGCCGAGGACGGGGTGGAGGACCTTGGCCTGCCCGCTCTTCATCCGGGTGCCCTTGCCGGCGGCCAGGATGACGGCTTGCAGGGAAGGCGGACTCACCGAATCAGTCTAGCAGGCCTCCACTAGCTCGCTTGCGGATACAAGATCGACAGGAACTCTTCGTCCTCGCGCAGGCCATCGAAATCCGGATCCTGACGGGCCTGGGCCCGGTTGGACGGCCCCGCCGTCACGGCCTGGCGCAGCGATTTCAAGGCGGTGGCGCTGTCCCCCGCGCGGGCGGCGGTGGCGGCCATGCAGTACAGGACGTGCTCGTTGCGCGGATGGATCTCGGCCGCCTGGCGCAGGAACTTGAGGGCCTCCTCGTACTCGCCGCGGTTGTGCAGGTACACGCCGTGGTGGAGCATCTCGTCGAACGTCTTGGGCCGGAATGCCGGGCGCTTCTCGAGCGCCCGCTCGCAGACCGCCCGGTAGGACCTCGCGCGCTCGAGGAGGTCCCGCTCCTCGGGGAAGCCCGCCAGGAGCGCGTCGAAATGCTCCCGCGCTCGCTCGTAATCGTGCTTGCCCATCGCCTTCATGGCCTTCTCGAAGGTGTCGATGGCCTGCTGGCTGCGGCGGTCGACGACGGGGGTGGGCTTCTTGGTGCTCATGCTGGAGCCACTCCTCTCGAAAGCGGCGGGGGCCGAGCCGCGAAGAATACCAGCCCCCGGGGCCGGGCGCAAGCCGGCCGGGATGTGCCGGGCCTGATAGAATGACCGTTTAACAAGAGCCCGGTTGAAGCCTCCTAGGGACGAGCCGATCTCGATCCGCGGCGCGCGAGTCCACAACCTGCAGGGTGTGGACTGCGATATCCCCCGCAACCGGCTGGTGGTCATCACCGGGCCCTCGGGGTCCGGCAAGAGCAGCCTGGCCTTCGATCCCCTCTACGCCGAGGGCCAAAGGCGCTACGTGGAGAGCCTCTCCGCCTACGCCCGCCAGTTCCTGGACCAGATGGAGAAGCCGGACGTGGAGTCCGTGACCGGGCTCAGCCCGGCCATCGCGATCGAGCAGCGGACGACGGTCAGCCATCCGCGGTCGACCGTCGGCACCGTCACCGAGATCTACGACCACTTGCGCGTCCTCTTCGCGGCCCTCGGGCGCCCGCACTGCCCGAAGTGCGAGCGGCCGGTGGCCTCG
>WNFI01315096.1_pt1 | contig 15812 bp, 16 predicted proteins | sample 5400471 | NCBI WGS metagenome assembly WNFI01 (sample SAMN13153348, study PRJNA577476) | soil metagenome | isolation source: 100 cm saprolite on Douglas fir-dominated hillslope | place: USA:California | collected 2013-09-17 | reverse complement strand
AGCCGGACTCGAGGGTCGTGGTGTTGCCAAAGCGCGCGTCGTGATAGCTGTAGGCGGCCGTCACGGTCGTGCCGGGTCGAATCCGCCAGCGCAGCTCGCTCTCCGCGCCCGCAAAGCGCTCCTGGCCCGCACTCACCATCACCGGCGCCCCGCTCGGATCCGTCTGACTCACAACCAGGTTCGCAAAATCGAGCCTGAAGGCCGCGATCTCACAATCGATGAGGCCATCGAGAGCCCGGACACGCAGCCCGCCCTGATAGCCAGCGGCATTTTCCGGCTCCAGGATCCGCCCGTTCACGTCGGGACCGAAGTCGATGGCCGCGGGCTTGAAGGTGTTGCTGTACTGGGCGAAGAGAATTCCGCGCTCGCCGGCGGTGGCCTCACCCCAGAGGCGCCAGGTCGCACCGAGATCGCCGCTCGCGCGCACGTGCCGCTGCGTGTCGTCAAAATAGGCATCGTTCGCCGCGCCGGTCGTGTCCTGATGGGTCGCGATCTGGTGCTCGTGCGTGGCATTGAGGCGCAAGCCCCCGAGGACCGCGAGCCGCTCGCGCACCTTCCAGTCGAGCTGCGCGTAAGCGCCCGCGAACTCGCGGCGGTCATCGAGCCCGTTGACCTCGTCGATGTGCCGGGAGGTGCTCGGCGGCGGCACCGCGCTGGCATCGGGTAACGCAACATAGGCGAAGTTTCGGCTCTGCTGCGTGCCGCTCCCCGCGAGCCAGTCGAGGCCGCTGGTGAGGGCGAGCGAGCCCGTGAGCGGCACGGTGAGGAAGGTGGCGAAATACAACTCGCGCACCGTGCGCTCCTGGCTGAAGCCGTCGGCGTTGTTGCCGTCCGCGCCGATCGCGAGCTCGGGACGCAGGAAGCCGCGCACGTCATGGAGCGCCGAGTGCGTGAACGAGAAGAGCGTGTGCCACTCCCCCGCCGGCAGCGTCCGCGCAAAGCTCACCGCCAGGCGCCCGCGATGCTCGGCGATACCGGCATCGGCGGGATTGAAGTTGGCATCGAGCGGGGTGAGGGCCGTGAGCGCAGAGCCCTCGCGCAGCGCCGGGCTCGTCGGCAGCTGAGTCTGCGCCAGATATTCGAGGTCCACGGTGCCCCGGCCGCCGAGCAGCGCCGCGCCGGCGCGATATAACCCATGCCCCCGGTCGAAGCCCTGCTCGCGGCCGGTCCACCTGACGCGCTCGCCGTCGACGAGCAGGGAATGCCGATACGCTCCGATCGGCGGCAGTGATGTGGCGAGTGAGCCGGCCGAGCTCGAGCGGCTGCCGCCCGCCACGCTCGCCTCACCGGCACTCTCGCCCGCCGGGTAACGGATCACCTGAATCACGCCGACGAAGGAAGTCGCGCCGAACATGACGGGTGCTGCGCCCTTCATGATCTCGATGCGCTCGACGTCGTTGAGGTCGAGTGTCGGCACCGCCGGATTGAAGGCGCCGCCCCAGGGCACACCGTCGACGACGAGCAGGAAGGCGTCGAACTCGTGCAGGCCCCAGAGCGAGGGCACGCTCCCCGCGGGGCCCGTATCACCCCCCGGGGGTGCATCGACTCCGGTCACGCCGGCGAGCGCCGTGCGCAGATCGCGCGCCCCGAGGCGGCGCAGCTCCTCGCCATGAATCACCACGATCGAGGCCGGCACCACCTCGACGGCCGCCGGCGCGCGCGTCGCGGTGATCTGGACCTCGGAGAGCGGTGCGGCCGGAGCGCCCTCTGCTGCGGCGGCGGGCAGCGCGCAGGCGGCCGCGGCGAGCACCGCCCAGGCCGGGCGAGCGCGCGTCCGCGACCCGCGCGGTCCGGATGCGGGAGTCCCTGCTTCGTTCCCGACCATGATCACGATCAAGCGCTCCTGCCGCGCGGCGCTCCGGGGCGCAGTTTCGCATTGGCCGTGAGCGCGCGGCTATACTGCCGCCCATGAGACAGGCGCGGTTCCCGCCCCGGGGTCGACGATCGGTGATGGCCGGGCTGCTGCTCGGCTTCGCCCTGCTCTTCGCCCAGGCCGGCGCGCTCGTTCACGGGTACTCGCACTCGCACCTGAGCGCCCCCAGCGCGCTACCCGGTGCTCCGGCCACGGCCGGTCAGGCTTGCCCGGACTGTCTCTCCTTTGCCGTCGTGCTCGCCGCCGCGGGCCACCGCAGTCACCCCTTCGCTGCGGCCCGGGGGAGCATCGGCGCCCCCCAGGCGCCCGCCGCCCCGCATCTCGTCGGACTCTCCCCAAGACACGCCTTTCTCTCCCGCGCCCCTCCCGCCTCCTGACCGTTGACTGTTGCCGGCGGCGCACCGCGTTTGGTGCGAGCCGCGTAATCGTGAGTCAGCAAGAGGCGATTTATGGGAAAACTCACGCCCGCCGCGGGGGCATTCATTCTGATGTGCTTGGGCTCACCGGGCATCGGACGCGCCGCGCCCGATGAAGTGGCGGCGCTGCGCGCCGAGCTCGACGCCCTGAAGAGCGACTACTCGACGAGGGTGCAGGCCCTCGAGGCCCGCATCCGGGATCTGGAGAGCGCGGCGGCTGCGGCGCGGGCCGCGCCGCCCGCCGCATTCAGCGCGCCCGCGCCCGCGCCCGCGCCGGCTGCCCCGAGGAGCAGCAACCCCACGGCGTTCAATCCTGCGCTCTCGATGATCCTCACCGGCAACTACGCGGGGCTCTCCGAGGATCCGGCCACTTACCGGATCGCCGGCTTCATCCCGCCTCCCTCGGGGGAAGGGCCCGGCCCGCGCAGCTTCAATCTCGATGAGTCCGAGCTCACCGTCTCGTCCAACGTCGACCCGTACTTCTTTGCGAACGTCACGGCGACAATCCACGGGGACGATCGCATCGACATCGAGGAGGCGTTCTTCAAGACGCTCGGACTCAACCACGGGCTCACGCTCAAGGCCGGCCGCTTCTTCTCCGGCACGGGCTACCTGAATGAGATCCACTCACACAACTGGGATTTCGCGGATCAGCCGCTCATCTACCAGGCCTTCTTCGACGGCGGGCAGCTCGCGCAGGACGGTGCGCAGCTGCGCTGGCTCGCGCCGAGCGAGTATTTCCTCGAGCTCGGCGCCGAGGCCGGCAGCGGCCGCGCCTTCCCCGGAACGCAGCGCAATTCCAACTCGCTCTCGAGCGATGCGCTCTTCCTCCACGTGGGCGGGGATGTCGGGGACTCGACGAGCTGGCGTGCCGGGGTGTCCTGGCTCGATGCGCGCTCGACGGCGCGCGCCTACACGGACGTCGATCAGTTCGCCGTGCCGGTCACGAACGCCTTCACCGGAACGTCCCGCACCTGGAGCGTCGATGGCACGCTGAAGTGGGCGCCGCACGGGGACCCGACGCACCACCAGCTCAAGCTGCAGGGCGAATGGATGCACCGCACCGAGGACGGCCAGCTCGCCTTCGACCTGACCGGACAGGACCTCGTCGGGGACTACTCGAGCTCGCAGTCCGGCTGGTACCTGCAGGCCGTCTACGGCTTCCTCCAGCGCTGGCGGGCCGGGGTGCGCTACGACTCCCTGAGCTCCGGCACACCCGCGATCGCGCTCGTGAGCTCGGGACTGTTGCCCCCCGCGGCCTTCCCGGCGCTGAGGTCCGCTTCACCCGAGCGCACGACGCTCATGGTGGACTGGAGCCTGAGCGAGTTCTCGCGCCTGCGCGCGCAGTACGCGCTCGATGAGGCCCGCGCGCACGCGCGCGAGAGGCAGCTGCTGCTGCAGTACATCCACTCGATCGGCGCGCACGGCGCCCACAAGTTCTAGGTGCCCCATGCCGAAACTGATCCGCACCCTGCTCCTCGGCCTCCTCGCGCTCGGCGCCTCAGGCGCGCCCGCACGAGCCGCACTCAAGGTGCTCGCGACGACCCCGGACTGGGCCGCGCTGACGCGCGAGCTGGGCGGGGATAAGGTCGATGTGTACACGGCGACGAGCGCGTTCCAGGACGTGCATCGGGTCGACGCCAGACCGAGCCTCGTGGCGCGCGCGCGCAGCGCGGATCTCATCGTCGCGACGGGAGCCGATCTCGAGATCGGCTGGATGCCCGTGCTGCTGCAGGACTCGGGCAACAGCAAGGTCCAGCCGGGCGCGCCCGGGTATTTCGAGGCCGCCCCGCTCGTGCCGCTCCTCGAGGTGCCCTCGGCCGTGGATCGATCGATGGGCGACATCCACCCCCTCGGCAACGGCTGGGAGGCCGAGGGCGCACGGCTTCGCGGCGTCCCCGTCGTCGTGATCCACCGGGATCAGGCTTACCTCTGCCACTGGCTCGGCCTGCGCGAGCTCGCCTCCATCGAGCCCAAGCCCGGCGTGCCGCCGAGCGCCCGCTATCTCGCCGAGCTCGTCACGAAGTTGAGCGCCGCACCGCCCAAGGTGATCCTGCGCAACGCTTACAACGACCCGCGGGCAGCCGAGTGGCTGGCAGAGCGCATCCATGCTCCCGTGGTGCTGCTGCCCTACACGGTGGGCGGCACACCCGAGGCGAAGGATCTCTTCGGTCTCTTCGACGACACCCTCCATCGGCTGCTGGCGGCTATCCAATGAGCACACTGCAATCGGACCTGAGCATCCTGTGGCCGGCGTTGATCGCCGGCGTTCTCGTCGTGTTCTCGCACGTGCCGCTCGGGCAGCAGGTGCTCGCGCGCGGCATCGTATTCATCGACCTCGCGATCGCGCAGGTGGCGGGCCTCGGGGTGATCGCGGCGCACGTGATGGGACTTGCGGCCGGGGGCTGGATCACCCAGGCCGCGGCGGCCACCGCGGCGCTCGTGGGGGCACTGCTGCTCACCTGGACCGAGCGCAGGCGTCCGGAGGCGCAGGAGGCGCTCATCGGCATACTGTTCGTGCTCGCCTCGACCGCCCAGATCCTGCTCCTCGCGAACGATCCGCACGGCGGCGAGGACCTCAAGGACTTGCTCGCCGGGCAGATCCTGTGGGTCACGCCGCAGCAGCTGATCCACGCGGCCGTCGTCACCGGGATCTTCCTGCTCGCGTGGTTTCGCTTCGGGCGGCTGCTGGGGCGCGTCGGCTTTTACGTCCTGTTCGCGCTCGTCGTGACGATCTCGGTCCAGCTGGTCGGGGTGTACCTCGTGTTCACGAGCCTCATCGTGCCGGCGGTCGCCACCTACCGCTATCCCGCGAAGCGCCAGCTCGCACTCGGCTACGCTCTCGCGGTAGCGAGTTACCTCCTCGGTCTCGTGGCCTCCGCGGTGCTCGACCTGCCCTCGAGCCCGGTCATCGTCTGGGCGATGGCCCTCGTAGGGCTCCTCGTTCACCTCGCCGGCCGGCAGCGCGCGGCAAGCGCCGCCCCGTAGAGCCTCGGGTACACTCGATTCCCTGACAGCCTGTCCAAGGGCGTGGCGCATCGAGGTGCACGTTTGCGGCTCCTGGGAATCCTCACCGCGGCGCTCATCGTCGCGGGGTGCTCGCTCATCTCCGTCAAGACTCCGGAGCGCCCGCTCTCGGCGCGCGAGCTCAACGCGCGCATCCTGACGCGCGAGTTCTCCTACCACTTCATCGCCGCCGTCGGCAGTTGCGCGGATGAGATCGCCTCCGGCGAGACGGATCCGGCGGTGCGCGCCAACGCGCTGCGCTGGAAGATCGCCGCCGCCGCCGCGAGCGAGCGTGCCGCCACGCGCATCGCGCCCATGATGGCGCTCATCGACAGCTGGGCACTCGCCCGGCAGATGCACCTGTTCCTCACTCCCGGCAGCCCCGGCGGCGCACTGTTCGGCGCTCACCAGGAGTCGGCGCTCGCCGTGGCGAGCGGGCTCGAAGCCGACACGCAGGAGCTGGCGCGCCGGCTCGCCGCCCCGGGCGATTTCTCCCGCTACGAGCGCTTCGTCGCCGGCTACACCCGCGAGCACCCGCTCGCGAGCCTCGCCTTCGTGCGTCCCTCGGTGGTCGAGCTCTGGAGCGAGAGCGCGGGCGGGGAGCTCAGGCTCGTGGATTCCATGGGGACGATCCCCGAGGCCATGTCGGACCTCTCGGATCGGCTCAAGCTCTCGGGCGAGTCGCTCGCGCAGCAGACGCTCTGGCGGACCGAGCTCGCGTTCGAGGAGTCGGGGTACTCGGGGCGTGATCTGCGCCACGCGCTCGCGCAGCTCGATGAGCGTCTCGAGCGGCTGTCGAGCGCGGCCGAGAGTACCCCGCGGATCGTGCGCGACGGCGTCGCGGATGTGCACCGCAGCGTGCTCGATGTGCTCGCCCGCGTCGATGCCTCCTCGGCGGCGCTCATCGGCACGCTGCGCACCGAGCGCGCAGCGGTGCTCGCGGCGGCGGATGCCGAGCGCCAGGCGATTGCCGCCGATGCAGCGCGGCTCGCCGCTCAGGTGGTGAAGTCTTCCGGAGAGGAGGCACGGCACCTCGCACGCGCGAGTGGCGCCTACTTCTGCGCCATGTGGATCATCTCACTCGTGATCTCGCCGTCACCGGTGATCGAGGCAATACGGCCGTCCTCGCCGAAATTCAGCTGGTACGGCCCGCGCCGCGAGCGATACACCCGCCACGTGGGCGCATCGAGCGTGACGTTCTCATTCGGCAGCGGGTAGCCGATCGAGACGATCGCCTGCTCGCGGGTCATGCCGATCATCACCTTGCCGAGGCGGATCGCCTCGCGGATCTGGGGCGGATAAGTGGCGATGCGCGGCCGCGGATCCTGCTCGAGGACGAGCTTGTTCACCCAGGTCTCGAGCGCCTCCCGGTCGCGGGCGCGGTCGTGGTCGAGTTTCATCGGCGCGCCGTTCACCCTCACGAAGGCGAGGTTCTTGCTGTAGCCCAGCACCTCGACGGGCGTCCCCGCCGGGATCAGGGAGAGCTCGGCGTAGTTGCTGTCGGGGATCGTGTCCCCGTCGTAATGCAGGTTGCAGCAGGCGTATCCCTGGAAAGGCACCGTGCGCGTACCGGCGGCCGGGGGCGGCGGCGGGGCGGGCTTGCCTGTGACCGACTCGAACCAGTGGCGAAAGACACCCGCCATGGATTCGCTCGGACCCGTGAGCGTCAGCACGAGGGCACCGAGGGTAACTCCGGCGAGGACTCGCCGCTGCCAGTTGCGGTCTTTCATGTTGTTCTCCGCACGCGCCATAATGCCCGAGTGACAGGTCCTGCGGCGCTGGGGTGATTACCCTAGAGTGGCGCCGGGTGATGACTCTGCTCTCGGGCGCGTGAGCAAAGCAATTATATAACGGGGGCGCGCGGCGTAGGTCCGATGAGGCGTCTGACACTGCTGATGGTGGCCGTTCTCCTGCCCGTCCTCTCGCAGGCTGGGGAGACGCGCGTCGCGCTGGTGATCGGCAACAGCGCCTATCCGGCCGGCCCGCTGCCCAATCCCGCCAACGACGCGCACCTCATGAAGGAGACGCTGCGCGAGCTCGGATTCGACGTCATCGAGCGCCAGGACGCCGACCAGGTGAAGATGAAGCGCGCCATCCAGGAGTTCGGCTGGGTCATCGAGCAGATGCGCTACGCGCGCAACCGGTTGAACATCGTGATCCTCGATGCCTGCCGCAACAATCCCTTCACGCGCAGCATGCGCTCGGCCGACCGGGGACTGGCGACCATGGACGCACCGGCCGGAATCCTGATCGCCTACTCGACCGCTCCGGGCTCGGTCGCCCAGGACGGAAGCGGCCGCAACAGCCCCTATACCACCGCCCTCACGCAGGCGATGGTCGGCCGGCACGAGCCGGTCGAGCAGGTGTTCAAGCACGTGCGCGTGGACGTGATCGGCGTCACCGCCGGCAAGCAGGTGCCGTGGGAGTCCTCCTCGCTCACGGGGGACTTCTGCTTCAGCGGTGGGAGCTGCAGCCCCCTGCCGCCCGAGCGTACCGTTCCACCCCCGAACCTGACGCCGCCCCAGCCCGGCCTGTTCGCTCAACTGTCGAACTGGGCATCGAGCTTGTTCTCTCTCGGGCCGGGGCCGGGGCCGGGGCCGGGGCCGGCCCCGCAGCCCGAGCCGCCGACGCCCAAGCCCGGCTCCATGATCGACGGCACTCGCGCCGTGTCGCTGCTGAGCTCCCTCGGCATCCACACGAGCGAGATCGAGGTCGGTCGCAGCTATCCCCAGGCGGACATCCGTCACCTGGTCGAGAGCTCGGCGCGACGCGTCAGCCTCGGCAGCAGCCACGAGCAGATGCGCAGTGCCCTCGAGCTGTGCAGGCAGTACTCGAGCGCGTGCACTCCGAGCATGTTTGCGGACGAGAAACCGAGGGATGTGATCCTGCGTCCCTTCGAGCTCGATGCGACGCCGGTCAGTGTGCGGGCCTTCCGTCAGTTTGCGGACGCGAGCGGCTACCGGACGCGAGCGGAGCGGACCGGCAAGGCCTATGTCCTCAAGCCCGATGGCGTGAATTATGAGGAGGTCCGGGGCGGCAGCTGGCGCAACGGCCTGAACCGACACCCGGTGGACGACGACTCGCCGGTGGTGGCCGTGAGCTTCAGTGACGCGCAGGCCTACTGTCAGTCAAAAGGGGCACGGCTGCCGTCGGAGAACGAATGGGAATACGCGGCCCGGGGCCCGAAGCTCATGATCTTTCCGTGGGGGGATGATGCGGCCCCGGTGGCGCGCTCGATGAGCGTCGCGCCGCACGTGACCGATGGGCCCGCGGAAGGCATTGGCGGGCACTACAAGGGCCTCTCCGGTAACGTCTGGCAGTGGGTCGATACCCGCCTGAACTCGCCTGAGTGGCGCGACGCTCCTCAAGGGCGGCTCGTGGCTCGAATCCAACCCGGCCAACAAGCGCGCTGCAACCCGCCGCTACGAGAATCCGGCGATGACGGACGAGGACAGTGGCTTTCGCTGTGCCCGCAGCGTCCCGGCCTGGCCGGATGCGGAGGTGTGGCTGCCGCAGCTGCAGTGAGTGCCGGCGCTACGTCATCACCGGTGCGTCCGCGAGGTAACGCGGATCATGAGGTGTGCGGGAAAAAATGCGTCGCACCATGGGCTCGAAGGTGGCGAGCGGCTCGGCCGGATAATCCGGGTCGAAGGAGCACTGGTCCCACGCGGCGCAGAAATGCACGCAGGCCGCGTACCACGGGTGATCGCGCCAGCGCTCGCGCGCGTGGCGATCCCCGCCCGAGTGATGCACGTAGTAGTAGTTCTGGAACAGCCCGTGCTGCGCCACGATCCAGGTCACCTCGGGGCGCACGTAGGGCCTGAGGATCGCCGCCGCCATCTCGGCGTGGTTGTAGGGGGCGAGCTCATCGCCGATGTCGTGCAGCAGCGCCGCCACGATCATCTCCTAATCCGCCCCATCGCGCAGGGCGCGCGTCGCGGTCTGCAGGCTGTGCTGCAGGCGGCTCACCGGATAGCCCTTGAGCGAGTGATCGAGCTTGCCGAGCTGCTCGAGCACCCGATCCGCGAGACCCCGGGCGTACTGCCGCTCGGATTCGTCGAGCAGCAGGTAATCCTCCCGGGTGCCGTACTGCATCTCCCGGAAGCTGACGAGGGGGCTCGATTTCTCCGGGGATGACATCGCGGGAAAGTCTAGCCGCGCTCCTTGAGCGCTGTCCATGCCGCGAGGTGTGGGCCGGCGCAGCGCACGCAGCGCCGGCGGCGCGCGCGGCATGGACCTAGAGCAGCAGGCTCAGGCAGGTGAGCGCCGCTTCCGCCTTGTGCAGCTCGCTCACATCGACGGCGCGCGTGCGGATGCCGGCGGCCGCCAGGCGCTCCTCGGTGCGCGGGTAATCGCGGCTCACGAGCGTGACGTCGCCGATCGTGAGGGTGTTGGCGGCAAAGGCCTCCTGCGGATGCACCGCGATCACGCGCGCGGCGCCAAAATCGGCCGGATCGACCCAGGCGGGGTTCGCGAGGAGGGGATCCGGAGGAATGAAAGTGCCGGCACTCTTCAGATGCAGGCAATCGCGCATCGCAACCCCCTGCACGCGGTAGCCACGGGGGCCGAGGAGCGCCCCGAGCTGCGCGATGCCCGCTGCGTTGCTGCGCCCGGAGACCCCGACATGGAGCGTGCTGCCGACGCGCAGCACGTCACCCCCTTCGAGACAGGCGGGCGCTGCGAGCTCACGCACGCCGAGGTGCGCAGCGACCGAGCGCGCGACGCTTGCGACTTCCCCGCGGCGCGAGGCCACTCCGGGGCGGGTGATGACGGCGAGCCCCGGCACGATGACCGCGGTGTCCTCGACGAAGACGCTGTCGGGGTGCTCGGGGAGCGGTGGCAGCCACTCGATGCGGCACCCGAGCGCGGTGAGCTCGGCGACGTACTGCGCGTGCTGCTGCCGCGCGCGCTCGACATCGATCGCAACGCGCGGCAGGAAGCTCAGCTCGCAGCGCGCGAGCGCGGGGGCGACTTCCCTGACGAAGGCGATCATCGTGCGTGCCTCACAATCGCGGCGCGGGTACATCCTGCGCCGCGAGCCGCAGGCATTCCAGGAGCGCCGCCGCCGCAGGCGGCAGCGCTCCGGGGGCGCGCAGGATCGCGCCTACCGGGCTGCCGATCGACTTGAGTTTCACCGGCAGGATCGCGAGCAGTCGGTGCTCGACGTCATCGAGCGCCACGTGATACGGCATGACGCCGATGCACTCGGACTTGCGCAGCAGCGCGCGGTTGGTGAGGATCGACACCGACTCGATCACGTTCTTCGGCATCGGCACGTCGGCCTCGAGGAAGGCGCGCTCGATCTGGCGCCGCAGCGTGGTCTCGGGCAGCGGCAGCAGCCACGCCTCGTTTGCGAGGTCGCGCAGCGCGAGCCGCCGCCGGCGCAGCAGCGGGTGCCCGTGGCGGGTCACGAGGCACACGGGCTCGGCATAGAACTCCTCGTAGATGAGCGCCCGGCTGCGCCCCTCCTCGGGCAGCCGCCCCAGCACCATGTCGAGATCCCCCACCACGAGCGAGGGCACGAGGATGTCGGAAGTGCCGACCACGACGCTGATGGCAACCCCGGGCCGCTCCTTCTTGAGCCGGGCAATCGCATCGGGCAGGATGCTCGCGGAGGCCGCGAGCAGCGTCCCGACCGTCACCTTGCCGCTGTACCCGACCCGCAGGCTCTCGAGTTCCTCCGCCGCGTGGCGCAGCTGTGCCAGCACGATCTTGGCGTGCCGCGCGAAGATCTCGCCATAGGCGGTGGGCTCCAGCCCACGGTTGCTGCGCTTGAAGAGCGTAAGTCCGAGGGTCGCCTCGATGTCCTTGAGCGCCTTGGTGACCGTCGGCTGGGTGAGGTTCAGCCGCCGGGAGGCCCGCAGGATGCTGCGGCAGTCGGCGAGCTCGGCGACGAGCTCGACGTGGCGCAAGCGGAACTTGCGGGCGATCCAGCGCTCGAGCCGCACCGAGCCCATGCGCGCTTCAGGCGCTGCGGCGAGCGGTGAGTGCCTGACTCGCGGTGGAGCGGCGCGCATCGAGGCCGAAAAACGTGCGGGCGTTGCCCTGCAGGAGCTTCTCCCGCGCCGCCGCCGGCAGCGTCTCGTGCGAGCGGATGAGACTGCCGACGCGCTGCTCCCCGAGCGGAAAGGGATAGTCCGAGCCGAGCATGACGCGATCCTCGCCCATCGTCTTCACGAGGAAGGCGAGTGCATCGCCGCTGAACACCGCCGCATCCACGTGAAAGCGATCGACGTACGATGACGGCAGGCGCGGGCAGTCCTCGCGCACGATATCGCGGTTGCGCCAGGCGTTGTCGACGCGCCCGAGGAGATAGGGGAAGCTGCCGCCGCCGTGGGCGAAGCAGAGCCTGAGTGAGCGCGGCAGCCGCTCGAAGGCGCCCGAGAGGATCAGCCACAGGATCGACAGCTGGGTTTCCGCCGGCATCGCCACCAGCCACGGCAGCTGGTAGCGGGACATGCGCTCGGGGGCCATCATGTCCCAGGGGTGCACGAACACGGCTGCGCCCTCGGCCGCGCAGTGCTCAAGGAACGTGATGATCCCTTGGTCGTCGAGCTCGCGCTCGCCGACGTGGTTGCCGATGTGCACCCCGACGTGTCCTTCGGTCATGGCGCGGCTGAGCTCGCGGCAGGCGAGATCGGTGTCCTGGAGCGGTACCTGGTCCATCGCCTCCAGGCGCACCGCCGGATCCCAGCACGCGGAGTCGACCGGGCGAAACTCCTTCTCTCCGACCATGAGCATGGCCCGGTCGGCCTCGAGGTGCTTCATCCACGGCCAGTCCGGCGTGCCGAAGCGTGCGCTCAGGTCCGGCCAGGTGCGCGGCAGGAAGTGCGTATGGATGTCGATCAGGTTCATGTGTGTCCTCTCCGTGACGTGCGCCGCCGGGTCCCGCCCGGTGCGCGCGCGGGGGCCCAGGCCACCGCCTTGACCTCGATCAGCAGCTGCGGGTGCGGAGGCGCCGCCACCGCCACCGTGGTGCGGGCCGGGCCCTGGTAGCCGAAAAATTCGCTGTAGACCTCGTTGTAGCCCTCGAAGTCGGCCATGCGGGCGAGAAAGGTGCTCACCTCGACCACCTCGGTGAGGCTCGCACCGGCGCTCGCGAGGATGTCGCTGATGTTGGCCAGCACCGCGCGGGTCTGAGTGCGGATATCGAGCACCATGCGCCCCGCCGGATCCACCCCGGCCCCCGCGATCGAGTCATCCGCCCGTCGTGCGCTCGTCCCCGATACGAAGATGAAATCCCCGGCGCGCCGGAAGTGCGGGAAGGTGCCGCGCGGTCTCGCCTTGCCCGCGACGACGGCGCTCAGCGCACGCGCGCGGGCGCGGGGCTGCGCTTCGGTCCGGCTGCCTCCCGCGCGCTTGTTCTGCACTCTCATCGTGGTTCGCGGCTCCCGCTCTAGAGCTTCACGCAGATGTTCATCGGCTCGGAGAAGAACGCGAGCGAGTGCGCCCCACCCTCGCGCCCTATGCCCGAGAGCTTCACCCCGCCGAAAGGCGTGCGCAGATCGCGCAGGAACCAGTCGTTAACCCAGACGATGCCGACCTCCATCTGCCGTGCGACGCGATGCGCACGCTGCAGGTTCTGGGTCCACACCGCGGCGGCGAGCCCGTAACGCGTATCGTTCGCGAGTGCGACGGCCTCCTCCTCGGTGTCGAAGGGCGCGACATGGCAGACGGGGCCGAAGATCTCTTCCTTCACGCAGCGCGCATCCTCCGCCAGGCCGCGCACGATCGTCGGCTCGATGAAGGCGCCGCGATCACGCTCATCGCCGAAGGCGGGGATGCCGCCGCCGCAGAGGATCTCGCCGCGCTCCTCCCGCGCCAGAGCGTAATAGCCGAGCACCTTGTCGCGGTGTGCCCGCGAGATGAGGGGCCCGATGTCGGCCTCCTCGTAGGGTCCACCGAGCCGCAGCGCGCGGGCGCGAGCGGTGAGTGCGCCGACGAAGCGCTCGAAGATCGGCCGCTCGACGTACACGCGCTCGGAACACAGGCACACCTGCCCGCAGTTGGAGAAAACCGAGCGTGCCGTACCTGCGAGCGCGGCCTCGAAGTCCGCATCCGCAAACACGAGCGCGGCGTTCTTGCCGCCGAGCTCGAAAGACAGCGCCTTCACCGAATCCGCGGCGCTCCTCATGATCGCCGAGCCGGTCGCCGACTCGCCGGTGAAGGCGATCGCGGCGACCTGCGGGTGACCGACGAGCGCCTCACCCGTCGAGCGCGGCCCGAAGCCGTGCACCAGGTTGAACACCCCGGGCGGCACGCCGACCTCCTCGATCACCTGCGCGAGCAGCGTCGCGGAAGAAGGCGTTTCCTCCGAGGGCTTGGCGACCACCGTGTTGCCGCAGGCGAGCGCGGGGGCGACCTTCCAGGTCATGAGCAGGAACGGCAGGTTCCAGGGCGCGATCACCGCCACCACGCCCACGGGCTTGTGCACGGAGTAGTTGAGCGCGCCGCGTCCGTCCGCGGTGCCCATCTCGAAGCATTCCGACCCGCGCGCGAGCGCCAGATCCGCATAGGCGCGGAAGTTCGCCGCGCCCCGCGGGATATCGAGCGAGCTCGCCTGCGCGAGCGTCTTGCCGGTGTCGGCGATCTCGGCGCTCACGAACTCATCGAAGCGCTGCTCGATGCGCTCGGCCACCCGGCGCAGCAGCGCGCAGCGCTCGGGGGTGCTCAGGCGCGCCCAGGGTCCGCGCAGCGCGCGGCGCGCCGCCTCGACCGCCCGATCGACGAGCGAGGCGTCCGCCTCGGTCACCGTCGAGAGCACCGCGCCGTTCACCGGGCTCACGTTCGCGAAGGTGCGCCCGGTGCGCACGAGCTCGCCGTCGACGAGGCAGGGCAGCTGCTGGGCAGTGAAGGGGTAGGGGTAGGGCTCGCTCGGCGTTCGCATGCGCGCTGAGGATTCTAGCCAAGCGCTGCTCTAAAGTAATAATCGTATTTATCAGGTCTGATATGCAAGTTCTCTATATCAGAGCCCTGCCCTCCTCCGCGCCGTGCGGATGCGCTTGCGAGGGGATCAGCGGGGGAGCGCCGCGGCGCGCGCGAGACTCTCGGCGCTCCACACCTCGCTCCGCCGGTAGTACTGGTGCACCGCGCGCGAGCCCGGCGGGATCACCACCCACGGCTGCTTGGACTCGGTGTAGATGTGAATGTCGGGAGCGAGTCGATCGGGATCCTCGAGCGTCCCGACGCGCACGAAACGCAGCGCATCGCCCGCGCCGGCGTAGTTGCTCCACAGCGCCACCCGGCAGCGCGGGCAGCGGGCGATCTTCTGTCCCCGGCCGCTCGCGCTCGGAGTCATCACGAACTCGGGATTGCCGGTGAGCAGCTCAACGCGATCCGCCTCGATCATCGCATTGAGCGCAAAGGCGGCCCCGCTCTCGCGCTGACACCAACGGCAATGACAGCAGTGCACGATGAGCGGCGCGCTCAGAAGCGCGAAGCGCACCGCGCCGCAAGTGCAAGCGCCGGTGGCGAAGGGTGGCGGCAGTGGCTGCGCGTCGCTCATGGGAACACACGCCCCCCTCCGGAGCCGTCTCGCGCCGGAGCGGGCGGTCAGTGAAGCCTTGCCGGGGCGCTACTTCGAGGCGCTGCCGCTCAGACAGCTCTTCATGAACGCCTTGCGCTCATCGCCCATCATCCCCTTCGCCTTGGCGTCCGCGTTGCAGGTCTTCATCTTCTCCTGCTGACTGTTCTTGCCCGCGGCCTCGGGCTCGTGGTGCGAGAGGCACTCCTTCATGAAGGTCTTGCGCTCATCGCCCTTCAATCCCTTCGTCTTCGCGTCCCCGTTGCAGGTCTTCATCTGCTCCTGCTGGCTGTTCGTCGTCGCCGAGAACGAAGCTTGAGAGGCAAGCACGGCGAGCGCCGCGCCCATCGCCACGAGCCAGGTCGAACGCTTCATAAGGCCTCCTTTGCAAGCGGAACGAGAAAAGGGCGCGGTATGTTAACCCCAACGCGGCGGCGCGGCATGGGGGTGGTGCCAGCCGCAGCCTGGCGGGTGGCTATTCCATGTCCGGGTACGGGCCGCGCCCTCCGTCTGCGATGAAGCGCTCCATCCGCGCCTCGAGCAGCGGCAGCGGCACCGAGCCGAGCTCGAGCACCGCATCATGGAAGGCCCGCACGTTGAAGCGCTCCCCGAGCGAGCGCTCCGCGCTCGCTCGGGCATCGAGGATCGCCCGCTCGCCGAGATAGTAGGAGAGCGCCTGGCCCGGCCAGGCGATGTAGCGGTCGATCTCCGTACCGATCTCGTGCTCGGGGAGCGCGGTGTATTGCCTGAAATAATCGAGCGCCTGCTCGCGCGTCCAGCCCTGACTGTGGATGCCGGTGTCGACCACCAGCCGCGCGGCGCGCCAGATCTGGTAGCCGAGCATGCCGAACCGATCGTAGGCGCTGTCGTACATCCCCATCTCCACCCCGAGCTGCTCGCAGTACAGCGCCCAGCCCTCGCCGTACGCGGAGATGTAGGTGAGCTGGCGGAACATGGGCTGATCCTTGTGCTCCATCGCGATCGGGATCTGGAA
>WNFI01211499.1_pt1 | contig 15813 bp, 9 predicted proteins | sample 5400471 | NCBI WGS metagenome assembly WNFI01 (sample SAMN13153348, study PRJNA577476) | soil metagenome | isolation source: 100 cm saprolite on Douglas fir-dominated hillslope | place: USA:California | collected 2013-09-17 | reverse complement strand
TCCTCCGCGTCCTCTGCGGCGAGCGCTTTTCATAATGGGGTGGCGAGCCTTACCCCCGGCACTTGCAGAAAATAGCTGTGGCTGCTTCCTTCCGGACCTGACCAGATTCACTACCATGCAATGCGGGGAGGCCCGCCATTGAACTGCGAGGGGCGAGGGGCCAGGGATGAGGGACGAGGGGAAACACAACCGCGCAGCAGCGCATGCATTTGCCTCACTCCTCACTGCTTTGCTCCTCACACCGTTGTTACTGGAATCTTGCCTATCTTCGCCTGCCATTCGCGCGGCCCGGTCTGATGCACCGAAGTGCCCTCGACGTCGACTGCGACGGTGACCGGCATGTCTTTGACTTCAAATTCGTAGATCGCTTCCATTCCCAGGTCGGCAAAGGCGACCACGCGCGAGGACTTGATCGCCTTCGAAACGAGGTAGGCCGCGCCGCCGACCGCCATCAGGTATACCGCCCGGTGCTTGCGAATTGCCTCGATTGCCGCCGGGCCGCGTTCGGCCTTCCCGATCATGCCCAGCAATCCGGTCTTCGCAAGCATGGTCTCCGTGAATTTGTCCATGCGCGTTGCCGTCGTCGGTCCGGCGGGGCCCACCGCTTCGTCACGCACCGCGTCGACCGGCCCGACGTAGTAGATGAACCGGTTCCGGAAATCGACCCCCGCGGGAAGCGCCTCGCCTTTCGCCAGCAGATCCTGGATGCGCTTGTGCGCCGCATCCCTGCCGGTCAGTATTTTGCCGTTCAAGAGCAGCGTTTCTCCCGGCTTCCAGCCGGCGATCTCTTCGCGCGTGACGCTCGCCAGGTCGACACGACGTGACGACGGTGCCGGCGCCCAATGCACGTCGGGCCAGCGATCCAGGTCCGGCGGATCGAGCCGCGCCGCGCCGCTGCCATCGAGCGTGAAGTGCGCATGGCGGGTCGCCGCGCAATTCGGAATCATTGCCACCGGAAGCGACGCTGCGTGGGTGGGAAAATCCAGGATCTTCACGTCGAGCACCGTGGTCAATCCGCCCAGCCCCTGTGCTCCGATGCCCAGCGCGTTGACCTTCTCGCAGAGTTCGACACGCAACTCCTCGATCCGGTTCTTCGGCCCGCGCCGCTTCAGTTCGTGCATGTCGATCGGATCCATCAGGGATTGCTTGGCAAGCACCATCGCTTTTTCCGCCGTTCCGCCGATACCGATGCCGAGCATGCCCGGCGGACACCAGCCCGCACCCATGGTGGGCACGGTTTTCATGACCCAGTCCACGATGCTGTCCGACGGATTGAGCATCACGAATTTGGATTTATTCTCCGAACCCCCGCCTTTCGCGGCGATCTTCACGTCCAGCGTGTTGCCGGGCACGACCTCCATGTGGATCACGGCCGGGGTGTTATCCCGGGTGTTCTTGCGTCCGCCGGCCGGATCGGAAAGTATCGAAGCCCGCAGCTTGTTGTCCGGATGCAGATACGCACGGCGCACACCTTCGTTGACCATGTCGGCCACGCTCATGGTCGCACCCTCCCAGCGCACATCCATGCCGATGTTCAGAAAGGCGACGACGATTCCGGTGTCCTGGCAGATGGGGCGCTTGCCTTGCGCGCACATCCGCGAATTCGTCAGGATCTGCGCGATCGCGTCGCGCGCTGCAGGCGATTGCTCGATCCGGTACGCTTCTCCGAGGGCCTCGATATAGTCCATCGGATGGTAGTAGGAGATGTACTGCAGGGCGTCGGCGACGCTTTCGATCAGGTCTTCCTGGCGAATGGCGGTCATGGTGCGAATGGGTGGAATGCGGGACTTTCAGTGACCAGCGCGCTGCGACGTCGCGATACAGGCAGTATACGCCATGACCATGCCTTGTGATTTTCTGTTGCCCGAATCCATTTGTATTTCGCATTGCGTCGATATGAGTCGGCGGATTTTACACTACGAAGAAAGCGACTCGCGCAGCTCGGGGGTGGCGCGCGGGACTTATCGCTATAATCCGTGGAAGGGGTTTCCCGCCCGTGGCCGAATAACAGAATAATTGGGGAGGATGCAATGAGTACGATCGAATCGGTCCTGAATGAAAACAGGGTGTTTCCGCCAGCCGCGGATTTCGTCAAGCAGGCGAATGTTTCCGGCATGCCGGCGTATAAGGCCTTGTGCGCCGAGGCCGAGAAGGACTACGAAGGTTTCTGGGCGCGCCTGGCGCGGGAAAACATCCTCTGGCAAAGACCCTTTTCCAAAGTACTGGACGAGAGCAAAGCCCCTTTCTTCAAGTGGTTCGGCGATGGCGAACTGAACGTTTCCTATAACTGCCTTGATCGTCACCTCAACAGCCAGCCCAACAAGGTCGCGATCATTTTCGAGGCGGACGACGGCACGGTCAACAAGATCACCTACAAGCAGCTCTATCACCGGGTCTGCCAGTTTGCCAACGGGCTGAAGTCCCTCGGCGTCAAGACGGGCGAGCGCGTCATTATCTACATGCCGATGTCGATCGAAGCCGTCATTGCCATGCAGGCCTGCGCGCGCATCGGCGCGACGCATTCGGTCGTGTTCGGCTTCAGGGCGATCTCCTTGCCGCCGCGCATCATCGATGCCGGTGCTACCGCGGTCATCACCGCGGACGGTCAGATGCGCGGCGGCAAGGAGATCGCCCTGAAGCCGGCGATTGACGAAGCCCTGGCGATGGGCGGCTGCGAAGCCATCAGAAATGTCGTGGTATACAAGCGCACCGGCAGCGCCACCAAAATGACAACGCCGCGCGACATCTGGTGGCACGACCTGGTACAAAACCAACCCGACGTTTGCGAGCCGGTCTGGGTCGGCGCCGAACATCCGCTGTTCATCCTCTATACGTCGGGGTCGACCGGCAAGCCGAAGGGCGTTCAACATTCCAGCGCCGGCTACTTGCTGCAGGCGATGCTGACGATGAAGTGGACATTCGACAGCAAACCGGCGGACGTGTTCTGGTGCACGGCGGACGTCGGCTGGGTGACGGGCCATACCTATATTACCTACGGTCCGCTCGCGGTCGGTGGCACGGAAATCGTGTTCGAGGGCGTGCCGACCTACCCGGATGCGGGCCGGTTCTGGAAGATCATTCAGGATCACGCAGTGACGGTGTTTTATACGGCACCCACGGCGATTCGTTCGCTGATCAAGGCCGGAAGCGACCTTCCGAAAAAATACAACCTCGCCAGTCTTCGGCTGCTCGGTTCGGTTGGCGAACCGATCAATCCGGAAGCCTGGATGTGGTACTTCAACACCGTCGGCGGCGGACGCTGCCCGATAGTCGATACCTGGTGGCAGACCGAAACCGGCGGGCACATGATCACCCCCCTGCCCGGCGCCACGCCGCTAAAGCCGGGTTCCTGCACGATGCCGTTGCCGGGCATCATCGCAGCGATCGTCGATGAGACCGGGCACGATGTCGAGAAAGGCAAAGGCGGCATTCTGGTCATCAAAAAGCCGTGGCCCTCGATGATCCGCACCATCTGGGGAGATCCGGAGCGTTACAAACAGAGTTACTATCCGGAAGATTTCAAGGGCAAGTACTACCTGGCCGGCGATGGCGCAAGCCGCGATCTCGATGGTTACTTCTGGATCATGGGCCGCATCGACGACGTGCTCAACGTGTCCGGGCACCGGCTGGGGACGATGGAAATCGAATCCGCGCTGGTCGCAAATACGAAACTGGTTGCGGAGGCCGCAGTGGTCGGCCGTCCCGACGACCTCACCGGGGAAGCCGTCGTTGCGTTCGTCGTCACCAAGGGACCGCGCCCGACCGGAGAGGAAGCCAAGCGCATGGCGCAGGAATTGCGCGACTGGGTTGGCAAGGAAATCGGTCCGATTGCAAAACCGAAAGACATCCGCTTCGGCGACAACCTGCCCAAGACCCGCTCGGGGAAAATCATGCGGCGCTTGCTGCGCTCGATCGCCCGGGGCGAAGAGATTACGCAGGATATTTCCACCTTGGAGAATCCGGCCATCCTCGAACAGTTGAAGAAGGGAATGTAATCCGCATTGCGCCCGTGGTTTCCGCGAACGGGCGCGCGCAGAACTCCTTGTTTCTTTGACTTGAAAGTGGGTCTCAAGTATTCTTCGCGCCTTCCGCGAGCCTTGCAACACCAAGGCAGACCGGAGTGATGAAGATGCGGAGAGGTGGATGAGTGGTTTAAGTCGCACGCCTGGAAAGCGTGTTTAGGTTCATAGCCTAACGGGGGTTCGAATCCCCCCCTCTCCGCCAATAAATAAGCGACCCTCGCGGTCGCTTTTTTATTGGCTGAAGTGGGGAGTACTTCGAGACCCCGCTGGGTTCGACCAAGCAATCACCAATTGCTTGGGACGCCGACGCGCTTAAGCGTGTTGGCGGTCCTGAGGCGCATGCGCAGAAGGATGGACGGATCGCGTTGGGGCGAAAGGACCACAATCCCCGCTCATTGCCATTGCAAAGGCCGGGCCGACGCATCTGCCCGCCCCTACCCTGCGCCCATAAGGTGATACCATTTCGCGCGGGGAAAACAATAAAATCAGATCAAGAACGAGAGGAGAAACTGGATGGAAGTTCCGATCAAGAAACTCACGCTGGCTGCAGGATTGTCGCTGGGATTGCTGGCGCTGCCCGTTGCCCATGGCGAAGGGGAAAACGACGGCATGACCGTGTTGATGAACGGCAACTTCGTTACCGCCGATCCGGAAAACATCAAATGGGTACCCAATAAATCGGTGCCTTACGGCATGAGCATGGTGCTGCTCTACGGCAATCCGTCGCAGCCGGGGCCTTATATCTTCCGCGCCAAGATGCCCTCAGGGTACAAACTGCCGCCGCATAAACATCCGGACGAGCGTATGGCGCGTTCTACATCACCAAGGCGGGCGTGCCGCACTATGCGTGGGCCCGTACCGAAGTCTTCATCCAGGAGATGGGAACCGGTCCGATCGAGAAACCGATCGAGTACATCAACCCCGACGACGATCCGCGAACGCAGTAAGCGCCGTGATTGGTGATTTGTAAGGGCGCTATGTGCGCCGGGCTTTAAGTTCTTAGCTAATCGCGAGTCCCCGAACGAACGAGGCGGCAAAGCCGCCCCGTTTTTCTTGCTGGGATTCCTGATTATGAATTGAACGCAGGAGCCTGCCCGCCGCCAATCACTGATCACCAATCACTGCCCTTTGAGCGCTGCGCGTATCTGCTCCAGCGCGCCGGGATCTTCCAGGGTCGTAAGGTCCCCGGGGTCGCGTCCTTCGGCCAGCGCCTGGATACTGCGACGGAGCAGTTTCCCGGAACGGGTTTTCGGCAGCAGGTTTACGAAATGCACGCGCGACGGACGCCCGATCGCGCCGAGTTGTGCGTCGACCGCGGCCATCACTTCCTTCTCGTGCGCAGCCGCCAGGGCTGCGGTGGCAATTCTGGCGGTGTCCTTGACGACGGCAAACGCAACCGGCATCTGGCCCTTCAGCGCGTCGGCGACGCCAACCACGGCGACTTCCGCGATGTTCGGGTGCGTTTGCACCGCTTCCTCGATTTCCCGTGTGCCCAGGCGGTGCCCGGCCACGTTGATCACATCGTCGGTCCGGCCGAGGATAAAGTAATAGCCGTCCTTGTCGCGAATGCCCCAGTCGAAAGTCGAGTAGACGCGTTTATTCGTGAACATGGAGAAATACGTCTTGACGTATCGTTCGTCGTCGCCCCAGATCGTGGTCATGCAGCCGGGCGGCAACGGCGGCTCGATCACCACTACGGCTTTCTCATCGGCACCGGCTTCGCTTGCATCCGTCTCGCGAAGCAATTTCAGGTCATAACCGTAGGCCGGGAACGAGGGGCTGCCGAATTTGATCGGTGTCTTCTCCACGCCGGGTACCGCTGTCAGGACGGGCCAGCCGGTTTCGGTCTGCCAGTAATGATCGATCACCGGCTTGCCGAGCCCCTCGGAGATCCAGGCATGCGTCGATTCATCCAGCGGTTCGCCGGCGAGGAACAAATGCCGCAGCGACGACAGGTCGTATTTCTTCAGGAACGCCGGATCATGTTTCTTCAGCACCCGGATCGCAGTGGGCGCCGAGAACATGACGTTGACCCTGTAGTCCTGCACGATCTTCCACCATACCCCTGCATCGGGCCGCACGGGCACGCCCTCGTAAAGTATCGTGGTGAGGCCGGCGATCAGCGGCGCATAGATGATGTACGAGTGCCCCACAGCCCAGCCGATATCGGACGTGGTGAAAATGGTTTCACCCGCGGCACCGCAGTAGATGTATTTCATCGAGGCGGCCATCGCGACTGCATGTCCGCCGACGTCGCGCTGGACGCCCTTCGGCTTGCCGGTGGTACCGGAGGTATAAAGAATGTAAGACGGCTCGGAGGATTCGAGCCAGACGCAGGGCACGGCGGAGCGCTTGTGGGCTCGCGCAAGCTCGGCCCAATCGACATCCCTTCCCGGGACTCGGGACATTTGCGGATCGAGACCGCGGTGATAAATCAGAACTTTGGCCGGCGGATGCTTCGAAAGCCGGATCGCTTCGTCCACCAGCACCTTGTATGCAATCACCTTGCCCACGCGGCTGCCGCCGTCCGCCGTGATCATCAGCGTCGGGCGCGCGTCGTCGATGCGCGCCGCGAGGCTGGCTGCGGCAAATCCGCCAAACACCACGGAATGCACGGCGCCCAGGCGAGCACAGGCCAGCACCGCGAACACCGCTTCCGGCATGTTCGGCATGTAGATGATCACCCGGTCGCCGCGCTTCAGGGCCAGAGCCTGCATCATGGCGGCGACACGGTTGACCGCCTCATGAAGCTGCCTGTAGGTGAACGATTCGGTCTTGTCGAGCTCCGTCGATATCCAGATCAGGGCCTTCTGGTCGCCCCGTGCCACGAGATGCCGGTCTATCGCGTTGTGGCAGAGATTGGTCAGGCCGCCGACGAACCAGCGCGCGAATGGGGGACGGCTATAGTCCAGCACCCTCTCGAACGGCCGTTCCCAGTCGACGAGCATCGCCTGCTCGCGCCAAAATCCTTCGCGGTCCTTTATCGAGCGGCGATGAAATTCCGCGTAGGTTTGTGTCATGGGTTTCCTCCCTTGGGTCGCCCTTTTTCAGGCGATCTTGACGACCGCGCGGCCGCGCATTTTTGCATTCATGACTTTTTCGAACACGCCCGGCAGTGCGCCAAAATCGACCGTCGTCACGATGCTATCGAGGTGGCGCGGCTTCAGGTCGCCTGCCAGGCGCTTCCAGACTTTCTCGCGCAGCGGCATGCGTGCGTTGACCGAATCTATGCCCAGCAGGCTGACCCCTCGCAGGATGTACGGCATGACCGTCGTGTTGAAGTTATGGCTTGCGGCCAGGCCGATACTCGCGAGCGTGCCGCCAATCTGCATGGTACTGGCAAGCCACGCCAGAACCTCGCCGCCGAGATTGTCGACCGCACCGGCCCAGGTCGCCTTGTCGAGCGGCTTGATCTTGGCGAGGTCGAGGCTGCCGCGCTGCGTGACCTCTTTTGCCCCCAGACCTTTGAGGTATTCGGTTGCGTTTTCCTTGCCGGTCAGCGCCACGACGTGATAGCCCGCGCTTGCGAGGATGTCGACTGCGATGCTGCCAACGCCCCCGCTCGCACCGGTCACGATGACGGGTCCGTTGCCGGGCTTGAGTCCATCGTGCTCCATGCGTTCGACGGCCAGCGCCGCGGTGAATCCCGCGGTGCCGAGCGCCATCGATTCGAACAAGTCCAGGCCCTTCGGCAGGGCAACGACCCAGTCGGCGGGAATGCGCGCGTATTGCGCATAGCCGCCATCGTGCGCGACCCCGATGTCGTAACTGGTGGCAATGACCGCATCGCCCTTGCTGAAACGCACATCGCCAGACTCCGTAACCGTACCGGAAAGATCGATGCCCCCGACGCAGGGAAAACGACGAATGATCCGGCCTGCACCGGTCGCGGCCAGGGCATCCTTGAAGTTGACGCTCGAATAGGCGACCTTGATGACGACGCTGCCCGCATCCAGTTCGCCCAGTTGCATGTCGACGTAGCGGCTTGCCACCTTGCCGTCTTCGTTGAAAATCCGGTAGGCTTTAAGCGTTATCATTTGCGTGTGCACTCCGCGCGATCGTTGGTCGGATATTAAGCGAGATGGGCTTCGCTCAGGTACCGGCGTGTCTGCATTTCCACGAGCCGGCTGCTTGCGCGCTGCGCTTCCACTTCACCGGCGGCGACGTCGAGCAAGTCCGTCAAAGGGGTCCCGGCGGAAAGTATCAGTTTCACGCGGCGGTCGTAAAACTCATCAACCAGCCAGGTAAAGCGCCGCCGTCTATCGGCTTCGCCCGGTCCGAGCCGCACGCCGGAGATCAATACGGTGTGATAACGGCGCGCAAGTTCGATGTAGTCGGCCTGTCCGCGCGCGCCGCCGCACAGCTCCTCGAAGCCGAACCACGCCACACCGGGACCGCTGCGCAGTGCCCGCACCACGCGCCCTTCAATTTCCAATTCGACATCGCGCTCACCCGGATTCCCTGCGATCGCCTCGAAGGTTCTCGCCATGGCTGCATCGGCCGTACCGTCGGCGGGGAAATGGAATACTCCGCCTTTCTCCAGCAAGCGCAAGCGATAGTCCGCCCCGCCATCGATGTGCACGATTTCGAGGTGCTGCCTGATCAGTTCGATCGCCGGCAGAAACTGCGCGCGTTGCAACCCGTCGCGGTACAGGTCGTCCGGTTTCTGATTCGAGGTCGTTACGAGCACCAGGCCCTGATCGAACAACCCTTGCAGCAGATTGCGCATCAGCATTGCATCGCCGATGTCAGTGACATGGAATTCGTCCAGGCACAGCAAGCGCAACTGCTGCGAGATATGGCGGGCAACAACGAGCAGCGGATTTTCTTCTCCCTGCAAATCGCGCAGCCGATGGTGGATGTCCTGCATGAAGCGATGGAAATGCACCCGGCTCTTGCGCTCGATCGGTACCGAATCGAAGAAGGCATCCATCAGGAAGCTTTTGCCCCGACCCACGCCGCCCCACAGATAGAGGCCGCGCACCGGCCGCTGGCGCAGAAATACGCGCAGCAGCAACTGCTCCACCAGTTCGGATTCGTTCAATTCATTGCGCAGCCGCCCAAAATGAGCGAGTGCTGCGAGCTGCGAGGGATCCAGCGAGAAACCGTGGGAGTGGGCTGCCTGCCTGGCCTGGTCGGCGAAAGTCCGGGTATCGCTCGCCTGTACCGGCTCACCCATCAGAGGTTGATTGTGCGCTTGTCCACGGCGAGGGCTGCTTCGTGCAGGGCTTCGGCCAGAGTCGGATGGGCGTGCACGATACGGGCGATGTCCTCGGAAGCCGCACCGAACTCCATGGCCACGACCGCTTCGGATATAAGTTCGGACGCATACGGCCCGATCATATGCACGCCGAGGATGCGGTCGGTTTTCGCGTCCGCCAGCATTTTCACGAATCCGGCTGTTTCACCGATCGCCCGCGCGCGGCCGTTTACGATGAACGGAAACTGTCCGGCACGATATTCGATGCCTTTTGCCTTCAACTCCTGTTCGGTCTTGCCGACCCATGCGATTTCAGGCGCTGTGTATATAACCCAGGGCACTGTCTCCAGATCCATGTGGCCGGACTGGCCAGCGATCATTTCGGCCACGGCGACGCCCTCTTCCGACGATTTATGCGCGAGCATCGGCCCGCGCACTACATCGCCGATCGCATATACATCCGGCAGACTGGTGCGGCAATGCCCGTCCACTTCGACGAAACCTCGCGCGTCGACCTTGAGGCCGACCGCTTCCACACCGAGATTCGTGGAATTCGGGACACGCCCCACGGCTACGATCAGCCGGTCGAATTCCATCTTCTGCTCGCCACCGGCATCGGCAAAATCCACCGTCACGATTTTTTTTGAATTCTTGACGCCGCTGATCTTCACGCCAAGCCGGATATCCAAGCCCACTACCTTGGTGAATATCCGGAGCGCCTCCTTGGCCACCTGTTCATCGGCTGATTGCAGGAACGCCGGCAATGCCTCGAGAATGGTCACCTCGGATCCCAGCCGTTTCCAGACGCTTCCCATTTCGAGGCCGATGACCCCCGCGCCGATGACACCCAGGCGTTTCGGGATGTCCGGCAGTGACAATGCGCCCACATTGTCCACGATGCGATCATTGTCCACCGGCGCGAACGAGAGCTGCCGCGCACTGGAGCCGGAGGCGATGATCACGTGTCTGGCATCGATGATTTCGGTGTTTTCCCCGTCCCTGACTTCGATCTGGTAGCCGGCCGTCTTGCCGGCGAAACGCGCGCGGCCGTGCATCGACGCCACCTTGTTCTTGCGGAACAGCAGTCCGATCCCGCCCGTGAAGGTATCGACGATCTTGTCCTTGCGCGCCATCATTTTCGTCACATCCATGGCGACTTCCTTGACGCTGATGCCGTGCTCGCCGAACTTGTGCAATGCGCGTTCGTAGTTTTCCGAAGATTCAAGCAGCGCCTTCGATGGAATACAGCCGACGTTGAGGCAGGTTCCGCCGAGGCTCGCCTTTCCCTTGGCGTTTTTCCAGTCGTCGATGCAAACCGTATTCAAACCGAGCTGCGCAGCGCGTATGGCGGCCGTGTAGCCGCCGGGCCCGGCTCCGATCACTGCCACATCAAAGGTCTTTGCCATGTTCTTTCTCGAAAGGCATTTAGCCGCCAAGATTCTTTCCATACCCCCTCGAGGGGGTATGGAAAGAATCTTGGCGCCAAAGTTTTTTTTTCAGAGTTCCAACAGCAAGCGCGCCGGATCTTCCAGCGCGTCCTTGACGGCTACCAGGAACAGCACTTCATCGGACGGATGACGATCTGTCCGTTCTCCACCACCGGACGGTCCTTGGTCGCATGCACGCCCAGAATCGCGCTTTGCGGCGGATTGATGATCGGCGTCGACAGCATCGAGCCGAAGACACCGCCGTTGGAAATCGAGAAGGTGCCGCCGGTAAGCTCCTCGATCGTGAGCTTGCCGTCCTGGGCCCGTTTGCCGAAATCGGCGATCTGCTTCTCGACATCCGCAAAGGAGAGTTGATCGCCGTTTCGCAGGATGGGGACCACCAGTCCGCGCGGACTACCCACCGCGATACCCACGTCGAAGTAGCCGTGATAGACGATGTCGGTCCCATCCACCGAAGCGTTCACCACCGGGAATTTCTTGAGGGCATGGACGGCGGCCTTCACGAAAAAGGACATGAAACCGAGCTTGACCCCGTGCTCCTTCTCGAACTTGTCCTTGTAGCGATTGCGCAGGTCCATGACCGGCTGCATGTTGATTTCGTTGAACGTGGTCAGTATCGCGGCAGTCGATTGCGATTCCACCAGCCGCTGGGCCACGCGCTGGCGCAGACGGGACATTGCCACGCGTTGCTCGGGCCGGTCGCCCAGCACGCGGTCGATGTTCACCGGGGATGGCAGCGGCATCGAAGGTTTCGCAGCGGGCGCGGGCGCCTGCAACAAGTTCGTCACGTCCTCTTTGGTAACGCGACCGCCGCGGCCGCTGCCGCTGATCTGCGAAGGATCGAGATTGTTGTCGGCGGCAATTTTCTTCGCCGACGGCATGACCGCAGGCGATTCTGTTTTAGTTGCGGCGGCATCCGCAGTCTTGGTCTTGGGCGGACTCGCGGCGGCAACTGCTTCGATCAGGTTCTCGTCGCGCTTGACGAATTCACCCTGCTTCTTGTGCCACGACAGCAACGTGGCCTCGGCGACCGATTCAGACAGTGCCGGGACCTTTACTTCGACTAACATGGCTCGTTCCTTGTTGGTTCAGCGTACGCGCACGTGCGCATTCTTCAGACGCCGTGATTGTTTAAACGCCGCGAATCCTTTAAACGCCGTGCGACAAGGCGGCGTCCACTACCGCCTTTTGCCGCTGGTTGTGCAATACAAGATATCCGCCCGCGGGCGTGGAGGACGACGGTCTCAGCGCGTACGACAGCTTCTGATGGGGCAGCATCTGGCGCTGCAGGTAATGCTGAATCCGGTGCCACGCACCCTGGTTGCCGGGTTCTTCCTGGCACCAGACGATTTCCTTCGCATCCTTGTAGCGATCGATCTCGATCTTGAACTGGTCGTGAGGGAAGGGATAAAGCTGTTCCAGCCGCACGATTGCAATATCGTCGATGCCGCGCTCGCGGCGCGCGGCCACGAGATCGAAATAAACCTTGCCGCTGCAAAACACGACACGCTTCACTTTCTGCGTATTCTGCAGTTCGGCATCCGGGATCACCACCTGATATTCACCGCTGGCCAGATCCTCCAGCGAAGACACCGACTCCTTGTGACGCAGCAGGCTCTTCGGACTGATGATGATCAATGGCTTGCGAAACGGCCTGATCATCTGCCGGCGCAGCAGATGGAACATCTGCGCCGGGGTGGATGGAACGCAGATCTGCATGTTGTAGTCCGCACACAATTGCAGATAACGTTCGATCCGTGCCGAGGAATGCTCCGGGCCCTGGCCCTCATAACCGTGCGGCAGCATCAATGCGAGCCCGCAGATTCTTCCCCACTTGACTTCGCCGGCGGCAATGAACTGGTCGATTACAACCTGCGCGCCGTTAGCGAAGTCACCGAACTGCGCTTCCCAGATGACCAGTTCGTTCGGCTCCGCCGTCGCATAGCCGTACTCGAAACCGAGCACCGCCTCTTCGGAAAGCACCGAATCGATCACCACGAAGTCCGGCTGGTTCTCGCTGATGTGCTGCAATGGAATGTAGGTGCCCGCATCCCAGCGTTCGCGATTCTGGTCGTGCCACACGGCGTGGCGATGGAAGAACGTACCGCGGCCGCTGTCCTGTCCCGACAGGCGCACCGCGTAACCGTCCTTGAGGAGCGAGGCGTACGCAAGATTCTCGGCCATGCCCCAGTCGAGCGGCAACGTTCCCGCCGCCATGGCGCGGCGGTCGGCAATGATTTTTTCGACACGGGGATGCAATTTGAAATGCTGCGGGACGGTCGTGAGCTTCGTGGCGAGTTGCTTCAGCGTATCCATCGGCAGGCCGGTTGCCGCCTTGTAGGTCCACGGAATATTCTTGAATGGCGCCCAATTCACCTGAAACGGCGGTTTGTAATTCGAAAGAATGGTCTTGTTGGTGTGAAATCCCGCATCCAGCGCGTCCCGGTAAGTCTTGATCATTTCATCCGGGTCTGCCGGCTTGATGACGCCCTGGGCGGCAAGTTTTTCCGCGTAAAGTTTGCGCGTGCCAGAATGCTGGTTGATCAGTTTGTACATCAGCGGTTGCGTCACCATCGGCTCGTCCTGCTCGTTATGTCCGAGCCTGCGGAAACACACCAGATCGATGACCACATCCTTGTGGAATTCCGTCCGGAAATCCAGGGCGATCTCGGTTACCAGCGATACGGCTTCCGGATCGTCGCCGTTTACATGGAAGATCGGCGCTTCGACCATCTTGGCGACGTCTGTGCAGTACAGCGTCGAACGCGTATCGCGTGTGTCTGACGTGGTAAAGCCGATCTGGTTGTTGACGATTACGTGGAGCGTACCGCCGGTGCCATAGCCGCGGGTCTGGGACAGGTTGAGCGTCTCCATCACCACACCCTGGCCACTGAAGGCAGCGTCGCCATGGAGCACAATGGGCAGTACCTGCGTGCCATCGCGATCCCGGCGACGATGCTGGCGCGCCCTGACCGATCCCTCCACCACCGGATTGACGATTTCAAGGTGCGAGGGATTGAATGCGAGCGTCAGGTGCATCGGACCGCCCGGCGTCATGATGTCGGACGAGAAACCCTGGTGGTACTTGACATCGCCCATGGGCAGTTGCTCGACCTGCTTGCCTTCGAACTCCGAGAACAGGTCCTTCGGCATCTTGCCGAGCGTGTTGACCAGCACGTTCAGGCGACCGCGGTGCGCCATGCCGATGACCGTCTCCTGGATTCCCTTGGCGCCCGCGCGCTGCAGTGCCAGATCGAGCAGCGGGATGACGCTTTCACTGCCCTCCAGCGAAAAACGCTTCTGGCCGACATAGCGCGTATGCAGGTATTTTTCGAGAGTTTCCGCGGCCGTCAGGCGCTCGAGGATATGGCGTTTGAAATCCGCGTCGTAGCTGGGCTGCGAGCGGATACCCTCGAAGCGCTGCTGAATCCAGCGCTTTACCTGGGTATCCGCGATGTACATATATTCGATGCCGATCGACCCGCAGTAAGTCTCCTTCACCGCGCGCAGGATTTCCCGAAGCGGCATCTGGTCCGGTCCCACCAGCGAGCCGCTGTTGAACACCAGATTCATGTCTGCATCGGTCAAATTGTAATGGGCCGGGTCGAGCTCGGGGACGATCGGTTTGTCGAAGCGCTTGAGCGGGTCGACGCTGGCATGTCGCACGCCCAGGAAGCGGTAGGCGTTGATCAACTGCAGTACCGACACCTGATTCTTTTCCCCCGTTGCCGAAGCGCCGGAGTGGGCCTGCGCGTGGCCGTTGCCATTGCTGCGCTTCTTCGCAAGCCGGATAAAGGATTCGACGACTGGCGCATGCGCGACGTCGCGGGCACCGCCGGATTGCTGCTGCATCTGGTCGAAATAACGCCGCCATTCCGCCGTCACGGCTTCGGGATTGTCGAGATAGGTCTCGTACAAGTCTTCGATGAAGGGCGCGTTGCCGCCGAAGAGGTAAGAACTGCCGAGGGATTCCTTCATCATGACGCTATCTCCTCATCAAATATAGCGGCTGGATCGCAAAAATCAAGCGGGTGCCGGTTCGTGCGTCGTCAGCGCTTTTCGATCGGCAATACATCGCGCTTTGTAGCCCCGGTGTAGAGCTGCCTGGGCCGGCCGATTTTCTGCTCCGGATCGGCGATCATCTCGTTCCACTGCGCGATCCAGCCCACCGTGCGGGCCAGCGCGAAGATACACGTGAACATCGATACCGGGATGCCCAGCGCGCGCTGCACGATGCCCGAATAGAAATCAACGTTCGGGTATAGCTTGCGGCTCACGAAGTAATCGTCTTCCAGCGCAATTTTCTCCAGCGCCATCGCCAGCTTGAACAAGCGGTCGTTCTGCAGGCCGAGTTCGTTGAGTACTTCATAGCAAGTCTCGCGCATCAGCTTGGCGCGCGGATCGTAATTCTTGTAAACCCGGTGACCGAAGCCCATCAACTTCACACCCGAGTTTTTATCTTTGGCCCTTGTAATGAACTCGCCGATCTTGGAAACGTCGCCGATCTGCTCGAGCATGTTCAGGGCAGCCTCGTTGGCGCCTCCGTGGGCCGGTCCCCAAAGGCAGGCGATACCCGCGGCAATGCAGGCAAACGGGTTGGCCCCCGACGAACCCGCGAGGCGCACGGTCGACGTCGACGCGTTCTGTTCGTGATCCGCGTGCAGGATGAATATTCGGTCCAGCGCTCGGACCAACACTTCGTTCACTTTGTATTCTTCCGCCGGCACTGCAAACATCATGCGCATGAAATTGGCCGAATACGAAAGGGAGTTCAGCGGATAGATGAACGGCTGGCCCATCGTGTATTTGTAGGCCATCGCCGTAATCGTCGGCATCTTCGCAATCAGCCGGAAGGCGGAGATGTCCCGGTGCGCGGGATTATTCAGGTCGAGCGAGTCGTGGTAGAACGCGGACAATGCGCCTACAGTGCCGACCATCACGGCCATCGGATGCGCATCCCGCCGGAAGCCGCGGAAGAAATTGTTGAGCTGGTCGTGAACCATCGTGTGGCGCGTGACGGTCGTGACGAATGTCTCCTTCTGCTCCTCGTTCGGCAACTCGCCGGTGAGCAGCAAGTAGCAGACCTCGAGAAAATCGCATTGCTGGGCAAGCTGCTCGATCGGATAGCCGCGATATAGCAGAA
>WNFI01424974.1_pt1 | contig 15814 bp, 16 predicted proteins | sample 5400471 | NCBI WGS metagenome assembly WNFI01 (sample SAMN13153348, study PRJNA577476) | soil metagenome | isolation source: 100 cm saprolite on Douglas fir-dominated hillslope | place: USA:California | collected 2013-09-17 | reverse complement strand
CGCTCCTTCTTTTTGTTTGCCTCATAGTTTTGACGCGCCTGCTGCACGTCCGCATTTTCCGAAACTTCCGCTACGGCGACATCCCACCACGATTCGTAATCGTTCCCGCGTGCCGAGCGGTCTACCTCGGTGACGATGCAGACTGGCTTGCCCTGAATCCGGCACGCCTCTTCAAGCGCGTTCATGAACTCTTCGCTGGTTTTGGCTTTGATCGTGTGTGCGCCGAGGCTGGCGCAGTTCTGAGCAAAGTCGATGGGCAGTACGTCGCCATCAAGCTGATTGGAGTCAGTGCGGTAGCGGTATTTTGTGCCGAAGCCATCGCTGCCCACGCTCTTGGATAGGCCGCCGATGCTGGAGAAGCCGTGGTTATCCAGCAGCACGATGATTACTTTGATGTGCTCCTGAACCATTGTCACGATCTCGGAGTTCATCATTAGATAAGAGCCATCGCCAACCAGCACATAGACATCGCGCTGCGGATCGGCCATCGGCGTGGATCGCGCGTGCGCCACAGTTTATGCAAGTCTCCCGGCAGACTACCCGCCGCGCACACCATCACATCCTGCGGGCGGCTGAAGGTATTGACCATACCGATCACCTCACCCTGGCTCAACAGCGGCTGATGCCTGATATCGTAGATACGCTGTACTTCGGCGTCCCATTCGGCGTTGAATTGGCGGCAGCGCTGCTGATAAGACTCCGAAGTATGCCAGTCACCAATGGCAACCAGTAGTTCTTCGAGCGTGACTCTGGCGTCGCCGACCAGTGGCAGCGCATTTTGTTTGTAGGCGTCGAACTCCGCGACATTGATATTAATGAAACGGACGTTGGCGTTCTGGAAGGCGGTCTTTGAGGCAGTGGTGAAATCGCTGTAGCGTGTCCCGATGCCAATGATGAGATCGGCCTCGCGGGCGATAATGTTCGCGCCCGCCGTGCCTGTCGCGCCGACCGCGCCCAGATTCAGCGGCTCGTTGTAGGGCAATGCGCCTTTGCCCGCCTGCGATTCACCCACCGGAATACCTGTCTTCTGCACGAAACTTTGAAGTACAGCATTGGCTTCGCTGTAATGCACGCCGCCGCCCGCGACAATCAGCGGTGTCTTGCTCTCACGAATCCATTGCACGGCCCGTTGCAATTGCGAAATATCAGGCCGTGGGCGTGGGATCGTCCAGACGCGCTTTTCAAACATCTCTGCTGGGTAATCATAGGCTTGAGTCTGCGTATCCTGTGGAAGAGATAGCGTAACTGCGCCAGTCTCGGCGGGCGAGGTCAGAACACGCATGGCTTCCGGGAGTGCGGTAATGAGTTGGTCAGGGGGATAGAGCCGATCCCAATAGCGTGAGACAGGCTTGAAGCAGTCGTTTACGCTTATATCCTGCGTGTGTTCACTCTCAAGCTGCTGCAAGACCGGAGCCTGAGTGCGCTCGGCAAAGATATCACCGGGGAGCAGCAGCACCGGAATCCGGTTGATGGTTGCCAGCGCCGCGCCAGTTAGCATATTGGTCGCGCCGGGGCCAATCGAGGAGGTACAGGCAAAGGTTTGCAGGCGATTCTTGTGCTTGGCATAGGCGACAGCGGCATGAACCTGCGCCTGCTCATTGCGCGATTGGTAGTAGCGAATGTCTTTGCTGTACTGTTGAAGCGCCTGCCCGATCCCTGCGACATTGCCGTGTCCGAAGATGCCCCACACGCCCGCAAAGAAAGGATTTTCCTGACCATCACGCGCTACGTATTGGCGTGATAGATATGAAATGAGGGCCTGTGCCATCGTTAATCGTTTAGTTGCCATTCTTCAAAACCCTTTAAGACTCTATGGAACATGTTATTTCTTTAAATCAACCTCACCCCCTGCCCCCTCTCCGCAAACAGGAGAGGGGGAACTGGTAGATAACCATAATCCTGCCTCGCGTAGGCAAGAAGTTGGGGTGGGGGCTATAACTCCATGCCAAGATGCACCAGCGGCAATCGCGGGTCTTTATTCAGCCACGTGGACTTGACCCATGCGTAAGCCGGATCGTCAACATTAGCAAGCGATTGCGCTGACCCAGCCAGAAAGTTCAGGTAATACGTCGTATAACCGGGTGGACTGGCAACGGGATGATAGCCTTCGGGAACGAGTACCGCGTCATGATTGCGGGCCATCATCAGCGCGTCGAGCGTACCGCTGGTGTTATACACGCGCTGATAGGCAAATCCGGGTGTGGGCGTAACCTTGTAGAAGTAAATTTCTTCGAGGTCGGCCTCAAGCAAATTTCCCTGTGCGTCGATGCGATGAACATCGTGCTTGTGCGGGGGATAGCTGGACCAATTGCCTGATGGCGTAAAGACCTCGACGCAAACCAGCCGGTGACAGTCGAATCCCGGCGGAATAATGCTATTAATCTGGCGGGTCGCACTGCCGCCGCCACGAATCTCAATATTGGAATCCTGTGGGGTGATGAGCCGCACCGGGTGATCTTGATCAGTAGGGACCCAGCAGGACGCGATTTCCAGATTGTCAGTCAGGGCTTCGATGTCGAAGTGTGTGTGGCGTGGTAGGTAAAGGGCATGAGGCATCCCACTAAAAACATCGGCGCGGTGTCCAATATTCTCGAAATTACCCGCGCTCGTTTTGATCGTGCAGCGTCCGCTTAGAATTACTGATACATGCTCATGTTCACCGACATCGCCGCTGTAATTTTCACCTCGGTTAAGGCGCAAGGCTGCCATGTTTAAGTAGTCCCATCCGGCCTGGGCAGCATTAATCTCCGTAAAAATGCCGGAGCCTCCTGTATCTTTTGACTTAACCAATAAATTTTCGGATGTGTAATTCACGATATAACTCTTCAAAATTGTGTTCCAACTCTCTGGCGTCGAACCGCGCTCTCATCACGGCCTTGCTCAACGGAGCGAGGTCATGGATAATCCGTTCCGCCACTTTCCACTGTAAATCTTTGTGCTTAAGCGTTTTCGCGTCCCCCGCAGAATATTTCGCCAGCAATTGCGTATAGGCTCGATCCCCATCCTCTAATTTCTGCCGCATAATGTCAAGGAGTTCACGGAAACGCATGATCTCCTGCCGCACTTTTTCAATGTCGTCGCGGTCTGTTTCTTCATGATTTGTCATCAAGCCTGCTCCCGTTTCATTCTAAGCCGCCGTAGCCTGCCACAAATGCCTCGATCTCCGGCATGGTGGGCATGAAGTTTGCACAGCCATGTTTGGTCACGACGATTGCGCCACACGCATTGCCCAGACGCGCCGATTTGTACCAGTTCCAACCATTGACGTAGCCGTAGATAAAGCCTGCACCAAAAGCATCACCCGCGCCAAGAATATTGTAAATCTCGACAGGGAATCCTGGTGCGTTGATAACTTCGCCAGTTTTCAAATAAATCCGTGCGCCTTCGGGACCAACCTTGAGAGCCAATGCCTCTGGCCCCATCTTCAGAATCCCCTGTATAGCGCGTTCGGTGTTACCACCAACTTTGGTATCCGAAACCTGCGAATGGGTCAGCGTCATCTGTGCCGGATCGGTCATCATGGCGGCATTAATTTCATCTTCCGTACCAATGATCACATCAATCAGGCGCAGTGCAGCGCGCACCTGAACGCCGAACGCCCGGACATCATGCCACTGGTCAGGCCGGAAGTCCACGTCGAGCACCACCTTCGCGCCCGCTTGCTTTGCCATTTCAGCCGCATATAGCGTTGCGCTGCGGCTCGGCTCACGGCTCAGGTTGGTCCCGGCGAACTGGAAGACTTTGCAATCGTTGATTGGGGCGGCCAACACGTCATCAATGGTCAGGTTGATGTCGGCGGCGTTATCGCGGTAATACACCAGCGGGAATTTATTCGGCGGCTCGATACCTAGCAATACTGCGCTGCTACGGTTACCTGGTTTACGCGGAATGTACTGTGTCGGAATGTGCTCATCGGTCAGGAAATTGAGGATGAAGTCGCCAACCGGATCGTTGCCGACTGCGGTGAGGAGCACGGTATTCAAGCCCAATCGCCGCGCCCCGACGCAAATATTCAAGGGTGAGCCGCGAACATAAGCCGCAAAGCTCGAAATGTTGACGAATGGCGTTCCAATATCGTTGGAATACAGGTCAATAGAACTGCGTCCCATGTCCAATATATCAAAAGTTGGTGACATAAGTAATCTCTCAGTATTTGTATTCCATCGACAGCACCGAGAAGGTCTCAACGTAGCCCAGATCGATGGAAAGCTGCCGCGCCGCTGCCATCACTTCCACGGCTAGCTGCGAGAGACGTTCATTTGTTACTCGCACCGTTGGACCAGAGATGCCAATTGTCGCGATTGCCATGCCCGTGTAGTCATAGACCGGGGCCGCTAGACAGCGTACCCCTTCATCATTCTCTTCATCGTCAAACGCAAAGCCACGTGCGCGCGTTTCTTTCAGGTCCGCGATCACTTGCTCATGTGTCGTCATTGTACGCGGTGTCCTGACGAGCAATTCATCTGGAATTGGAATGTCCGCAAACGCCAGCAGTCCTTTTCCGACTGCTGTACAGTGCAGCGGGATCAATCGCCCCATGCCACCTGCTACCCGTAGCGAGGCCGCTGCCTCAACATCGTCGATAACCAGCGCCTTCCCCTCGGAATAAACGGCGGTATGTGAACATTCACCCGTCGATTGCATGAGCCGGTACAGATAGGGTTTGGCTTTTTCCCGAACTGGCATCCGGTTCAGAAGCTGCCAACTTATTTTATACAATCGCTTACCCAGAATGAAACGGCGCGAACCGGGCTTCTGCTGCATAAACCCATAGTTCACCAGCGTTTTGACCAGGCGAGATACACTGCTCTTATCAATCCCCAGGACCTCGGCCAGTTCCGTGACGCTGACACCCTCTTCCGAGTTTGCCACCAGGTCCATGATAAACAGGCCGCGCGCCAGGGACTGAATCTCGCTCACCGCTCATACCCCATTATTGTTGCATATAACGCAACAAAACTATCGGAAATTCACCGTATTGGGAAGGTTGTTGACAACTACGCATCGCCAGTGTACTATGATGTTCAACTCTCTGGCAAGTACCAAAATCAAAATTGCAACAGCCAATGCGTGATTTTTAGTGCATAATACGCAACATTAGTAAGTTAATTTATTCAGGAAACTATAAATGACGAGTGTTGGTATTGGTGTTATTGGCCTGGGGCGGATGGGACAGGTTTATGCTAACCATGTCGCCCGTCAGATTGAGAATGCGGACCTCATCGCCATCGCTGATCCAAATCAGGAAGCACTCAATCGATTCACTACCTCACTGAGCGGAGTACGGCCATATCTGGATTATCACGAGTTACTGGCTCAGCCTGATATTCAGGGCGTCATCGTCGCCAGTCCGACCAGCACCCATCACGATGTGGTTATAGCAGCAGCGCAGGCAGGCAAAGCGATTTTTTGTGAAAAGCCAACGTCGTTGACTCTGGCAACCACCGACGAAATGATTGCGGCCGTTGAGAACGCCGGAGTCATGTTTCAGGTCGGCTTTATGCGCCGCTTTGACAAGGGCTATGTTGAAGCCAAACGCCAGATCGACGCAGGCGTGATCGGGCAGCCTGTGACAATCCGTTCCATCGGACGTGATCCTTTTCGGACAAGCCTGGAATTCGCTAACCCGGCGGTCAGCGGTGGCTTGATCGTCGATATGGCTATCCACGATATCGATGTGGTACGGTGGCTCATGACAGACGATATTGAGCGCGTGTATGCCGAGGTAGCTGCGCTCGTTTATCCGGAACTGCGCGAGGTAGGCGACGTGGATACCGCTATGATTAATTTGCGTTTCAATGGCGGCGGGTTGGGCAATATCGAAGTCAGCCGCACTGCCATTTATGGCTACGACATCCAGTGCGAGGTCGTCGGCGCAAAGGGAACAATCCAGGTCGGATATCTGCGCGAAACACCGATCCTGGTGTTGACTAAGGCGGGCGTTACCCACGACGTTGTGCCGCACTTCCCGCAGCGTTTCGGTCCAGCTTATACCAAACAAATCGAGCACTTTGTCGAGTGCCTGATGACAGGCAAAACGCCAATGGTCGGTGCTGCCGATGCGCGGGCCGCCTTACAGGTTGGGCTTGCCGCAACGCTTTCACAGCATGAAGGGCGCATTGTGTATGTCAAGGAAGTACAGGCTGAAGGCGTCCGCTAAGTTGCATACACCTCATCTTGAAGATGAGTGTAGATGTGGTTCTGGTCGAATCAAGGAGGGGAGATAGAAATTCGTGTGTGGTCCTTCCGGGAGACAGATTTTTGCAGCTTAAATCTTCAAGGAGTCACTTATGTTCAATTCACATTTTGCAAAAAGGCTTATTTTAGCAGTCGCGCTTCTCTTTGCTGTGGGCATCTCGATGGGCGGCAACGCGACGTTTGCTCAAACTGCACGCCCCTACCGCATCGTCGTAGTTACGCACGGTCAGGCGTCCGATCCTTTCTGGTCAGTCGTCAAGAAGGGTGTTGATCAGGCCGCTACCGATATGCGCGTAAAAGTTGAGTATCAAGCGCCCACCACTTTCGACATGGTCGCTATGTCGCAATTGATCGATGCCGCCGTGGCCTCGAAACCGGATGGTCTCGTGGTTTCCCTGCCTGATGCAACGGCCCTTGGCCCATCCGTAAAGAAGGCTATTGCTGCTGGAATACCTGTGATCACCATTAATTCCGGCTACGCAGACGCTCAGAAACTCGGTGCGTTGGCGCACATCGGTCAGACGGAATATGAAGCTGGTCTGGGCGGCGGTCAGCGTATGGCAGACGCAGGGGCTAAGAATGCCCTATGCGTGAACCAGGAAGTCGGCAATGCGGGCCTTGATCAGCGCTGCCAGGGCTTTACCGACGCAATGAAGAAGGCCGGCGGCAAGGTCACAGTCCTCGCGGTTGACCTGAAAGATCCAACGGGCGCAGCCGGCAAGGTCGGCGCTGCTCTACAGGCCGACCCGACTATCGACTCCATCCTGACACTCGGCCCAACGGGTGCTGCACCAACACTGAAAGTGCTCACTGATCAGAAACTACTCGGCAAGATCAAGCTCGCCACCTTCGACCTCTCGCCTGATGTACTGAAGGCGATCCAGGATGGCAATATGCTGTTTGCAATCGATCAGCAGCAGTATACGCAGGGCTATCTGGCAGTTGTCTATATGACGCTGTATCTGGAAAACGCCGATACACCCGGTAACTTCCTGATTCCGACTGGCCCAGGTTTCGTGACAAAAGATAACGCAGCTAAGGTTATCGACCTGTCGGCAAAGGGTACACGTTAGTCTTGATTTAGAGTCGAGCGGGGTACAATGTGCCCCGCTCACTTATTTTTCGAAAAACCAATATTTTTTGAAGGTTATTATGGCGACAACAACGGTTGATACCGCTCCCAAAGATGAACGGATGCGGCAGGAGAGTCGATACAGAAAGCTCCTGCGGCGTCCTGAGCTTGGAGCACTCGGCGGCGTAATTCTCGTCTGGATCATATTTGCCCTGCTGGCTGGTACCAAAGGCTTTTTGACTTTAAGCGGTACCGCCAGCTATCTGTCAGTGGCGGCGACTCTCGGCATCCTGGGTGTGACGGTTTCGCTGTTGATGATCGGCGGCGAGTTCGATCTGTCAATCGGCTCCGTACTCGGCGCATCAGGCATGATCACCGTGATTCTCAGCGTCCAGTACGGTTGGAATGTCTGGCTGGCAATTCTGGTCTCCCTGATCGTATCGCTGTTGATTGGGCTGGCAAACGCCTTGCTGGTTATCCGTACGAAGTTGCCATCATTTATCATCACGCTCGGTTCGCTGTTTATCGTACGCGGCGCGACGATTGGCTTTACGCGCCTCATCACCGGGCGAACTCAGGTTGGTGGCCTCATTAATACTGACACTAAAATAATTCCTGGCTTCGATTCGGCACATGCCGTGTTTGCCAGTGTTTTCCCCATTCCCGATCCATCTGCCAGAGTGGCTGGTGTCACTGCCGACTTCCCCATCTCAATCCTGTGGTGGCTGCTTCTGGCAGGGCTGGCGACTTACCTGCTGCTGCGGACCCGTCCGGGGAACTGGATATTTGGCATGGGTGGCGATAAGCAAGCTGCCAAGAACGTCGGTGTGCCAGTCGAACGCATGAAAATAATCCTGTACATGTTGACTGCTTTTTCGGCGTGGCTGGTTGCTACTATCCAGGTCTTGACTTTCAGTGGCGCGGACGTGCTGCGCGGTACGAATCAGGAATTTTATACGATCATCGCGGTGGTCGTTGGCGGAACGCTCCTAACGGGTGGATACGGCTCGGCTATTGGTGCAGTATTTGGAGCGCTGATCTACGGCATCGTTCAGCAAGGGATTGTTTATGTAGGCATCGATTCGGATTGGGTGCAGGTTGTCCTGGGCGGCATGTTAATCATCGCGGTGTTGGTAAATAATTTTATCCGTAAGCGGGCAGCGGAGGCTTGACAAGAAATGGCTGAACAAAGCAAGACACCAATCCTAGAGATTCGGAACGTCTCTAAATATTTCGGCAGTGTCATTGCCGTGAAAGATATTTCGCTAAACCTCTATTCCGGTGAGGTGTTGTGCCTGCTTGGCGACAATGGTGCGGGGAAATCGACCCTCATCAAAATTCTGTCAGGCGTCCACAAATCTGATTCCGGTGAATATCTTGTTGAGGGCCAACCAACTAGCTTTACCTCGCCACGCGAGGCATTGGAACGCGGCATCGCCACGGTCTACCAAGACCTCGCCATGATCCCGCTGATGAGTATTTCGCGGAACTTCTTCCTCGGTTCCGAACCGACTGTAGGATGGGGATTACTCCGGCGCTTCGACATTAACAAGGCCAACGATGTCGTGCGGGAAGAGATGCGCAAGATGGGTATCGACATCCGCGATCCAGAGCAGGCCGTCGGAACGCTATCGGGCGGCGAACGCCAATCGGTAGCGATTGCGCGGGCTGTGTACTTCGGAGCGAAGGTGCTCATTCTTGACGAGCCGACATCCGCATTGGGCGTTAAGCAAGCTGGCGTGGTGCTACGCTACATTGCTCAGGCGCGCGCACGCGGCATCGCCGTGATCTTCATCACCCACAACCCGCACCACGCCTATCCAATCGGGGATCGATTCACGATCCTGAAGCGCGGCCATGTGATGGGAACATTTACCAAAAGCGAGATCAAGCGCGAAGAACTGATCCTGATGATGTCGGGCGGTGAGGAACTCGAAAATCTTGAACACGAGCTGCGTGAATTCGGCGACCAGCAGCTAATTGCATTTGCGGATGCACTGCATCAGGAAGAGAGTGTACTGCTCAAGGACGCGGCTGGCTAACCTAGTAACGTCCCAAAAGCTAATCAGGACGCAGGTTGTGGCACTGTAACGCTGCAATTTGCGTCCTGTTTTATTTCCCGCCGCCGATCTTGCGTGCAAGATTGGTCATAACGAGCGCTAAATATCGAAACATTCTGGATAGTTGACAAATATCGTGCAAATCTTTTAGAATGTGATAAATTACACAATTATTGCGCGATCCGGGTAATGTTCGGGAGGTGGGCATGATATTAGTGACGGGTGCATCGGGTTATGTCGGGAATAATCTCGTGCGGCGACTCGTGAAAGCGGGAAAGCCAGTCCGCGCGATGGTAGGTCATGTTGAAAAAGCCAAATTGCGTCTGAGCGACATCGACTCGATGGTCGAAATTATTCAGGGTGACGTGACCAAACCGGAAACACTCGGCAAAGCCATGCAAGGGATCGATACCGTCGTTCACCTTGTCGCCATTGCCATCGAGAAAGGCAATCGCACCTACGAAGCGATCAACACTCAGGGGACGATCAATGTTGTCGATGCGGCAATAGCGGCGGGTATCAAACGCTTCATCAACATGAGCCAGAATGGAGCAAGCCCGGATATCCCCTATCGCTTCCTGCGCAGCAAAGGCATCGCCCAGGCTTACGTCGCCAAATCCGGTTTGGATTGGAGCGCGGTGAAACCCTCGGTGATCTGGGGTCCGCAGGATGAATTTGCCAATGTGCAGGCGCGGCTGATCAAACTCACGCCGATTTTCTTTCCGATTGTCGGTAACGGAAAAGCAACCTTCCAGCCCGTCTATGTTGGCGATGTGGTTGAGGCGATTGCTCGTAGCATTGATGATCCATCGACCATTGGGCAGGAATATGAAGTCGGCGGGCCGGAAGTCCTGACCTACGAAGACATCGTGAAGCGCGTGTTGAAAGCGCTCGGCACCCGCCGCGTGCTGATCAAAGTACCTGTGCCGCTGCTGCGACCCGTCGTCGCGATTATGCAGGTGGTGCTACCCGTCCCACCCGCCACAACGACCCTGCTTGATCTATTAGCCGTGCCTAACGTCGTCTCGGACAATGCGCTGGTGAGCAAATTTGGCATCACACCGAAGGCGTTCACGCCGGAAAACTTGAGCTACATGAAAGCCTTTACTGTGATGACCTCAATTGGTAAATTCCTGGGCCGTTCGCTTGAGGAAGATAAAGTTCGTCAGGTGACGATCCAATCTACCTAATAGCCTGTGTCTAGAGGGACGAGCAACGCGTTTGAACCTGCGGTTAACACGATGGAAAACGGTGTGAGCAGAGACTTTTCATTACTTTCTCGTATACGTCACATCCAGGTCCTGTTCCCAATTCGAACCATCGCGTGACAACTCCCCATGACTCGTGATGGTGCGTCCATCGTTGCTGAACGTGCCAGTCAAGCGTTGTGAGAAGCCCGGTGATTCTCTCCACATCTTCCAGACACCGCCTTCTAAACTCATTTGATATATCCTTGCAACACCCCGCTCATCGGAATAGAGCATGGAACACGTTTTGACCGAATCATCATGACCTATGACGCTGATGGCACTCGGAGGACCGGCCTTTTCCCAATCAAAATGCCAGACCAGGAGAGCACCGTCCACCAGCCATTCGAAAGAAGAATGCCCTTGTACTGCGGATGGGAAAGCAGGATGTGTTCCTACCGTATCCCATTCGCCAACCAAGACCTCAAACTGTTTAAGCGAGACAGTCGGTTGCGGCGGCTGGAGTTCAGAATGTTTATTCACGTCACTATTCCTTTTGTGGTCATGATTACTGTACGACGCTGTATCTCACCTGAACAGCGGGCGTCGGTCACACTGATTGTCGTCAATTCAGTAGATGAAGTGCCAGGGTGGTCGGATAATCTGTTACTATCACCGATATATACCGGTAGGCGGCGGATCAGTAATTCATTGGTCAGTCTTCCTTTTATCAGACGCCGAGCAAAATGCACGCCACCTAACCGGAGAATCGCGCGATATATCCTCAACCTTTTCTAGCAATTATTAGTATTGTCGAAATCTACTCATCTATACCTCCCAATGGTACTTCATTTGCTACTAAATCTCGACGTTGGGCGATATCCCAACAATGGAGGTGTAATATGCGTAGAGTTTTAATTTTGTGTTTAGTGGTGGCAGTAGCGTTAGCCCTGGTACTCGGTGGTGCCGGTGTGGCATTAGCTGGTCAACCCGGTCAGTCGTGTCAAGACCAGCCATCAAGCCCCGGTCACGCAAGCTCCAGTCCGGGTTCACCTTTCAATGAGGTGAGTAGCGTCGCAGGAAGCCACTATGCGGGCACCCAGCCGCAAAATTCGAAGAACCCGAAATCTGTAAGTCAATACGATGTGGCCTGTTTTCAGGTCAGCAATCACTAGGCAGATATATCTAATCACGAATCTCTGAAACCTGGGTCCGGTGGACTCCACCGGACCCAGGTTGTCCCAACCATGTATTTGAGTTAGTCTCACCCTCAATATCCCTATTCAAATTTCAATAAACATTACAAGGTATACGATGAAAGCGATTCTGGTTCCGCAACCCGGCGATCCTGAAGTAATGCAATACCGCGACACGCCCGACCCCGTATCCGGAGAGGATGAACTGCTGGTGCGCGTTCATGCGGCGGCGCTTAACCGTGCCGACCTGATGCAGCGACGGGGCGGATATGCGCCGCCGCCCGGTGCTTCGCCAATTTTGGGTCTGGAACTCGCGGGCGAAGTCGTTCAGGCTGTGCCACCGTGGCAGGTCGGAGACCGCGTGATGGCCGTCGTCACGGGCGGAGCTTACGCGGAACTAGTCGTTGTACCCGCTGGCATTGCCATGCGCATTCCCGATAATTTAACCTACGAGCAAGCGGCAGCCATCCCCGAAGCATTTCTGACTGCATATCTGAATTTGTTTACGCTGGGCAAATTGCAGGCGGGCGAAACAGTGTTGATCCATGCGGGAGCCAGCGGCGTGGGCACTGCCGCGATTCAACTGGCGAGGGCCGCAGGTGCGCGTGTCATCGTGACGGCAGGGTCAGAAGAGAAATTGGCGTTTTGCACGGAGTTGGGCGCGGAAGTAGCGATCAACTATAAGCAGGAATCGTTCGCTCAGCGTGTGCTAGACGTGACTGATCAGCGTGGCGTCAACGTGATCCTGGATTTTGTCGGCGCGGCATACTGGAATGCAAATCTTCAGGCGCTGGCGCTGGACGGTCGACTGATGCTTATAGGCATGATGGGCGGCGCGGCGGGACAGCTTGAGATCGACACCATCATGGCGAAACGACTGACCATCACCGGGACTACGCTCCGGCGAACGCCAATGCCGCAAAAGATCGAATTGACGCAGCAGTTTGCCGATTTTGCGCTGCCACGCTTCGAGCGCGGTGAACTGAAGGCGATTGTTAGCGCCGTGTATCCATTGCGCGAGGCCGCAACCGCTCATCGCCTGATGGAATCGAACCAGAATATCGGCAAAATTGTCCTAAAAGTGGACTGATTTCTACTTTTGCGCTTCCGCCAGCAGACGGTTATAAGCGCCTGCCCATGCATCTGATCTCTGAGAAATGCCCGAACAGAGAAGCAAGCTGCGCCGGAAGTTGGTCCCATGCTTCGGTGCGGATCAGATGCTCCAGTTGGGCAGACGCACGCCCCACCCACGTCCACTGCTGACGAAATTGCTCTACCTTATTCCAGTAATTGCGCTTTTCCCAGGCGACCATCGCTTCTTCGATGCCGTCTTCGATCTCGCGGAAGCAGTAGACAAGACAAGCTACCATGTCTTTTGCTTCGTCGTCGAGGTCAGCTTTCTGGCTCAGGCGGCGCATTACTTCCGCTGCTGTGCGCATATGCTGATTACGAGCCTTCCCTACACTGTCCGTATTGACCACACGACTCATGACTATCAGATGCCCTCAATATCGAGCGAACCAATCGAATGCCGAGGCACTAGACTACTGACTCCGAACGCGGCTGTCAAGAAACTGCGAGGTTTGCGTCATGTCAATCGCGGCGATAAAAAGCGCGGGCGGGCGCACGATTCATATACCACGTGATATAAAGTGGCCCGATCAACAGAAAAATGACGACGCAGGGCAGTGCCGATTGGCTAAGCTGCGCAATTGTGCCGCCACTCAATCCCTGCCCGATAGAATTCGGCTGTGTCGATTGGTAAAACCGCTCAAACTGGTAGGCGGTTGCCAGCCACACACACAGGATCAGTATCCAACGTATCCAGGGGGTTCGCCCGATCCAGGCCAGCACACAGATAACCAGAATGACAATGCCTGCCGTCACATCAAGCGCGTTGTAAGGCAAATCCGCGCCGGACATATTGTGGCCTTCAAGCGAAATAATAGCAGTCAATGCCACTGGCATAAGCGGAAAAAGGCCATAGATAACAGCGGTTGCCAGGATGGCGATGATCATGCCAAGTGGACGATATCGGCGTTCGGGTTTTGTGTTGTTTTTCTGCACTGTCGGCATAAGGATTCTCCGCGCAGAATTATAGCCTCAGAAGGATTTGACAGTCAGCGTATAGATGGGCAGCAGTCCATCCTGATTGACTCCCGGCGCAGCGACGCGGGTGTTGTTTTGCCACTGATAGACGATCAGGTATAGCGGATAATCACCACTGGTAAACGATTTCGGAACTTCAAGTTCGCGCTCTTCAATATAAAACTGGCCGGACTGCCAACGGCTGGTCTCATGCGGAATATCGGGCGCTGCGATCTGCGGCGCACTGTCAGATTGGACCGAAAGCTGGTTGTTGGCATAAATGTGTAGCGCGACACTGTAATCGGCATCCACGGGTTTATCGACTGACCACCACAGGCGGACGCGAAATTTATCCCCGGCACGCCGCACCAGCAGATTTGTCGGCTGATCAAGCACGTCAATACCGTGGAAGCGCATTCCATTGGCGAAAGGGATGCCTGCGCTGTCCGGTGGCGCTTCATATAGCCGAACCAACGCTTCGGGCGGTCCAACAAAGATACCTGGTACGCGGTTTGTCTGGACTCGCTGCTCAAAGGCTTTGTCTTCCTGGCTGGCCCACTTGAGATACCAGACCCGTCGATAACCGTCCGGGTTATCCACCACCCGCAACCCTTGCGGAAAATATAAGTTAGTGAAGTATTCAATCATTTCGGCTCGAATACAGTCGCAGTAGCGGTCTTTCCACTTCGGATCAAGGACGATCACGTCACCCCATTGAACATGCTGCGCCAGCCATTGAAAGCTCTCGCTCAGCGGCAGATTTTGAGCCGCGATGTTCCCGATTTCGCCTGCCGTAAGCGGCGTGAATATCACGACGATTAACGCCACTGCTGCCATGATTTTGCCAATCCGGGGCAGGTAGGACAGTCCGACGCCAATCCATGCCGCAAACCCGATGGTGACAAACCAGGTATACATTGGCGACGCTAACAGTCCTAAGACCGGGTTTAGTATGTAAATCAGGATGGGGGAGAGCGTCCAGGCCAGCAATCCTGAAGAACGCGACAGGCGCTGTCGATAAAAGACCAGTATCGTGGCAATGATCAGCAGCAGAAGCCATAAGAGGATGTAGTTCCCGGTGTCCCATCGAAATAGATTTGCCAGGACGGTTGGCAATGGCGGCAGCGTGGTTGCAGTAACCACCTTTACCCGACCAGTTGCCAGTGAGAAAATGCTCACGATGACAGGCGCAGCGATTACAACGGCGCTCACGCCCGGCAGCCACCAGCGCCAGATGGCTTGCCGGTACACTACCAGGGTGTAGATGCCAAGCAGCAGGAATGCACCGACGCTGCCATAAGCGGCATAAAACATGGCTGCCAGTACTGCTCCAAGCACGAGTCCACGTCCCAGGCGAGGATGATCAAAGTAGCGCATTGTCAGCCACAAACTGATCGGCAGCAGCCCGTAAACAAGTGCATAGGGCCGCACCTGCGTCGTGAGATAGACATTCAGCGCCAAGCCACCAAAAGCCAGCACCGCCAGCAGTGCAGCGCTCTCCGTCCGGATACGCCGAATGGCGCGGTACAGGCACACTTCGCCAATCAAAAAGATAAACAGGGAAAGCATCCGCAGTGCAATTGGTTGCAATCCCGCTACGCGCCACCAGCCGTCGAGCATCATATAATAGAGGGGAGGCCAGTTGGCGTCGCGGGTGTAGTCCGTATGCGATCCGATCAGTTGCCAGACGGACCAAACCTCGTCGGCGTGAAATTCCTGAATGGCTACACCCAGGTGCAGAATGCGCCCTGCCATTAGAATGATCAAGACGCTGGTGACAAGAAACAATGTCCGCGTGCGGCTCTGAGAAAACATTGATTGTGGCCTGCTGGTAACAGTATGGAAACCGGGCGGATTATCCACAGGCACGCCGAGTTTTACAACAGAACGTGCGTGGCATAACCGCCCAACGTGTGATACAACTTGAACAGCAATTTTAAGAGGTATGAAAATTACTATGAGCATAGCAACCCCAACTCAAACGAAAGCGTCTGAGGCTACCGGGACAGCCCG
>WNFI01695804.1_pt1 | contig 15815 bp, 7 predicted proteins | sample 5400471 | NCBI WGS metagenome assembly WNFI01 (sample SAMN13153348, study PRJNA577476) | soil metagenome | isolation source: 100 cm saprolite on Douglas fir-dominated hillslope | place: USA:California | collected 2013-09-17 | reverse complement strand
AAATCGTGGTTCATGTTCGACGACGAGATCGTTGTGCTCGGGAGCGGTATCGCCAGCACCGGTGGTTACACAGTTGAAACGACTGTGGAAAACCGCCAGATCCCCTCGGGCACGAATACGCTCACGGTCAACGGCGCCGCGCAGCTCACTACATTTCCGTCGTTCGCGACGCTGAGCAGCGTGAGTTGGATGCATCTCGCCGGCAGCGCGGCGAGCGGCGCCGATATAGGCTACTATTTCCCGCTCGCCCCTACGATAAATGCCCTTCGCGAATCGCGCACGTGGGCTTGGTCGGACATAGGCACCTCGTCGACCACCTCAGCCACGGACAATTACGTCACTTTCTGGTTTGATCACGGCGTTGATCCTACAGGGGCTAGCTACCAATACGTCCTGCTGCCGAACATGACTCCCGCCCAGGTCAGCGCCTACGCCACCAACCCGGATATCACAATTCTCGAGAATTCCAGCTTCGCGCACGCGGTGAAAGAGACGACGCTCAACATCGTCGCCGCCAATTTTTGGCAGGACGTGAGCCACACGGTGGACATTATTACGAGTGATAAAAAGGCCATTGTCATCACGCAGGAGCACCCTAACCAGGACATCGCAGCCGCCGTTGCCGATCCTACGCAGCTTGGCAGCACTGTCGACATCGAGATCGCACGTAGCGCTACTGGAGTCCTCTCTGCCGACAGCACGATTACGGTTACGCAATTGAGCCCGACAATAAAATTTACGGTCAACGTCTATGCTGGTACCCCGAATACAAATCAAGGCAACGGCATTCGAGGCCACGCGTGGAACGTCAAATTCAGTCTCGCGACCCCGACCAGCCCACCGCCCGCGCCGACCGGTCTGACCGCCACTCCCATTTCCACCAGCCAGATTAATCTATCATGGGCGACCAGCAGTGGCGCCGCGAGCTACAACCTGCTGCGGTCGACCGCGAACGGTGGTCCGTATGCAAGCATCGCCACGGGTATCTTGTCTCCAAATTACAGCGACAGCGGCCTGGCCGCAAACACGACTTATTATTATGTCGTTCAGGCGGTGAACGGTGCCGGGACCAGTGCGAACAGCGCTCAAACCAACGCGACGACTCTGGCATTATTGACTACGACACTCAGTGTTAACTTTCAGGGCGGCAGTACGAAGAACGGCACGCCGGCGCTGATGGCGTCCACTGAGAGCGCCGGGGTGGTCGCGGCTACCAACTGGAACAACGCTATCGGCGCCTCGGGCTCCCTGTTGTCGTTAAAGGACACGAACGGTTTAACGACAGCCGTCTCTATTACGTGGGCGGGCTACACGCCTTGGAGTATGCCCATTACGGATACGGCAGGCAACAACCGGATGATGAAGGGATACCTTGACACCTCTAATACCTCCACGACCACCGTGAGTGTCTCGGGTTTGACGTCGCCTTACAGCGTTTACGTCTACTGTGACGGGGACAATGGAAGCGCGACGAAAACAGGTCGGTACACCATCGGGAGCACGACTATCACAGCGGCAGACAATGCAAATACGAACTTTTCGGGAACGTTTACCCAGGCGAATAACTCTGCGGGCAACTACGTGGTCTTTACTAATCAGACGGCAAGCAGCTTTACGCTCACAGCCACCGGAACCTCGACAGATTCCGGTCCACGAGCCCCGATCAATGGCATCCAAGTCATACCAACACCGCCCGCCGCGCCCACCGGATTGACCGCCACGGCAGTGTCCAGCAGCCAGATCAATCTATCATGGACGGCGAGCAGCGGTGCCGCGAGCTACAACGTGTTGCGCTCGACTACGAACGGTGGACCTTATTCAAGCGTTGCCACCGGCGTCGCGTCGACGAGCTACAGCGATAGCGGCCTGGCCGCGAGCACAACTTATTATTACGTCGTTCAGGCGGTGAACAGCATCGGGACCGGCGTGAACAGCGCTCAAGCCAACGCGACGACTCAGGCGCCACCAACACCGGTGGCAGCGCCGACGTTTAGTCCGGCGGCCGGCACGTACACCAGCGCCCAATCAGTGACAATCAGCTCGACCACGAGCGGGGCGGCGATTCGCTACACCACCGATGGTAGCACGCCCACATCGACTACGGGCACCGTCTATACCAGTGCGGTCTCTATCGGTAGCACGACAACGCTCAAGGCGATCGCTTACGAAAACGGTATGACCGACAGCACCGTTACAAGTGGAACCTACACGATCAGCTTGCCGGTAGTAGCAGCACCGACATTTAGTCCTGCGGCGGGTACATATTCCGGTGCGCAATCAGTGACGATCACCTCGGCAACAAGCGGAGCTGCGATTCGCTACACCACCGATGGCAGCACACCGACGTCGATTACGGGTACCGTCTACACCAGTGCGGTGTCCATCGGTAGTACGACCACGCTCAAGGCGATCGCTTACAAGAGCGGCATGACCGACAGCGCCGTTGCCAGTGGAACCTATACGATCACGCCGCCCAGCGCGGCGACGATCAGCATCAACTTCCAGGGCGGCAGCACGACGAATGGCACACCAGCACTGATGGCATCCAGTGAGAGCGCCGGGGTGGTTGCGGCCACGAACTGGAACAACGCTACCGGTGCCTCGGGTTCGTTGTCGTCGTTGAAAAACATAAACGGTGTGACGACAGGCGCCTCCGTAAGCTGGAGCTCCAATAACATTTGGAGTACGCCAATTACGGATACGGCAGGCAACAACCGGATGATGAAGGGATACCTTGATACTTCCGATACCTCCTCGACCACAGTGACCATCTCGAGTTTGGGGTCCGGCTACAGCAAGGTTTATGTTTACTGCGACGGAGACAACGCAAGCGTGATGAGAACGGGCAGATACACCATCGGGAGCACAACCATTACGGCGACAGACAACGCCGGAGTGAACTTTTCGGGAACGTTTACTCAGGCGAACAACTCTCCGGGCAACTACGTGATCTTTACCAATCAGACGGCGAGCACCATTACGATCACCGCTGTGGGAACCTCGACCGATTCGAGCCGACGTGCGCCGATCAATGGCATTCAAATCACACCGTAAGGTAAAATTGGGGTAGGTTGCACGGGAGACGGGTCTTACTATGGCCCGTCTTCCCGCCAAGAATACAGCTCAGTTTCTTGTAGCGGAACAGCGCGATCGATTTTGACGGCGTTAACGGCATGTCACGCTTCCGTCGGGCATGGCGGTCTTGACCAATGGCCTCTCCCCTCGCGTTTTGGGCCAATCCGTCGAGCATTACAACAACCGCTTTCGCGCCTGCCGCCCCTGTCTTCCCAAATAGCCCCTGCCATGCGATAGAGTCGTTATTGCAAGGTCGCGGCTTGCTTTTGCAATGCAAAGCAACTGGGCGGATGATGGCAGATGGGTTTCCCTCCTCCCAAGCAAGCTCCTGCGCAACGCGCCAAAGGCGCGCCGCTCTCCGAAAACCCCTGACTTATCCATGTATTTCACCGTGTCTGGCCAATGGCGTTTTATGCAAACTCATATCAGCTGGACTATAGCACTGGTGCAGATAGTCGCCATGCTCGCATTGACGAGTCCTTACGGAGCGCCTGCGCAGACAACGAATACGCAACAGCCATGTCGACATCGGCCGAACAGCCGGATTACCCTGAATCCCTTTCTCGTCATATCTGCAGGCGACAACGGATATCGCGCGTCGAATTCCATATCGGTTTCTCGTGCAAACACCCCATCAAGGAACAGCCGTATCCACAATTCGCATACACAATCTTCACTGCCTCGATTGGCGACCAGTTCAAGTGGAACGGTTGCAATTGCGGTATCAATTTCGAAGTCAAGAATCTCACAAATAAATTCTACTTTCCAGCATCCGCGGGACGTATCCGTCCACGTTATTTCGTGACGACGCTCACCGCTTCGCTTTGATTACCATAACTGAGCAGATCTTTTACGCGAGGCTTTGAAGGTCTGCTCCTTTCCTCTCATGATGAAATTTTTCTACACCTCCTCATTTATCGTCGTTGTTTTTTTCGAGATAGCGTCAATGAGTCGAGTCGCGGGGCAGACTCCGCACGCGCTACGCGAAAAGATTCGGTTCAATTCCGATTGGCTCTTCTCCATGGGAGATCCTGACGGAACCGGCAATCAATTGTCCTACGCCAAGACGAAAGCATGGATGCTGCCGACGAGTGCCGATTTTCTCAATGCAGCTGCGGCTAAAGCCGTGCGGCCCGACGGTGATTTAGGAGGTGGTGTTTCCTATATCGAGTCTTCTGCGGACGACAGCCATTGGCGTCATCTCGATCTCCCGCACGATTGGGGAATCGAAGGGCCATTTAAGCAGGAGTATTCGGGCGATACCGGCAAGCTGCCCTTTTGGGGCATCGCGTGGTATCGGAAACATTTCAACATTCCGGCTGAAGACAAAGATAAGCGCATTTATCTCGATATCGACGGGGCGATGTCCTTCGCCAACATATGGCTCAACGGAAAATATGTCGGCGGCTGGCCCTACGGATATTCGTCTTTTCGCGTCGACCTCACTCCTTATTTGAAATTCGGAGAGGAAAATGTCGTCGCGATTCGTTTGGATAATCCGAGCAATTCCTCTCGATGGTATCCCGGCGGTGGAATCTATCGGAACGTGTGGTTGGAAAAAAGCGGACCCATCCACGTCGCTCAATGGGGCGTGTTCGTAACGACTCCCGAGGTCAAAGACGACCATGCATTGATTGAGGTGAGAGCCATCGTGCAGAACGATTCTTCCGCTGCTGCGTCGGCCAAGGTTTCCACCCGCTTGTTCGAACTCGATGCAAACGGAAGCAGAACAGGAGACGCGGTCGTCTCCTCCGAGCCCATTGCCGCAACCAAACCGGTCGCAGTGGGACGGCAGGCCAGCCTCGTGCAGACGCTTGTGCTCGCCAACCCCAAGAGGTGGGACATCAAAAGTCCTCACCGGTATGTGGCGGTGGTCGACGTGGAAGTGAACGGCGCTGTCGTGGATGAGTATGAAACTCCGTTCGGTGTCCGGACGATTTCTTTTACCGCCGACAATGGATTTCTGCTTAACGGGCGCCGCGTTCCACTCAACGGCGTCTGCGAACACCACGATCTCGGTGCTCTCGGCTCTGCCATCAACTCCCGCGCTTTGGAGCGACAACTCCAGATTTTGCAAGAGATGGGATGTAACGCGATTCGCACCAGCCATAATCCGCCCGCCCCCGAGCTTCTTGAATTATGCGATCGCATGGGCCTTGTCGTGATGGATGAGGCTTTCGACTGTTGGCAAATGCGAAAGAGGCCGTACGACTACAATCAGCTTTTTGCCGATTGGCACGAGCAGGACCTGCGCGCAATGGTGAGGAGAGATCGCAATCATCCGTCCATCGTTCTCTGGAGCGTCGGGAACGAAATTCCTGAGCAGGGGCAGCCGGAGGGGTGGAAACTAGCGTCGCACCTGTCATCCATTGTTCATGAAGAAGACACCTCGAGGCTGACGACCATGGCGTTAAACGATCCGAGTTCCGGGTTCAACGGTTTCCAGACGGCTTTGGGCGTGGTCGGCTACAACTATCGTTTTGCCGCTTATGGACGGTTCCACGCAAGCGCGCCGCTTATTCCGGTCATCGGCAGCGAAACCGCTTCGGCGATCAGCTCTCGCGGCGAGTATTTTTTTCCGGTGTCCGACAATAAACTCGAGGGCCGGTCAAATTTTCAGGTTAATTCGTACGACCTGAGTGCACCGCCTTGGGCAACTACATCCGACACGGAATTTCGCGCACAAGATGAATTTCCTTTTGTTGGCGGCGAATTTGTTTGGACCGGGTTCGACTACCTTGGCGAACCGACGCCGTATAATAGCGACACCACCAATCTATTGAATTTCACGGATCCTGTGGAGCGGGAAAAAATGGCGAAAGAGCTGGAGGCGCTGGGAAAAATCAATGTGCCTTCGCGCAGCTCTTATTTTGGCATCGTGGATCTGGCCGGGTTTAAGAAGGATCGCTTCTTCCTCTATCAAGCAAGATGGCGCCCGGATTTCCCACTGGCTCATATTCTTCCGCATTGGAACTGGCCTGAGCGAATCGGTCAGGTTACACCGGTTCACGTTTACACGTCGGGAGATGAGGCCGAGCTGTTTCGCAACGGACAATCGCTGGGCCGAAAAAAGAAGGGCCGCTACGAATATCGTTTAAGGTGGGACGACGTGAAGTACGCGCCGGGGGAGTTGCATGTTATCGCTTACAAAAACGACAAAAAGTGGGCCGAGGATACAGTCAAGACGACGGGGCCCGCGGCGAAGATTGCACTTAGCGCCGACCAATCTGTACTAAAGGCCGACGGCAGTGACTTGGCGTTTATCACCGTATCGATCGCCGACAAGGACGGATCGGTCGTTCCACGATCGAAAAATCACGTCCATTTCTCAATCGATGGACCTGGAGAAATTGTTGCCACCGACAACGGAGATGCGACAAGCTTTGAATCCTTTCAAGCACCGGAGCGCAACGCCTTCAACGGCCTAGCGCTTGCGATCGTGCGAACTAAACATGGCGAGACTGGAAAGATTACTGTTCATGCGACCTCAGATGGCCTTGCGCCCGCAGAAGTATCACTCACCGCAAACAATGGTTTCTGAGTCGTCCACAAAAAATGCCGCGCGCCTCATTATAAGTCCGAGGACTCTGATTAGAATTGGTATGCTGGCGGTATGGGCTCTCTCAGCGGAGGCTCAACCCCTCGAGCGAGCGGCGGTCCTCGCGAGCATGGAAAGAGTGGCTGATTGGCAGCTTGAACATCCTTGCTATGTCGACTTGCGCTGGCGTTCGGCAAAGAACACGGGGTTTGAGCACATGAGAATCGATTGGAGCGGAGCTGTCGTGAGACGAAGAAGCGTCGGATCTGTTCCCGCTGCCCATCCGGCCTTAACTTCCCCTTGGGCGACACTCGTTTCGTGGACTGGGCGGGACTTCCCTTTCATTGCGCTGCCCGCCGCGGTGCGCAGCACCTGGCAACGTGAAACCGGACTTGATTCGTCGGCTCTCGTATCAGTGCAGTTGGGCGAGGAGGGTGGCACGCGCGGCTGGGAAATGGGGACGCTTTACTACGGCATGCGGGCCTTGGCGAACATTTCGACCCGAGTGGAATACGGGACCGCTTTGGATACGATTGCGGAGGCCAATCAATGGGCCCTTGGTCCGCGGCTGTACCACGCAGATGACCAAATTGTGGGCGCATTGTACCTCGATTGCTACATGCGAAAAAAACGAGTGGAAATGCTGGCGGGTGTTCAGTCGAGACTGGACTGGATCATGGCCCATCCGGCGGAGGGCTCGCTCGACGTACGGGCCGGGCAAGACCGATGGACTTGGTGCGACGCGCTTTTCATGGCACCTCCTGTTTGGGTGAAGTTGGCCAAGATCACGCAGGACCGTCGCTATCTGAATTTTATGGATCGAGAATGGTGGGCCACGACAGATTATCTGTACTCGCGTTCGGATGGTTTGTATTTCCGCGATGCCAAGTTCTTTGACCGTCGCGAGCCGAACGGAAGCCGGGTCTTTTGGAGCCGCGGCAACGCTTGGGTGTTCGCAGCACTCGCGATGATCGTGCCGGAATTGCCGGAGGATTTTCCCTCCTGCTTTCCCGGCGCCTGAGGCCAGTGCCTCCGCTGTCATTTGTTACGCCCTCGCGCGTGGGATCAACCAAGGTCTGCTTGAACGCGAGCGCTTCTCTCCTGCAATCCAGCATACTTGGAACGCCCTTCAGCACTGTGTCGGATCTGACGGCGCTCTTGGATATGTTCAACAACCTGGCGCCGAGCCGGATACGGCAGACGCGTATTCGACCGCGCCGTATGGTGTTGGGGCTTTCTTACTCGCCGGGTCAGAAGTGTATAAGTTAACGCAGGGTCCGTGAAACGGGGCCAAGCCGATGTGTTTTCGGTCTCCAATGAGATTTGAACGAATTGCTCAGTATGCCACCCGGATCGAAACTGACCTCCGACAGAACATCCTTCCTTTCTGGCGACAACATGTCGTTGATCGCAAACAGTGGACGTTCTTCGGTTCGCTAACGAATGACCTAGTGCTGGATCAGGCGGCCATCCGCGGAGCGTTGCTCACAACACGGATACTCTGGACGTATTCCGCTGCGTATAGACAATACCGCGACAAGGAAGACCGGCAGATGGCGGACTTCGCGTATGCCGATTTGCTGGCGCGGTTTCTCGACGACCGATATGGCGGGCTCATCTGGTCGATTCAACCGGACGGTTCGCCGGAGCGCACACGGAAGCAGATTTACTTGCAGGCTTTTGGAGTTTATGCGCTGACAGAGTACCACCTTGCGACCAACGAGCGAGAGCCACTCGGGCACGCGATTGCGCTGTTCCGGTTGATTGAAAAACACGGCCGTGACTGGCAGCTCGGCGGGTATTGGGAGGCGTTTGGCCATGATTGGTCGTTGATCGAAGATGTGCGCCTCAGTGCGGTCGATCTCGGTCTGTTCTTCGACCGCGCCTGGAAGCTCAAGTCCGACAAGATCTCCTACGGCCACGACATCGAAGCCAGCTGGCTTTTTTGGGAGGCGGTGAAGGTCATCGATGATGCGGCAATCCGGGTGCGTTTCCGCCCTATCGTACTCGAGATAGCCGCCGCTACGCTGCGCGAAGGAGTCGATGCCGACGGCGGTGTCTTCAACGAAGGCGGCCCCGCCGGCATCACGGATTCTAACAAGGAGTGGTGGCCGCAGGCCGAGGCAGTGGTGGGTTTTCTCAACGCGTACCAACTTTCCGGCGAGAGACGCTATCTCGATGCGGCGCTGCACACTTGGGACTTCATTGAAGCGCGACTCATCGACCGGAAATACGGGGAATGGCGGCGCGGAGTCACCCGCGACGGCGCGGTCCTCGAGCGCGAACTGAAGGTCAGCTTCTGGAAATGTCCGTATCACAACGGTCGGGCTGCTCTCGAAGCGGTCACCCGCCTCGAGGGCATCGCGTTGTCATGGCCTTTTTGATCCACGTCTGGTTAGTTTGTCATCTTTATGCCTAAGAAATCTTCCTCCAAAGCAATGCCGGTCACAAAACCGAATCAGGTCTTCAATGCCCGCTTAAAGACCGTCGGCGCAGCTCACGAAGCGTTCCTCAAGCGCAAGAATCCCATCGATAAAAACTGGGACAACGGCGTCTTCGAGCGCTTCACTCATCCAGTCGTCACCGACCGTCACGTGCCACTCGCGTGGCGCTACGATTTCAACCCGAAGACGAATCCTTATTTCATGGAGCGGCTGGGCATCAACGCCGCGCTTAACCCCGGCGCTTTTTACTGGAAAGGCAAGGTGCATCTGGTCGTTCGCACCGAGGGCTATGATCGCAAGAGCTTCTTCGCGATCGCAGAGTCGGCCAACGGCATCGACAACTTTCGATTCTGGGCCGAGCCGGTAGATCTCCTCGAACTCGAACCCGAAACGAACGTGTACGACATGCGGGTCACGTTCCACGAAGACGGAAACATCTATGGCGTGTTCTGCACGGAGGCGAAAGTCCCCAAGGCTGCGCCCGGCGACTTGTCGTCCGCCGTCGCTCAGGCCGGCGTCGTTCGCACCAAGGACTTCAAAAAGTGGGAGCGACTTCCCAATCTCAAGACGCCGGCCTCGCAGCAGCGCAACGTCGTGCTCCATCCCGAGTTTGTCGACGGCAAGTATGCGTTCTATACCCGGCCGATGGACGGCTTTATCGACGTCGGTTCAGGTGGCGGCATCGGTTGGACGCTGTGCGAGGACATTACTTGCGGCATCACCGGCCCGGAAAAAATCTTCGAGACGCGCGCTTATCACACGATCAAGGAGGTGAAGAACGGCCAGGGTCCCGTGCCGATCAAAACCGACCGCGGCTGGCTCCATCTAGCCCACGGCGTGCGTGGCTGTGCGGCGGGGCTGCGCTACGTGCTCTATATGTTCATGACTGCGCTTGAGGATCCGAGCAAAGTTATCGCCCGTCCCGGCGGTCATTTTCTTGCGCCGTATGAAGGCGAGCGGGTGGGGGATGTTTCCAATGTGACGTTTTCCAACGGCTGGGTGCAGTTGCCCGACAAGGCGAAGACGGTGCTCATCTATTACGGCGCTTCCGATACGCGTTGCTACGTTGCGCGCTCGACGGTCGACAAGCTGGTCGACTGGTGCTTGCACACGCCGGAGGAAGCGTTCACCACCTGTAAAAGTGTGGACCAGCGGCTCGCCCTCATCCGCGCAAATAGGACGCTCCCGCGCTGAGCTGGTGCCACCTTGTTTTTCAACCTCCGTTCGGCTTGCATACCTCACGAAAAAGGCCGGCGCCCTAAAGGAAGGGCGCCGGCGCGATTCGCGTGGGATTGATTAGAACGTGAATGTGGAGGTCAGCTCGAAGGCCCGGCTTTCGGCAATGCGGTATCCCCCGATCGCATAATCCTTGAGATCGCCAATCGCGACCGGAAAGGCCTTCACCGGGATCAGCAGGTTATCGTTGAGAACGTTCCTGACGTTAAGTTGGATCTTCCAGCCGATCGCCTCGTCGCGGATCTTGAAAGTGCGTCCGTAGCTTATCCATGCATCGCAGGTGTAATAAGCTTTGGCCATGAACGGATGGTTGATATCGCTGATGGTTCCGAGTACCGGGTCGTTGATCACGGGATAGCCTATGGCGATCTTGTCCAACCACCGGACCGCACCACCGATCCCCCAGCCGTCGAGTTTGCTGCGCTTGGGGAAAGTATAATTCGTGACGAGGTTTACGTGCCATTTCCGCAATTCTGGAGTTGGGGTCCCAGTTTGAAGTTTCCGCAATAAGAGAGGATTGGTGATATTTGCATCCGAGTAGCTTATGGGCGTCCACCCGGAACTGGCGACGAGGTTACGAATCCCCGGTAGGCTCCAAATAGGCAGCCGGTCAGCAAGAAGCTGATCAGCCAGAGGATCGGTCGCGCCGAGGATCGCCTTCTCACTGACGGCGTTCAACATGATGCGCCAGGTTGGCAGCGGATTGTATACAAGTTCGAACTCGTCACCCTTGGATATCGTTTTTGTAGTGGATGTGAATCCCGCCGGATTGGTGTACGACAGGTTTGTACCGGTTGCCGTGGTGCTGTCCGTCCTCATCTGCCAAGTGGAGAGCAACTGGCTGTAAAGAGCGGATGGAGTCCCGATGTTATAGCCGACATAGCCTAGGTTACGAAGCTGGTCTGGCGTATTTGTGCTTTGGATGCGCTTTTCCAGTTCGGCGAACTGGCCAACCACTCCCTGGGTTGCGCCGTCCGACTGGTTTATTTGGTTGGTCTCGTAGCGCGTCGCGCGGAAGCTGAGTTTCCCATCGAACGCGCGAAGGCCGACGCCAATTTCCTTGGTCGCGCCAGACTGCGGATCAAGCACCCTGCCGATGCCGTCCTGTCGGAAACCCCCGACTTGAAAATTTTCCGAGCGATTGAGATAGAACGTCAGCCCCAGCCGCCCCGGCAGTCGTTTTAACATCCGATCCGGTACGTTTAATGCGTAACCTTGGCTAAAGAGGCTGCCGGCCGTTCTGGCGCCCAAGGCAAGGGTCGGTCGCTCAGTGGAGACTTTGCCGAAGACGGCATCCGCCGTGCGCAAGCCAGTGTAGTTCGACACCTCATCGTGACGCCAACCGAACGTGCCAACGAGCAATTCTTCCCAAATGTTCGCCTGCCACACGACACCACTTGACTTTGTCTTGTCGAGTGAAGCGTTGTTGCTGTTCATTAGCTGATCAAAGTTGTTAGGATACGTTAAGACTTTTGCCGGCGTGAGCGTCCAAGTGTAGTTATTTTGCCGGTTGTAGGTCCACGTCGAAATCTGGTCCGGCAACTGCAACGACGCCGTTACGGGCTGGATGTGGGCGCCAGCTGGACTGGCCGCGCCGAAGAGGGATGGCCCGAGATAGACGACAGGTGAAATTGCGCGTTCATTCAGCGTCTGCCCGCCGCCGCCGCCCACAAAGGTCTCGCCGAGCGCCGCGTAATAACCCGACAGCGTAAAGGAGTCCCTTCTATCGGTTTCGTAGAAACCAGTCACCGTGTGGCTGCCCAGCGCCTTGGCCCACCAACTGGAATTCTTCTCGGCGAAGTCATGCTTGAGAAAAGCGGTGGCCCGTGCGTTTCTCTGGTCGACCCTCGTCCGGCCGGCTTCGCCACGGGACGACGTGAACGGGCGGCCAAAGTTTGGGTTCGGCCGTCCGTCGGTCGTTTGCAGATTGGGATCGATCATGATTCGATTAGCGCGATATGAATCCATCGCATCTGTCGTGTCGGTCTTTAATTTTTCCTCGTTATACACAAGCTCGACGCCGCCATGTCCGTCGAGGAAGAGCTGTTCCGCCTCGATATTGACGGTATCGAATTTCAGCAAGGTCCCGCTGTTCGGCCCATCGATGCGATTTTTGCGGTAGTCGAAGATCGATCGGTCGGTAATCCCTGGCGAGATAACGAAGCCTTGGAGCGCAACGCCGTACTTGTCGTTCATCAGATTGCCCCGTAACGCCGGACCATAAAACCGATAACTGAGCGATGGGCTGCCAGAAGTAGGCTGATTTGCGGGGCGGTCGCCATAAGCCACGAACGAGTCGCTCGGGACGCCGATGCCTGGGTTGCTGTAAAACACGCCAGGGTTGGTGAAAAAATTTCCGGCACCGATATTCGTGTCCTTGTAGTGATCAAAATTTGCTTGCGGATTTACGTTCGGGCTCGTGTCACCTAAAAAGGCGCCAAAACTCGTCTGACCAAAATTAGGTCCTGAGACCAACGTCGTCTGCCGCCCCGGCTGACCGTTGTAAAACCAATCGCTGATTGCATCGGCCGGAGGATCGACGCGTGGAAGCGATTGCTGAAGCTGACCGGTTTCGGCGTTCACGCGAATAGTGGTTTGCTTAAATGGTTTGTAAGTTACCGCGGCATACCCGCGTTTTTGGTCGCGATAGGAAGGTTCCTGCTCGTAGTTCGTCTGGTCTTTTAGCAACGTGACCCGAGCCGACAGTTTGCCGTCGACCAGGACCCTTTCAAGATCGAGGGACTCGCGGAGGCTGCCGTAGCTATCCGTGTGAATTTCGAACTCCCCCCTGTTTCTCATTTGTGGGCGTACGGTCGTATTTTCGATTATACCGGCCGGGCTGCCGAGGCCGAAGAGGATCGCGTTGGCGCCGCGATTGATCGTGACCGTGTCGGTATTGTACCGGTCCATGGGAATACCCGTGCCGAAAAAATTGCGGGTGAGGTCGGCCGAGGCGAGCGCCCGCACCCGTTGCGTAGGGTTCGCCGCCCGACGAACGATGTAGTTGTCTCCACCGTCGCCCACGGGTGAAAACGCTCCATAACTGCCGGCGATACCGTTGACCTCCGTGCCGGTTGTGTAGGTGAGGATTCTAGAGAGATCGGTGGCACCGAGGTCCTGCATGAAATCCGGCGTCACGACGCTGATGGAGGCTGCGATATCCTTGAGCGGGGTGCGAAGGCGGGTGCCTGCGACGGAGTCGGTTGCCAGATAACCGCTGTTCGTTTCCGCCGTCACGAGAAACGGGCTCAATACAATTGGCTTGGATTTATCATCGGCCAAAGAGGATTGGGTCGCGGTTTGAGCCGACACGCAGCCCATTCCTAATGCCAATGCAAGGAACGACGTAATTACTGTGGATGTTATATGGGGTATCTTCATGTTTTACTTGGTGAAAACTTCACGGAAGGTTAGGTGTAAACACTGGGCAGTTTGTGGCGGCGAGGTTCTCGCCAAAAACAATATGGGGATGCGGGTCAGGGAGTTTTGACGACGCTATGTGCGTGGCGTGCCCAAACGGTTGTAACACGGGGTAACGCGATAAAAGCGTCGACTGCTCTGAGCTCAATCGAGGCGACATGGCCAAAGCACGCCGCGACTTTGCTAAAACGTCTTTCTTGGGCTTGCGCTAAGCACCACCGTTTTCGCTCCACCTTCCAGTCCATCGCGCTGGCGATCCAGTCGGTTGCCGAGGTTTTGGTCGACAGCGGTTTCGCAAGCGAAGCGGCCGTGCGCACGAGCGAAAAGAAACCGCAGGGCCGAGCAAGCGGCGCAGGTGTGGATCGTTTCGGCAAATTCGCGCTTGAGCGTATCCAATGGAGTACCGAGAAGCAGCCCGGTCATGCCTGTCACGCCGTTCATTGGTGTTCAAATTTCATGGCTCATATTCGCCAAGAATTAGCACTTGGTCCGGGCTGCGGCTTCCTTGGCCTTTTTCAGGCATCGGCAGCCAACTCGCGTTCAGGCGGGGTATTCGATGTTTGTGCCCGGCGCTCGCAATGTCACGCGGGTTGCTTGTCGGAGAATCAAGCGAAAAGTGTATGAAATCCGTATGACAAAATAGGTTCTCCTCTGAAAACAGTGCCTGTCCCGGGCACCAATGACAAGTAGCGCCCAAAGATAATGAGTTGGATATTGGGCGCATCTTATTTTCGTAAGGCTCAATCTCGGACAAGCCGCAAGGGATCTCCTCCCAGTTTAGGCAAATATACTGGCATGGCTTACGGGCGTGGGCAGACTCGGGGGCCTTATGAGATTAAATACCCCCGTCTGCCTTTTCGCCTCATTCCTCGTGAGTTGTGCCAGTGCTCGCGCTCAAGCGACGAAGGAGGACGTGCTCACCCGCATGGATGAAACGAAGGCCACTTACGCGGACATTGCTGCGAAAATTTGGTCTTACGCCGAGGTAGGCTATCAAGAAACTAAAAGCTCCGGTCTGCTTCAGGAGCAGCTGAAGAAGGAAGGTTTCGAGGTGAAGAACGCGCTGGCCGACGAGCCCACTTCGTTCATTGCGAGCTACGGCAGCGGCCATCCGATCATAGCCATCATTGGCGAGTTCGATGCGCTGCCGGAATTGTCGCAGGAAGCGTGGTCGCCGGTGAAAAAGCCGCTGCCGGGTGCAAAAGCGGGCCATGGCTGCGGTCATAATCTCTTCGGTGCCGGTTCAGCGTCCGCTGCAGCGGCAGTGAAAGCATGGATGATTGCGACCGGTCAGAAAGGCACGTTACGTTACTATGGTTGTCCAGCAGAGGAGGGCGGCTCGGGTAAAGTCTACATGGTTCGCGCTGGGCTTTTTGACGATGTCGATGCTGTCATACACTGGCATCCCAGTGACCAAAACTCAGCGAGCCCGATCTCTAACTTGGCGAACAAGTCCGCTAAATTTCGTTTCCATGGCTCTGTTTCAGGCGAAGGTAATTCACAGCCGCGGTCGGCCATCAAGGGTATGGAGGCGATGGATGTGATGGTGGCCATGATGCGCGATCAAATGCCATCCGATACCGTTGTTCAGTACGCGATCGAGCACGGCGGCTCGGCGCCGAATGTGCCGACGATGTTTGCGGAGTCGTTTTATTACGTGCGCCACCACAGTCGGCTGTCGGCGGAGGAATCTTTTCAAATCGTTTTGAAAGCTGCGCAGGGTGCGGCGACGGGCACGGGAACGAAGGTCGACTGGGAAATCATTCACGGCAACCACGAGCTCCTGCCGAATGACACGCTTAATCGGGTGATGTACGAAAACATGGTCAAGGTCGGCGGCTATACGTACACGGCGGAAGAAAAAGCCTTCGCCGAAAAATTGGGACACTCGCTCCCGACCGCTCGTACCGGCGCACTGGAACTGAGCGAGATGATCCAGCCCTACCAAACAAATCTGCCGCCTGGCCAGTTCTCGACCGATGTGGGCGATATCACCTGGAACGTTCCCACGGCGATGTGCTTTGCGGCCGTGGTTGCACCGGGCGTCCCCCTGCATAGCTGGCAGGCGACGGCGTGTACCGGCACCTCCATTGGATTTAAGG
>WNFI01033293.1_pt1 | contig 15815 bp, 13 predicted proteins | sample 5400471 | NCBI WGS metagenome assembly WNFI01 (sample SAMN13153348, study PRJNA577476) | soil metagenome | isolation source: 100 cm saprolite on Douglas fir-dominated hillslope | place: USA:California | collected 2013-09-17 | reverse complement strand
CGCGCGGAGCTGGTCGACGATCCATCCTTGCTGCGTCGCGTCATGACCGCATTGTCCGACCTACGTCTGCCGACGTTGTTCGCTGTCCATCCGCGCACGGCGGCTGCCTTGGAGCGCTTGGGTCGCCCGCCCGCCCCGCACGCGCACCTGCGTGCTCCCCTCGGCTATCTCGAAAGCATTGCGGTGTTGCGAGGCGCGACGGCGGTCATCACCGACTCGGGCGGCGTTCAGCGGGAGGCCTATTGGCTGGGGATACCCTGCGTGACGGTGCGCGCGGAGACTGAGTGGACTGAGACGCTGGAGTGTGGTGCCAATCAGCTCTTACCGCCGACCGTCGTCGAGCGCCTGCCCGATGCTTTGAAGGAAGCGAGAGCTAATAGCGGTCGGCGGTGGGACCGAACGGCTTACGGGGACGGCACGGCGGCGGCTCGGATCGCAGCGTTTCTAGCGAAGCGATTTCCCGTCCGCGCCAGTAGGTCCGCATAGGCCGATACCAAGCCCTCGCGCTCGCGGGCCCACTCATAGGGGGCGACACCGTCACGAGCGCGTCGCGCGCGCGCCGCGCGCTCGTCCATTGGTGACGCTGCGAAGTCACGGATCGCTCGGGCGAAATCTTTTGGATCGCCCGGCTGCCAGTACCAGACCGCATTGTCGTCGAGATACCGCGAATAGCTCGGCAGACGCGCGGCAAGGATGGGGATGCCGAGGTGGATGTACTCGAGCAGCTTGTTGGAGAGCGAGTAGCGCGTCATCCCATCCAGCCGTGTCGGCACGACGCCGGCGCTGGAGCGTCGCAGGCGCGCCGGCAAAGCCGATTGCACGATTGGCACCTCGAAGGTCACGGCGTCCGAGAGCTGGAGATCGGTCACGAGCCGCTCCAACGCACCGCGTTCGGGCGTCGCGAGCCTCTTTGACGGCTCGAATCGCGACGTCAACGCCGTAGAGTCCCGTCAGAGTGCCGTGGTAGATGAGATCCAGGCCGGACCGAGCGCTTGGCGATTGCGAACCGGTCTGTCCGAAGTCGGCGGGGTCCGCGGTATTATGAAGCACGAGGCGGTGCTCAGGGCGGCCGATGGGGCGGCTACCCAGAAGCTCGTCGATGGGGCGATTCACAGTGATCGTGAGATCGGCACGCCGTCGGGCCCACCGCTCAACGTGGAAAGCCACGGGAGCGGTGAGCCAACCTAGAAGGCCCGTGAATTTGGTCTTGATGAACTCGGGAAAGATCTCGTGCATATCGAACACCACTCGCGCCCCGCGCCGCTGCGCGGGGAGAGCCGCCCAGAGAAGGAAGTCGGGAAGGGTGTGGACATGCACAACCTGAACGTGAGCGAGCGCGCGGTGTCGCGCCACGAGTCGCCTGCATCGACACACAAAGGCGACATACTCGAGCAGGTAGGAGACGACGCCGCCACGCGACTTGCGGCCGGGGACGCGAACAATGGTGAGTCCTGTGCTCCGCTCGACCGCGCGCTCGCTTTCGGATCGGAGTCCCACCACCGCGATACGGCGGCCGAGGGCTTGGAGCGCCGTGATTTCTCGTTTCACGCGGGTGTCGGCCGGGAAATGAGTGTATGCGAGGTGGAGAATCTCAATGTGGCGGGCGTTGCGGGGAGCGGACATGTGGCTGAATTAAAGCGCGTTCGGTGGTCGTCTTCAAGAGACCGCGCAGGGCGCGCGTAGATGTGCGGCATTGCTGGTGCGGCGAGTCCCGATCCCAGGGCCGACGTCGGACCGCTCGTCCAGCGCCTGACGGAGGCACTGGCACATCGCGGTCCCGACGGATCCGGGACACATGCGGCACGGGGCCGCTCGATCGTGCTCGGCCACCGCCGTCTGAGCATCGTTGACCTCGAATGCGGCGCCCAGCCGATGGCCAACGAGGACGAGACGGTCTGGGTGGTGCTCAATGGCGAGCTGTACAACCACCTCGACCTGCGTCCGGAGCTCGAGCGGCTCGGCCATCGTTTCCGAACACGCTCCGACGTCGAGGCGCTCGTGCACGGTTGGGAGCAATGGGGTCCGGGTGTGCTCGAGCGCCTCAACGGGATGTATGCGTTCGCGCTGCTCGACACTCGTGCTGATGCTCCCACCCTGTGGCTCGCGCGCGATCCGGCGGGTGTGAAGCCGCTGTACGTCGGCGCGACCGACGGCATCTGGTGGTTTGCGAGCGAGCTGGCCGCGGCACGCTCGGCGGGGGTGCTGTCGTCTGACCTGCGAGCCGATGCGTTCGGTGAGTACCTGGTGTACCGCTTTGTGCCGTCGCCCGGAACGTTCTACCGCAACGCCTGGAAGGTCCCGCCCGGACACCTGTGTCGCTTGCCGTCGGATGCTTTGCCCGCGGCTCCTACGTTCGAGCCATTTGGGACGCGCTTTGCGCCGAGTATGTTGCCCCGCACCCGCCACGAGTGGGCCGAGAGCCTGCGTAGCTCGCTTACCTCGGCGGTGCGGCGCCAGCTGATGTCGGACGTGCCCGTCGGGTCGCTGCTCTCGGGCGGCGTAGACTCGACCGCGATCACGCGCGTCATGGCCGACGCGTTGCCGCAGCCGCCCACGGCTTTTGCAATCGGATTCTCGGAGAATCCCGTTTTTGACGAGCTCGCCCCCGCGCGCCGCGCCGCGGACGTTTTGGGCGTGCCCTTGCATGCTGTCGCGATTACCGAGGACGAGTATCTGGCGGAATGGCCGCGCCAGGTGGCGGCGCTGGGCGAGCCGATCGCCAACTCCAGTGCGCTTATGGTCGGCCTGCTGTGCCGCGCGGTCCGGAAGACGCACAAGGTCGTGCTCACGGGGCAGGGTGCCGATGAGCCGCTGGGCGGCTATCCCCGTCATGTGGCGGAACGCTGGCGGTGGCTGACGCGATCGGCGGCTCCCCTTTTGGGCATGATGCCCGAGGGCTTGCTCGCGAGCGATCGAGTCGCGCGCTTGCGCCGGATCGGCGTAGCGCAGGGCGAGGCGCGTCGCTTCGCAGAGACGTTGGCCGTCTTCGGCGTAGCGGAGGCGGCGGCACTGATGCGGGAGTCCACGACGGTCGATCAGCTGCTACATCCGGTGCAACGCTGGCTGCCGCCGGCCGAGAATGGCGATGCGCTCAACCGGCTGCTTGCCGTGGATGCGCGGTTGTCGTTGGCGGACGACCTCCTGATTGTTGCCGATCACATGTCGATGGCGTCGTCAGTCGAGCTGCGCGTGCCATTCCTTGATCTCGAGCTGTTGGCCCTCGTCGAGCGTATGCCGAGTCGCTACAAGATCTCAGGGCTCGGCGAGAGGAAGTGGCTGTACCGCGAAGCCGTTGAGCCCCTCCTCCCTGCGACAGTGCGCAGTGCTACGACAGGATGGCGAGCGCGGATCGGTGCGAAGCTCGGATTCTCCACTCCGATCGATGACTGGTTTCGAGCGTGGGTGGCGCGCGATGCTGAGGGCTATCTCCTTGGGCCGACAGCACGACTCAGTGATTACCTGAGGCCCGATGGCGTGCGACGTCTACTCGTTGACGCTCGTGACCGCGGTCGTTCCAGAGGTCGACAGTTGATGAGTCTCTTCGTGCTAGAGGGCTGGCTGCGCAGCGTGACCTAGATCACACAACCTTAGCATCATCACGCAACATCAAGTGGCATTTTGTCTTGCGGTCTCCCTCATCATGGCGCTAAGTTGTCAAGTCCGTTGCCGACGCGCAACGATTACCACCACTCAACGTCCCAAGGTCATGAACGAGCACGCGTCTTTGGATGGGTACGGCAAGCCGCTCCCCGCGGCGCGGGTCCATTGGGATCACCGGTGGCAACGGCACACTGCTCCAAACCGACAACACGTCAGGGCCAGACGGAACCCTCAAGGCACAATGGGTTCTTGGCACGCGCGCGAGCGACGTACAACGGTTGCAGGTCGATGTACATCTGGGCGGCGGTCACGCACCGGTCGCCCAGGTGACTGCGGCGGCGGTGCCGGTCGAGGTGGCGACGCTCACCCTTCGGGCGGAGACCACCGAAGTCCGGCTCGGCGCTATCGCCCAGCTCCAGGCGCAAGCCACCGATCCCTTTGGAAATCACTTCGTTCCGAAAGATCTGCGTTTCGTTTCGCTCGATACGACACTGAGCGCGGATTCCATGGGTGTCGTTGTGGCGCACCGCCGGGGGTTCGCGCGTGCAATCGCCACGGCTGGCGGTCTCACCGACACCGCACTGGTGCATGCGATCCAGGTCGTGGCGGCCATTCGACTAGATCACGACACGCTGCGGTTTCACTCCTTGGGACAGGCCCAAACGCTCGGTGTGGCCCTGATTGACGACCGTGGGCTTCCGGTGGCTGACTCGCTGCCTGCCGTGGCGCCCAGTGACTCAACCGTAGTCGCCTTGCAGCCTGCGAATCCGCTGGTGATCAAGAGTAAGTCAAACGGCGTAGCCTCGGTGACTCTGTCGACCGCCACTGCGTCGGCGTCCGCCGTGGTTGTGGTGCGACAGCACACGGCGAGTTTGGCGTTCACCGTCCCTAGCTTCGCGTTCGATGCTCTCAACGACACCACCCGTGCCGGCCTCATCGCCCTCGATAGCCTTGGCGTGCCAGTCCAGTCGCCTCGAATCACGTTTTCTTCGTCGGATACGGCGGTGGCGCTGATCGATAGCACCGGTCTCCTGCGTGCCCGCGGCAACGGCTTCGCGACGATTCAAGCACAGTCATTGTCGGGCGTCGCTGCCACGGTGGTGGCCGTCGTAGCGCAGCGAGTGACTCGGGTGGCAGTGGCTCGCGATACGCTCGCGTTCGCCGCGTTACATGCGATGCTTCCGACCGGTGCGGTCGCGCTCGACCGCTTAGGCTCACCGGTTGCTACGGCGACGCTGACGTACGCCACTGATAACAATTCTATTGCGACGGTGGGTACCGACGGCCGAATCGAGGCACTCGCCAACGGTACGACGCGTGTCATCACGGCCCACGCGGCTGACTCCGCCGTGGTCGTCGTGCGGGTACAGCAGCGCCCAGTTCGCGTCGTGATGGCCAGCGACACCGTTCGATTCGTGGCGCTCAAGGAAACGAACGTGGTTCTGGCGGTTGCCGTCGACTCTCTCGGTTATCGCGTAAGCGGCCAACTGTCGGGATTGACCGTCGCGGATCCATCGGTTGTGCAGTTGGTGGATTCGGTCACGCTGAGGGCGCTTGGTAACGGAACGACTAAGGCAGGGTTTACAGTTGCGGGCGTGGCGGCACAAGCATGGGTTGTCGTGCGGCAGGTCGCAGCCACGATGCAAGTGGGAATCGACTCCGGCAAGCCCATCGTAAGCCTGCCGCAAGACTCTTTGATCCCCGTCTCGTGTCAAGTCTGGGATAGGAATGCCCAACCGATGGTCGTGGACCCCACAGTCGCCCCGTCGAGCGGGAATCGGTGGATCGGCGGCGCCTGTGATAGCTTGCGGATCCGTCGCTCAGGGTTTGACACGCTTCGCTTCTCAATCGATACCGTAACGGTTTCGACTCCTGTGGTGCTCGTCGTGCGGCCGCTAGTCAGCTCGACGACCGGCGACTTCTTGATCGCGGACAGCTTCCCTAGCGCAACGAGTCCATGGGCCCCGTCTGCGCGCCTTGTGCAAGGTGGAGTCGAGGTGTACGTCGCCCTTGGCGATATCTCGTACGTCCCGCGGACCAGTCTGCATCGCTTCATTTCGTCCGACGGAGTACACTTTATATATGACGGGGTCGTCCTGGATCATGGCGCTGACTCCTGCGCACTGAATGGCTCGGGCATCGAGAACATGGCCATTGTGCCCCGGCGAGATTCAACTGGGTGGCGGATGTACTACGCTGCGGGTAGCAACGACTGCTACGGGTGGCAAGTGTTCTCCGCTGTGTCCACAGACGGCCGAACGTGGGTCGAGGAACCAGGAGTCCGACTCAGTAATGGTGGTCCAGTCCCACCCGATCTGCCGTCGACGCCCCCGTGGCCTGTGGGAGAGGGCATTGTGGTGGACCAGCTGCCGTCTGGTGATTGGCGCATGATCGTCGGATCGTATGAGCACGTGTTGCCGAGCACCGACACGTGGCAAATCGCGGAATGGCGCTCGTCCGACCAATTGACATGGTCCTACGTGCGTACAGTGCTCACGACGCGCGATATGCCTCCAGAAGCGCAGGGCTCTGTGTATTCGCCTGCGATAGGTCAGATCGCACCTGGTCTGTGGCGCATGACCTTTACAGCGGACAACCGGGGGTCGGGGCAACCATTTCAGAGCGCACTCTGGTCCGCCGTGAGTGTGGACGAGGTGCATTGGCAGCTCGAGGGCAAGTTGATGGGCGGTTCTGGTACGAATCTCTTCTATTCTGCTCTGGCGGGCGACCGCCTTGTGTTCATTCGACAAGACCCGGGGCAGCCGTTCCGCGTTGGAATCGCAACACTCGTTATGCCTTAAGAGTCGCAGCGCGATCGTGCCGGACTGGCGGCGCCTCCCGCGCGTGCAGCGGGTCGTCACAGGACGCGCCACCTTCAGTAGCATGAGGTGGCGTCTCTGATCTGGGAGCGGTTGCCAGGAACGAAGCGCCCCTCAATTCCCCGACAAGGGCCGAGGCCTGACGTCATGTGTGGACTGGCCGGTGTGATTGACGTTCGCGACTCGGTGGTCCCTGACGTCCGAATCGGCCAAGCACTCGATGCGCTCAAGCACCGGGGCCCCGATGCACACCGCGTGTGGACCGAAGGTCCCTGCACACTACTCCATTGCCGACTACGAATTCTCGACTTATCGGAACGCGCAGACCAGCCGACCATGCTCCGGCAGCGTGGGCGCATGACGATGGTGTACAACGGAGAGATCTACAACTTCCGAGAGCTACGCGACGAGCTATCCAGGCTTGGCTATGCCTTCGCGACGACTTCTGACGCCGAGGTTCTGCTCACAGGCTTCCATGCCTGGGGAACCGACGTATTCCGGTGTGCGCGCGGCATGTGGGCGGCGGCGTTTTGGGAGCCGGATATTATGCGACTCACGCTCGCTCGCGATCCTCTCGGCAAGAAGCCGCTCCTATACGCGGCGAGCCCGGAACGCGTGGTCTTTGCCTCGAACATGAGTGCTCTAGTGGCGCTGCTTGATCGGACACCCGAAGTCGATCGAGCGGCATTGACGTGTTACTTAGGCCATCTCTGCGTACCCCAAGAGCACTCTGTGTTCGTCGGCGTCGAGAAGGTGCCTCCGGGCAGGACTGTCAGTTGGACACCCGGTGGACGACCCGCGGTGACACCATACTGGAGCGTCCCGGCCACGCAGCCGGGCGATCTGTCGAAAGCGGATGTCGTCACCGAGGTGGAACGACTCCTACGACAGGCCGTGCGTCGGCGATTGGAGAGCGACGTTCCGCTGGGTGTTTTCTTGAGCGCGGGCTATGATTCGGGCCTGGTCGCCGCGTTCGCAGCGCAGGAGAGCGGCCGATCACTCGTCGCGATCACGGCGGGCACGGTCGGATCTGGGTACGACGAGCGTACGGCCGCTCAGTCCATCGCTACGCGCTACGGGCTCGACCATCACGCGTTGGAGGTGCCGGCCCTGTCGGCGAACGCTCTACCGGCTCTCCTCGGAGAGCTCGGTGAGCCATTCGGGGATCCGTCAATTCTCCCGTCGTATGAGGTCGCGAGAGCGGCGCGACGGGAGATTACGGTCGCCCTAACCGGGGACGGCGGCGACGAAGGTTTTTTCGGGTACGCGACGTTCCGCGCTGTGCGTCTGGCGGAGTCTTACAGGCGGTGGGTACCGGCGTCCGTGCGGCGACTCCTCCGGGACCGGACGCGAAGCATCACGGTTGACACGTGGCGCCGGCGGGCGGCTGCATTGTTCGACTATGGAGCGGACACACTCGCTGAAAGCTTCCGGAACCGTATGGGCTTCAGCCGCGAGCAGCGGGAGCGCTTATTGCGTGGCGACGGGTCGGGGACCGGACATGTGGCCGAGCACGTCTACTCAGAGCGCCTGCGACGTTGGGCACGCCTGCCGGACGCCGACGCCCTTCGGCGGACCTTCTTTGAGACGTTTCTGCCCAATGATTATCTCACCAAGGTGGACACGGCGACGATGGCCGCCTCGTTGGAAGCGCGGTGCCCGTTCCTAGACATCGATCTGGTTGAGTTCACGCTCCGTCTCCCCGTGGAGGTGGCGTTCCCCAGAGGGCGGCTCAAGGCGTTGCTCCGCCCGCTTGTGCAGCGACATCTCCCGGCAGCCATTCTCCAGCGTCCCAAGACGGGCTTCGGGGTGCCTGTTGGGCAATGGTTACGAGGACCGCTCACGCGGGCGTTCGAAGAATTTGTGACGCGGCCCCGGACTTTGATGGCGTCGCTCGTTGATCCGGCCGAGGCTAGTGCGCTTTTGACAGCGCATCGACGCGGCGCCGATCACAGCACCCGACTTTGGTCGCTCCTGGCGCTTGGCGTTTGGAGTGCAGTCGTTGTCGAGCGACGGTGGGCCGAGACCGATCCACTGCCCATGGACGCGAGCGTGGGGACGTGACTGCAGGCGCCCCACGAGTTCTCGCTGTGACGAACATGTATCCCACGCCCGCTGATCCCGGGTATGGGGCGTTCGTCGCCGTGCAGATGGACTGGGTCGCGCGATGCGGAGCTCATGTGGAAGTGGAATCCCTCGACAGGCGCGCTGGCAAAGCGCGCTACCTGGTGGGCGTCGGTCGGGTCAGGCGCCTCGCGCGGACAGGGCGCTTCGATGTGGTGCACGCTCACTACGGGCTCACTGGCTTTATTGCTGCGTTCCAGTCGCTGCCGCTGGTCGTATCTTTTTGTGGCGACGATCTCTTGGGAACGCCGAATGCGCGGGGCGGCATTACATGGAAGAGCCGACTGCAGCTTCCATTGTCGCGATACGCAGCTCGTCGAGCGGACGCGATTGTTTGCAAATCGGAGGAATTGCGCGCGGCCCTGCCCCGGGCGCGGGATCGCGCACGGGCGCATGTCATTCCCAACGGGGTCAACGTCGAGGAGTTCATGCCAGGGGACCGAGTCGGGGCGCGACGTCGTCTCGGTCTGGACCTGCGGGAGGCGCTGGTATTGTTTCCGCATACTCCCGGTGTTTCTCGGAATGGCTAGTCCACGGAATCCCTCATGTGGCGATGCCGGACTATTACCGAGCCGCGGACTGCCTGCTACTGACCTCGGACCAGGAGGGCTCCCCCAACGTCGTGAAGGAAGCACTGTGCTGCGACCTTCCGGTCGTGTCGGTGGAGGTCGGAGACGCACGCCTCTGGGTAGACCTGGGGACCGGGTCGCAGATCGTCGAGCGGGCCCCGGATGCGATTGCCGAGGGGCTCCAGGCGGTCCTATGCGGCGGTCGGCGCGCTGACGGTGCGCGCGTCCGATCCGAAGTTGCGGCCGATCGAATCGCGCGGCGGTTGCTCGCAGTGTACGCGGACGCGATGCGGCGGGGCAGGACCTGATGTGCGACATCTGCGGCGTGATGTCGCTGGATCTGGCGAGACTCGGCTACCGCTTCCCACCCCTATCCTCCAGCACGCGTCTTGCGGGTGCTCCTCCGGCCGCTCCGGAAGCAGCTCGCCACGAACGATCGAAGGATCGGCGATGAGACGGGAGCACCTCCGGTACTTGGTCTGCCCGGCATGCCGAGGGGCACTGGAAATCGGGGATGGCGTTCAGGAGGACGGGCGTGGAATTCGAGAGGGCTTGCTGTTGTGTGCCGCCTGTGCCGCTAGGTATCCGGTCGTTCAGTACGTCCCTCGCTTCGTTCCGGAGGAGAACTACGCCTCGGGGTTCGGCCTCCAATGGAGCAGGCACGCCCGCACGCAATACGACAGCTACACGGGTGTTCCTCTCTCAGAGACCCGATTCTTCGCGGAAACGGGTTGGCCGCGCCGGTTGGCAGGAGAGGTGATTCTCGAAGTCGGGAGTGGCTCAGGGCGCTTCACGGTGCATGCAGCGTCGACGGGTGCGATGGTCGTCTCCATGGACTACAGCAATGCAGTGCTGGTCAACCATGCCGCGAATGGCGACCGTCCCAACGTGCTCATCGTCCAGGGAGATGTTTATCGTATGCCGTTCGCGGTAGGCGTTTTCGATCGCGTATTCTGCATCGGCGTGCTGCAGCACACTCCGGATGTGCGAAGGGCATTTCAGGCGCTCGTCGACGCGGTGAAGGCGGGTGGGCATTTGGCGATGGACGTCTACCGTAAGCCGCAGGGGCTCCGGCGTCTCCTCGCGACGAAGTACTGGATCCGTCCGCTGACACGTCGGCTGCCTCCGGCTGCCCTCTATGGCATGACCCGTGCCTACGTCCGCCTCATGTGGCCACTGTCGCGGGTGATAAGTCGAATCCCGTGGATCGGGAAGAAGCTCAACTGGATGTTGCTGGTCGCAGATTATCGAGGTGTGTATGAAATGTCGGAGGAGCATCTACGGGAATGGGCGATCCTGGACACGTTCGACATGCTGGCTCCGGCCTATGACGAACCCCAGAGTCTCGAAACGATGCGGCGCTGGTTCGACCAGGCGGGGCTAGCTGAGATCGATGTCCAGTACGGTTATAACGGCATCGAGGGACGCGCCCGGAGGACGGCAACCTGACGCACCTGAGTGTGGGGAGGAGCTCTCGGCTGGCGCCCGTGAGTGACGCTGGCCGAGCGATGCTTCGACTCGCCTCCGGTCCTGCGCTGCGCGTCCGTCACGCGGCCACTGCTTACAGGCATAGGCATGGGCACTAGGCGGGACGGAACACGTCACGCGCTGTATTTGGCATTTATCAGCGCGGCCGCGCGCGCGCCGGGGTTCCTTGTGCCGCTGGTCATCGCGACAGCTTTCGGCGCCGGACCGAGCACGGATGCCTACTTCCTTGTCTACAGCGCGGTGCTTCTGGTCGGTGGCACGCTCGGGCAGGGTGTTGAGGTCGCGATCGTGCCGTTCGCCGCCCGGGTACTGCGTGAAACCGGCGCCGGCCTCAGTGATTACTTACGGCGCGCCGCCTGGTGCGCCATAGCGGGTGCCGGGCTGGTCTGGGCCATCGCGGTGATCGCGCTCGCGCTCGGGGCGCCGAGTTCGCTGCGCGCGGACGTTGTTCGTTATGCCGCCACCTTCGGGCCACTGGCGCTCTTGTGGTGCGCCTCGGGCGTGTACTCCGGCGCTTTGATCTCCCAATGGGAAATCGCCTCCGCTATGGGATCCATGCTGTGGCGCGGTGCTGGCGCCCTGTTGGGCCTGTCGTTGTGGCCCTTCGGAGGTGGTCTGGGCGCCGTTGCGGCGGGGCTTGGACTTGGGGAGGTGTGCCGCCTGTGGTGGCTGCATCGAACGATCGCGCGACGCATTCCGCCGCCCGTGCATACTGCTGTCCCTCTCTCTCCATTTCTGAAGGCGGCAACGGCCCAAGTATTGGCGGGTGCCGCCGGGAGCTTGGTTCCTGTTATCGAACGTGTCCTAGCGGGAACACTCGGTTCGGGAACGATCTCACACTTGGAGTACGCAAGCCGCCTCTTGATAATCCCAACCCTGTTCTTCGACGGAGGACTGGGTCCGCTGCTACTCGCGCGTTGGAGTAACGACCTTGCTGACGCGGGCAGCGTGACGGGCTGGCGCGACATCGCACGCCCGGTTGGCAAGGGCGTGCTGCTGGCGGCCGCATGTGCTTTGCCGCTGGTGATGTTCGCGCCCCAATTCGTCTTGCTGGTTCTACGCCATGGAAAGTTCACGGCCGATGACGCGGCGGCCGTGGCGTCACTTCTGCGGGTGCTTGCCGTGGGTTTCGTAGCCTCCATGGGTGCGCTTCTGCTCGAGCGTTTCTACCTTGCCGGCGCCCGCAACCGGACTCTCGCGGCGCTGTCGCTTGTGCGGGCGGGCGTACGGGTCGCGCTCGTGCTCGGGTTCCTCGCTTCGCGTCGGCTGATTGCCTTCGGCATCGGCTATGCCGGTGCTGAGACGCTCTACCTGCTCTTATTGGTCTCCCTTACGACTCTAGAAGCCGGACCTCGACCCCTAGCTCGCGAGGCGGAAGCGTGAGGCAATGGTTGAAGGGAGGAGGTGCATGGTTTATCCTCGTTGCCGCTATCAGCGGTGGTATCACGGTAAGCCCAGTCATCGCAGCGGTGTTGCTGGCGGTACTCCTGACGCTGCTTGTATGGCGCTGGCCGGATACCGCTCTCGGCATCGTCGCAGCAGGTGTCCTTACGGTGCGGCCGTCCTTGGACGTTTTTGGTGAGCGACGCCTCGGGCTTGGCGCGTTCGCACTCAACCCGGCGGTGGTTTTCGGGACCTGCGTGCTTTGGAGTGGGCTCGTGCTTGCGGCGCGGCGCGCGAAGGCCGGTGCGCGGTTGTGGCCCGACGGGTCCTCGCTCCGAGCGCATCTTTGGTTGTTCGCCGCGTACGGCATTGGATTCGTTTCCGCCATTCAGCTCAGCGGCGGCCTCGGGGCGGTTACTGCGGGGCGCGAAATCGTTCGCGTGGCCAGCATCGTCGCGGGGTTCCTCGTAGTCGTGTGGTGGGTCGCGGGGGACCAGGACCGTCGACAGCGTGGATGGCTGCTCCTTTTTCTTGGTGCGGTCCCGCCCCTGGTTCTGGCTGGATGGCAGTTGATCACGGGGAGTGGCAACTTGGAGCTAGAAGGCGTCAATAGGCTGCAAGGCACCCTCTCTCACCCGAACTCGTTCGGCGTGTATCTCGTGCCGTTTGTCTTATTTCTCGTGGGTGGGATCCGAGGGCGTCGAGGAGCACGACGATTCGCTATCCTTGGTGGCGCCCTTGCTCTCTCGGCACTCATTCTCTTGACGTACAGCCGGACAGCGGTGTTGGTGCTTGTTGCGGGCCTCCTTGTCCTTCCATTTATCCAGTCGACGCAATTGGGGTGGCGGGCCGCGGTGAGCACTGGCGGGCTCCTCGTCTTGCTTCTCGCGGTTGGCTGGTTACTCGGCGGGGATCTGATCCGCGAGCGATTTGCCAATCTTTCAGTGGGGCGAGACGCGTGGCAGGCAGCAGCGATGGGGGAGTCCGAGAACTCCTTTACTTGGCGCCTGATCAACTGGGGCGTGCTCATCCAGATGGGAGCCTCGCATCCGTTCATGGGTCACGGCGCGGGAATGACCACTGTGCTCAATCCCTTGGTCAATCCGACCAATGGCGTCCCGTTCAATGCCCACGACGATTTCGTACGCTTCTTCTTTGAGGGTGGGTTCCTGGGCCTTGGGTGCTATGTGGTGTATTGTGTTCTACTCTGCAGATGGGCGCTTAAACGAGCCCGTGATGCCGATGTCGTTGCTCGGCCCATTGCCTATGGCGTGGCGGCCTCCCTACTTGCTCTCACGCTCCTCTCTCTTGGTACGACCGAGCTGTCGCTCAACACTGCGATCCTTTACGAGCTCTACGGAATGCTGGCTCTGATAGGTGTAGGAAGGGTAAGGTCCGAGGTCAATACACCCCAGGCGGCGGGACGTAAGCCCGCCAGCGGTCCGCGACAGTCTTGAAATATGGATCGCTCGTCATGACGTACAGTTGGTCCATCAACCTGACGCAGAGGCCGTGGTAGGCAATCGAATTGTAGCCCTGAGTGCGGGAGTATAAGGTCCAAGTGCCAGTGTCGTAGAACGGCGTGTAGAACTTCACTGCCTGTACGCCACTGTCGAACATTCGCTGTGCCGCGGAGTCACCCATCACTTTTGCGAAGTAACCCACGCTGATCAAAGCGATGACTGAGCCATTCCAGACTTGCACGGTAGGGTGGTACTCTTCCCACCAGTATCCGTGCGACGTATCCGGAAGTAGCACGCCTCCGTCGTTCCAACTAACCAGAAAGGAGTTGAGTACCTGGTATGCCCGGTTGCGCCAAATGGGGTTGCCTGTTCGGTGATAAGCCTCAGTAAAAAGGTCGAGCGCCATACCTTGCGCCATTCCGGAGGTCCACGGGGCTTGCACGGATACGCCGCCGGAATTCCATGGAAAGTCATACTCCCAGACGGGAAAGTGGCGACCGGCGCTCTGGCGCCAGAGTGCGTAGCGATAAATTGGTTCTGCCATCTGCAGGATGCTGTCAGTCGATGGGTACAAGTGAGGGATGATGTATACGACCAATTGAATCGTATTGACGGGTTGGAAATAGATCCCGTTGTTCGCATAATACTGCCACGACAACCACGGAGTCGCCGCGGGCCACGCCCGACCCCCGATGTAGCGGATGGTCGTACCGCGGACATACTCCTTCGTGACAAGGAGGTGATCCATCATTCTGTGGAAGCGAGCACTGTCATTGAATTCCCGGCGCGAGTAGAAGTCCGCGACGTGTTGGAGAGCGCGAGTCAGCTCAGCGGCCTTATTGAAGGCTGCTTGGCTGGTATCCGTCGCAAACGAGTCTCGCAGCGAAAACACACCGGCGATGGTGTGCGCGGCGCTCTCGCGATCCGCTTGTGAGATTACACTCTGACTGTGGAGACATGTCGGCACATCTTGCGACGGTGTTATGCGCCCGTATCTGCAATCGACCTGCACAAGTGGGTCGGTCGGTTGGGAAATGCAGGCGAATGCTGCTGCAGCAACTGTGACAGCGAGAGAGCGAGTCATTTCAATCCCATCAAGCGGCGCGTCTTTGTTGTTTCCCAAGGAGTCGGACAGAGGCAAGCACCGCGCCGGCCAGTAGCCCGAGGACTACTGCCACCCGTCGTTTCGGCCAACTCCGCTTCACCGGCACGAGGGGCGGATCGATCACGCTTATCGCAGGCGTATTCCGGACCTCCTGTACGGCCGCTTGCTCTTCCTGCAATCGTAACTGCACATACACCTGTTGCGCCATGTCCACTTGCCGCTTGAGCTGGCCTTCCTGAAGCTGCAACGCTGGGGAGCTGGCGATCGAGCGATTGCGCTCATAAAACTCGGCGAGCGCCTGTTCCGCAGCGTGGAGCTCATCCCGTGCATGGTCGGCGCGATCTGATGTAAAGGAGCGCTCGGCAGCCGCGCGTCCTTGGCGCAGGTCGATATTCGCAGCGTTTAGCGCAGCGAGAGTACTCTCAGCGAGCGCTTGTGCCAATTCCGGGGTGCGAGCTTCGACGCTAAAGCGGACGACGCCCGTTCGGATGTTTACATCAACGCCAAGGGCCGTACGCAGCTTCTTGACGGTGTTGAAGTCGCGCAGCCCCTCGGGTTGATCCTGGAATCCGTATATCTGTGCGAGCGATACGACCTGACCCCGCCACGGCAATCGAGCACGCACCACGCGGCGCAGTACCGCATCGGTCGTAAGCAAGTCCCCGAAGAATTGGGCGCTCGTCTGCGTACCGAGTTGCAGATTGCCAATCTGTGACGCCAACCCGGCCAGCGCGCCGGAGATCTGCGTAGGACTGGTGCTCTCTGCCTGGAAGGCCGCGCCCGACTGGTAATAAGAGGGAAGGAAGAAAGCTGTCGTTCCGCCAACCACACCGCCTAGTCCGGCGAACCCGGCCAGACTCCGCCAGTGCTTCCGTGTCGCTTTGATTAGAGCTTCGAGCGCAGCGTACCATTCCGCCGGAAGGATCGCGTCGCGCGACTCGACCCCGCTCACTTCTTCACCACCACAATGATCGCAATCGTGCTCGCGATGATCTGCGCAATCGCTCCGAATAGCGCGACGTAATCGGTGTGCGGCGCGTTCGGATCCTTCGCCGGCACCAACACCTCGGCGCCAGGGCCGGGCTGCGGGTCGCTCGAACCAAAGAAGCTCCGGTGCCGCGTGCGCACCTCGCCATTGGCGAGCCGCACGCTGACCGCGCCCTTGTTGGCCTGCTGCGTGTACCCACCGGCGGCGCCTACGTAGTACTCGAGCCCGCGCCCCCGCTCCCACAACACTGACCCCGGCGAGTTCACCGCGCCCACT
>WNFI01336294.1_pt1 | contig 15816 bp, 14 predicted proteins | sample 5400471 | NCBI WGS metagenome assembly WNFI01 (sample SAMN13153348, study PRJNA577476) | soil metagenome | isolation source: 100 cm saprolite on Douglas fir-dominated hillslope | place: USA:California | collected 2013-09-17 | reverse complement strand
AATGAGGCTGCCTATGTCAATGGACAGACGATCCACGTAAACGGTGGGATGGCTATGATCTGACCGGATAAGCCCAATTTTCGGGGCTTGCTCGCTGCGCCCTCACACGCTAGTCATCGTATTTGAAGTATGGTAACCGAGCTTCGGCCCGGCTGGGGCGGCTAATAGCGGAAGTCGCAAGCAAACTTCCGCGATTGGGGTTCGTCTCATTACCGTCAATCTCGACGAGGCCATACCACGATGGGTGCGATCTAAACTTGGGTTGCAACCCAATCTAAAAAGCACGAGGTTGGAACGATGAGTGACATTGGCGAGCGGGTGAAAAAGATTGTCGTGGAGCACCTGGGCGTTGAGCCCGACAAGGTGACCGATCAAGCGAGTTTCATCGACGATCTTGGCGCCGACAGTCTCGACACCGTCGAGCTCGTGATGGCCTTCGAAGAAGAGTTTGGCTGCGAAATTCCCGATGATGCGGCCGAAACCATCCTGACCGTCGGCGATGCGGTCAAATTTCTCGAAAAAAACGCTAAAAGCTGAGCAAGCGCGCCACGCTGCTGCTCGTTTACTTCGCTCGTCATTGTCTTAAGGGCTGTGCGGAGTGCAGCGGCGCGCATAATTTCGCTCGGAGCTGACCATGAGACGTGTCGTCGTCACAGGAATGGGAATGTTGACGCCGCTCGGTTGCGGCGTGGAGCCGACCTGGACGCGCCTGCTGAAGGGCGAAAGCGGCGCCAAGAAAATCGACACCTTCGATGTCTCCGATATTGCCTGCAAGATCGCGTGCGTCGTTCCGCGCGGCGATGGCTCGAACGCGACTTATAATCCCGATCAGTGGATGGAGCCGAAGGATCAGCGCAAAGTCGACGAGTTTATTGTCTATGCGATGTGCGCGGCCCGCCAAGCGCTCGATGACGCGGGCTGGCATCCAAAAAGTTACGAAGAGCAGACGACCACCGGGGTGATGATCGGTTCCGGCATCGGCGGTATTGAGGGCATCGCCGAGACCGCGATCGCGCTCAATGAGAAAGGTCCGCGACGGGTTTCGCCATTCTTTATCCCCGGCCGGATCATCAATCTTGCCTCGGGCTTCGTATCGATAGCGTTCGGGTTAAAAGGGCCGAACCATGCGGTTGTTACCGCATGCTCGACCGGCGCTCACGCCATTGGCGATGCCGCGCGGCTGGTGGCACTTGGTGACGCCGAGGTGATGGTGGCGGGTGGCGCGGAGTCGCCGGTCAATCGCATATCTCTCGCAGGGTTTTCGGCGCTGCGTGCGCTTTCCACGAACTTTAACGATGACCCGACACGCGCCTCACGTCCATATGACAAGGACCGCGATGGTTTCGTGATGGGCGAGGGTGCCGGCGTTGTGGTGCTCGAGGCGCTCGAACACGCCACGGCGCGTGGCGCAAAGATCTATGGTGAACTGATCGGCTACGGCTTGTCGGGCGACGCCTACCACATTACGGCGCCGGCGCCGGACGGTGATGGGGCGCTGCGCTGCATGAATGCGGCAATCAAGCGTGCGGGGATTTCGGCCGGCGATATCGACTACATCAATGCGCATGGCACCTCGACGCCAGTTGGCGATGAGATCGAGCTTGGTGCAATCCAGAAGTTGGTTGGCAACGCAGCCGGCCGGATGTCGATGTCATCGACCAAGTCCTGTATTGGGCATTTGCTCGGCGCCGCCGGCGCGGTCGAGGCCATCTTCTCGATCCTGGCCATTCGGGATCGGGTTGCCCCGCCCACGATCAACCTCGATAGTCCTTCGGTTGATACGCCGATCGACCTCGTCCCGCATCAGGCGCGGAAACGGGATGTCGACACTGCGCTGTCGAATTCATTCGGATTCGGCGGAACAAACGCCTCGCTGATTTTCCGCCGGTACGCCAATTAGGAGTCTGTGCCTGCAAGCGCCCCAAGTTTTCGCCATAATTTCTTCTAACGTGCGAAGACGGCTGACGTCGTCCTCCCGCCGCGGAACGCGATGGAGCGTGATAATGCGAGATGATTGCGGGCGCCGGTGCCGACAGCGGGAGCTGATGAAGTGAATTCCAACCTACCGCCTGGGGGCGACAACAACGGAACGCCCGCCGGAAAACCGCCAATGCCGCGTAGCCCGCGTGCGGCACTCGAACCGGAACGGGTGCCGATTCCAAACCGCCGTTCACAACGCGTGCGCCATCCGGTGGTCATCGTCGGAAACGCGATCTTCACGTTCCTCGTCGTGCTCTCGGTCGCAGTCGGCCTCGGGTTGTACTTTGGCAAGCAACGCTTTGAAGCTCCCGGCCCGCTGCCGGAGGATAAGGTTGTCAACATTCCGCGCGGTCTCGGCATCCGTGACATCGCCGATCTCTTGCAGCGCGAGGGCGTCATCGACCAGCCGTACGTTTTCATGGGCGGCGTGATCGTCCTCAAGGCCCGCGGTGAGCTCAAATACGGCGAATACCAGTTCAGCAAACAGGCGAGCCTCGCCGACGTCGTCGATACGATCATCGAATCCAAGATGGTGCAGCACGCCCTCACGGTTCCCGAGGGCCTTACCTCGGAGCAGATCGTCGCGCGTCTGCTGGAGACCGACGCCCTTGCCGGCAAGATCAAGGAAATCCCGCGCGAAGGAACGTTGCTGCCCGAAACGTACAAATTCTCGCGCGGCGTGACGCGTGAGCTGATTATCCAGCGCATGCAGCAGGCACACCGGCACGTCTTGCAGGACGTGTGGGAACACCGAAAGGCGGACGAGCGCACGCGCGTTGCCGCCGTCTTCGTCAACCGGCTCAAGAGCAAGATGCGGCTGCAGTCGGACCCGACGATTATCTACGGGCTGACCGGCGGCAAAGGTTCGCTCGGCCGACCGATTCTGAAGAGCGAGATTGAACAGCCGACCCCCTACAACACATATGTCGTTGACGGACTGCCGCCGGGGCCGATTGCCAACCCGGGCCGCGCCTCACTCGAAGCCGCCGCAAATCCCGCCCGCACCAAGGAGCTCTATTTCGTTGCCGACGGGACCGGCGGCCACGTGTTCTCGGATAGCTATGCGGAGCACCAGAAAAACGTTTCTCGCCTGCGCGGTATCGAGCACACAAATGGGAATGGCAATGCGCCGCCGGCGCCGCCAACACCAACGCCGTCTGCACCGCCCGCAAATAGCGCCCCAACCAGCGACAAGCCGTAGGCTTGTGACGTGAACGTCGCGCGGCTAAGGTCGCGGCGTTTTTGAATAGACAACAACACGAGATTGATCCCATGGCTCTGTCGAGCATGACCGGTTTTGCTCGCAGCCACGGCAGCGCTGGCGACTATGCCTGGAGCTGGGAGATCAAGTCGGTCAACGCCAAGGGGCTCGATCTGCGCTTCCGCCTGCCGCAGGGCTGGGATGCGGTCGAGATTCCGGCGCGCTCGCGCGGCACCGAAAAGCTTTCGCGCGGCACCGTCTACGCCAATCTCACCGTTGAGCGCAAAGGCGTGCAGCCGACGGTGAAAGTCAACGAAGCGGTGCTCGCCGCAGTGCTGTCCACGCTCAAGGGCCTTTCCGGAAAGGTCGAGGCTGCGCCGCCAAGCCTCGACGGTATTTTGTCGCTCAAAGGGATCATCGAGGTCACCGAGGAAGACGAGCGCCCGGAAGACCACAGCACTGCGGAGACGGCGATCGTTGCAGGCTTTGAGCACGCGCTCGCCGCGCTCGTGTCGATGCGGCGATCGGAGGGCGAAACGCTTGGCCGGTTGTTGTCGGCGAGGCTCGATGAGATCGCCGTGCTCACCGCGCGCGCGGAGGCTGCACCGGGGCGTAAACCGGAAGCGATCAAGGTGCGGCTCGCGGAGCAGGTGGCGACCTTGTTGGCCGCGTCAGAGCGTTTTGATTCCGACCGGCTGCATCAGGAAGCAATACTCCTTGCCACCAAGGCCGATATCCGTGAGGAGCTCGATCGGCTCGTTTCTCATGTGTCGCAAGTCAAGAAGCTTCTCGCCGGCGGCGGCGCGATTGGCCGCAAGCTCGATTTTCTGGCGCAGGAACTCCACCGCGAATCGAATACGCTCACCGCCAAGGCGAACGACGTTGAACTGACCAAAGTCGGCCTTGAGCTCAAAAGCGTGGTCGAGCAATTTCGCGAGCAGGTGCAGAACCTGGAGTGACCATGGCGAGCGTTTCGCATCAAGGGATTGCCCGGCGCGGGCTGATGTTCGTCCTGTCATCGCCCTCGGGCGCGGGCAAGACCACGCTGTCGCGCCGGCTGCTGCAAGGCGATCCCTGGATTCATCTGTCGATATCGGTCACCACGCGCGCCAAACGTCCGGGCGAGCGCGAGGGCCGCGATTATTATTTTGTCGACCAGAAGAAATTCGCAGCGATGCGCCGCAAGGGCGAACTGCTGGAGTGGGCCGTCGTGTTCGGGAATTATTACGGCACGCCGCGCAAACCGGTGGTCCAGGCGCTGGCGGCGGGCCGTGACGTGCTGTTCGATATTGACTGGCAGGGCACGCAGCAGCTGCGCGAAAAGGCCCGCAGCGATCTGGTCAGCGTCTTCATCCTGCCGCCGTCGGTCGGTGAATTGGAGCGACGTCTGCATTCGCGCGGCCAGGACAACAAGAAGACGATCCGGCAGCGCATGTCGAAAGCATCCGAAGAGATGAGCCACTGGGCCGAATACGACTACGTCGTCGTCAACAAAAAACTGCCGCGTGCGTTTGCCGAATTGCGCGGGATTTTGGTGGGCGAACGTCTGAAACGCGAACGCCAGCCAGGCCTGTCAAATTTCGTGCGTAAGCTGCAAGGTCAGCTTCGCCGGCGTTAAGCCTTCAACACCACGCGCCCGACGATGCGCCCGGCGCGGAGATCGTCGAGTGTCGCTGACGCTTGAGCAAGCGGACGCTCGGCGATTGGCGGCGGAGCAATGTTCTTCGCGCGCACCAGAGCGATCAGTTCGCGCGCTTCGGCCAGCGTACCGGTCGTCGTGCCTTCGATCGTCATTGCCTTGAGTGGAAACATCGCGACGGCGGTCGAATAGGCACCTCCGATCAGGCCCGTCACGACCACCTTTCCGCCCTTGGCCAGCACGCCGGTGGCGAAATTCAACGAGGCCTCCGAGCCCGCGAAATCGCAGGCCGCGTAAATGCCGCCGCTCGCCTTAAGCAGCGCCTTGCGAGCATTGGGATCGGCCGGGTCGAATGCTTCCCTGGCGCCGGCAGCGAGCGCTGCCTCTCGCTTCCTGGCGTCGATGTCGGCAACGAATGGCGCCGTGCCATACATGGCGCGCGCCAGCGCGAGGCCCATCAGTCCGACACCGCCGAGGCCGACCAACAGGAGCGGCGCGCGCGTCGCACGATCCGACAAACGCTTCAGCGCGGCGTAAGCCGTGAGTCCCGAACACATGAGCGCGCCGGCATAGCCGGCTGGCAGCGCCGCATAGTCGATCAAATAACGAGCATGCGGCACCATCACGTGCGTGGCAAAGCCGCCGTCCACGGTAATGCCGAGATGCCGTGGGGCCGTGCAAATATTCTCATCGCCGGCTTTGCATGCGGCGCACTGCCCGCAGCCGATCCAGGGATAAACCGCGATTTTGGCACCCGCTGCTGCAGCGGAGCCCGGTCCGACGCTTTCAATAGTGCCGGCGATTTCGTGGCCGAGCGTGAAAGGCAGTGTCCGTCCGGCGCGGACGTCGAGCTGCTTTCCACCGCCGAGTGCGAAGTAGCCGTCTTGCATGTGCAGATCGGAATGGCAGACGCCACAGCGCTCGATCCGCACGAGCACTTCCGACCCTTGCGGTCGGGGCGTGTCCACGACGGTCTCGCACAAGGGCGTGCCGTAGGCAGTCAAGGATTGGCGGTGCATTTGCATGAGCAGAAACTTTACACGCGGGATTTCATCTGCACAGAAAAAATATTCGCAAGCGCGACAAAGCCATCGACGGGAATCTCCTCTGCGCGGGCCGTCGGTTCGATGCCGGCTTCGGTGAGCAGCGCGATTGCGTCGACGCCTAGCGTTTTCAGGCTTTGGCGCAACATTTTGCGGCGCTGACCGAATGCCGCTTCGGTCACCCGTTGGAGGACAATCGAGTCACAAGACAGCGGCTCCGGCCGCGGTGTGAGGCGCACGATTGAGGATGTGACCTTGGGCGGCGGCACGAATGCCGAGCGGGCAACGTCAAAAAGAATCTTCGCCTCGGTCCGCCATCCGGCCAGCACCGACAAACGTCCGTAGGATTTGCTCCCCGGCGCGGAGACGATGCGTTCGGCCACTTCGCGCTGGAACATCAGCAGCAGCGAGTCATACCACGGTGGCCAGGGCTCGACGGTGAGCCAGTTGACCAGCAGGGCCGTGGCGATGTTGTAGGGCAGGTTCGCCACCACGCGCGCGCGTTCCGGGCCAAGCTGCTCGCGCGGATCGACGCTCAGCGCGTCGCCGGCGATAATATCGAGCCGCCCGGGATAGCGTGTGGCAATTTCTTCGAGCGCAGCAATCGCGCGCTGGTCGCGCTCAATTGCCACGACACGGCGGGCGCCGAGTGCCAGCAGCGCGCGGGTAAGCCCGCCCGGGCCCGGACCGATTTCCACGACCGTGATGTTCTCGAGCGGTTCGGCCGCGCGTGCAATGCGCGCGGTCAGATTGAGATCGAACAGGAAGTTTTGGCCGAGAGATTTTTTGGGCGTAAGGCCATGGTTGCCGACAGACGAGCGGCGAGCGTGACCGCCGCGACCAAACTCGACGGGTCGGCGGTGCCACTGCCGGCGATATCGAAGGCGGTCCCGTGATCAGGCGACGTTCGCACGAACGGCAAGCCCAAAGTTACGTTCACGGCGTGGTCGAAGGCCAGGGTCTTGATCGGGATCAGGGCCTGATCGTGATACATGCACAGCGCCACGTCATACGCCGCGCGCGCGCGTTCATGGAACAAGGTGTCGGCCGGCAGCGGCCCGACCGCATCGATGCCTTCCTCCTGCAATCGTTGCACGGCCGGAGCCACAATTGCCCCGTCCTCCTCTCCGAGCGCGCCTTCCTCGCCGGCGTGCGGATTAAGGCCGGCAACCACAATTCGCGGACGCGAAATGCCGAAACGGGCCGTGAGGTCGCGCGCGACGATCCGTCCGGTCTCGACCACGAGGTCGGACGTCAGCCGCGTAACCACGTCTTTGAACGGCAGATGGATCGTCACCGGTACAACAGCCAGCTCCGGAGACCACAGCATCATCACCGGTCTTGCGGCGATGCCAGTCGCTTCTTGTGCGAGCTTGCCGAGGAATTCAGTGTGGCCAGGTTCGGCAAAGCCGGAGCGGTAGAGAACGTTCTTGGCGACCGGGTTGGTGACGATGGCGGCGGCGTCTCCAGACAGCACATCGGCGACGGCGCGGCGAATTGAGGCGATCGCCGCCGGCGCGCTCGATGCGTCCGGTTTTCCGGGAACGGCAGTGACGGGCGTGCCGAGTGGCACAATCGGCAAGGCCCGCGCGAATGTTTCGTTTGCCTGCGCGGGGGTCACCACGCTCAACACAATGTCGCAGCCCAGCAGGCGAGCGCGACGCTTGATGAATTCCGGATCTCCGATGAGATAGAACGGCGGAAGCCGAAGTTCGGTGCGCCGGCGCCAAAGCTGGATTGTCAAATCCGGGCCGATGCCTGCCGGCTCGCCCAGCGTCAAAGCCAAAGGGAGGGTGGCGGACTCGCTCATTTGTTGTTCTTGTACTCAATCATCGCCTGCTTCCGAATTTCGTCCAGAAACTTCTTGGATTCGGATTCGAAACGCTTGGTGAATATCTGCTCGCGCGTTTCGCGCTTCAGTGGCGATTCCGTTGTGCTTTCTTTTTTGCCGCAAACCGCGAACATCTGCAGGCCTTGCGCCGTCACCTCGGGCGCGGTGAGATGGCCGAGTTCAATATTGCCAAGCAGGTCCCGCAATTGCGGCGAGAGGTCGGATGAGTTTCGGGTGACGGGGTCACGTACCGCGACGTCACGCAATCCGCGCGCCATAGCCAAGCCCTCGTTGCAGTTAATAAACCGGCCGCGGAGATTTTCCGCTTCACTGCGTTTTGTCGCGAGCGTGGCTTCGTTTGAACCGCGCGCAACAACCATCATGACCGGATAGAGAGTGTAAGTATAACCCACTGCGGCGGCTTCGGCATCGTTGCGTCCTTTCAGCGCGTTGGCAACATCGCTTTCACCAACCTGGAGTGTGGCGCTGTATTTGCCACGGATCAGCTGTTGCCACGTCAACTCGGCGCGAATGCGCGACTTGACGGTGTTCGGAGAAATGCCGGCACGCTCGAGAACCTGACCAAATTGTTCCGGTGTGATGTGTTGTCGCGTGGCCATGGTCTCGAATGCACTGTTGACGTCAGCATCAGTCACCTCCAGCCCGTAAATCTTGGCGCGCGAGATTTTGAGGCGGTCATCGATGAGATCGTTGATGACTTCCTGGCGGGTTGATTGCTTGTGGGTCGAACTGAAAAGCAATTTGGTGCGCTGCTGGATATCGTATTCTGTGATCGGGGAGCCATTGGCGATGACCACGACTTGCGCGCGCGCGGTTGCGGGAGCGGCGAGGGCGAAAACGACAATAGCGCCCATCAGCCAGCGGCGGCATTTTCGGCCTTTCAGTCTTGTATTCGGCATTCCAGTGTCCACTGTCTCTTGTGGTCGCGCGACGGATAAATTTAATTTGACGTCGACTTACCGACCCCCTGACTGACCGACGTGCCGCCCAGTGTGCGCAGGGTTAGCTGCAGCATAATCGTGTGATTGGCAGCGACGTTTCCGCTGTAGGTGTAATTGGTAATGTAGTTCAACCCAAAAATCAGGCAATCGTCGACGTATCCCAGGCCGACGCGCGTCTGGTCGAATTTTCCGGCGTTGATGTCGTAGCGTGCGCCCCCTATCAGAACCCAATTGGCGTCAAGTTTGATCTGTCCGGTTCCCAATATTCCCTGCTGACGGTCGAGGATGCCCAATGCGGGCTGCGCGGCATAGTCGCCATACAGCAGGCTGCCGGTCCAGCGGTCAAAGGTTGCACGCGCTTCGAGTTCAGTCCGCTGTACGGTGAAGCGGTCGTTGTCGAAGCGGAACCGCGAGGTGAACATGTACGTGCTGTTGGGCTGGTACGATACCCGCGCCACGTAGTCAGAAGCGGTCGTGTCGAGGCCGGTATCGAGGCCGGTATTTGTCGTGCCGCCGTAGGCGAAAGAGTTTTGTCCGAAGATGCTGTAGGACTGGCCAAACAGCGCATTGATGAATCCGCCCTGATTAATCTGCGCGGTGTATTGCAGGCCGTAATTGGCGCGGCCGCCACCTTCGGCGCGGTCCCAACCCGAGAACTTGTCGACGCGGAACAGGTTGCTGTCATCGTAGGTCAAGCTTTGCGCATCCTCGGTCGGCCAGCGCCCAATTTGTGTTTCGTTGGGACGCACGATTATCTGAGCGATCGGTTCCACTGTTTGCGTACCCCAGGACTGCACGCTGATGAATGGATACCGGTACTCCAAGCCGATGGTCGGCATGGCGCGCACGAGGTTGGTATCGCCAGTGTCGATATAGTTGGACACGCCGGGTTGGTTCTGGATCTGCATGGAACCCGCATCGACCCGGATCGATGCGAAGGGCGTAAAGATCTGGCCAAACTGGTCGGTGATGCTGCGCCGCCATTGCGTCTCGGCCGAGAAGCGGGTGTAGGTGCCGGGGACGCCGCGCAGCAAACAATTCGCCGTCGTTTTAATAGCAGGCGTGCAGGTGCGGTTGTTGAGCGCGCTCTGCGTGATCGGATCGAAGTCCGCTTGGTTGCGGGTCAGGCTCGTGAAATTGGTCCGGTAGCTGAGCTCGCCGCCAAGAATTGGGCGATCGAAGACGTAATTATAGTCGACCACCGGGTGGATGATCGGAATCTGGCTTTGCGTGTCCGCGTCCGAGAATCCGAGGTAGTAGATCGTTCGAGCGTCGAAATAACTGCGGTTGCCTTTGCCTGAGATATAGAGCTGCGAGACCGCTTCGCTGGCCGGGTTCTGGAACGCATCGGTGGTGCGATATTGTGACAGATGCGGGTTGTAGTCCTGTAAGAACGTCCGGTCGGTCAACGCCGTACCGTCCCAACCCCACACCCATTTGTCGTTAAGCGCGAACATGCCAGTGCTTTCCAGGCTGCCGCGGAAATTGCGGTAGCCTGGCGTTGTCGTTCCGTCGCTACGAATGAAATAATTTGGGTCGAGCTGATAGATGCCGGCGGCGCGGATCGAGTAGGCGCCATTTATCAATCGCTCGCGGAATTCGCCTTGCAGCAGCGGTCCCTGTTTTGTGGTGAGCATCGGCGCGAACGTCGCGTCGTAGTTCGGGGCCAGGGCCCAGTAGTAGGGTATTTCGACTGCCCCACCGTAAATCGAACTCCCGCCAACCGACGGCATCAGAAAGCCGGTCTTGCGTTTGACGGTCGGATCGGGCGCGGAGAAGTACGGGAGCCACGCGAGCGGTTTGCCGAAAAATTCGATGCGCGCGTCCTCGAAATACATCATCTTCTCGCCCTGGTCGTGGATGATGCGTGCAGCCTTCACCTGCCAGAGCGGTGGCTTTTTCGGATCGTCCTTGCACGGCGCGCACGCGGTATAGATGCCGTTATGGAAGACGGTGTAGTTGCCGCTAGAGCGTTCGGCGCGCGTGGCCGCCATGCGCGTCTGGTCGGGAGCGTCCAGTCGCAGCGAGTCGACGAAACCGTCGCGATAGTCGTCCGACAGATCCATGATCTCGCCGTAGGTGACCTTGCCGTCCTGCTCGGTCAGCCGGACATTGCCTTCGGCATGCAAACGTTTGGTTTTCTGATCGTAGATGACTCGGTCAGCTTCGAGCGTGGAGTCGCCGTAATAGATTTGGACATTGCCGACAGCGGCGATGCGATTATTGGCATAGTCGTAATCGATCTCGGTCGCCTGAACGAGCATCTGCTTCTGACCGGACTTTTCACGGTCGATGGCAATTTTGGACTTTGGCTTCGGCGGGGGGCGCTGCGGGAATTGCAATTCCTGCGCGGACGCCGGGGCAGACGCGATCAATCCGCCGCAAGCCAGCAGGCTCAGGACGGCGGCAATTGTTGCGACGCCACGGCAGTATCGCCGCGGCGCTGATGGACGAGCGCTAGCGAGCCCCGCCATCAACCGTCCTCCTGGTACAGCAACGCAATAAACCCCGTCACGCCGCCGACGAGCACGGGCAGCCAAGCCGCTGCCACAGGATGCATCAGCTCAGCCTTGCTCAAATCCTCAGTTACTTTCGACAAAACGTAAAGCAGAAACCCAGCTGCCACGCCACTTAAAACCATCTTTTGGACGCCGCCAAAGCGGAAGAACCGTAGACTAACCGCGGCGGCAAGGAGAACCATTGCGGCCAACAAAAAGGGCCGCGCTAAAAGCTTCTGGAACTGCAATCTATAGCCTGCGGCTACGAGGCCTGCGTGTTCGGCGATCTGGATATACTGTGGGAGTTCCCAGAACGGCACAGTTTCGGGTGTGGCAAAGCTTTCGCGTACTTGCTCCGGAGTCAGGCTTGTCTTGAGCAAGAACTCCTTCTGATCGGCTGGCAATACGCCTAGGGCATAGATTCGGGCGTCGCGCAGCCGCCAGATCCCGGGCTCGAGGCTGGCGGCCCGAGCGTCGATCCGCTGCTTGAAGCGTCCATCGGCGTCGAACGTAAATACTGACACGCCACTGAGGTTGATACCCTGATCGCGGCTCCCGGCAGCATTGATGATGGCCTGGCCGTCGTCGGTGCGCTGGCTGACCCAGAAGGTGCCCCCGCTTCGGCTGGGTGTGTTGGCAGTTTGACCAAACAATTCGGCTTCAAAGCGCTTGGAGCGCTCTTGAAGTATCGCCGACACCGGATTGTAGATGGCGGTTGCAACGATGCCGACGACGAATGCAACCACAAGCGCCGGCGAAACAAACTGCCATGCCGACAAACCGGCGGATCGGGCAATCACAAGCTCGAGGCGTCGGGACAAATTGAGGTAGCACGACATTGCGCCGATCAGAATGCAGAACGGCAGAATGCGTTCCACCACCTGTGGCACGCGGTAGAAAGATGTTTTTGCCACCAGCACGGCCGACACATTGGGAATATCGCCGGCACGGCGCATCAACTCGATGTAATCGATGAGGGCGACCAATGCGAATATCCCGGCGAATACCACCAGCACTGCGCTCAGAAAGCGCAGTCCGAAATATCGCGCGAGTGTTCCCATGAAGATCGGCATGGCGTTACTTTACGGCGACACGAAACGCCGGCTGATGCGCTCGGTGAGCGCCGCGAGCCAGTCGGTGATGAAGGCGGGCGGCTCCAAGATCAGGCCGCCGATGGCGCCAAGCATCGACAGCGTGCGGCTTTGCCGGGTGGTGCGTGGAGCGCCGAGATAGGCATAGGCGATCACGACGAAGGCGAGCGGATAAAATGGCGCAATCAAACGGTCGTGCAGTTCGGCACGGAATTGGTCGGGCTGTTCGATGTAGAATTGATCTTTCGGGTCGGGAAACAGCAGCTGCCAGAGATAGCGCTCGCGGATCGAATATTTTACTGCTTGAGCGCCGCCCGCAAACTGCGAAAGATCGAACGCATAGCGGTCGAACACCACCATTGCCGGATCGCGCTGATCGGCCTCGTGCCGCTGCACGATGCCCTTTTGAAGGACAAGGTAGGTGCCGCTGCTGTTATCCAGCAGCTCGCCGATCTCCGAAAGAATGGTGATGCGTTCGTTCGGATTGCGCCGATCGTCCAGGAAAATGCCGGCAAGTTGCCCGTTCGGGTGCCGTTCGCGAATGTGGATGGTAACGCCACTTTCAAGGGTGGTGAAGCGTCCCGGCTGGACAATGCTGCTCACGACATTGGCGCGCACTTCGGTCAGCCAGTCGCGCAGCATTCGCAAACCCTTCGGTGCAAAATAGGCGCTGATCGCGCTCACCAGCACCGAAACCACGATCGCCGCCATCACGAAGGCCCGAAAAAGAATCCAAGGCGACATGCCGGCCGCGTTCATCACGATGATTTCGGAATCGTTGGACAATTTGTTGAGCACATGCGCGACCGCGATCAGCAGCGCGATGGGCGCGATCACCAGAACCAGCAGCGGTATGATCAAGCCAGTGATGCCGATGAAGACCAGAATGGTCTGGCCCTGGTTTGTCATGATGTCGATGTCGCGCAATGCCTGCGTGACCCAGATCACGGCCGTCAAACTGACCAGCACGATCAGGAAGGCACCCAAGGTGGTGCGGAAAATATATCGACTGATAGACCCCATCCGCAGCATCGTCCCCTGATCCGGCACAGACCGGACCCCGCGTTCGGCTCCCCACCGGACGCGAAGCGCTTTCAGCTTAAAACTCTACCCCCGTCAGATTTACCTTGATCGCCTGACAAAATGGCCGGGCAAAGGCAAAGCCGTTGAACATGCACAACAAAATGTAAATGTGGCGGACCGGCCACGTGTCCGTTTTCGGACTTTTTCACACCCCACTCGGCTTGCAGAGCCACCGCCCACATTGCCGCTGTTTTAGGGGTCAAAGCGGCATAATCTCGGGAAAAAGCCCGAATTGCAGCCGATTGGGGCTTTGCAGACAGGTTAAGGGCGCGCCATATGGGACGCGACGGAACCCCCAAACGCTGAAATGCCACGAAAAAGGACCTTCTGACGATGACCGACGCCCTCAAGCTTGGCTTTGGCCCTTTCGCTGCCCCTGCCAAGGGCGTTCTCATAGTGTTCTGCGATGACGGCCTGAAATTCGGGCCGGCGACCCGGAAGGCCTTGGGGTCTACGGCGGAGCTGGTTGCGCGGGCTGCAAAGGCCGAACGTTTTACGGGCAAGAATAACTCTGCGTTGGAGCTCGTCGTCCCGGCGGGTCTCCAGGCGGCACGGCTCGTGGTCCTGGGGGCCGGCAAGACATCCGAGCTTAAGCCGAAGGATTTCCTCAAGCTCGGGGGCCTTGCCATGGGCAAGCTGCCAAGCTCCGCCAGCGACGCCACGGTTTTTGCCGAACTGCCGGGTGGCCCGATGAAGTCCGAGCAGTCCGCCGATCTCGCACAAGGCGTGCGCCTGCGTGCTTACGCTTTCGACCGCTACAAGACCAAGCGCAAGGACGATGAAAAGCCGCCGTCGACGCGCCACGTGACGGTCGCAGTCGGCGATGTTGCGGCGACACGCAAGGCGTACGAGTCCCGCGCAGCGATCTCCGAAGGCGTTTTGTTGGCACGCGATTTGGTCAATGAACCGGCCAACGTCCTTCACCCGGAAGAATTCGCCCGCCGCTCGAACGCACTCAAAAAACTCCGCGTCGCTGTCGAAGTGCTCGACATCAAGGCGATGAAGAAGCTCGGCATGAACGCGTTGCTCGGCGTGGGGCAGGGATCGGAGCGCCAGAGCCGTGTGGTGGTTATGCGCTGGAATGGCGGGAAGGCTGGCGAAGCGCCGGTCGCCTTCATCGGGAAGGGCGTGTGCTTCGATACCGGCGGAATTTCCATCAAACCGGCCGCGAGCATGGAAGACATGAAAGGCGACATGGGAGGCGCTGCTTGCGTCGTGGGGCTGATGCACGCGCTCGCTGCTCGCAAGGCGCGCGTCAACGCGGTCGGCGTTATCGGCCTGGTCGAGAATATGCCCGACGGCAATGCGCAAAGACCAGGCGACATCGTCAAATCGATGTCGGGACAGACAGTTGAAATCATCAATACCGACGCGGAAGGGCGCCTCGTGCTTGCCGACGTGATCTGGTACGCGGCCCAGCGTTTCAAGCCGAAATTCATGGTGGATCTGGCCACGCTCACCGGCGCCATCATCGTCGCGCTCGGGCAGGAATATGCCGGCATGTTTTCCAACAACGATCAGCTTTCCGAGCGCCTGACCAAAGCCGGGATTGAAACCGGCGAATTGGTGTGGCGCATGCCGCTCGCACCCGAATACGACAAGATGATCGACTCCAAATTCGCCGACATGAAAAACACGGGTGGGAGCCGCTGGGGTGGCGCCATCACGGCCGCGCAATTCATCAAGCGTTTTGTGGACGACAAAATCCCATGGGCGCATCTCGATATCGCCGGCACCGCATTCGACTCGCGGCAAACCGATATCAACCGGAGCTGGGGCTCGGGGTGGGGTGTGCGGCTGCTGGATCGGCTGGTGGCGGACTACTACGAGAAATAGTCTGTAGCGGCGGATACACGATGACCGAGATCCTTTTTTACCATCTGCAAGGCCAGAAGTTGGAAAGCGTGCTGCCGGCGCTGCTGGAGAAGTCTCTCGAGCGCGGCTGGAAGGTGGTCGTGCAGGGATCGTCCGAAGACCGTATCGATGCGCTCGACGCACACTTGTGGACTTATCGCGACGATGGGTTCCTTCCGCACGGCACCTGGCGCGAGCCGGAGGCGGCCCAGCAGCCGGTGCTGCTGACACTCAACGAAAGCAATCCGAATGCGGCGACTGTGCGCTTTCTGATCGACGGTGCACCACTGCCCGCCGACCCCGAGACCTATCAACGCATCGTCCTTTTGTTCGATGGTGAGGATGAGGAAGCAGTGGGTGCCGCTCGGGCGCACTGGTCCGCTGTCAAAGAGAAGGGGCTGGACGCGACCTATTGGCAAGCCGACGAGAAGGGGCGCTGGGCGAAGAAGGCGTGAGGTGTCGCGAAGGCGCTCGCCCGGGACGATAGCACAAAATTGTCCCTTGACTTAATTCCTAGCACGACTATAATCCTATTCATCCCGCCTCGTTACCGAGGGGTGTCTGATCAGCGTCTCCAGACGCGGGGCGGGGAGCGGTGGCCGGGATGGGAGCGTCGGAGATGCGGCGCAGATGT
>WNFI01169320.1_pt1 | contig 15818 bp, 25 predicted proteins | sample 5400471 | NCBI WGS metagenome assembly WNFI01 (sample SAMN13153348, study PRJNA577476) | soil metagenome | isolation source: 100 cm saprolite on Douglas fir-dominated hillslope | place: USA:California | collected 2013-09-17 | reverse complement strand
TCGAGTTCGCGGGTGTGCTGGGGCGACCAGGTGCAGATCCTGAGTCTGCTCCCCGATGCCGAGTGGAGGCCGAGCTGGCCCACGGATCCGCGCCACGGCGCTCAGCACTGGATCGAGAAGGGCGTGGCCCCAGACGCCAACCGGTGGCAGGCTCAGGCCGAACTCCAGGACCGCGATGCCTGAACTCCGCGTCGTACCGGTCACCCGCATGGTGGCCAATGCTTTCGTGCTCAAGTTCCACCGCCATAGTCGTCCGGTTATCGGGGACAAGTTCGCGATCGGCCTGAAGCTCGCGGTCTGCAGTGAGCCGATAGGGGACCTGCTCGGGGTGGCGATCGTTGGACGCCCGGTGTCGCCGGACCTCGATGACGGCCTCACGGCTGAGATCACCCGCGTCTGCACTGACGGGACACCGAACGCCTGCTCCATGCTCTACGGGGCCGCCCGGCGGGTCGCCCGCGCCATGGGCTACGTCGAGGTGCTCACCTACACCCTGCCGGAGGAAGGCGGGGCGAGCCTCCGCGCCGCGGGTTTCGTGCTGGACAAGCTCGACGCCGGAGGCCCGGCCGCGCTTTGGCACAACCGCCCGGGCCGGACCGCTCGCCCGGTGGGCGGAGATCTCCTCGGTGGGAAATGGCGGTGGCGGGGTTGATCTGGGTGCTGGACACGCAGCCGGGGTTGCGGAATGGCGGCGGAATAATATTCCGGAGCGTCAGCATTGCTGACAATTTGCGCGATCTGAGCGCGTTTTAGCGCAGATCTGCGCTTATATAGACCTATATAAGTCTTGTGCAGCGCACTTTTCGCGCTTATATTGCAGCAAAAGCACCTACCGGAGCGCAAATAATGACTGGAGAACAGGAAATCGACCCGCAACTCGGTCCGACGCTAGGGCAGAAGGTCCCGCCTGGCACGCCGAAGCCTCGACCGGTGCCGCGCCGCGTCGACAATCCCCCACCCTTCAAGCCCTTGGGCGCGCCCAAGCTCTCGCTGCAGGAGCGCCAGCGCATCGAGCGCTTGCGTCGGGAGAAGCGCCTGCCCCTGTGGTGCGGACCCGCGCACCCCGCCCTCTGATGGCGAGTATAAAAGCCGGGAAAGGCGCGCCCGAGCCTGTCGACCGGTCCGCCGGCGCGCGGCTGGCCATCCATTACGTCGACGCGAGGCTGCTCGTGCCCTACGCGAAGAACGCCCGGACGCACTCGGAGAGCCAGGTCGACCAGATAGCGGCGTCCCTTCTCGAATTCGGGTGGACCGCCCCGATCCTGCTTGACGGCGAGCGCGGGGTGGTGGCGGGGCACGGTCGGCTGCTGGCAGCCCAGCGGCTGTGGGCGCAGGGGAAACAGATCGCCCGGTGCCCATCCGGATTGCTGCCGTGCGTGAACCTCGATGGGCTCACCGCAGCCCAGAAGCGGGCCTACGTCATTGCCGACAACCAGTTGGCGCTGCGCGCCGGGTGGAACGAGGACCTGCTGCGTGCGGAGATGGGGCAGCTCAAGCTCGAGGGCTTCGAGCTCGGGGTGCTCGGCTTCAAACTCCCGGACCTGAACCGGTTGCTGGGTGGGGCTGGACAGGCGGCGGATCCGGTCCCGGACGTGCCCGAGATCCCAGTGTCGTGCTGCGGCGACGTTTGGAACCTCGGCGAGCACCGGGTCATGTGCGGGGATACGACCGACCCGGCCGCGATCGCCCATCTGCTGGCCGGCGGTCGGCCGGTGCTGATCCATGCCGACCCGCCCTACGGCATGGGCAAGGAGGCTGACGGGATCCAGAACGACAACCTCTACGAGGCCGAGCTCGACCGCTTCCAGATGACCTGGTGGCGGGCTTGGATCGGCCATGCGACCGAGAACGCGAGCGCCTACATCTGGGGGCAGCCGCCGGATCTGTGGCGCCTGTGGTGGAAAGGAGGCCTCCGGGACGAGCCGGGCAAGCTCTTCGCGCGGAACGAGATCGTGTGGGACAAGGGGGCGGGGTTCGGAATGACCGGCGAGGGCGCCCACTCGTTCGTGGTGAGCACCGAGCGCTGCCTCTTCCTCATGCGTGGCGACCAGTTCCTCGGGAACCAGAACAAGGCCGATTATTGGGAGGGCTACGAGCCGCTGCGCTCCTGGCTCGAGGACCAACGCGATGCCGCGGGCTGGACAAACCGCGACGTCGACAAGCTGACGAAGACCCAGATGGCCGGTCACTGGTTTTCGAAGTCGCAGTTTCACCCGATCGCCCGGGAGCACTATGAGGCCTTGAGCCAGGCGGCGGCTGGCCGCGCGTTCCTCGAGCCCTACGATGAGCTTTTCGAGCGGCTCTTCCCGGGGATCAAGCAGGGCGGCAACGCGCGCCGGCGCGAACTCTCGGCCGAGCTGCGCGAGCGGCGGTCCTACTTCGACAACACCCACGACTCCATGACCGAGGTCTGGAGCTTCACTAGGGTGAGTGGCGAGGAGCGCTTCGGCCATGCGACTCCGAAGCCCGTGGCCATGGTCGAGCGCGCGATCGTCTCGAGCAGTCAGGAGGGCGACCTGGTGGCGGCGCCGTTCGGCGGCACAGGCCCCGAGGTGGTCGCTGCAGAACGAACCGGTCGCCGGTGCGTTACCATGGAGATCGAGCCCGCATACGTGGACATTATCGTCAGCCGCTGGGAAGGGGTCACCAACCGCCACGCCGTTCTTGAAGCCTCGAGCGCCACCTTCGAGGAAACCGGCCGACAGCGGGCCCGGGCAAAGGCCATCGCGTGAAGTGCTCGGTAGTGCCGATCCCGGGCGGTGGATCCGCCATTGTCTGCAGCGCCCGAGGGCCACAATTGCGCTGCAGTTGCGGGAACCTCTCGACGCTCCTCTGCGACTGGAAGATGCCGACGGCGAGGAGGCCGAAGAAGACATGCGACGCGCGCCTGTGCCGGGGCTGCGCGACCGAGGTCGGGCCGAACAAGCATCTGTGCGCGGACCACAATTCCCAATGGGAAGCGCGGCTCGGGCGTGTGGGGAACGGACCGCCATGACCGAGCGTCGCATGCGCTATCACCCGACTGAGGAGGACCAGAACATCGGAGTTGGCCCACGGTCGCGCCCGCGTCAAGGCATTCGCCGTCGGGAAGATGTTCAAACTGATCAGCAACGACCACCCGGCGATGATCATGTTCTACCTCAAGACGCAGTGCGGGTTCCGCGAGACTTCGGCCCATCATCTGAGCGGCCCCGGCGGTGGCCCGATCGTGACGACTCCGGTCACTGCGGAGAAACTCCGCAGCCTGTCGAAGCCTGAACTGGAGACCCTGCTGCAATTGATGGACCGCATCAGTGGGTAGGGGTCCGGCCGCCGGCACGATGGACCGCCTCGCCACTGAACTCGAGGGCAAGCGGGAACTAGTGGAGGCGGAACTCCTCGGTCGCAACCTCCATCCATTCCTGCGCGGCATGTGGCAGGTTGTCGAACCCGGGCGCCAGTTCGAGGACAACTGGCACATCGGTGCCATCTGCGAGGTGCTCGAGGCGGTCAGCAGATTCGAACTCAAATGCGTGGTGATCAACGTCCCGTTCCGCAGCACGAAGAGCATGACGGTGTGCGTGGCGTGGCCCGCATGGGAGTGGGCAAACCGACCATCGACGCGGTTCCTCTTCACGACCCACGACGAGGAACTCGGCACGCGCGATAGTGTTCGCACCCGGCGCGTGCTAGATTCCGCCTGGTATCAGGCACGGTGGGGCCATGCCTTTCAGCTCACGACCGACCAGAACGTCAAAACGAACTTCGAGAACGACAAGACCGGCTACCGGGTCACGGAGACGGTGGGCGGCTCGATCATTGGCAAGGGCGGGGACCACCGGGTACTCGATGACCCGCACAAGACCGAGAGCCAGGAGTCGGACACGATCCGGGAATCCAAACTTCTCTGGCTGCGCGAGGAGTTCAGCACCAGGTATATCGATCCGCGGCGCAACTCGATCGTTCTTATCATGCAGCGCGTGCACGAACGCGACATGTCGGGCTATATGCTCTCGGAGGGTTGGGCCGACTACCACCTTTGCATCCCCATGAGGTACGAGGAACGGAGGAAAATCTATGTTCCGCCTTCTGCCCATTAGCTTCGCCGAAGAATTCCGCCTCAACGCTGGCATCCTGATCGGGCTGGCCTTGTGCCTCATCGGTCTGATCGGGCACGCGCAGCAAACCGTGCAGCTCGCCCCGCCCGGCGCGGCGCTCGATCGGTTCACCGAGTACCGCTTCTGCGGCCTGCCGCCGAAGCGCGACGCCGACGGCACCATCAGCCGGAGTTCGGCCGTGTTGGCGGCCTACCGGAAGTTCCACCCGTGCCCTGAGACCGGGGCCAGCACCGGGGCTTGTCCTGGCTGGGCGCTCAACCATGTGTACCCGCTCGTGAACGGCGGCTGTGATGCGGTCTTCAACCTCCAATGGCTACCGACCCAGATCAAGTCCTGCGCCCTGAGCACTGGCGTGCTTTGCGTTGATCGCTTCGAGGAGAAAATCTATGCGAGCCCTCCACAGATCGTGCGGGCCCTAAAGGTCCCGTGAACTGGGTTCTTATCTGGTTCCTGCTGCTGCCCAGCGGCCCGGTGCAGATCCTCGATGTGCCCGAGAAACACTTCACCTCCGAAAAGGAGTGCTTCGACTTCGCCGTCGATCGGGTGGAACTCGTGCGGCTCTTCAAAGGTGGCGATGATGAGGTCGCCTTCAAGTGCGCGAAGGCCGATGACCTATGAGCGTGATCTGGCACGCCAGCCCGGTGCCCGGGTGGCTCGCCCCGAGACTCGTTTTCTCCTTCTACGACCAGGCGCAGGTCGAGCAACCGGCGCCGATCAAGTACCAGATGGCCCAGCGGTTCAGGCAACTCGTGCAGTTCCCTCTCGGGCCGGATTTCCGGCACCAGGTCGCGCGCCGAGCTCATGCTGTCTGGGAAGTGAGGCGCCCCTGGTGGTGCACCGCGATATGACCCAAGGTCGCCGCGTCTATTCGAACGTCGAGGGCGTCCTTCGACTTGCGCCTGGCGACTATGGCCGCGATCAGGACGGCATCTGGCACGCGAAACCGCCGCAGATGGAAGGCCAGCATCCGCTCTCGGGTTCCCTCGCTGGGCATGACGTGGTGGAGCATGAAGACGGCACGATCACGGTGATGCCCTCCATCGAGATCAGTTACCCCTGGGGCGATCCGCCGCAGGAGAAGCGCTGGCACGGGCACCTCGAGCGCGGGATCTGGAGGCTCGCGCAGTGATCTGGAACCCCACGCTCTTCTACCTCGAGGACCTTCCGGGCTTCCTGGTAGGCTTCTATTCCGGCCGTGACTCTGACGCCGTCGGCTGGCCGACCTTCAACCTCGTGCTTTGCCTGGGAATCGTCGCGGTGCGTATCGAGAAGGGCATTCACCGGTGAGTTTCATTCCGACCGTCAAAGACCCCCGGGTCCGCGAGGGCGAACTGATGTGGCCGCTGCGAGTGCCGGAGCCGGTCCTAGCCGAGATCGAGCGCAAACTCGGGAGCAGCGGCGTGGCAGGCCAGTTACAGCAGCGGCCGAGCCCTCGGGGCGGCGGGATCGTCAAGCGCGTATGGTTCGAGCGCTCTTACGTGAGCCGGCTGAACTGGCCGCGGCGGTTCGATTTCCTCGGGATCTCCGTCGACGCATCCTTCAAGGACACGGAGACCTCGAGCTATGTAGTGATCCAGGCGTGGGGCTGCGTTGAGGCTGGCCGTTACCTGCTCGGGCAGCGGCGGGACCGAATGACCTTTACGGAGACCCTGCATGCGCTCGCCGATGGCGCGGGCAATGGTGTAGCGGAGCGTTTTCCAGACTACAATGTGCTCCTGATCGAGGACAAGGCCAACGGCTCGGCGATCATCGACACGCTCTCGGGCAAGCTCCGCGGCGTGGTGCCCTACGAACCCCGCGGCAGCAAGATGGCGCGCGCCGAGGCCGTCGCGCCGCAGATCGAGGCCGGCGACGTCCACCTGCTGCATCCGGACGAGGATCCGCAGACTGAGGCCTTCGTGGCCGAGTGGTGCGCGGTCCCGAGCGGGGCCTTTTGGGACCAGGTCGACGCAACTTCCCAGTTCTTGGATTATGCTGCGCACCTTGGGACGGCCAAAGTCTCGCAGGCCGGGTTCCTGGTGGGCGAGCGCTTGACGGTCGCGACCAACTATCTCGACGGCCTCGGGGGGCAGGGATGATCGTTCAATGCGAGGGCTGCGGCTTCTACTTCGACGATGAGTTCCGGCGCACGCAATGCCCACACCATACTTTCCCAGCGAACGACGGGCGCAACCATTTCGCGCACCACCCGGAAAGTTATCTGGACCCGCACCCGCCGCACGTGGCGCGCGCGGCTCAGAAGGGCGATGAGCCCCGGTGAGCACGCAGAGACGCGGATTCCTGCTTGGCCTCCTCGCCATGTGCACAGCGCCTTTCGTTGTCGCACGCAACCCGCCGGCAGCAGCCTCGCGTCTCTCTTTCAGCCGCGATGGCGTGACCTGGGTTGAACTCGAAGACGGGGAGAGTTTCGCCTTCGGCGACACGCTCTTCTGGAGGAGGGTGCCATGAGTGCCCTCCAGCGTCTGCGGGAAGCCTGGCACGCCGCGATCGACCCGGACACCGCGGAGAAGGGGCGCCAGGCGGTCATGGGCGAAGTGGCGCTGGCGGACAGCCGCGACCGGCTGTTCACCAACCCCACGATGGCGTTCTACAAATACAACCCGAGTTTGCTCGTGCGGCGCAAGGGCTTCACTCTCTACGAGACAATGGCGCAGGACGACCAGCTGAAGGCCGCGCTCACCTTCAAGCGTTACGCGGTGCTGGCGAGCGGCTGGGAGATAGTCTCGCCCGAGGGCAAGCCCAAGAACTGGGAGCCGAAGAAGGTGGCCGAGTCGCAACTCAAGGACCTCGACAACACGCTCGAGCACGCGCTGGACGAGGTCCTGAGCTCGATGACCTACGGGTTCAGCCTCAGCGAGAAGAACTGGATAAACGAGGGCAGTTACCTCGAGCTGGAATGTTTGAAGACCATCCACCCGCGCGACATCCTCTTCGAGATGGACGGCTACGGCAATATCCAGAGGATCCTCCAAGGCATCACCATCGAACTGCCGCAGGAGAAGCTCCTGCACTTCGTGCATGACGGGCGGTTCCGCAACCCCTACGGGGAGTCCGACTTCAACGCGGCATATCGGGCCTGGTGGGTGAAGGACAACACCTACAAATGGATGGCGATGCTCCTGGAGCGCATGGGCATCCCTCCGGTGTTCGCGCTGTATGACGCCAACGCGCTCTCTGCTTATGTCGGCCCGATCAAAGACGCGCTGGCCAGCATCCAGGCTGGCACGTATGGCGCGCTGCCGCGGGGCAAGGACCCGAAGAGCTTGGAGATGTGGGCGCCGCGGCTCGCGGAGAACGTCGACAAGGTCTTCATCCCGGCGCTGGACCGTTTCGACAAGGACATGGCGCGGGCAATCTTGCTGCCGGGTCTCATCGGCTACACCCCGGATACCTCCGTCGGCAGCCAGGCGCGCGCCACGGTGCATTTCGACGCCTTCATCATGGTGGTGGAGAAGATCCGCACCCTCCTAGCGGCGCGGATCAACGAGGACGTGGTGGAGGACATCATTGACTTCAACTTCGCGAGCGTTGACGAGTACCCGCGGTTCCGTTTTCTGCCGCTCTCCGACGAGGTCAAGGACGCGCTATTCAACCTTTGGGTGAATCTGTTGAAGGAGGGCGCGGTCCGGCCGCAGACCGAGGATGAGGACCACATCCGCGCGGCGCTGAAGTTCCCCGAGCAGGGTGGCACGCCGATGCCGCAGGTGCTGCCGGGCCGGCCAACGCTCATCGGAACCGACGGCGCGGGCCTACGTCGCCTTCTCGAGGCAGACCCCGGCGCAAGCTGCCCGTATCATGGAGAAGGCGCAGGCCGAGCTCGTGCGCAGGATCGGGGCGGCGCTGCGGGACGCGCGCGACACGCTGGTCGAGGCGCTGCGCCGCGACGACCTGAACGCCAAGTTCGTCGATACCTTGCGCCTGCGGAAACTCGGCGATATCCAGGGCGCCTTGCAGGAGGTGCTGCGCGCGGTGTGGGCGCAGGGCAGCGCGCATCGATTCGAGTTCACGCCCCAGGAAGCGGCCGCCTACCTCCAGCAGAAGGCGCTGCATGCTTCGGGTGTGGTGCGCGACGACCTGACGAACGACATCAAGCAGGTACTCCTCAATGCGATCAAGAACGGCACGCCGCTCGGGGACGTGGTGCGCCAGCTCGATGGGGCTTTCGAGCCGTATCTCGGTGGCCCGGGTCACCTGGCTGATGCGGCGAGCCCTTCGCGGCTCGAGACTCTGGCGCGAACAAACATCACCGACGCCTACAACCAGGGGCGCCTTTCGATGGCCAAGGACCCGGACGTGGTGGACCTGCTCGCCGGCATGCGCTACAGCGCCGTGCTGGACGACCGCACCACGGAGATTTGCCAGTTCCTCAACGACAAGGTCTTCGAGATGGACGACCCGGCGCTGGAGCAGCTCGCGCCGCCCAACCACTTCAACTGCCGCTCGGTCTTAGTGCCGGTGACCAAGGGCGAGGCGGCGGACGCTAACATGGACAGCGGCGACTTTATGACGGCGGGCGACGTCGGCCAGGCGCTGGAGCTGCGCGGCAGCTTCGCGGAGGCCGGCCCTTTCAGGAACTACAGGGGAAAGGCGCCCGGTGAGCGATGAGAACCCTGCGATTCTTCGCCGCCGCACTCGCCCTTCTCCTCGCTGCCGGAGTTAACATGGCATCCTCCTCCATCAGCGACATCGTCTTCGCGCACACGAGCTCGATTGAGCACGTGGCGGCGAACAACGTGCTGCACCTCTACGGCATGAATACCTTGCCGCGGAACACCATCCTCATCTTCCTCCAGACGGGCACCGCGCCGACAGCCGATCCCACCGTGGTCGACAACACAGGAGCGGGCGCGCAGGCTTGGGGCGTCGCGAAGGGCGGGGTCGTGGGCAACCAGCGGATCTGCGCACTGTGCCTGCCGGACTGCAACGCGGGCATCAACCACATCACGATCACCCTCCAGGCGTCGGAGACCTTCCTCGGCTACTTCTATCTTGAGGTCCCAGATGTGACCTACGGCTCCGTCGCCAGCATCGTGGACGGCAGCAGTTCGGCGACGCTCGTCTCGGGCACCACCGTGGCGGCCGGGGTGATAACGACCGCGGCCGACGGAGACTTCGTATTCCAGTTCGGCGTCAGCGCCGGGACCCTCGCCGACAGCGTCTACTCGAAAGGCGCGAGTCCCTGGATCGCGCTCGGCAAGCAGCGCTCCTCCCAAGTCGGCTCAGCACCGACGATGTTCCTCCAGTACCAGATCCAGCAGACCCACGGCAACACGCTTAACCCGACCTATACGTTCACGCAGACGGGCACGCCGACATCGGACACGCTCGCCTTCGCGCTGAAGCGCACGCCGGGCAATGGCGCGAAGAAGAGCGGCATGTACACGGCGCGCTCGCTCGGCTGCAACGTGGTTGCGGCGCAGACCTCGGTCACGCTCGACATGCCGTGCGTCGGGAATCTGCGCCACATCTGGGCGGAGGGCAGCGACTTCCACGTCTCGACCATCGTCGACAGCGACGGCAACGTCTACAAGGGCGACTCGAACTCGATACCGGGACTTGCGGTCGGCAATGACTCCTGGCGCTCCCTTGGCGTCAAGCCGAACGACGACCTCTCGGGCATCGTCATCACCTGGGCTGGCTCGAACGCGCAGCCGGGCTTCATCAAGGTGCTCGATATCGTGGGCGCGTCGCTGAATCAGGGGCCCAACGACTGCGTGCAGACGGTGCCGAACAGCGGAATCCAGCAGGCTGCTGGGGACCTGACCTTCCTCAACTACGCACCACTTTTCCCGGATGGAATGTGCTTCTTCAATCTCCAGATCGAATCGCACACGGTGTCGGGGATAACGAGCCCGACTCCGGCCGATGGGCTCAATGCGGACATGGCGGTGCTCCCATCGGCGGATGGTGCCGGCACCACTTTCGAGGAGGACAACTGCCACGGCTACTGGGACTACGTCGGCTCCCCTGGGGGCAAGAACTTCGTGGCGACGATCCAGCACAACACGGCTGGCGTGAACCATTGGGGCGTGTCGATCACGGAGTACAAGGCGGCGTCGTCAGGCACGATGCTCGAGGAGGATGGCGAGTGGATCCACACAGTCACACCGGCGTAGTGCTACTGCTGCCGGATAGTCGGCTGCTGACCAAGCGCACGGTCAGGCGCATGGAGTTCTTCGGCCAGATCGTCAACGCGGTGCGGATCTACTGCGCGAACTGCGGCACGCCCTACGGCTGGGTGCCGGAGCAGAGCACCACCTTCGCGTGCTGGCTGTGCGATGGGTGCGCCGACAAGTGGGGACCTGAGTTCGGTCGGGCGCTGATGCCCGACGAGGTGTTTTGGCGGCAGGTGAGGGACGAGATGCTGGACAAGCACGGGCGCGTCTTGACGCTCAAGGAGCTCTGGCGGTTCGCGGAATCCGCCTGCAACTCCCTTTCCAAACTGATCCGCGGAGGAGCTAGGCGATGAGACCGGAACTGAAGGACCTCTACGATCGGCTGGATGCGACGCAACCGAAGGACACCCACGGCATGGCGCCGATGCTGGAGGAGATCGCGCGCACGGACGCGCGGCTAGACGAGATCACTGCGCGCGTGGTCGAATGTGAGGAAGCGGCGGCCAAGCGCAAGGCCGAGGCAGCGGCAGCAGCGTAGACCAGGCGCCCTTTTTTCACACTTCACGAAGGAGCACACGAAAATGAAACAGGCACTCGAAATCCTCGCAGGGGCGCTGCGGCAGCGGGTGCTGCATTGCCCCTTCGTCTACCTCTCCGATGGCGCGGTCAACACCACCAGTTTCACCTCGAGCGCGACCCCGGACACGGAGACCGACCACTGGTTTCTGAAGCCTGGCACACGCACGGTCTGGCTCAAGTCGCTGCTCGTCGGCGGCAAGGGCGCGGGCCTCACGCAGCTCTCGGGGATCGCCTACAGACTGAAGAAGTGGTTCACCACCGCCACCGCGATCAACACGGGAACCGCGCTCACCCCCGCCCCGCTCGACCCGGGAGCCCAAGCGGCGAATTCGACCTCAACGTGGCCAGCGGCACGGCCTCAATGAAGTTCGAGTTCAAGGTGAAGCACGCCGAGTAAGGCAGGGCAACCCTTTTTTTAGGGGGAGCGCACCACATGTGGGACCTCTTCGAGAAGCGGCGGCTGGCCAGGATGGTCCGGGACATGCCGGAGGATAGCCTCCTACGGCAGGCGATCCTGTCCGGCCGCGCCCTGCGGGCCAAGGGCTACCGGGTGTCGTGGGGCCCGTCGCGGCTGACTGCCGACGAGTCGGCCATCACCCTAGCGACAACCCAGAAGGCGCTCTGGTTGCCAGCGAAGACGCTGATCCCATCGGGGCTCTGGGAACCGGGCAAGATCTTCCAACTCACCGCCTTCGGCAAGGCGACGACCGACGGGACGGCCGGGAACTACGCCTTCGAGATGGCCTACGGCGCCGGCGACGCGCCGGCCGCGTTCGCTGTCGGCGCCACCGTGGCGGGCACCGTGTCGCAGACCAATATTAGCTGGATAGCGCAGGGATGGATGGAGGTGCGCAGCATAGGCACCGCCGCCGTCGCGCGCATGTTCGGCTTCTGGAAGCCAGCGGTGGCGCTCCTGGCGTCGACCCTGCAGCCTTACATCTTCCCGGCCTCGGCACCGGCCGACATCTCGGTCGACACGACCGTTAGCACGAACGCCATCACCTTCCAGCTGCAGCGCTCAAGCACCGGCGTGTGGACGGCCACCACCACCGGCCTGATCCTCGAGGAAGTCGGCCCGTGATATGGCGCGCAGGATCACCCCAGGCGGTCCGTTCCTCGTTCCGCCTCTTCCCCAGCTTGGTTCCGATCCCAACAACATCGGCCCGAGCGGGGGCCGCGGTCACATCCTGCGGTTCCTGGCGCCATGGCGGGTCCAGGCCTACCTGTTCCCCGACGAGGAGCTACCTCCCGCGGTCTCGACTGCAGTCGATGAGGAGGGCTACCGGCCGGTCGCCACGGGCACCTTCGTGCCCGCGCAGCTCGCCTTCTTCGAGCGCGGTGAGGAGTTGCTGCCCTCGGTCCCGGTGGATGACGACCAGCGCCACGTCTCGGGTTATGCGGCTTATCCGCGGGTACCGGCCTTCGTTTCCGATGATGACGCCTGGATGGCGTCCATTGGAGTCGAGGACGATGCGGCGCCGCCGCTCCTCGCCGTCGCCCAGCCCGGCGGGCACCTCCTGCTCTTCGACGAAGAGGCGCTTCCACCCGCCGCTGCGGCGCCCGCGCTCGAGGATGGAGACGGCTGGATCACTCCGGCCGCCAGCGTCGGCCCGCCTTGGCGTCTGGTGCTCTTCGATGAGGAGGGATTGCCGCCGAGCGCACCCGCTCCAGAGGACGATGGGGTGGCGGTCAGGCCTGCGGCCTACCTGGCGCTGCCTTGGCGACCAGTGCCCTCGGAAGAGGAGTTCCCGCCCGTCCTTGCACTCGCCCCTGATGATGATGGATTTCCGCCGCGCCCGGGCCGCGCCTTCCTGGTCGCCCCGGTCGTGCTGCTCGGTGCGGACGGCGATGAACAAGGGATCCCGACGCCGCCCGAAGAGGATGGCCTGCCGCCCATTGTTCGGGCTGCTGGTCCATTGCCTCGCTGGGTGCTCATCTACGGCGAGGATGACTTCGCGCAGACCCAGCTCGGGCTCCTGGTCGAGGACTTGCGCTTCCTCGCTGCCGATTATGGCCGGCTCTTCGCCGCCGCTGGCCTTGCGCGCGGCTTCGTTGCCGCTGACTACGGTCGACCGCTCGCCGCCTCCTTTCCAGGTAACCGGTTCCTTGCCGCCGACGCGCAGCGTAACTTCACCGGCATCGACCCAGAACCACAGGGGGCCCGCGTGAGCTTCGACGTCAAGTTCGTGCCGGAGACCGTCACGCTGACATTCCCGTTCACTGCAGAACTGCTGGGCGCGACGATCACGCCGGGGAGCCCGGTCATCACTCCCACGACTGTGGTGGGCACCGATGCCAACCCCAGTAACCTGCTGAACGGCGCCGCGCAGATTTCCGCTGGCCTAGTGCTGCAGAGCGTCAAGGCTGGTCTCGACGGGTGCTCCTACCATTTCGTGTGCCAGATAGATCTGAGCGACGGCCGGCGGCTGGTGCGCACAGGGACCCTGCAAGTGAAAGCCCCGTGAGCCGGGTGGCCGCGGGTGATAAACTTCGGAACGGAATGGAGGTTCTAGCATGTTCGGAAGACTGAGGGCGGAGTTGCGGGCGCTGGGAGAAATCATCGACCAGCATATGAAGGGCGACGGGTTTCCCTTCGAGAAGGGCGTGCAGGCGTCGCTGCAGGCCCTGCACGGTACGGTGCAGGAGCTGGACAACCGCGTGCACGCGCTGGAGATGGCGGCCGGGGTCAAGGGCCGCGACGACAGGCCAGCGAACGTGCAGGCCGAGCTCGACGAAGCCGCGCAGCGCCAGAAGGAAGAGGCTGAGAGGGCAGCGCCCAAGGGGCCGCAGCCGGACTTGGCGCCGGAGAGATCCGGCGAAAAGCTGGGGGAGCCTGGGTCGAAGGCCGACGGTCTTTCAGGCTGATCGACGAGCTGGAGGCGATGTTCATCAAGTATGAGGGCGAGGATGGAAGAACGCTTCACCATGGAAATCCTCCGGATGTGCCGATCGGCGAGGCCGACGCGGTCATGTTCCTCTGCCCAAAGTGCTTCAACGCAAACCGAGGACCCGTGAGGACGCACAGCGTGATCTGCAACCGACCGCGGGTGCCGCTGCGCCCCGGCGTCTACGTCGGGCCGGGCCGGTGGGAATTTGCCGGCACCGGGATCGCCGACCTCACGCTGAACGGCGCGTCGCCGGGGGGTGCGCGGTCGATCCAACTGCTAGGTGCCGGGTGCCAGTGGCATGGGTTCATCAACAATGGAGAGGCGACCCTCCAATGATAGGAGCCGCTCTCCTGCTGCTGGCCGGGTGGCTTGCGCTGAACGAGGTCCTGCCGCTCGCCCTCCTTGAGGGCACCACGCGCTGGCCGAGCTGCCCGGGGCGGCACCGTCTTCCGCCGCGGACCTCCGTCAGGGTGGGGCGACTGCCGCCCGGCGACGGAGGTTTCACGGTGGCATTCGGCCCCTGGCGTTGGGTCGTGGTGAACGCCACCGTCCCACTGCACTGGGTGCCCATGGTGCTCGCGCACGAGGCTGCGCACATACGCTGCGGGCACCTCCGCCGCCTCTGGCTGCTGTACGTGATCGGGCTGGACTGGACCCCATGGGCCAAACGCTGCGTGGCGCGCTGGGAACTCGAGGCGGACGAGGAAGTCGACAAGGCGTTCGGTGTTCAGGGTACCGGGATGGGGCTGCGCTGGATGCCCCGACAAGAAGGAGACGCCGCGTCAGGTCGGGATGGCGATCGCGGCGATGGGCAAGGGCTTCCGCGGCAATAAGGCCCAGATCCCGGACGCGGACCGCGCCGGGGTCATGGCCAAGATCCGGTCGGCCTACAAGAAGGCGAACGGCAAGGACATGCCCGCAGAGATGATGCACGCCCTGCTTGACGGCGAGGACGTGCAGGGCTACCTCTTCGACTATGAGCAGCTGTCCGGGGTCGAACTCTTCGCGACTGGCGAGCACAACGGCGACAAGTACACTGAGAAGGACCTCGACGACATGGTGGAGGCCTTCAACGCTCTCGACTTCCAGCCCGCCCTCAAGTCTGGCCACACGGATGCGCCAGGGACGCCGGCGCTCGGGTATGTCTCGGCGCTGCGGCGGGTCGGCGAGAAGTTGGTGGCCGATCTCATCGACGTGCCGTCGGAGGTCTACAAGCAGATCCGGGACAAGAAGTTCAACCGCCTGTCGGCGGAGATTTATTGGAATCTTGAGCGTGCTGGCAAGACTTATCGGCGCGCTCTGAAGGCGGTGGCGCTCCTCGGTGCTGGGGTGCCCGGCGTGGCCGGGCTGAAACCCCTGTCGGCTGCGTTCGCCGAGATCGAGGCCGAGGTGAAGTTCTACGACAAACCAGGAGACGACATGGACAAGACGGAAGAGGCCAGAATCAGGAGAGAGGCAGAAGAGGCCGCTGCCCGTAGGTACGAGGAACTTCGCGAGCGGGATCGGCTGGAGTTCCAACAAGCGCACGCCACCACCGAGGAGCGCATCCGGCTGCAAGAGGAAGCGCGGGCCAAGGAGGCGCGCGAGCGCGAGCGTGAAGATAACCGCAAGCGCCACCAGGCGCAGGAAGACCGCATCAAGGCGATGGAGCTCGATCGGAAGCAGGAGCGCATTACGGCCGTGGTCGGCCGTTGCACTGTGCGCGCCTTCCGCCCGTTCCTCCAGCGGCTTGCGGAGATCATGATCGTGGCCCCGGACGCGGACACCAAGAAGTACGAGGTGGACGTGGCGGCGACGGCAAGATGAAGGAGTTCACGGGCCTGCAGTTGGTGGAGCAGCTCGCTGACGCGATCAATGCGAAGGCCGCGCGGCTCTTCCGCGAGCACGCCAAACTCGACGCCGACTACGTGGCGCCGGCCGGAGACTCCATCAACCTTGGCGACGCTCAGGTCGTCGGCGATGAGGTGGACCGCTTGACCAAGGCCTATATGGCCGAGAAGAAGGTCGCGGACTACATGGCGGCGATGAACGCCGTGCTAGCGCTCCCGGAGAACGCCGAGATCAAGGAGGCCTACGCCAAGCCACGCACGCGGGCCGCGTAGCCGACCGCAGGGAAACCAATTCAGCGAAGGAGTGCA
>WNFI01076677.1_pt2 | contig 15823 bp, 14 predicted proteins | sample 5400471 | NCBI WGS metagenome assembly WNFI01 (sample SAMN13153348, study PRJNA577476) | soil metagenome | isolation source: 100 cm saprolite on Douglas fir-dominated hillslope | place: USA:California | collected 2013-09-17 | reverse complement strand
GAACGTTCGGTGATCCTTTGCGAGTCAGACATTTTTTCGATCGACGAAAGCTGGTTACCTTTGCCGCTTCCGGCAACAGAATCGAAGCGCCACATTGAGCTTCCTCGAAGACTCGAGGCGCAAGAGAAGAACATGATTGAGGGGGCTCTAAAGGCAAGCCGAGGACGTGTGTTTGGACCCACCGGGGCCGCGGCAAAGTTGGGCGTTCCCCGGTCAACGCTAGAATCTAGGATTAAGGCGCTGAAAATCGACAAGAATCGCTTCAAGATGGATCCAGAGAGTTGAGGGCTTTCGCGTAAGCGCGAAGTCAGCAGGGTATGTGAGCGGATGAGCTTGATTCAAGCAACGGTCTGGTAGACCGTTGTCCGAGACCACGAGAGGGAATCCAGCCGACCCTTCGGACTGTCTGCCTCGCGCTGTTCCTGCCAAAACTAACAGGGAATGAGCAAATAGACAAAGAGGAAGACAATAAAATACCTATTCGTTCGCCGACCACTGCGACGGTCCGTCACGGATTCCTTCCTCCCCTGATTCCTGTGCCCAGACTTTCGCCTGGGCAGCTAAATTCCGGGGCCGCTTTGTTCAATGAGCTTGGCCACAAGTCCGGTCCAACCGGTCTGATGGCTCGCTCCTATGCCGGCCCCGTTGTCGCCATGAAAGTATTCGTGGAAATGAATGTAGTCTCGCCAGTGTGGATCGTTTTGAAACTTGGCGAGCCCACCGTAAACGGGTCGATTTCCGTCGGCCGAGCGCAGAAAAATTCGCGTCAGTCGCCGTGAAACCTCCGCAGCCACCTCCCAAAGAGACGCCTGGCGCCCAGACCCCGTCGGCAGCTCAAACTTGAGGTCCTCGCCATAGAAGTGGTGAAATTTTTGGAGCGCTTCGATCAGCAGAAAATTAATCGGAAACCACACAGGTCCCCGCCAATTCGAATTTCCACCGAAGATCCCAGAGCTTGACTCCGCCGGTTCATAGTCGATGCGATGCTCGATGCCATTGACGTGCAACACATAGGGATGGTTTTTGTGGAACCTTGAGATCGCGCGAATGCCATAGGCCGAGAGAAATTCGGATTCATCCAAAAAGTAGCGCAGCACGCGTTCCAGCTGGCCGCGGTTCACAAGGGAGAGGAGACGACGCATCCCTTTACCGGGCGTTGCGGATGTCTCAATGTGTTCCTGCAAATCGGGATGATTGTCGATAAACCACTGCATGCGGCGTTTGAAGCCGGGGAGACGGTCGATAATGTCTTCTTCGAGAGTTTGCACTGCAAGAAGTGGAATCAGCCCAACAAGGGAGCGCACCTTGAGGTAGTGGTGCTCACCGTTCGGAAGATGAAGAACGTCATAGTAAAAGCCATCCTGTTCGTCCCAGAGCTCAATACCCTTGCCGCCGCGGTTATTCATGGCGTGGGCGATGTGGACAAAGTGTTCCAGGAACTTGCTGGCGACGTTTTCATAGGCGGGATTCTCGCGGGCAAGCTCAAGAGCGATGGCGAGCATGTTCAGGCAATACATGCCCATCCAACTCGTTCCGTCGGATTGCTCGAGACGTCCGCCCGTCGGCAACGGGGCGGATCGATCGAACACGCCGATGTTGTCGAGCCCCAGGAAGCCGCCCTCGAAGACGTTCATTCCTTCCGGGTCTTTGCGGTTCACCCACCAGGTGAAGTTGAGCAAAAGTTTGTGAAAGGCGCTTTCGAGGAACGCGCGATCTGTGATACCGCGAACGCGTTTCTCGATCTTGTATACGCGCCACGCTGCCCACGCATGTACGGGAGGATTCACGTCACCGAACGCCCATTCGTAGGCCGGCAGTTGGCCGTTCGGATGCATGTACCATTCACGAAGAAGCAGAGTGAGCTGCTCCTTGGCGAAATCGGGGTCAATCTGGGCCAACGGAACGCAATGGAACGCGAGATCCCACGCGGCGTACCATGGATACTCCCACTTGTCAGGCATCGAGAGGACGTCGGCGTTGTAGAGGTTCGACCATTCCCGGTTACGGCCCCACTTCCGGCTTTCCGGAGGCGGCGGACCGGCTGGATCGCCCTCGAGCCAGGTGCGCACATCAAAGTGATAGAACTGTTTCGACCACAGCAATCCCGCGAAGGCCTGGCGCTGGACATTCTTTGCGTCTTCCGAAAGGCCCTTGGGAGCGCGCTTGGCGTAAAACTCGTCGGCTTCTACGCGACGCAAGGAGAAGATCGTGTCAAAGGTATTGCCCCCGAGCAATTCGCTTTGGGGAGGAGTAGTCGTGACGAGCCGGGGTGAAGACAGATGAAGGACCTTGGGCTGCTGATCGGTCAGGCGCAATCGCAGTGTTGTCGCGGTCCCGGGTGAGAGGCGCAGACGGTACAGGGCAGAAGCTTTGGTTCCGGTCTTGTCTGGATTAACGGCTGCACGATTCCCGTGCACGATGTAGTCGTTGATACCGTCTTTGACGTAAGGCGTGCGACTCTCACTGCCAAACAACTTCCTGGCGTTGGTTTCATTCTCGGTGAAAAGAAGTTCGGGTTCGCCTTCGCAGAGGAGCCAGCGCTTTCCGTAGGTTTTGTGCTCGACCTCGATCACTCCTGATCCTGGAATGCCGTATTCCTTGGGGATGCTGAGTTCCTGAACGGCGCGCAAACGGGGGCGATAGTCATCGCGACCCCAGGACCACGTATTGCGGAACCATATGGTCGGCAAAATCGACAGGTCTGCTTCGGCGGGACCGCGATTGGTTGCGGTGATCTTGATCAGGATGTCTTCCGCACTGCCCTTTGCATATTCGGTAAAGATGTCGAAATACCGATTTTCATCGAAGACGCCCGTGTCGAGCAGTTCATATTCGAAATCCCTTCGGCCCCTGCGGCGATTCTCCTCGACGAGTTGAGTGTACGGGAACTCCCCCTGTGGGTACTTGTACAGCGTCTTCATGTAGGAGTGCGTGGGAGTTGAATCCAAATAGAAGTAATACTCTTTGACGTCCTCGCCGTGATTGCCTTCATTGCCGGTAAGTCCGAAGAGGCGTTCCTTGAGGATGGGATCACGTCCATTCCACAACGCCAAGGCAAAACACACAAGCTGATGACGGTCGGAAATGCCCATGATTCCGTCCTCGCCCCATCGATAGGTGCGCGATCGCGCATGATCATGGGGAAAGAACTCCCAGGCGGTTCCGTTCGGACTGTAGTCTTCACGGACCGTGCCCCATTGACGCTCGGAAAGGTAAGGTCCCCAACGCTTCCAATGCATCTTCCTCTTGCGCGATTCGTCGAGACGTTTTTCTTCAGCGTTCAAGGTCTGTCACCGTCTGGTGTGAAGATGTGGACGTTCCTGCAGGCGCGGTAGGGAGAAGATTCGGCAAATTAGTCCTGGCTCTGCACGAGCGGGAGTTGCGACGTAAGTTGCAGGTCGATCATCATGCTGATGCGTCGGTCGAGTTGAAAGAAGGTGGCGGCCTTTTTACCCGGCAGGACCGTCCGCAAGATCGGGACATATTTCTGGCGGAGAGCGGAGGCGGCAATATCCGTATCCAGCCACCGGCGAATGAGACTGTCGGCCTGCTGATCGGTGAGCGACCCGTAGCCATCGGCATACTCTTTGATCAGGGCGGTTCTCGTGTCGTTGATCTTTCCGAATTCCGCTGAATATTGTTCATAGACTGGCCAGAACTTGGTGGCTTCGGCATCTGTGAGGGTCAAATTCGCAGCAATGAGCTGTTTCTTGATCGAGCGAATGTCTTTCCGCAGGAGCGCCATCTGCTGGTCCGAAAACGACTCAGCGCCGCTGCCCGCTCTGCTCGCCGATTGCGAAGCTGTATCTTGTGCAACAACTCTTGGAATTCCGAATACAGCTGTCCCAATGAAAACGAGCATGGCAAACGTAGTTTTCTTCACAGGTTTCCTCTTTCCGGCATCGATTCGCGAGCCAGACGACGCAACCTGCGGAAGACTTCCGGTGGTTGCGGACTAACTAAGGTGATCAAGCAACCAGCTTGCCAACGGAATGACGATGTCCATGCTGTAAGGCGTTGACGGGACAAGGACATAAAGGAGGGGGAGGGCGATCCAACCGCCCACGGAAGCGAGGTTGTCATACGCTTAGCGCTTTCGCCAGGCGATTGACACCGGTGGCAGACGATCGACACCGGGTTCCGTGAGAAGGTTGTCATCCGCGTTTCGCGTAAGGCGCAGAAACCACGAAGTGCCTTTTTGCACAAGCGGTTCGCTGGCGTCTTTTTTCTTCCCTGAAGCGAGTCAAAAAAATCCTTGAATGGAAGCCGGAATGCAGCGAAGTCCTGCGAAAGATGCTCAGAGGGTGCTAGAGACTCGCGTGAGTCCAGGCACGAGCGGATTGTAAAGATGTCCACAGGCGCTAGCCATGCAGAGGCTCTTCCCATTGCGGCGTTCGCTCCAAGACTCGACGCGTATTGGGAAACGGTAAATCGAACAGTGTGGAACGAACGCGAGAACACTAGTGAAGAATGCGAGTTGGTTTACGAGATCAGCTGGATTTCGGAACTGGGTACCTGGCGGCGTTTTCTGCGTTCGCAAAGAAAACTGAAAGGCTGAAAACAGCGCTTAGCAGGTTTTTGTTAAGGGGACGGACCGGGCCTTAAGCTCGGGAGCGTATCCTTAATTATATCGGGGTTGGGAGACGACCTGACTCCCGTTATGGGTAGCCTCCGCTTGGGCTAGCTATTTAGCTTCGCCAATAGAGGAAATTCCCGAAAAATATTGATCCAGACCATTAACGAGTTCACGCAGTCCTACCTGAACGTCTCGGTCCATCGCGGCGACGACGCCCGAGATGTCCTTTCTATTCACCGGCTCATCATGAGAAAAGTAGCGGGTCCAGACCGTTGTTCCGGTGCGGGTGTCGCGCAGCTCGAACTCGAGCGTCACGCGCACCACGACTGAGTTGCCCTCAATTTCACGGAAATCGTACAACTGTCCGCGGAGGAGATAGTCGCCGCGTACGTCGCTGCCCAGGGAGTACACATTTCGGTAGCGTCCCGAGAGGCGAAGCTCCCGCGAAAGCACGTCGCGGATCATTTCTGTCGGTGGTTCGGCCCAGCGATGATATTGGTACGTTCCCATGGCTTGCGCTTCGGAGGTATAGACGATCTGGTCTTCCCGATAGAGCTGGGAGGCTTTGATCGGGCCGACGAGGAGAGTAACGGGGAAGGGAGCCGGATGGCTTCCCTGCCCGGTGTCAGGTGGAACGGTGATCTGATAGAACTTGTTCGGCCGGGCAGCGCCACAGCCAGCGAGGACTCCAAGAGACAAGGCGAGGGCGAAAAGCAGAAACGTATTCTTCATGGTTGTTCTCCGGGTTTGTGTTCGCGAGGATTGGTCGCGCGGATGAGCGTATATGGACGAGTTTTGATGGTTTCGGTGAATTCCTTCAGGTTTTCCGTCACGTGACGCAGGTTGTCGAGAATCTGGTCGATATTCTCCGAGTTGACGTCGAGTGTTTGATCGAGCCGCGCGGTGACGTCATTCATGTTCGTGACGGTGCGCCGTAGCTCAACGACTGCCTGGCGAACATCCGGCCTGTTTTCACCGACAACGGCGTCGATGTGATTCAAAGCCAGGTTTGCTTCCTCCGAGGTCTTGCGGAAATTCTCCAGTAGCGGCGCGAGTTTGGCGCTGACGGCACTCACGTTTTGAAGGGTCGCCTTCACCTGTGGGCGATTTTCTTCAATCATGCCGCGAGTGCTCGAAAGAGTCGCAGCCACATTTGCGCGATTCTGTGCGTTCAAAAGATCGTTCACACGCGAAAGGGTCTCCTTGAACTCGGAAGCACGGTCATTCAAGTTGCGAAGCAGGTCCTGGGCCTGGGGAGCCAGATCGTTGATTTGCGCCGTCAGGGCGTTGAAGTCGACGTACTTTTGGGAGGGAAGTACAGCGCCGCTGGTAGCTCTCGGTGCCTGTGTGCTGCCCGGAAAAATTTCAAGGTGATTGTCCCCCAGGGGGCTCATGCTCATGATCTTGACGCCGCTGTCGATTTTGACGGGAAGGTCGGATTGGACGCTGAAGACGATATCCAGTTGCGTGGGATTGCGCGGGTCGATACGCAAGGTGTCGACACGGCCCACTTTTGGTCCTCCGGCGTAGCGCACGGTGGAACCCGGCTCAAGGCCTCCTGCAAACGCAAAATACGCATGAAACTTTGTGGTGGATCGGCCAAAGGCGCCGCTCATCGCAAATACCGTGAAAAAGAGCACGGTCACGGCGATGAGCACGAATAGACCTACGAGGGCCTGCTCGCGTTTGGGTTGCATCTCTATCCTCGCTTTCCTGAAGCCCTGTGCGAATGGGGGAGATCCGCCGTGAGCATCTGCAGGTAATCCATTTCTCCCGCAATTTCTGGCTCCGGAATACGATCCAGAAATTGCCGGACTCGCGGCTGGGTACTGGAGCGCATCTCTTCGGTCGTGCCGATGGCCACGATTTTGCCCTTGTCAATCAAGAGCATGCGATCGGCAATCAAGAAGGCGCTTGCCAGTTCGTGCGTCACCACGATGATGGTCATGCTGAAGGCGCGCTTGAGTTCCAGGATCAACTGATCGATTCCCGCCGCGATGATGGGATCCAGCCCGGCCGAGGGCTCGTCGAAAAAAAGGATTTCCGGGTCCATGGCCAGCGCACGGGCAACCGCGGCACGCTTCTTCATGCCGCCGCTGAGCTGTGAAGGTGTGTAGTATTCAAATCCCTCGAGGCCTACCTGCTCCAGTTTGAGTCGCAGCATGATTTCAATCGTGGAGTCTTCGAGCTGCGTGTGTTCTCGAAGCGGAAGGGCTACGTTTTCGCCTACGGTCATGGACCCGAAGAGGGCGCCGCCTTGAAAGGACATGCCGATCTTTGTTCGAATCTCGTCCATTTCCACGTCTGACGCTTTCGTGATGTTTCGCCCCTTAATCCAAATTTCTCCAGCACTGGGTTTCTCGAGGCCCACGAGGGTGCGAAGAAGCGTGCTTTTCCCGGAGCCGGAACCTCCGAGGATGACCAGGGTTTCGCCCCGGGGAACATCGAAGCTGATGCCGTGAAGAATCTCTCGTTCTCCATAACTTACTCGGAGATTGCGCACGGAAATCGCGGTTTCAATGCGGGCATCGGGAAGTGTTTGTTTCGATGTCATGGATTCCTCGGCGTGAATCAGCGGTCCCCCGCGAAAAAGAACAGAGCGGTAAAAAACAGGTCCACCAGGACCACCAGGAAAATCGACATGACCACGGCCCGCGTCGTCGACCGGCCGACCTGTTCCGCCCCCGCTCCCGTCGACAATCCCTCGAAACATCCGACGGCTGTGATGGTGATTCCGAACATCACACTCTTCACTAGTCCCGTGGTGATATCCCGCAAGAGGAGAGAGTCGATCGAAGCGTGCACATAACGAACAAACGTGAAGTCCGCCTGAGCGACACCGAACAAGGATCCTCCGAGAATGCCCATGGTGTTGGCCCAGATGGTCAGGCAAGGCAGCATCGCCACCATGGCCAAGAACTTGGGAGCAACGAGAAAACGGATGGGGCTGATGGCCATGGTTTCGAGCGCATCGATTTCCTCGCTCACTTTCATGGTTCCAATTTCGGCGGCGAAGGCCGAACCAGAGCGTCCAATCACCACGATGGCGGTAATCAACGGCCCGAGTTCCCGGGACATGGAAACTGCAACTGCCGTAGCGACGGCGCTCATTGCGCCGAATCGGCGCAGCTCGTACGCTGCCTGAAGCGCCAGGATCAGGCCGATGAAAAAGGTAATCAGGGAAAGGATCGGCAGGGCGCGGACACCTACATCCATGGCTTGTGAGGTCACGCGTTCGACGCGCAGGGGCTTTCCTTGAAAGGGAGCGACCAGAGTGAAATAAGCCGCGCGGGTTCCGAGCAGGGCGAGGGAGCCGACATAGCTGAGGCTGTTGAGCGTGGTGCCGGCGATTTGATCAAGGATTTCCATATCAGGAAGTCAACGCCTCCTGTTCGTTCTCATAGACTTCAAAGACCCGGAGGAGGCGGGAGAGCTGCAGAACTTCGCGGGCCGACGTGCTCAGCCCGACCAAAATGAAGCGGGAACCGAGATCGCGAGCCGCCTTTAGTCCTTCGACAAGGGAGGCGACACCGGAGCTGTCGATGTAACGGACTTGGCTGAGATTCACGACGACACGAGCCGTGCGGCTTTCCCGTATCTCGCGCAACACCGAGTCGCGAACTTCACGGGAGTTTGAAAAATCGACGTCTCCTGAGAGGTCAAAGATCGTTGTTTTGAAGTGGCGTCGAGCCGAAATGTGCACCGAGTGTTCTCCCTCAGTTGTTGGGCGTTGTCAGATATTTGACCAGTCGGAGACGGTTTTCTTCTTTTGGCGGTCATGCACCTCTCCTTGGCAATAAAATTCCAGCGTTGTCAGCGAACGTGAACCACCATGAGCGAAATATCATCGGTCGGAGGCCCGTGGCGCCAGGCAGCTACGCCATCGAGAATGGCCTGTTTCATTTCCTTGGCAGGCAGGGAGGACGACTGACGGACAATTTCCTGAACCCCTGGGATGCCCAGCATTTCTCCTCTAGAATCAAATGCTTCGGTAATCCCGTCGGTATAAAGGACGATCCGATCATCGGGCTCGATCTGCACCTCCACACTGGTTGTGACATCGACGGCCTCGGGCAGTGCGCCAAGAATCATGCTGCGGGACTCGATCAGAATGGGCTCTTGGCCACGGCGTGCGAGCATTGCCGGTGGGTGGCCCGCCCCGGCAAAAACCATGCTGCGTCGATGCGGATCGATCCGAGCTGCTGCGACGGTCACAAACATTCCTGACCCGGGGATGTCTTCGATGAGAAAGCGGTTCAGCTTCCCGAACATATCGGTGAAGGGTTCTCCACTGCGCAGATGTGCCATGGTCTCCGAGTAAATTCGATTCGCGACGAGCGCCGCACCGATACCGTGACCAGAAACATCACAAACGAGCAAGCTGAGTTGGTTTTGGTCGGTCGTGTTCAACAGAGCGAAGTCCCCTCCGATCGAGTGCACGGGATGATAGAAGACATCGACGCTCAGGGCGTCCGAGACCATGGATCGCGGTGTAAGGCTTTTCTGGACCCGGGCTGCGAGTCGCAGGTCTTCTTCGATCTCCGACTGGCGCTCCTGGAGCTTCTCGTTGGCAGACCGGAGTTCCGTCTCGGCGCGAACCTGTTCTGAGATGTCGGTGAATGTGACGATCCCAAATCGGCGGCCGGAATTTTGGAACGTGCGGGAGCTGATGATCACGGGCATACGGCCGCCGCCGTTTCGAGGGAGGAAAAAAACATAGCGGTTGTGCCCGGCTCGGAACGCAACGTCTATCTGCTCCTTCAAGAAATCCCGTTCTTGCGAAGAATAGAAACGTAAAGGGTCAAATTTGCCAAGCTCTTGCCGGCCAATTCCGGTCATTTCGAGAAAGCGGGAATTCGCAAAGAGCATTCGATGATGTTCATCTGCGATGATGACTCCCTCATTCAGAACTTCGAGTACGGCCTCCGTCTGTGTGAGCCATTGGGGCTTTTCCATGTCGATCGAGTCGTTCTGGGGTACGGTCATTTGGCGCCTAGGGAAGAAGGGAGGGATTGGATCGGTTTTGTCATGAAAAACGCTCTTTCGCTGGGCAAGGTCTCGGTTAGGTTTGCCGGGAAAGTTTGAATCTCATCCTTTGCAGGAAAACGTGAGGAATGTGTCGCCTTGTCGCGGACAGAGGCGACCAGCGAACGAGTGACCTGGTTGATCAAATGGCGCCGGGCCCGGAAGAGGCGCGCTTTGAATGTTGTGGGCTTGACTCCCAATTGGGCGGCAGCTTCCACGCATGACAATTCCTTGTAGTAGGTCAACGTAAACGCCTCTCGGAGCACGGGATTCATTTTCTCGACGAGCGTATGAAAAAACTGCGCCGTTTGTTCTCGGAGGTAGACCGTTTCCGGGTCGGGTTCGGATGCCGGAATCCTCTCTATCCACGAAGTGCCGTCGCTTGCGGTGGATTCCGGAACGGAGTCGAACCGGGAGCTTCTCCGTTTTCGCAAGATCATCAGTGCGGCGTTGAACACGATGCGCGTGAACCAGGTCGTAAATGCGGAGCGGCCTTCAAACGTGCGCAGGTGACGATGCGCGGAGAGAAACGCATCCTGAACGGCGTCCTCGGCGTCTTCCCGGTTCCTCAAGATCGAATAGGCCTGCCGGACGAATTTCGGACGCGAAGTCAAAAACATCTCATGGACTGCTTCCCAATCATCGTTGTTCGATCCGGGTTGGCCTTGACTGCCTGGCCGGCTGTTTGCTCCGTACTTTGCTGGCCGGGCCTTTTGCGCACCGGAAAAATGCGAATAACCATCCGTCGGTCTGCCGCAGGTGCGGTCACTTCCGTTCGCGGATGAATGTCGATAGCTCAATGGCCAGCCCCCCTTTCGGTCTTGATTCGGTAATGCATCTGCGTCTCCAAAGCGGTGTTCGCTTCGAGGATCAGGAAGATCCCTTGTTTTCAATGGGAAGGAGATGGGCTGGCAGGTAATGCGAAGAAGAAGACTCCCGCTGCAGCGCGCTCATGGCAAGGCTTTGACTGTAAAGTCTAGGCCGTGACGTAAGAGAAGAGCGTTCCAATCCGGCTTGAGCCCATGGCAAGTGCTTGACTGTAACGTCTAGGCCGTGACATCCGGACCGTCCCGTTTCCAGAGGGCTGGCAGCAACTTGTCGCCATGTGCCCTTACCTCAATAACATGCCGTAAGCACCGTTCCGGTCCAAGTGGCAAGCCCGTTGCAATGGAGGTGGCGGATTCCGTTAGGAGCAATCGTGCGGATAGGGTTTGGGTCGGACCAAAACGGATTCGAATGCAAGGAACGTCTGCGAGCCAGATTTGCCGCACAGGGGCACGAGGCCGAAGACGTCGCGGCGGGAGATCTCAGTCGAAGCGACTATTGGGGTGTTACGGACGAACTTGCGTCCGCTCTTTATGCAGGGCGCTTCGATCGAGGTGTACTGGTCTGCGCGAGCGCCATTGGAGCTTCGGTCGCGGCGAACAAGCACCCTGGAGTACGGGCGGCTTTGTGTCATGACGTGGGCTTCGCGTGCCGCGGCGTCGAGGACGACGACATGAATCTTCTCGTGATGGGATCACGGGTCGTGACCGAGAATCTGGCGTGGCAGTTGGCGGATGCCTTTATCCAGGCCTCCCATGTTCCAAAGGAGCAGGAATTCGGAATTCCACCTCGGCGTCTGGCCCGCGTCATTGAGCACGTCCGGAAAAATCTCGACAAGCCGTTGGCGGTGAGCGTCCTGTCCCGAGTCGCGGAGATGAGCCAATCGCATTTTTCAAAGCTGTTCAAGCTGAGCACCGGGCTGGCACCGCATCAGTTTGTTCTGCAGGAGCGAATCAATCGTTCCAAAGAGCTTCTCCGTCAAGGCGACGCAAAGATTGTTGACATCGCGCTTGGAGTCGGATTTGAGAACCAGGCGCACTTCACGACGGTGTTTGGAAATCTCGTAGGCATGACGCCCCGCCAATTTCAGCGTTCGTCGGGCTCGGAAGCCAGTGAGATGTATCGTCCACAGCTTTCCGTTGCGGAGTGCTGGTAAAGGCAAGAGCACGCGCGCTTGCGCAGTTGCGCGTGAATCCAGGATCGGGCACGGGAAGAATGCCATGAGATGCAGGGAAGAAACACTGCGCAAGATCGAGAGCAGCTCGTTTGACGTTTGCGTGATCGGGGGCGGGGCAACCGGGGCAGGGTCCGCGCGGAAATCCGGCATGGCGCCGACGAAATGGCCGTGACCATCGGGGATGTGTTGGCGCCGCGCATCGGCCTGGAGTTTTACGGTTGGAGAGCTTCGATGCAAGCGGCGCCGATTGTCGGCTCGATTCTCGGAAAGAGGCTCGGCTGGTCGGATGAGCAGACGCGGTCCTCGGTCAGGGAATACGTGGGAAAAATTGAAAGGTACTTCTGCATTGCGGGACTCACGATTGAGCCCTTACACAGCTCTTAATCCGAACGGATGGTGTGCCGGCGGAGGCATGGTTGACAACGATCTTCTGATGCAGTTTCAAGCGGATATTTTGAACCTGCCGGTAGTACGTCCGGTCACCCGAGGTGCGACGACAGCTCTTGGATCGGTCTATGCCGCAGGTTTGGCGGTGGGTTACTTCGCAGACTTGAATGATTTGCGCGCGAACTGGACAGCCGATCGCACCTGGAACCCGGTGATTGAAGCGGGAAAGCGCGAGGGGATGTACCGGATGTGGAAGAGGGCCGTCACAAAATCGTTCGATTGGATTGACCCGGCATGACGACGGAGCAGGCGAAAGTTGTCGCAGGAGTTCGAAACGAGAAACAGGAACTCGAAAGAATACGGTGCGGCATGACGGTACAGTGGGCGCGTGAGACAGAAGCACGGAGAACGGATTTGAAAGTGCGGTATCAACAATTCAGCGGATGTTTTAGAAGGCAGGGAGCGTGATGTCAACGACTCAGGCGGCTTTGGATCTCGACCAGCTTTGTGTGAACACCATGAGGACGCTGGCCATCGATGCGATCCAGCAAGCAAATTCCGGACACCCGGGGACGCCCATGGGCATGTCCCCGACCGTGTACTGTCTTTGGCAGAGACTGCTGAGGTTCGATCCACAGGATCCCATCTGGATGAATCGCGATCGCTTCGTGCTTTCGGCCGGGCACGCGTCGACTCTGCTGTATACCGTCTTGCATCTTGCGAAAGTGAAAGCGGTCGATCCGGAATATGAAATTCTGGGAAGGCCGTCAGTCACATTGGACGACATCAAGTCGTTTCGCCAATTCGGAAGCCGCTGCGCGGGCCATCCGGAATACCGCTGGACATCCGGCGTCGAAACAACGACGGGTCCTCTTGGACAAGGGGTAGCCACAAGTGTGGGCATGGCCATTGCCGGGAAGTGGTTTGCGGCACGATACAACCGGCCAGGCATTGAACTGTTCGGGTATCGGATTTACGCACTGTGCGGTGACGGGTGCATGATGGAGGGCATTTCGAGCGAAGCGGCTTCGCTGGCAGGGCACCTCAAACTCGACAACCTTTGCTGGATCTACGACAACAATCACATCACTATCGAAGGCAAAACCGATATCGCGTTCACCGAAGATGTGGCAGGGCGTTTTCTGGCGTACGGCTGGAACGTGCTGCGCGTGGGCGATGCGAACGATCTCGACCGCATCGAGAACGCCCTCAAGACGGCGGCGGGCACTTCGGGCAGACCGTCAATCGTGATCGTGGATAGTCATATCGGTTACGGTTCGCCACACCGGCAAGACACCAGCGCTGCACACGGCGAGCCGCTCGGTGAAGAAGAGATCAAGCTCACGAAGCAGTCGTACGGCTGGCCACCCGACGCCAAATTTTTGGTTCCCGCCGGGGTCTACGAACATTTCGAGTCGGGGATTGGACAGCGAGGCCGCGAAGCGCGCCAGCATTGGGAGAAGCAATTCGAGGAGTACCGGAAGCAATTCCCGGAACTCTCGGCGGAGCTCGAACAAATCCAAAGGCGCGAGTTGCCGACGAACTGGTCGAAAGACATTCCCGTCTTTCCAGCGGATGCCAAAGGCGTTTCCGGACGCGACGCGTCCGCCAAGGTGCTGAACGCCATTGCCCCGAATCTTCCCTGGCTCGTCGGAGGGTCGGCCGACCTGACTCCGTCCACAAAGACACGGCTGACGTTCCCCAGCGCCGGAGATTTTCAGGCGGCGTCGCCAGCAGGCCGGAATTTGCACTTCGGGATCCGGGAACATTCCATGGGTGCGGTTCTGAATGGCCTGGCACTGTCCAAGCTCAAGCCCTTCGGATCGGGATTCCTCATTTTCAGTGACTACGGGCGCGGCGCGATCCGGCTGAGCGCCTTGATGGAAATTCCCGTCATCCACATCTTTACGCACGACTCCATTGGCGTAGGTGAAGACGGTCCGACCCATCAGCCCATTGAGCATCTGATTTCCCTGCGTGCCATCCCGAACCTTGTGGTCTTGCGCCCCTGTGATGCGAACGAAGTTGCCGAAGCATGGAGAGCGATTCTGGCCATGCCGCGGCAACCGGTCGCGCTCATTCTGACGCGGCAAGCATTGCCCACGTTCGACCGGCAGCGGTTTGCCGCAGCCAACGGCCTCGCGCAAGGTGCCTACGTCCTCGCGGATGCCGCGGGCGGCAAGCCCGATGTGCTGCTCATGGCCACGGGGAGCGAGGTGTCCTTGTGCATGGAAGCGTACGAAGAATTGACGCGGCAAGGGATAGGCGCGCGCGTGGTGAGCATGCCTTCCTGGGAATTGTTTGAAAGGCAGAGCGAAGAGTACCGGCAATCCGTTTTACCGCCCGCCGTCAAAGCGCGTGTTGCCGTGGAGCAGGCCTCCACGTTCGGTTGGTGCCGCTACACGGGCATGGATGGGGCGATTCTCGGAATGAAGACCTTTGGAGCGTCGGCGCCATTGAAAGTCTTGCAGAAGGAATTCGGATTCACCACGAGTCATGTCGTGGAAGCTGCCAAGGCGCAGCTCGCAAAGGTGAAATGAATATGCATGTTGCCGTCGCTTCCGACCACGCTGGATTCTGGCTGAAGGAAAAAGTCCTCGAATATCTCGCGGGTTTAGGACACACCGTCGAAGACCTGGGCGCCTGCAACACGAACCCGGTCGATTATCCGGACTTTGCGGAAGCGGTAGCGACCGCAATTCTCAGGGAGCGAGTGGAGCGCGCCGTGCTGATCTGTGGAAGCGGAGTCGGCGCCTCGGTGGCCGCGAACAAGTTTGCAGGCATTCGCGCCGGTCTGTGTCACGACACATATTCGGCTCACCAGGGTGTGGAACACGATCACATGAATGTGCTCGTTCTCGGGGGCCGGGTCATTGGCGAAGAGCTTGCCCATGAATTGGTGCGTGCATTTGTCAATGCCAAAGAGTCTCAAGAAAACCGCCACCTCCGCCGGCTCGCCAAGATCGACGCCATCGAAGCGCGATGCGGCCTGGGACTGTGGAGCGGATCCTCCGAAGCACCGAGTTGTTGAAATTGAGCAAGGAAAGAAAGGGAACGAGCACCATGACAACAGCAGCACTGAGTATTCCAAAAGGCGCGAATCCGTTGCGAGGGCTTTCCGACTTTGGTCAGTCCGTTTGGCTCGACTACATTCGTCGAAGTCTGATTACGAGTGGAGAGCTGAAGCGGCTGGTTACCGAGGACGGCTTGAGGGGCGTGACCTCGAATCCATCCATTTTCGAAAAGGCCATCGCGGGCAGCACGGACTATGAGGCGGTGATCGACAGCGCCGCATCGGCTGGACTCGACGCCAAGGCGCTTTACGAAAAGATCGCCATCAAGGATGTGCAGGACGCTGCCGAAATCCTGTTCCCAGTCTGGGAGCAAAGCCAGTTTCACGACGGCTACGTCAGTCTCGAGGTCTCGCCGCTGTTGGCGCATGACACAGCGGGCACGGTGCAGGAAGCGAGGCGGCTCTGGAAAACGGTGGACCGTGTAAACCTCATGGTGAAAGTTCCGGCAACGCCCGAAGGAATACCGGCACTTCGTCAGCTGATCAGCGAGGGGATCAACGTCAACATGACGCTGCTTTTTTCATGCGAGGTCTACGAGCAGGTTGCCAAGGCGTACATTGAAGGTCTCGCCGCGCGCGCCGCTTCCGGTGGAGACGTCAGTCGGATTGCCAGCGTCGCCAGTTTCTTCGTCAGCCGGATTGACACAGCGATTGACGCACAAATCGAAAGCCAGCTCAAAACGGCGAGCGATCCGGCCCAGCGCGCACGCCTCAGCGCGCTGCTTGGGAAGGTCGCCATTGCCAATGCGAAATTGGCGTA
>WNFI01027964.1_pt1 | contig 15823 bp, 17 predicted proteins | sample 5400471 | NCBI WGS metagenome assembly WNFI01 (sample SAMN13153348, study PRJNA577476) | soil metagenome | isolation source: 100 cm saprolite on Douglas fir-dominated hillslope | place: USA:California | collected 2013-09-17 | reverse complement strand
GGTTATGCCTGGCATCGCAGGTGGCCGCCGGCCACTGCGTCACCGTCTACAGCTTCGATCCGCTCGCGGGACTGCCTGATGGCGTCGGCAACGCCGAGGCCGAAGCGATCCTGCCGCATGGGTTTGCCGAAAAGCTGCGCCCATCCGGTCCCGATGGCACCTGGCGCGACTGGACCACGCTGCAGTTCAGCGATTTTTTCCGGATGCGGCTGATGGCGCGGAGCGCGGGGCTGTGGCTCGATGCCGACGTGCTGTTGCAAAAGCCGATCGCGCTCGATCTGGCCAAACCTTACTTCGCCTGGGAGCGGTCGCGCCAGCTCGGAAATTCCGTGCTGTATCTGCCCTCGAGCGATCCCATCGTCGCGGCGTTCGAAGCGCTGATGCTCAAGGACGACCTGACGCCGGACTGGCTGGCGCCGCGGCACCGCCTGACCTTCTGGCTGCGCAAGCTGCGCGGCGGCTCCAGACGCCTCTCCGATATTCGCGTCGCGATCTTTGGGCCGGCGGCGCTGACCGCGCTGGCCCGTCGCGCCGGACACCTGCGCTATGCGCTGCCGAAGAAATCGTTCTATTCGATTCACGCCGAGCCAAAACGGTTTTTCGAGCCGTCCGATTTTTCGGTGCTGCTCAATGATCCCGAGATTCTCGGCTTTCACATTTCGCCAAAGGGTCGTGGTAGCGAACGGCCAACGCCCGGCAGTTTTTATGCCTGGGCGAGCGAACATGTTGGGAGGGGTGCTGCCACGGCCGTTGCGACCTCATCCTGAGGAGCGCGCTCTCCCGGCAGCGCACTTGCGCTGTCCGGTCGCGCGTCTCGAAGGATGGCCGCGAGTCCACGCGTTGCGTCCATCCTACGAGACGCTTGCTTCGCAAGCTCCTCACTTCCCCATCGCAGCGATAGCGTCCGCCATCGCAATGGTGCGCCGCGCCATGTCGGCGTGCAGCCGCTCCACCATCCGGCCGTCGAGCTGGATCGCACCACGCGCGGCGTTTTCCGGCCGCTCGAATGCCGCGATGATTTTGCGCGCATGCGCGACGTCCGCCGCCGGCGGCGTGAAGGTCAGGTTGCAGGCGTCGATCTGTCCCGGATGAATCAGCGTCTTGCCGTCGAAGCCGAGATCGCGGCCCTGCGCGCATTCCTCGGCAAAGCCCGCGGCATTGCTGAAATCGCTGTATGGCCCGTCGAGAATCTCCAGTCCGTGCAGACGGGTGGCGAGAACGCAGTGGGTGATCATCGGCAGCATCGCGGCGCGGCCCGGCAGCATGCGGATTCGGGTTTCGCGCGAAATATCGTTCGGCCCGAACACAAAGCCCGCCAGCCGCATTTCGGAATCGCGCGAGGCGGCGGCGAGTTCCTCGGCGTGCAGCACCGCGCGCGCGGTTTCGATCATGGCCCAGATCCGGATCGACATATCGGCGTTGATGTCGCCGAGGCGGTCGGCGACCGCCGACAGATCCTCGACGCTGGAAATCTTCGGCACCAGAATGCCGTCGGGCCCGGCCTTGCCGGCCATGGTGACGTCGTCGATCCACCACGGCGAATCCAGCGCGTTGATGCGGATCAGCACCTCGCGCTTGCCGAAGCCGCCGGCGGCGATCGTCTGCGCGATCTGGTCGCGAGCGGTTGTCTTGGCGTCCGGTGCCACCGAATCCTCGAGGTCGAGGATGATGCCGTCGGCAGGCAGGGTGCGCGCCTTTTCCAGCGCCCGCGCATTCGAACCGGGCATGAACAGCAGGCTGCGGCGCGGACGGATCATGGTTTCGTTCCCTTTTATTGATGAGACCAGACGCGATAACATTTCAGCCCGTCGTCCGAAAGGCTTGTTCCGGACCGCCAGCTATGGTTAGCCACTCGCATGTCATCCTTTCCGCAGCATCTGATCTCGGGCTACCAGGCCTTCACGTCGCAGCGGCTGCCGACGGAGCAGTCGCGCTACCGCGAATTGTCGGAGCGCGGCCAGGCGCCGGAAGTGATGGTGATCGGCTGCTGCGATTCGCGGGTCTCGCCCGAGGTGATCTTCGACGCCGGTCCCGGCGAGCTGTTCGTGGTCCGCAACGTCGCCAATCTGGTGCCGGTCTATCAGCCCGACGGCGGCGCGCACGGCGTCTCGGCGGCGCTGGAATATGCCGTGCAGGTGCTGCGGGTGAAACACATTGTGGTGCTCGGCCACGCCCAGTGCGGTGGCATCCGCTCCTTTATCGACAACGCCGCGCCACTGTCGCCCGGCGATTTCATCGGCAAATGGATGTCGATGTTCATCAAGCCGGGCGAGAAGGTCGAGCGGCGCAATCATGAGACCATTCAGGATTTCACTACCCGGATCGAGAAGGCTGCGGTCTTGCGAAGTCTGGAAAATCTGATGACGTTTCCCTGCGTGCAGATCCTGGCTGACCGCGGCAGGCTGCAATTGCACGGCGCCTATTTCGGCGTCGCCGAAGGCTCGTTATCGGTGCTCGATCCGGCAACCAAGGAATTCCGCAGGGTGACGGAAATCGCGGCGGCGTGAGCCGCAGCCTATCATCAGGCCCGACCTCATCCTGGAGAAGGCGCGAAGCGCCGTCTCGAAGGATGGCCGCGAGTCCATGCGTTGCGTCCATCCTTCGAGACGCTTGCTTCGCAAGCTCCTCAGGATGAGGTCAGTATTTCCCGGCAGGCTCTGAGGAGGCGCTCTCCCGGCAGCGCACTTGCGCTGTCCGGTCGCGCGTCTCGAAGGATGAATGTTGTGACGGCGGAGTTTGCGGACTCATGGTTCGAGACGCGCAAGATGTGCTCCTCACCATGAGGAGGTCGCCACGCGTCTCGACGAGGACCTCACGTTCCGCCTTGCTGCTATCGCCTTGACCAGCACGCGCGCTTCAGCGCCGAACGGGCGCGGTGCGGAGCCGGCTCCTCGGTCATCTCAGATCCGGCTCCGCGGTCGGGGAATCAGGCCGCTTTTTTCTTGGCGCTGATCAGCTTGCGGTTGATCAGGCACTCGGCAATCTGCACCGCATTCAGCGCCGCGCCCTTGCGCAGATTGTCGGAAACGCACCACAGCACCAAACCGTTCTCCACCGTCGCATCCTCGCGGATCCGGCTGATGTAGGTGGCGTCCTCGCCGGCGGCTTCATACGGCGTGACGTAGCCGCCCGGCTCATGCTTGTCGATCACGAGGCAGCCCGGCGCATTGCGCAGGATGTCGCGCGCCTCATCGACCGAGATCGGATTCTCGAATTCGATATTCACCGATTCGGAATGGCCGACGAACACCGGCACCCGCACGCAGGTCGCGGTAAGCTTGATTTTGGGATCAAGAATCTTCTTGGTCTCCATCATCATCTTCCATTCTTCCTTGGTGTAACCGTCCTCCATGAACACGTCGATCTGCGGGATCACGTTGAAGGCGATGCGCTTCGGAAATTTCTTGGAGACCACATCGCTGACCGTGAATACCGCCTTGGTCTGCGAGAACAGCTCGTCCATGGCGTCCTTGCCGGCGCCGGAGACGGACTGATAGGTCGACACCACCACGCGCTTGATCTTCGCCCTGTCGTGCAGCGGCTTCAGCGCCACGACGAGCTGCGCGGTCGAGCAGTTCGGGTTGGCGATGATGTTCTTCTTGTGAAAGCCGGTAACGGCATCGGCATTGACCTCGGGCACGATCAGCGGCACGTCCGGGTCCATCCGCCAGGTCGAGGAGTTGTCGATCACCACCGCGCCGGCAGCCGCGATCTTCGGCGACCATTCCTTCGACACGGCGCCTCCCGCCGACATCAGGCAGATGGCGTTCGTCCAGAATGTTGAGCATTTCCCGCCCGACATTGCCGGTCGCTCCGACCAGCGCGACTTTGTAACCCATCGTTCACTCTCCGAAGAAAAATGCTTCGCCCCCGCTGAAGGCGGAAAGGGAAGAGGCAGCGCTTCTATGCGAGAAATGCCGCCAAGACAACTTTAGAAGACAACGTTAGACGACGAATAAAGCGTTTTGGCGAGCGTTTCGATGCTTTCAGTACTAGCCCGGCGCGCCTCACGGCATCGAATCGGAATTCATCCGGCGCTGTGTAGCTTTGCCGATGAATGCCGGGGCATCACCGTCCGACTATTGGCTTATGTGGGCGCTCTGGCGCTGATTGCCATCGTTGCCACCCATCTGTGGGCCGAATTGCCGATCGCAGCGGTGCTTGAGCCGGCCGCCAAAGCGGGCTGGAGCGTGGCTGCCCGATCGTATCCGGCCTTCGCCGTCAGCCAGGTCGATTCGGCTGCAAAAATAGAGACTTACGAGATTTCTCGGCACCCCGGCGGTGGTCGCAAGGACGTCCTGCGCTGGGCCGCTTCGCCCGGAGAGAAATCGGTGGCCGAACTCGAATTGTACCGGCCCGGCACTGAACCGAGCCAGGTCGCGCCGCCGGCCGACGAAATCGCGGCGCGGATGGATCCTGATGGAACACGGGAGATCGTCGGCGAGGGCATTGTCGACAGCAAATTTGGCCCGGTTATGCTGTTCGGGTTCGCCGACCGTGCCGATGATGCCAAACGCTGCCTCGGCTTCATGAAGAATCTTGAAGCGGCCAATCTGAGGATCGGTGGCTGGTCGTGCCAGGGCGAAACGCTGGCGGCGCGGCGTTCGGTGATCGCCTGCACCCTCAACCGGCTGATCCTGCTGACCGCCGGAAACGACCCAGGACTGGCAGAATTGTTTGCCCGCGCCGAGCTGAAGCGCGGCAACTGTGCTTCCCGCAGTGCTGCCACCGCGTTATCGGCGGATTGGGTGACCGGCGCTCAAAGCCCTCGGCTGCGCGGCAGCCTTTGACCAGCGCGGGTCGCGCAGCGTTGTCCTCAAGATGCTGGTTTCTTGCAACATTTTGTTATCGCCAGCATTATGTCGGCGGGTGTGGCCGGATTGACCTTGTGGCGCCATACCTCCGGCAGCTAAAGTGACTGCAAATCGGCACGCCCGACCCTGAATTCCCATGAGGACCTGATGACCCCAGCATTCCCCGCCGCGAAGAATTTGGCCGCAAAGCTTGCGGTGTTGCTCGCGGCAGTCGCCGTGGTTGCGGCCGGCCTCGCCATCACACCGGCCGATGCGGCGAAACGCAAGGTGCACGATTACGACGGCGGCGTCGTCGCCTACAGTTCGCGCGGCCCCAACGTGTCGTATCAGTCGGGTCCGCGCACCCGCGTCTACGTCACCAAGCGCTCCTGGCTCGATGCCGGCGTCGAAGTGCTGCCGGGCGACCGCAAATTCACCGACTACGCGTTTCCGTATGGCCGGTCTTTCGGTCGCGAAAACCTCAATCGTCCGCTGGATCGGGCGCCGCTCAATCCGCCCTCGGACCTCGGCGGATATCCGGAGCGGTTTCCGCTGTATTGATTGCAGCATGAAATGCGACGAAATGCCCGGCTGAGCCGGGCATTTTTGTTCGCGGCTGAAAAATTCACCTTATGCGTGCAGCTTATGCGTGCAGCGCCTGCAGCTCCTTCAAGATCGCCTCGCCCATCTGCGTGGTGCTGACGGAGGTGGTGCCCTCGGGCTTGATGTCCGCGGTGCGCAGCCCCTTGGCGAGCACCGCCGCGATGGCGTGGTCGACCTTGTCGGCCAGTTCGCCCATCTCCAGCGAATAGCGCAGCGCCATGCCGAACGACGCGATCATGGCGAGCGGATTGGCCGCGCCGGTGCCGGCGATATCCGGCGCCGAACCATGCACCGGCTCGTACATCGCTTTGCGCTTTTTGGTTTTGACATCGACCTCGCCGAGCGAGGCCGACGGCAGCATGCCCAATGATCCCGTCAGCATCGCCGCGATATCGCTGAGCATGTCGCCGAACAGATTGTCGGTGACGATGACGTCGAACTGTTTCGGCCATTTGACCAGGTTCATGCCGCCGGAATCCGCCAGCTGATGCTCGAGCTGCACGTCCTTGTATTCGCGCGCATGGACCTGGGTGACCACCTCGTTCCAGAGCACGCCTGACTTCATGACGTTGCGCTTTTCCATCGAGGTCAGCTTGTTGCGGCGCTTGCGTGCCAGATCGAAGGCGACGCGGGCGATGCGCTCGATTTCATAGGTATCGTAGACCTGGGTATCGATGGCGCGCTTCTGGCCGTTGCCGAGATCGGTGATGGTTTTCGGCTCGCCGAAATACACCCCGCCGGTGAGCTCGCGCACGATCATGATGTCGAGGCCTTCGACGACCTCGCGCTTCAGGCTCGAGGCGTCGGCGAGCGCGGGATAGCACACCGCCGGGCGCAGATTCGCGAACAGGCCGAGTTCCTTGCGCAACCGCAGCAGCCCGGATTCGGGTCGCACCTCATAGGGGATGCTGTCCCATTTCGGTCCGCCGACCGCGCCGAAAATCACCGCGTCGGCGGCGTGCGCCTTTGCCATAGTGTCCTCGGTGATGCCGGTCTTGTGGGCGTCGTAGGCGGCGCCACCGACCAGGCCATTCTCGGTCTCGAAATGGGCGATGCCCTGGGCGTTGAGCCAGTCGATCAGGCGCTGCACCTCCGCCATCACTTCGGTGCCGATGCCGTCGCCGGGAAGAAGCAGCAGTTTGTGGGTCGCCATGGTTCGTTACCTCTAGAGTATTGTCTGTCCGTCATTGCCGGGCTTGACCCGGCAATCCAGCTCTTTTGAAGACGATGGATGCCCGGGCCAAGCATCGAGCCCGGGCATGACGACGGAAAGGAAATCCGCGCGGAGTGCTAAAGCGGCATTGCGCGATTGGCAAGACACCGTTGCCCCTCCTGCGCTTGTGCGACTGCCCGCGACCCTGCCAAACTGCGCCTGCCGCCGGAGAATTCCCGTGAAAGCCCCCGATAAGCCACCCTTGCCCGCGCATCCCGCGTGGCTGATCCTCATTCTGTCGCTGGCTCCGACCATTGGCCTCGGCATCGGCCGCTTTGCCTATTCGCTGGTGTTGCCGGACATGCGCGAAACGCTGGGCTGGTCGTATTCTGCCGCCGGCTTCATGAACACCATCAATGCCGCCGGCTATCTCGCAGGCGCGCTGACGGCGTCGAAACTGGTCAACCGTTTCGGATTGTCCGCCGTGGTGCGGTGCGGAACGCTTGCCTGCGTCGCAGCGCTTTCGCTCAGCGCGCTGTCGGGTAACTTCGCCGTTCTCAGCTTTGCCCGGCTGCTGGTCGGATTCGGCGCGGCGCTGGCATTCGTTGCCGGCGGCGCGCTGGCGGCGAGGATCGCGCAGTCGCAGCCGGCGAAAGCGAGTTTTCTGCTCAGTCTGTTTTATGCCGGACCCGGGCTCGGCATTCTGGCCTCGGGGCTGATCGCGCCGTTTCTGCTGCAAGGCTTTGGGCCGGGATCGTGGTGGATCGTCTGGCTGGTGCTGGCGCTGCTCTCGATGGTGATGGCCATTCCGCTGCTGATGACCGCGATGGATACCAATGCCGGCATCGCCAATGCGGCGCCGGTCAAATTCAGGGTTCGGCCGGCGCTGATCTACCTCGCCAGCTATTTCATGTTCGGTGCCGGATATATCGCCTACATGACCTTCATGATCGCCTATGTCCGCGACGCCGGCGGCAGCGCCCCGGCGCAGAGCGCGTTCTGGTGTCTGATCGGCTTGAGCGCCTTCGCTTCGCCATGGGTCTGGCGCGGCGTGCTGGCGCGTGGACGCAGCGGCAATGCCACGGCGATCATTCTCGGCGTCAACGCGATCGGCGCTGCCATGCCGTTGTTTGGACATTCCGCGTTGCTGCTTGCGAGTTCGGCGCTGGTGTTCGGCGTCGCGTTCTTCGCGGTGGTGGCTTCGACCACGGCATTCGTCCGCTTCAATTATCCCCCGGCCGAATGGCCGAGGGCGATCGCCGCAATGACCATCGTCTTTGGCATCGGCCAGACGCTGGGCGCGTTTGTCGTGGGCGCTATCACCGACGCCATGGGCAGCTTGTCCTATGCGCTGAGCGTGTCGGCGGCGACGCTAGCGCTCAGCGCCATCCTGGCTGCGTTTCAACGGCCGCTGCCTGCTGCGTCCTCACCGTGAGCGCGCGGCGATCTGCTACTCGACGACGCCGCATGCGATGCGGCCGCCGGCATTGCCGGTCGGATCGGTCTTATAGTCGTCGGGAGCAGTGTGGATGATCAGGGCCGTACCGCCGGGTTTGAACAACGAATTCGGTTTGTCCTTCTCCAGCGTGACGGCGGTGTTGACGATTTCGAGCTTCAATTCCCCCGAGGCCGGAATGATCACATTGGGCATGTCGCCGGCGTGGTGACCTTCCGCGGACATCATGCCATGTTTCTTGCTCGCGGGATTGAAGTGACCGCCCGCCGAATCGAACGGCGGCTCGCATTTGCCCACGGTATGAACATGGAACGCGTGCTCGCCGGGCGGCAGGCCCTTCAGCGACATCCTGAGCAGAACGCCGTCGTCGACCTGGACGAGATCGGCGCTGCCGACATCGCCGCCCTTGGCGTCCTTCAGCGAAGCCTTGGCGGTTTGCGCCGACGCGGCGCTGACGGCAACGGCAACCAGCGCGGCCGCGGCGAACAATCTACGCACAATCATGAGAACCTCCGGCTTTTGGGAAAAGAGCGCCGAGAACGCACAATTGTAGGTGCTGTTCCCTGGTTCGACCAGTTGTCTCCTCAACTTCCGCTGAAGTCGTTATAGCCCTGGTCTTCCCAATAGCCGCCCTTGTAGTCGTTGGTGACCTCCATCGAGATCACGTATTTCGGATTCTTGAAGCCGAGCTTGGTCGGCACCCGGATCTTCATCGGATAGCCATAGGCCCGCGGCAGGATCTTGTCGTCGAACTTGAACGTCATCTGGGTCTGCGAATGCAGCGCGGTCGGCATGTCCAACGGGCTAGTATAGCCCTCGGCGCAGCGGAACCAGACATATTTCGCCGAGGTATCGGCGCCGACCAGGTTGAGAAAATCCCGCAAGGGAGTGCCCGACCAACTGCCGATCGCGCTCCAGCCCTCCACGCAGATGTGGCGGGTGATCTGTTTCACCTCGGGCAGCTTGTCGGGTGATGTCCTTCTCGGAGTAGGTCGGCGCCAAAGTGTTCGGATTGAAGATCGCCGCCTGCACGCCGTCATTGAACTTCGAAATCTGCGTCAGCAGCTTCTCCGCCGAGACACTATCCGACACGTCGCAGCCGGTCAGGAACGTCAGCGCGCCCAGGCTGGCGCCGCTGGCGATGAAGCGGCGGCGCGACAGATCGGGCATCAGTTTTGCGGCGTCTTTGATCAACAGCTTCTTGTCGACGCCGGGGATCAGCAGGGATCGGATGCGGCCCATGATTTAACTCCTCGAAATCGTGTCAGCGGCCGATGATCATGGCGCGCAGGCTCTTTGGTACCAGCAGCGCCAGAGCGACGTGAACAATCAAGAAGGCGACGATCGCCGACATCGCAGTGAAATGCACATAGCGCGCGAAATCATAGCCACCGAACAGCGCCGTCAGCCATTGCAGCTGCACCGGCTTCCAGATCGACAGGCCCGACAGCACGATGACGATGCCGACAATGATGATCCCGGCATACAGCAGCTTCTGCACGTAGTTGTATTTGGTCAGGTCATGGTGAGACAGGTGCCCGGTCAGCGCCGCCTTTGTATCGGCGATCACTCCGGATGGCGTGATCGGCAGCAGCTTCTTGCGGAAGCGTCCGGTGACGAAGCCGAGGGTCAAATAGACTAGACCATTGACCATCAGCAGCCACATCGCCGCGAAGTGCCACTGCAGCGCGCCGCCAAGCCAGCCGCCGAGGGTGATCGCGTGGGAAAAACTGAAACTGAACAGCGGCGAGGCGTTATAGATCTGCCAGCCGGACATGATCATCAGGATCGTTGCAAAAGCGTTGATCCAGTGCAGCGTTCTGACCCAGGCGGGCTGGATCACCTTGCCGGTAGAGGGTGCTGTGCGTTCGTCGCTGACCGTAATGCTCGACATGATCTGATCCGTGACAAAAGAGGTATTATCAGCCTCTACGGGCGTAACCTGAGATTCGTTACGGCGGCTTACATTACCACCATCACGAAGACCGGTCATCTCGATCACAAAAAAGCGAGCCGGGTCGCCCCGGCTCGCTCCTCGCATCCCGTGGGGACGCGGTCGCACCCTGAAGGGGACAAATCAGGTTGCGCGTGGTGTAGCTTTCGTCAGGCGAGTGCGGCGTTACGACGCCGGCATCAGAACGGTGTCGACCACGTGGATCACGCCGTTGGACTGGTTGACGTTGGGGATCGTCACGGTCGAGGAGCCGCCCTTGGCGTCGACGATCATCACCTTGTCGCCGGACTTCTTCACGGTCAGCTCTTCGCCTTCCACGGTCTTGAGCTTCTTGCCGTCGGTGAGGGCGGAGGCTTCGAGCTTGCCGGGAACCACGTGGTAGGTCAGGATCTTGGTCAGCGTCGCCTTGTTCTCGGGCTTCACCAGGGTATCCACGGTGCCGGCCGGCAGCTTGCCGAATGCGGCGTTGGTCGGCGCGAATACTGTGAACGGACCCTTGCCTTCCAGGGTGTCGACCAGACCGGCGGCCTTCACCGCGGCAACCAGCGTGGTGTGGTCCTTGGAGTTGACGGCATTCTGGATGATGTTCTTCGACGGGAACATGGCGGCGCCGCCGACCATCACGGTCTTCTCGCCGGACATCTCGCTTTTCGTCATCTTGTCTTGCGCGCTCGCCGGCGCAACGACGGCGGCAGTCAGAGCCAGCGCGCCGAACGCGGCGGCGGACAGAAGTGCAATATGCTTGGACATTGATAGTCTCCCGATGGATTGAGGTGACCGGCGGATGTCCGCCGGTGATTGAGGCCAACAACGGCGGCACCGCTCGATTGGAAGATCGGACTGCGTCACCGTTGGCCGAGCTACGGGAGGGTTTTGAGGGCGGTTTCAGCTATATTTTTTCGCACGTTTGAAACTATTTCTGGCAACGGCCGTGTGCCGCCAAATTTCGAAAAACCTCAGCGTCGTCCCCGCGAAAGCGGAGACCCATACGCCGAGAAGTCTCGAGTAAAAGATGGAGCCAAAGCACCGAGCAACAATCAATGCCGGTGGCTATGGGTCCCCGCGTGCGCGGGGACGACACATGGGACAGTCTATCGATTCGCCGCCATCGCCACAAAACCCCGGTTCCAGGTCGGACTGATCAGAATCTCGTTCATGCAAACCCGCGCGGGCATGCTGGCGACGAATGCGATGGTACGGCCGAGGTCCTCGGCCTGCAGCATCCTGGCCTGCTCTTCGTCGGATGGCACCACCGGCCGCAGTTTCAGGATCGGCGTCGCGACTTCGCCCGGCGAGAGACAGCACGCGCGCAGGCCGTTGACGCATTCGTCCATGTTGAACGAATGGGTCAGCGCCAGCACCGCATGTTTGGTCGCGGTGTAGGCCGGGCCCGGCATTTTCGAGACATGACGTCCGGCCCAGGAGGCGACGTTGATGATGCAGCCGTCCTTCTGTGCGCGCATCGCCGGCAGCACCGCGCGCATGCAATACAGCACACCGTTGAGATTGATCTCGACCAGCCTGTCCCAATCCTCGATTTCCATATCCGCCCAGTTGCGTTTTGGCACGTTGATGCCGGCGCTGTTGACCAGGAGGTCGATGCGGTCATGTCTGGCCAGAATTTGCTGCGCGGCTTTGGTCACATCCTCCGCCTTGCTGACGTCCAGCACGATCGCTTCGGCCTGAGCGCCAGAGGACGCAATCTTCGCGACCACCGAATTCAAAGCATCCTGGCGGCGCCCGGAAACCACCACGGTCCAGCCTTCCGCCGCCAGCGCTTCCGCGCCGGCTTCGCCGATCCCGCTGCCGCCGCCCGTCACCCAGGCCACGCGTTTCCCGTACTTTGTCATGCAAACTGTCTCCGTTGCTTTGTGAAGGGCGTTCTTGCTATTGAACCGGTGAGATGGTCGTGGCTCTTCGGGCCGCTTCAGCCCGTCCTGGAAGCCCCTCTTGGAATGATGCATGAACACCACCGCGAACGCCAATCTGTTTTCCCGCCTGTTCGACTTCCTCGACGACGCATCGCGCCTTGCCATCGAGACCCCGGACGGACAGCGCATCAGCTATGGCGATCTGATCGCCCTGTCCGGACAGATGGCGAATGTGCTGGTGAGCCGCGGCGTCAAGGTCGGCGACCGCGTTGCAGCACAAACCGAAAAGTCGGTGCCGGGCTTGGTGCTGTACCTCGCCACCGTGCGTGCCGGCGCGGTCTATTTGCCGCTCAACACCGCCTACACGCTGAATGAACTCGAATACTTCATCACCGACGCCGAGCCGTCGCTGGTGGTTTGCGATCCCGCCAAGGCCGAGGGCATCGGCGCGATTGCCGCCAAGGTCGGAGCCAAGGTCGAGACGCTGGGCGCCGACGGCAAGGGCTCGCTCACCGCTGCCGCCGCCACCGCGCGGCTGGGCTTCTCCACCGTCGCGCGCGCCGACGATGATCTCGCCGCGATTCTCTACACCTCCGGCACCACCGGCCGCTCCAAGGGCGCGATGCTGACGCATCATAACCTCGCGTCGAATTCGCTGACCCTGATCGATACCTGGCGCTTCACCGAGAAGGACGTGCTGATCCACGCGCTGCCGATCTATCACACCCACGGCCTGTTCGTGGCGAGCAACGTCACGCTGTTCGCGCGGGCGTCGATGATCTTTCTCAACAAGTTCGATCCGGACCTGATCATCAAGCTGATGGCGCGCGCTACCGTGCTGATGGGCGTGCCGACCTTCTACACCCGGCTGCTGCAGAGCCCTGCGCTGACGAAAGAATCCACCAGCCATATGCGGCTGTTCATTTCCGGTTCGGCGCCGCTGCTCGCCGATACCCATCGCGAATGGTTCGCGCGCACCGGTCACGCCGTGCTCGAGCGCTACGGCATGACCGAAACCAACATGAACACCTCAAACCCCTATGACGGCGAGCGGGTGCCTGGCGCGGTCGGCCACGCGCTGCCCGGCGTTTCGGTGCGCGTCACCGATCCGGAGACCGGCAAGACGCTGGGGCCCGAAACCATCGGCATGATCGAGGTCAAGGGTCCGAACGTGTTCAAGGGCTACTGGCGGATGCCGGAAAAGACCAAGGCGGAGTTTCGCGACGACGGCTTCTTCATCACCGGCGACCTCGGCAAGATCGACGCCAACGGCTATGTCCACATTCTCGGCCGCGGCAAGGATCTGGTGATCTCCGGCGGCTTCAACGTCTATCCGAAGGAAATCGAGAGCGAGATCGACGCCATGCCGGGCGTGGTCGAGGCCGCCGTGATCGGCGTACCGCATGCCGATTTCGGCGAAGGCGTCACCGCGGTCGTGGTGTGCGACAAGGGCGCCAGCGTCGATGAAGCGGCCGTGCTCGGTGCGCTCGACGGCCGGCTTGCCAAGTTCAAGATGCCGAAGCGGGTGATCTTCGTCGAGGAGCTGCCGCGCAACGCCATGGGCAAGGTGCAGAAGAACATTCTGCGCGACACCTATGCCGGGATTTACGCGAAGACCAAGTGAACCGCAGACCAACGCCGTCATCGCCCGGCGCCTGACCGGGCGAACCATTATTCAAGGGCGTCGATGATGGATCGCGAGGCTCTGGAATACTGGGCCAGCCGCTGGAGCTGTCATCGGGCGGCGCGCCGCGCCGACCCGGTGGCGGGTGGTGACGGTCAGCATCAACTTTGCGACTCGCTAAACTCCCTGCAGCAGGCTGACGACGAACCGGCTGCCGACGATCAAAAGGTAACAACCGAACGCCATCTCCAGCGTGCGTTTCGACATCGCATGGGCGGCCTTGACGCCGAGCGGCGCCACCAGAAGCCCGGTCGGCATGACCAGCAGGGCGCCGATCAGCGAGACGTAACCGATCGCAAACGGCAATTGCAGCGCGGCGACGTCGGGAAAGCGCGCCGCCGCCGGCCAGCCGGCATAGATGTAGCCGATCGCGCCTGGGATCGAGATCAATACCGCCAGCGCCGAGGAAGTCGCGACCGATTGATGAATGGTCCGGCCGTGGAACGTCATCAGCAAATTCGAGAACAGTCCGCCGCCGATCCCCATCAGCGTCGACAACAGCCCAATGATAAAGCCATAGGCCTTCATCGCCGGTCCTTTCGGCAGATCGTCGCCGAGCCGCCAGGATTCCTTGCCAAACAGGAGCCGCGCCGCCGCCGACCATGCCACCGCGACGAACACGATCTTGAACAGCCGCTCGGGCGCATAGCGCGCGATGATGCTGCCGAGGATCACGCCGGTCAGCACCGGCACGCCCCATTGCCGCAGGATCTCCATATCGACCGCGCCGCGCGCGTGATGGGCGCGCCAGGACCGGATCGAAGTTGGAATGATGATGGCGAGCGAGGTGCCGATGCACAGTGGCATCCGCACCTCGAGCGGGACGCCGGCAATCCGGAAGCATTCGTAGAACACCGGTACCAGGATGGCGCCGCCGCCGATTCCGAACAGGCCGGCGAGGAACCCGGCCAGCGCGCCCACCGCGATCAGCAGCAGCGCCAGTTCGAGCAGCTCGGAAACATCAAGCCCTGCCATCGTCGTCCCGCCCTGATTTCTGCGCCGCGTTGAGCGCGGATTCGCTTCATGAATCCGGCTTCAGCCGCAACGCCATCAGCGGCCGCTGCAGCTGTCAATAGTTGCGAATGCAGGCCTCATTTGAAGATATGAACTTGTGTTCGAAAATTACGATTTCGCCGTTGCGCGGAGTGTTTCGAGTTCGTAAATAGAATTGCTCTATCGCGATCCCGAACCGGGCCAAATCGCCGCCCACAAACCCGTTAAAGTCGCCGATGACCGCCAGGATCGAACGCCCGCTTTCGCCGCATCTTCAGACCTATCGCTGGACCCTGACGATGGCGCTGTCCATCGTGCACCGCGCCACCGGCCTCGCGCTCTATTTCGGCACCTTGCTGCTGGTGTGGTGGCTGATCGCCGCCGCCTCCGGGCCTACCGCCTACGCTCATGTGCAGGCGTTTACCGGAAGTTTTGTCGGCCGCCTGATTGCGTTCGGCTACACCTGGGCGCTGCTGCATCATTTGCTCAGCGGCGTCCGGCATCTGGTTTGGGATCTCGGCTACGGCTTCAAGCCGGCCGAGCGCGAATGGTTGACCTGGGCCGCCTTGATCGGGGGCATTTCCCTGACCGTGCTGATCTGGATCCTCGCCTACGCGATCGGAGGCGGACGATGACCGCGCCGAACTCCCAAGTGAATTCCCGAGCAAAATCGATGCGCACGCCGCTTGGCCGCGTTCGCAGTCTCGGTGCTTCTCATTCCGGCACCACGGATTTTTGGCGTCAGCGTCTCACTGCGGTGGCGATGATCCTCTTGATTATCCCGGTCATCGTGGTGGTGATGATGCTGCTTGGCCGCAATCAGGCCGGTGCCGCGCAGATACTCGGTTCGCCGCTGGTCGCGATCATCATGCTGTTGTTCATCGTGGCCTGCGTCTGGCACATGAAGATCGGCATGCAGGTGGTGCTGGAAGACTATGTTCACGACGAGAAGATCAAGCTGATCGCGATCATGGCCAACAATTTCTTCTCGGTCACCGTGGCGCTGGCCTCGATCTACGCCATTTTCAAACTGTCATCCGGGGTGTAGTGCGTGGTTCGGAGTTTCTCTAAACCTTGCCGGACGTTCTTTAGAGAACTTCTGAACCATGACCGCGCACCTGTTTTGGGTTTTCTGGTGTCCTTTCGAATCCGAAGTTCGCTCGGAAGGCGCAGCAAGGGTAAGCGAACTTCGGATTCGGGACATTAGAGCATGGCCGTGAATGGCAACGGCGGGAATGGCAGTGGCGGCCCCGCCATCAACGGCCACGCCTATCCGATTGAAGACCACTCTTACGACGTCGTCGTGGTCGGTGCCG
>WNFI01374252.1_pt1 | contig 15825 bp, 27 predicted proteins | sample 5400471 | NCBI WGS metagenome assembly WNFI01 (sample SAMN13153348, study PRJNA577476) | soil metagenome | isolation source: 100 cm saprolite on Douglas fir-dominated hillslope | place: USA:California | collected 2013-09-17 | reverse complement strand
GGTTCTGCTGGAGCGCCTTAATCCTTTGGGTTAGTGAGCGTTCGTGGAGAGCAATCCGATTCATCTATGTAAACGGCATCTTTGTCAAAAGTCCTTCGGATATAGCCCCAGTATCATCCACCACTAAACACTCCGCTGGAAAGCCTGAAACTACGGATATAGAGCTCGACGTCATGCAGACTTCTTCATCCAAGCATACTCTGGCTTCATCAACGTCATATCCGTTCAGCTCCGGCACATCGTTTAGCAGCATCCCCCATTTCGACCCCATTCCTCCAGGCTATGCCTGTGGAGAGCTACTTCCGGGGCGGATGATTCGACTCACCCTTCATACTGCTCATCCGATGAGTTGGGCTGCCGGGCAGTACGCGCTGCTCAGGATACCTGATGTCTCCGCCTGGACGACTCACCCATTCACCATAGCTTGTATGGGCAATCTGCAGCCGGCGAAAAGAAGGGGGGCAAGTGCTAGTGACCCCGGGTTTGGTGATGCAGAAACCTTAATGCCGACTAAAGGACATCAAAGGATGGAGTTTCTTATTCGAGTAAGACAAGGGTTCACGCTCGATCTATGGGACCATATTGGGAAGCTCGTCGCGCAGCCTGATTTGAGGCCTGGCGAACACCGTGCACATGCCAGCGGTCCCTCTGGGAGCATTAGTATGTCTCAGAAACGGGGGCCGCTCATTAAAGTCCAAGTCGACGGTCCGTTTGGTTCGGCTGCACGGGCGAAGTGGACGACGTATCCTACAATTATTATCGTTGTTGGCGGGAGTGGTGTCGCATTTGGTTTGAGCCTGTTGGAGTATCTGTCCCACGTGCTCTCCCAGAAAGATGATGATATGAATAATTGCCGTATCATTAGGGTGAGATTCCTGTGGGTCGTCAGGGAGTATTGTAAGTCGCCAACCTTTCCTAGCATGCAGAATCTACATTTGCTGCTCTTTCTGGTTAGCGCATTTGCTTTGGGGCGCTACAATCCTACGACGATGCTTGCAGTTGGCGCCTCAAGGATGTCTTCGACTGGATCTCTTCGTAACCAATCATACCCACCACATTTCTCATTCCACTCCGTATGGTCTTTCGCAAAGTCAATGGCCAGACATGGAATCTGATAAACTCGTGCCTCCGTCGACCCTTTTTGGTCGTGGACAATCCCGCGGTAATACTTCATCTTCGGGATCTGACACGGAATCGGTCATGAGCGATACCGATAGTCTTGTTGATCGTCACTATGTTGCTGGAAGCGAGGACGAGCAAGATGCCCCCCGCCGGAAAGTGCACAGCGGGAACCATTCGCAATACGCCACAGTATATGACAATTCGCCAGGAGAGAGTGTCACAGATCTCACGACCTTCGCCGGTGAGGATAATACTCGAGCCCCCGAAGAAGCTCAGTTCTCTATGTCTGTAAAGAGAAGAGGAAGGCTTATTCGCCGGAAGACATTGGCGGATCTTGATAGGGAACGCCTATACAGGCAGCGGGATCCAATCCCATCCCTCAAGGAACAGTTTGCGATTGCTCAGATGCATCGGAGGGTTCCGCTAGCCCCTCTCACGATCCCCGCTCACAACAATGTGGATGAGACATCTTACAAATTTCGTCCCATTGGCAAAAGTTCTGCCTCCCCTTCCTCACCTTGGTCGGCAGGTTCATCTCGTTGCGTTTCTCCCGAGCCTCTATCATCACATTCGGCCGCTTGTCCAAGTCCACTCAATCCTGACCACGTCGAACGCACAGCAATCCACTCCTCCATGCCATCAAACTCCCAATCCCTTTATCGTCCGCATCGCGTCAGGCATCACCCAGCGTTATCAAAAGACGGTGAATATGGGGACCGTCTCGATTCGCCTCTATTGTCTGGGGCTAGCTCGCACTTCCATATGCGCTCTCCTGGTGACGGTCCCAAAAAAGATGCTCAGCTCATGTCATCTGCGGTGGAGGACCATCAAGACCCTATCTTCGGCCTTAACCCTGCTGAGAAATCTGATCTCGGGTTTATTGCTGCTCTCGCCAGATCCGGGCGTCCAAGGTTAGACCGTATTCTCGCAGAAGAGGTTGATCGTGCTGCTGGTGCACTCGCTGTCGCCTGTGAGTGCCTTTTATGATGTCAGGGCTAGTTGCTGACGGGATCATGAAAACCTTAGCCTGTGGTCCACTCTCCCTTACTGCTGTCGTTCGCAAAGTCGTCGCGACTCAGATCCATCCGACTACTGTCTGGAAAGGAGATGAGCGTGGCTACATACACTTCTTCTCAGAAGAGTTTGCTTTCTAGTCTAGTTCATTTCCATCTAACATTCTTCTAATTCCACTATGTCGGACGCTACTATCTCAGGACGTTCGCTACGATAACCGTTGTATCATCCTCGCGAGTAATATCGTGCGGACTTTCTACATGTCAGTACCAAGAGTAGCAGAGTGATGCAGGAAGCAATTCTCTTCTCATGATGGACTCATTTACGATTAATGTTTGGTTATATACAATGCAGCACTTCTCTAGAAAGTTCGAAATCGTCACAATGGGAAATGGAAGTTTGTTTAAGAAGGGTGACACCAATACGTACAACTTTCTTTTTGGTGCGGCCAGCTCTGTTGCGGGGTTCCTGTTGGACGTCAACAGGAGCTTGCAGACTTAAGGAGATTGATGATAGCTATGCGAATTATTGCTTTGTTCCATTTTTCTTTCGTTCTGTTTTGCTACGCGAGTATAGGCAATTATGCCGAGCTCAAAGCGTATATATTAAAGTGGAAGTTCGACGAATATGATTGGAAAAATACCATGAAACTAGCTGGACTTATGGAACATTACGCATGTCTATGCACTGAAGCTGAAGTCACAGGATCGACAGGCATTACTTGACATTGCTCCGCCAGTTCTGCATAGAGACAGAGTGGGCTACGGAAATGCTCTATGGAGTAGGACAACCCTCAACCGCAGCAGCGTCTGTCCGTGCACCTAAACAGACGCTCCGAAAGTTCGAGTTTTCCATGTCCTTCTTGGAAGAGTGGTTTCATCAGCTCCCTGCAGAGGTGCATACACCACCCCTGCCTCGTTTCTTCCTCATTGCTTGTGCATGGACCGGTCGAAAGACATCTGAGCGTACTCACTTTGTTGAGCGGATATGGAGGACTGAGCACGATGTCTCCGTAAACTGATGTTGTATGCGGATGCCAACAAGGACTAGATCGCCGGAGTTGGAGAGGAAGTCGTGGAGAACGAAACATGGGCCTTCACAACCAGTGATGTTACTGACTGAGTCATGACCCGTGACATAACACAAGTTTGTATTAATTCTTAATATAAACCTGTCACATGTGACGAGTCACGACTCGGTCAGTAACATCACTGTTCACAACAACTCGGAAATGGCGGCTTATCGTTGATATCAAATCGGTCCAGTGTGCGCGAGACTGTAAATCACCCTCATTGTAAAATTAGCTCTCTGGTCCTGTGTATAGCCTTTGTGCAAACGGTACAGCCATTTCAGGATATGGAGATTGACCTGTCTACAGCCGCCTTTATGTGAGCAGTGCGAGACAGAAAGCCATCGCACTACATGGTCCCCCCTTCGAATGAAACCGTCAACACTTCTTTGCGACTGACATATGTTCATCATGCTCTTGAAGCACGGTGAGTACATATAGCGTTGAAATTTCTGCATTCACTTGCTGAAATAGCGTATCCTTTCATAGCTCGTTCCCGCACATTGAGATACCCGGTATGGTTACGAGTTTAACACGATGCCCAAGGACCCAAGAATGCTGGTTATTGAGGGTACATGACAGCAAGTGGAAGTTGCGGTGGAAATAAGCTAGCTCATGGTATGTCCGTTACGTTGCTGGAATTAAAGTGACAGGTAAGAGCAGATGATATGAAATAACGAAAGAATGGGAATGAAATTCTTCTATGGCCGAGCTACAAGCGAGGGGATCAGATCGATACGACCTGTGGTTCAGATGAATCGGAGTTACTCACCGAGCTGCTCCTTGCGATAAAACCAGAAGTAACCAACTGCGTAATATGGAAACGTCAGACCCTGACAACAAATCTTCCTAGTCAATACATACCGACTATAAGTAATTGGCATGCCCTTAGGGAAAAATACATTAAGTGGACTTTGAAATCATGTGGGCATCAGAGAACTCACAGTGCCAGCCAGAACGGTGCGTTGGCAATGGGGCTCCCTGGAGAGTATGATCAGGACGAGATACGTAGTGAGTTCTGAAAACTTGCCTTTCAATCCATCTAAATGAACGAATGTCAGTATTCGAATCAAATGATATTCTGAGACGACCTACCCTGGAAGTCCCATGTTGAAGCATCCGGGAACACTGACCCTGGGCCAATGCGGTTGGGCGCAGTAGCGTGAGCAACCATGACGGCAACCGACCCAATTACTTGGGAAAATGCTAAGGTCGCACAAACGTGAAGACGCGAGAGTGTCTAGATACACTCTCCGAGTCAGTCAGTCACTTTTCCCTATGACAGCGCCAAATGTGCTAACCTGCAGCAAGATCATACCCAACCCGACACCCTGTACCGCATCTAAGACGCCGAGCCAAAGCCACAGCGAGGTTCCAAGATACGGACCAGCGGAACCCGCCCAAGGAATGTATAAAGCAAGCGATGATGTGCCCCACAACATCTACCCGAGTATTCACAGTAAGCGTCGGCTACAACCAACCGATGATCAGACGGCTTACCTGACACCATCTGGGCGCACCCAAGCCAACGGCGAATACAGCCAAAAGCCACGTATGGGACTTCGCGAAGTAAGTTAGAATACCCATCAATAAGCCCCAAATGACAACAAAGAAGATAAGAACAAGGGCCAGAATGATGGTCTTGCTAAAAGGTGCACTCCACAAGAAGGCCCAGTTTCGTCCGTATGGCTAATGAGCATGATCAGGGTCGGCATACACACATGAGGCCTTCATGGCGCTTACCCCACTGAGCCAGTAGTCTCGAAGGATTTCAGACGCCAAGAACCTTTTGCGAAGATCAGCAGACACACAACCATAAGAGGGATTAACACACCATAGCACGAGTTTTCTTCGGAAAAGTGTTTTGATGAAGTGAGGCACCCGGGGCGGCACTTGACGATAATATTCTAGGTAGAAGAGCGCGTCAGGATCAAGAGATGAATTTGGGGAATCACCGCTATCGCACCTGGTAGTCCGTACGTCATACAGAATGCGAAACACAGACATGCTGCTGCAAGTGGCCAAAGGATGCACACGATCCACCATGGTGGTTTGTAACCAACAGGCGCGGCATTCAAAGAGTTGCCCCAATACCACAGAGCCGCCACCCAAAGTTGCTGGGTTCCCTGTACGATGCATGCTCGCAGCGCCCAGACTTCGGTCGCAGCCCCCTGTGCCAAGATGCTTGGTGATCTCTAAAATAACGCGAAGATGGGGTTACTTACAGCTTCTTCACCGAAGTTAAGGCCGAAGAATGTAAAGGCAGCAGCGGATGCAATGGCGTACAACCACGTCGCCACGGCCGTAATCAACTTGTGAGAACTATTAAAGATATTCGATACAGAGGGCAATCCGATGAGGAAGAATGCTCCCGCAAAGAAGAACCACGGAGCCGATAGGATCCAGACTGATGGTTTCAGTCTGAATATCGCATACCAGATCGCCGAAGCGATCAAGAAGATACCACCAAGGACATACGCCTGCCACTGCTCTTGCCAGTTCTGTCCAGAAAGCAGTGTGATCTGGAAACTTGTTGCACTCAGCATCTACAGGAAGGATCATACATGAGCGGGAAGAACCAAGTAATCCGATGTAGGCATAACAAACCTGTCCAAACGCGATAATGACGGTGTAGACTGGCCAGGTACCAATCTCGCGTTGCATCAGTATTTGCAGCCTCGTCATGGGGGGACCATCTCCATGGCGCATAGGACCAGTATACTCATCAAGATTGAAAGACGAGGCATAGATGCTCGGCGCTAAAGGCAGGTTAATAAACATTTACCAAACAGGGCTGTCAACGATACTCACTTTCTGATCGTGACTCGTAAGAGCCGCCCCAGACCGAATCACGGTGAGAACGGATACTCATGGCACTAGAAAGCTTGTCCTTCTTGACTTTCTCGAAGAACTGCGCCTCGCTCTTGGTCAAAAATCTTTCAATGGACAGTTCTCCCTTAGAATTATCGGCGTTCAGATCCTGTAGCTTCTCCACGAAACTCTGCGCCACTTCACCATCGGCATCCGTAAACTAGACAGCAAGTCAGCAGGAACTAGATTATGGGCAGGAAGCACTTACGGAAGCAATAGCTTTGTTCAATGGAGACGAAGCGCCTTTCTCATCCATGATAGAAGAAATAGATTCTACCGAGGAGACTCGATGGTGCATGAAAGGTCGACTAATCATAGCTTGTTCATCAAGGAAAGGATCTGGAACATGTTTTTGCTCCTTCGCTATTTGGCGATTAGCTTTTGACAAGAAGTTGGTAAATCCTGGGTCATTAGGGCCAGGACTCCCAGGGGTTCTAGGAGGCTCCGGACCAGCCTCCACTGGGTGGGAGAAATAGTCTGCGCCCCCAGCCCTATCATTTGGAGTTACGACAGATGAAACACTACCGGAGCTCCCCGGTCTCGGCATTTGGCCGTACGGGCTGTTAGGAGAAAGAAATTGCTGGGAATTGACACTGGCGCGAACATTTTGGGTATCCCATTCGGGTTGCGTGGGTTCTGGTTGATTTTCAGGTTCCCAATCATCATGGTCCACCCCAATAGGACGAGGCGACGCCGAATCGTCGCAATCGGATTCTCTGAATGCATTTTCGGCAGCAATATTGCGGCTCGTCGTAATACTTCGGCGGTGGAAATCTTCCATCTTCTGACGCCATTCAACGACGGGGAAACGCTGCACTGCAGATCGAGCACGCAGTAAGGCACGCTCCTCTTGGGTTGACTTTAAAGCCAATTTGATAGTCTTTGATAGCTGCGAAAGCATGTGGGCGGTTGATGTTGACTCCACAGGGAACCACTGTACCAAAAGTTAGATCGTCTAGGATGAAAGAGAGTGCACGCGTACCCAGCCTGGCATCAAACCAAGACCACCGAGACGACTACCAACACCTAGTGCACCTTTACGACCGAATTCGACAGCAACGAGACCGAAAGGCTCATCCCGAGATGGAATCAAAGCGAAATCCGCACCACTGAACAGATAAGGAGGTAGTGCAGTGAACTCCGGCTTGGAAAAGACTTTTTCTGGGTACATTTCCATAAGGCGAGCCAATTTCTCTGCTGCGAATCTCCCGTACAGATCAATGACAGGACCAACACAAATGACTTGGATGTCATTGCGTTTGGTTAACCTAGACAAGGGATGAGTCATGAGAGATATCACCAATAATTGTCGGAGGACCTACAGTCCTGGGAGCACATCAGCGATGAGATCCACACCTGGATCAACAGTGTCAATAATGTACCCAGAGGAAGCGTCAGAGAATAGAACCTTTCTGCTTTGACCATCGACCGACAAACACAAACAGATTAGAGTTGGGATCTTGGGCAATACCTGCCCATTCCTGGGCCTGACGCTTGTCTTCCGGTCGAGCAGCCTCAGCGGTCTCATCAACCTTGATCTCTTTCGCAGAAGGCGCATTCGCGTCAAGGGCTTCGATATCACTAGGATCTATTGACATAATCATTGAGCGCCAAATTTCCACTTAGCACAATGTGAACATACCGGGGTTCGGGAGGGAGTCGACATGTTTCAAGGTCCATAACGCAGGATATCGAGCCCAGCTTCGTTTACCATACTAGAGAAACTCTTCCAGTAAGTTGATAAACAAATCAGACTTACTGGCCTACCTTGTCGGACACACCTGCCACGCCGATACTCTTCTGGTGGTCAGCAATAAAGGACGCGCCAGCATGAAGGAGGTTAAATGTATTGCCGAATTGGACATACTGAAAGAACTCCACTTAGCCTGGACATGGAAGAGGACAACGCGAAGACGTACTTTGGTGCAAATTTCTTTGCTGATGTTGAACGCCGAACACACTTCTTTCATTTCTTCCTTGGTTCGAAGTGGCCTAGGGTGTTAATATTATTAGATTGCTTACTCCTTGACCATAGCCATTATCGTACCATAAACCCTATAGATGATGTTGAGTACATCCTGGAACCAAGACACCGAACCTTACTAACCTGAAACTCGGCATTGTGCAAGGACAAGCATACAGGCAATACCTTTGGCAGCAGGTAGAGCGGCGCAAGAGAGCCGTGATAGTCTGTACTCGAATATAAGCACATCATATTGGGCCAGAAATTGCAAAAGGCATACCGTTGACGTGATAGATGTCAATTAATGGGGAACGCTTAATAGTCGCAGCAATAGCCTGATTCCACGTGGAATAGTATATAGCGGAACTCAAGTCATCCATGCGAGGCGGATAGGGATCTGACTTGGTCTGAGCTCGGAACACGGGACTATCCAGAATCACATAAGTAATGTTATCCAAATGATGCGTCTCAACCTCGATCAGGTAGGGTTGACCAAAGATGATGACTTCAATTGGCTCGACCGGATCACCGGCGGGATACTCGATATCCTTGACCTTCGGGATGACCCAAACCAAGTCGACATCCGTCATAGCTTTGCCCATCAAGGACGACATGACACCTAAACCACCGATCCTAGACATACAAGCGTTCGAAAGGTTGTCTGAAGAGATGAATGGAAATGGCATACTTGACTTTAAGCTTCCAGTCGATAATCTCGTACTCCATAGTTGCGATCAAGACTTTTCGGCGCTTCGATGACACCTCAGGCCACCCAATGATCTCCTTCGGCTTGCTACTACCAAAGTGGAACAGACTGTCATCGTGAGCTGCACTGTCTTTCTCTTTTGATCCTGTTCCTATGATAGGGAAGTAGTTATGATCCTTCGGCTTCACACCGTACTGGTTGATCTTGATTCCATAGAAGGACCAACGGAAAATGGCGACGGCCAACGTGGCAGTAATGATCGGGATCGACAAGAGAAGCGCATACATGGTGGCTGCGATGAATGATCGTCCGCGAGGCTCAAGCCACCATCTTCCAGTTTGATCATCGATGAGGACCGCCCATGCGAGATGCTACTCAAGATAAGTATACAATATAACTGGTTGTGAACCCCAATTACTTACAGGGTGTGGAGGCTAACAAAAAAAAAGGCAAAAGTCAGTCAAGACAGAAATAAAGAAAACGGACAAAACAACTGACAGTTGACATGTTGATGTAATTGGGAGCTACGATGGTACATGTCAAGCGCAGGCATCCGGTCTGACAACTGCTACTCACCAGCAGAGTTGGGGGGAAGACGATCCAAAACTCCATCGCCATCCGTATCACCATAGAAGTATGTATCGTATCCAAACACGTTCAATTGAACATTCGAAGGCCAGCGGGCCATCATCTGAAAATGCAATCGTGAGACCGACTTCAAAACATCCCAGTTGAGTATTAGCATACCTCAAGCTCCCAATAATTCTGGTCGTTGAGTTTGAAGGCGGCTTGCGTTCCTTTATCAAAGCCCCACTGGTTGAAAGTACCCCGCGCCAAGAATTGAGGCACACGTCGTTTCTGGCCGAATCCACGATCGGCATGGATGACATGTGTGCTCGAGCTAAGGAGACTTGACCAATCTAAATGCGGAATAGCGAGATATCAGAACCTCAACACACTTGGGACGGAACCGGCGGGACAGCTCTCACATTGTACCATAAGGTGTTGACCAGGCCAGCTGTCGGCTTTAGGGAACAGGGAGGGATCAATACTAGTAGTCGCCTCCCAATTCGACCAGTTGTACCACGTCTGACCGAAACTTGTCGAAAACCGGAACTTTTCAGCACCAAGTGCCTTATGCTCAAACGTGTACTTTCCACCAGAGTAACCGAACGAAGCGGAATCATAATCAGCACTCAACGGGAAGACCATGACATTGTTAGCAAGTCCTTTCCTCAACAACAGATGATCGACGGCCTAGATATGACACGAATGAGCCAAAGTCATAGAAATTAGCATAAAAGGGACAAGTCCTCACAGATGTATTCTGTGTATTGCCATTGTTAGGCGCATTCTTAACTGTAACCTGGATGATGCCGTCGGGTACGTTTTGCAGCGTGCCAGACCAGTACCACACCGATGTTTGACCAGAAGGAATAGGTGAGGGATCAGGATTTGAAACGTTACCACAATTCCCTTGATGGACCGACACAGATGAGAACTGTCCATTCGAAGAAGCGTTGGCACTGAGAGCAGAAGTGACACCCGAACAGCTCATGACGGTGTTGAACTGAAGCGTAATCTCGATAGTAGACGAGTTGCATCTATCCCATTTTTACCTGAATCGCGCAAGAAATACTGTGATTCAGACGCAGCGCCTGTAAGATTGGCCGCAACGGGATAACTGGGTCTTTGGTTGCAGCGAGGTTATAGGACTCGAAAGGGGGTAAGAGATTACGGACGGTTGTACCCGATTGGAATGGAGCAAGCAGTGGCGAACCTCCAGAACAATCAAAGGTGTAATCAAGAGTACGGTTCTCATTGGTGAAGAGGATCCACATAGGCTCGGCACTCGTCCCATTGCTCGTCTTAGACGTCAAGTTCTGGGACTGAAAAATCGGCTGGCGTGCAACGGACCATAATCCAATGACGGTTGGCGTCCCATTCGAACCAGGTCGAGTTATGGAGTATGTCGAACTATTGTACGACTCAAGGTTGAAACCATCCATAAGCGAGGGGAAACTCCTCCGCAAATAGTAGAAATGAGCAATCTGAACACGGCCCGGTGTAGTACTAAGAAGAAAGGACAATTAGCGCATCGATACGCGAGACAGCATAGTTCTAGCATACGGGTCAAAGTGATCACGGGAGTTCCAATCATCGTGACATCCAAGGATCGCTCTGTTCACATCCATTTGGAAGTACTGCTCTGACCCTCGTTTGTAGCACCCATGTCGCTGCCACGCTTGACTCGAAACCATGGACTGACGTCTAAACGGGGGAAAAAAGCATTAGCATGAATTGACCCAAATAAAAGTTTCATGACCAAAATTCACATACCCGAAAAGGTAATTGCTAGCAGTGGTATCGAAGAGATAGAACCCTTGCTCCTCGCCGTAAAAGATGAGAGGAATACCCGGTATGAGGAGAGTAGTAATGAACGTGGCCAGCGACTGTCTCATTGTACCATTCGTCAACGAGGGCCAACGATACACATCGAAGTTACTCGTCCCAAACATATGCTTGGGATCAATCTGGCATCTATCCCATTTTTACCTGAATCGCGCAAGAAATACTGTGATTCAGACGCAGCGCCTGTAAGATTGGCCGCAACGGGATAACTGGGTCTTTGGTTGGGCTGACGTCCACGTCCAATATATAGCGAACCGAAAGTATCACCACCAGTCACTTCGCCCGTGATCATAAAGTTCTTCTTTCCAACTTTTTGGGCGCATCCTCGAGTATGAGTGGCCCAGGTAGCGATAGCATCTACCGTGACCTGAATGGACTTGTCAATACGGATAGCATCAATGTCCAACGCCTGGATCGTCAAACAGGCGAAGAGTTGAATCTTGGCCATGACATCCGGTTGCCATTCTCTAAGACGATCCTGGACACCTGCGAACTTGGATAATTGACGTTGCCCTTATTTTGCGAGTCAAGGAATAAGTCAAAAAAACGAATCTCCAAAGACAGGAAAAAACACACAATCACGATGCACACCGAAAGCTTCCATGTCACCATATTGATCAAATTCGGAAGCATAACATCCTTGCTGCTGTACTTGTACTGCATCACCCGTATCTTGCCAGAAAGGAGGTAAAGTACAAGACTGGTTGGGTGAATTGGTGAAGCGGAAATCTTGATATTCGGTTAGGCCCCAGGGCGCATGCTGAGGATGTTTCCAATAGGCCGGGTACTCAGCCAGATCGAACGGCGCAGACTTGTTAACGTAACTAGACGAAAACGATCATTTCACAACATCAGCTTGGCATGACCGGATTTTTGAGTGCGAGTGTGGCCACTTACGGCAACCAACCAATCATATCAGCCATGGTTCCAACCGTAAAGTCGAGCATGATATACATTCCACGAGCATGTATCTCGTCAATAGCCTCCACCCAATCAGACATAGTACCCCAATGCGGGTCAAGGAGAGAGAAATCCAATGGCGAATAGCCTTCATTTGCAAGGTGAAATAACGTGCACCGCCGAAAGAAGACGGAAAAAAGTTAAGAAGCGCGATTTGAAATGCAAAAACGTGGAATTTGATTTACGTACTGTCGGCTTGCCAAGGCATATTCACGAACGGTGTGCCAGCAATGAAGATGAGGCCAACGCCCATACTCTGCATGTAGTCCAGATGTGATACGAGGCAGCTGGAGGGCGAGGGTGTATAGGTTCCATTGGCGCGCGTAGTAGAGTAATTCGTAACGACAGTCGCATATTGGTTCGTGTTGAGATTGTAGTCTGCCAGTTCGGGCTTGTAAATGATAGCCTGAGTAAGGAAAGGGAAGACGGAGAAGACTGCTAGGGCGAGACTCCCCGCTAGTAGCGGCTGAGTCCCCCAGCGAGGTACCATGATGAGAATGAGAGGAGAGCAGAAATCAAGAACAAAGAATGATTGTCCAATTTAGTGGAACGTTTGAATTGTGGATGTTGCCGGTTGGGGGGGCTTGGACATAGCAACCTAATGCTCTTTCCGCAGTTGATGAAAGCGCCCAGTAGCGTAGTTAGGAGTCCTCAAGCATCCATTTTGCATGTCGGCGCCTTCCATTTAACTTGGCCTCTTACTCTACTGGGATGTTTATCTATCGCGGTCCGTCTCTGATGATCTGGCGTTGAGCTCTTGGCACTTTGTCTTGATTGGCTGCGTATGTGGGACTCAGTTTGTACCATTGTTGCAAGGCTTCCACAGACCGAATAGCATATGTAGTTTGTTGAAGTTTTCTGTACCTATGTATCGGCTCATGTCTAAGCCGATCCTGATGTCCCTACTACCTAGGTTGGCCGACGAGTTTAGCCGACAGGTTGCTCATCCTCATCCTGCCTATCAGCAGCACCCTCGACAGCGTACATTTAATCGTGTCGTAGCGGCAGGTAACGCCACAGCGAAGCTAGTGTAATCAACCCATCAATTGTTAATAAGTCGGGTGATACCGACTTGGCCTCTTGATGAGTTCTCATACCCCGCATAGGTCATTCTGGAAGAAACGGTTACATAACGTTCTTTGGACGCATATGTAATGGTAGGTAATGGTGTATAACATTGGTTCACTGCTCTCACGCGCATGTTAGATCAGTACGTATTCATTCATAAATGATGAAGGCCCATTCCCGAATATTGCGCATGAGGGGTCATAAACAATATATGGTCGTACGCTCATGGGCGTCAAGAAGATTGTGATCTACTGAAAATAGCAGACATCGAAACACTCCTTACTCCTATTTCTTCTCCTTTCTTAGCAATTTACTATTTCCTCCACGTTGATACAAAGATCGCCCTCCTGTACTGACTAAGCTCGTGTCTACGGAAGCGGCATATCTCAACAGAGTCTGGTGAACACAGCCTCACCCCTACGGCGCTCAGGCACGGGTCGGACTAGATACCCGATATATATTCGGAATATCCAATGGACTGTGCAGTCCGAGGGTTTGGTAAATGGCATGTTTTTGAACTAAACCATGGGTGCAGGTTACAGGACCCCAAAAAGAGGCCGATGATAGGACTCTTGAGTGTAATAAGAGGTGTATCGGGGGAATCGGGTATTACGGGTTATGTTGCGGGCAAACATGTGTATTTATTTATACTCTCCGGGCGATCCAGAAGTTTTCCCTCTTTTCCTGTCTTTTAACTGTTGTACATGCAGCACCTATTCATGGCTCGAGTTCAGTTATAGAGCGAGGTCAAACCCTACGACGCGCACACCCCACTGAGTCACGTCTAAACCCATCGATCCCAGCATCGTCGGTATGGTATCACCCATTCCACCGCATTGCATGGGCAGATAAGATATTACCATAGTCTTGACGTCAGAGGGTCAACATTGAGGATAAAATGATCTGGATCACAAACAAGCATGCCATTGGTTGAAATAATACCACCATGCACGGAAGTACTTTTGATGAAAAATGGATATGACGGAAGCAACCCAAAATTCTACGTACCCGAACTGGAAACGACGTCCAGCAATCCCATCGTTCCGTCTGACGCTTCCGATGTCCAAGTCCAGATACGCGTCAATAATTGCACGCCCACGTCATTTCCCATCTCAAGCGTCTGTACTCGTCATCCCGACACCATTGCTTGTTCTTTCCAAAACATAAAAATGCATCCTTTTCAGTGAAATGGATCCCAAAACGACGAGCGCCGTTATTTAGGCCAAGATGGTGTGGGAGAGTGCGCGCGTGGAAAACTCGAGCTGGTCGCCCAATGAGAAAAAAACTTTTCAGGATATGGGCGTGTATGTAAGATCTTAAGAGAGCACCATGTAAAGAACTATACCCTCCAACATGAGGTCAAGACCCGCGTCTTGATCAGGCCAGAATCCAGATATCCATTATATATGGATAGACATTGGGATGAATGAGACAAAGTTGAACTCGGATCAGTTAAAACACGGTGTTTCTCTGTGAGGAGTGTTTTTTTGATCGGAACCAGCGCTTTACCTGTTCGAGAGACCAATAAACAAAACTTGCTCGGTCCAGGACAAATGAATCGGAAAGCTGATGTAATATGCGACGCTCCGGAAATTTTGTTCCCTTCCTCAATGAAACGTGACGTGTGACAGTTATTACTGTAATAGTTGTCTAGAACAAAAGCTCGCCACGAGCGAGCGCTCTCGCAGTGATATTAAAGTCCATTTCCGAACTTGCAGAAGAAGCCAGGTGGCGGCATGAAAACCAGCACCACCCCCAAGGTCATCCGACAAAGGCCTGGCTTCATCTGCATTGTTGACGACTGTACACCCAAAACCTGGGCACGCGACCCCATCGGAGAATTCTCGGTTCCGAGGTCTAGAACACAAACTCGATGAAAGTTCCAAAAGGAGTATATCTAAACAATCTAACACACATCCTTCACAAATCGATTTCTTCTCGCATTACATATACCACGCCCAAACCAAACGGATGGCAACAAAAATACCTTTGCAATGAGGGGTGGGGGAAGGGGGATCTTGATTATTCCTGAAAAGAAGCACGAGAAACAAAGTCCATATGCCTTGGGGGCCAAAATCTCGCTTGGTCCTTCCCTTCAATTGCGCCACCCCCCTTCGTCCGGTGTCCATTCTGAATGCCATAAAACATTTGATTCTGGATATGCCCGACAACAGAACGCCCAGCGTCAACTTTTTGCTCATATTCGACAAGAGGAGAGGACGTGTTATCAATGAACACATGGTTCCCAGCCATATACTGGGATTGTCGGGAGGCGTATTCCCAGGCGTGAATGATTTGAATGGTACTCGATCCAAGGTGCAATCGTCATCTTTGATATGGACGCGAGAGTATCGTTTCAGTATTTTTCTCAAGCGATAATGGTCAGGTATATGTGGCCACGAAGGTGAAGACGATGTGTTTGGAACACAGCTGAGTGGCAATGGGTTCCAGGACTTACCAAACTGAGACATTGGGTTAGATCTGGCGTCAGAGCATTGTCAAAGGACCCGACTGCGACCCGACCTTATCGCGGGCGCAATGACCATTGGGTTGCACCCCCGTCAGACATGACGAATAATACGACCTTGCTTACTTGGAAGCGGATGCTATACGTGGCTAAAAAAAAAGGCAAGTTCCGTA
>WNFI01229036.1_pt1 | contig 15825 bp, 17 predicted proteins | sample 5400471 | NCBI WGS metagenome assembly WNFI01 (sample SAMN13153348, study PRJNA577476) | soil metagenome | isolation source: 100 cm saprolite on Douglas fir-dominated hillslope | place: USA:California | collected 2013-09-17 | reverse complement strand
AGTACCTGAAGCCAACCCCGCGCGGCCCACGGTCGCTACTCCGGCCACGCTTACTCCGGTCGGCTATTTGCAGTTTGAGAACGGCATTCTTTACGCTACAGGCTCGCAGGATTTTTCCAGCCGCTTCGCCATTAACCAGGTGACCAAGCTTGCTGTCCATCCAAGATTGCAATTCCTGGTGCAGAGCGAGCCTTTTGTCCACAGCGGTCTAGGCGCGGACAAGCAAATCAATCCGGGTGACGTGCTCGCCGGATTCCAGGCGGTGCTGCTGCCCGGACACAACGCCCGCCCCACCGTTGCTGTCAGTTATTTCAAACACGTCTACGCCGGCTCCGCGCCGGATATCGACATCGGCACGCCGGAGCACAGCGTGCTTCTGTTGATCAGCGAAGACCTTGCTGGTTTCCACTTCGACATCAACGGCATGTTCAACGAGCAAACAGACAAGCCCGTCCGTCGCGGCCAGTTCGGCCAGACGATTTCAATCTCGCATCCGCTGAAGAAGTTCACGATTGCGACAGAGCTTTGGCATTTTACCCAGCCGCTTCTTAAAGGCAATTGCGTGGGAAATTTGTGGGCAATTTCCTATCCCGTGCGGAAGAACCTGGTTGTTGATGCAGGCTTGAACCGTGGTTTGACCAGCACTTCCACGCAGTGGGAGGGCTTTGTGGGTTTCACTTATGTGTTGCCCCATCGGCTGTGGAAAGCGAAGGAACAGAGCTCATCGGGCAAATAATCGGCGTTGACCACAATAAGATTCAGAAAGTCCCGCCACAATTCAGCTACAATTTTCTTTGTGGTAGCCAGATCCAGTCCCGAGGTGATCCAGGCATTTGCCGCGCTGGTGCGTTCGGAAATCCAGGATGAACACGTTGATCTGCTGCGTGCGGCGCTTACTTTTGCCCGGATTGAGGACCCAAAGGTCGACGTAGAGTCTTATGTGCGGCGCGTGGAAGAACTTTCCCGCCGCGTCTCCGCCAGGATACAGGATTCCGATGATCCGACCCAGAGCATCGCTGCCTTGAATGAAGTCTTGTTCCAGGAAGAGATGTTCCGCGGCAATAGCGTGGATTACTACAACCCGCGCAATTCTTTTCTCAACGACGTATTGGACCGCCGCCTGGGCATTCCCATCACGCTGGCGCTGGTGTATATGGAAGTGGCCCGGCGTGCGGGGTTCCCGCTGTTTGGCGTTGGCCTGCCCGGCCATTTCCTGCTCAAGCACTATGATGTGGACGGACGCTCCATTTTGATTGACGCCTTTGAACGAGGGGCGGTGGTCACGGAAGAGGACTGCCGGCAAAAACTGAACACCATCTACTCCGGGCAAATTGCGTTGCAGCCGGAATTCCTTCTGCCTGTGACTCGCCGGCAGATGCTCACCCGCATGCTCAGCAATCTGCGCGCGGTCTATCTTTCCCGGCGCGATTTCCGCCGCGCCGTGCAAGTGGTGGACTTGGTCCTGGTGATATATCCGCGCTCTCCGGAAGACGTGAAGCAGCGCGCCGTGCTGCGCTACAACCTGGATGACTATCGCGGGGCGCTGGCCGATTTTGATGAATACGTGAAGATGTCTCCTGACGCTTCTGACGTGGAAGAGATCAAGCAGACCGCGCTCTCACTGCGCCGGTCGATGGCGATGATGAATTAGTTTTTTTCTGAAATCTCGAGCGGAGCTGCTTCTGAAATCTCGAGCGCCAGCGAGAGATCCCTATCCTTATCGAGGCTCTCAAGGGCAAGACAGATGTGCGAGCGCGTGCACGTGCACATCTACCCATTCAGTGGACATCACAGGTTTCCGTCTACCCGCTCCTACTTCTCATCGGGATCGGAGACTTTGGCTGGCGTGGTAGTAATGCTGCCGTCGTCAGCTATGTGGATTTGTCGCGGACTGAAGTTCTTTTGACAACTCTTTTTGCGCTCCGAAGTGATCCAGCCTGAGTGGTCCCAATGCAAAGAGACCTGGTACGGACACGAATCTTCACTGTTAGGATCTTCCTTATCGAATCCGCCTTCATCCCTGGTGAAATGTACAGGTTCCACATCGATCTGCGCACTGAACGTCCGTCCGCTATCAACTTTGATGGCCGCTGCCGATTCCTCTGTGCGGTAAATCGTGCAGTCGGTGTAGATCAATACGTTGCTGGCAAGCTTGGGCATCTCAATCCGGATTGTCCCGTCTGCTTGCTCTGCGTCAACCGCGAGCCAATACACCGCATGCGCCGGATTGTCCGTGGCACCCTCTTTCGCCGTAATCTGGTAAATACTCGTGTTACTTGCAGCAAACAGGGACTTGACCTGAAAGCTCAAAGCCTCACCCGTTAAGATGTGGTTTGCAGGCAACTCCGGCCTGACGGCATCGCCCGTTGTGATGCGGTTTGAAGCCATGGCCGGCGTCTCCGTCTTGTTTCCTGTGGCCTCCTGTTTTGCTTTCGCGCTGACAATCTCATCGTTGCCGAAATCGTCGCCCAGGTCAAAGATCGATTTATCGGGAATGTAGCCGAGCGCGGGTGCGTTGCCTTTGCTCAGGAGCACGTAATAGAAACGTGCGCCAAAGGCCGCGCCCGTTCCGTAGGTGCCAAAGATGTGGACCGCAGCCTGGTAGCGTGTTACCAGCCTTAGCAGGTGCGATGTCTTGCCTAGGCCGGGAATGTTCACTTGGCGGTCGCGCCAAGCCGAGTCGCGCTCGGCCATCTCCGCGAACTGCTCCAGCGTGGCCGGGTCCCCCGGTGCAACGGCAAATGGAACTGGCTTGGCGCTGATGAGTTCGAACCACAATTTGCTGTGGCGGAAATCGTGCCAGATGTCTTCTTCACAAACGAAGTCGTTCCGAATCGCCGACCAGTCGCACTCGTCGCTACTGCGAGATTCGTTTTGCGCACGGTAAACACCGCATACGCCGTAGGCTGTGGTCGCTTCGCACGCCAGATCAGCAACGGCCATTGGCGGCATGGAGCGAAGATCGAGCATCAAGTGCGCTTCCCGGTCTACCGTCCGCATCCCAGAAAGATCGGTGGACCATGTAAGATCAAAAACCGGAATCGTGCGATCACCCGTAGCCGGCACGATCTTGATGGGACTGCTCGCTGCGGCTTCGGCGCTTCCATTTTTCGGGCTCTCAGACACCTCTAGGAATTTTTGGTCTTTCCCTGGTTTTTCCATCAATCGCCACCAAGTAGGACCGGAAGAGCTTGTGAGCTTCACATATACCTGGAACGGCGGATTGTCCGAAACGGATGGGTCATCCGGCTTCGACTTCGCGCTTGCCGGCAAGTGGACATAGAAATCAACACGGCGCAGCCCATACTTGGCCGCATCGATCTTGCTGAACACGATATGTGATCCGCCGGTCGCGGCCCGTTGCAGCACAGCGGCATTCGTGACTTGTCCCAATTTGATTTGCGATGGGTGGTTCAAGTCCACCCAAAAGGTGCTCTCTGTGAACTCTTTGTTGGAGCACTCCCACGAGTGGTGCGCCGGGACATCCTGCGCTTGCAATAGCCCGCAGACGAACAATACCGTCAAACACCATCTGCCGAGCGGACTGCGCTCGACCGTGTCATGCAGGACCTTCACATGCTAATACTACGTCTTTTGGCGGCGGATAAAAGAGATAAACGCTCTACCGACTGCCACTTGCTAAATCAAAATGATCTCGAATATGGCCGACCAATAGGGCCCTTGCTCGCTTTGATTTCAAAAAAGCTACTTAGGCTGGGGGTTCTCGTTCCCGCCTTCTGGAGGATTGATTACGGCAAGCTGATTCAGGATCTTCTGTTCCGGCTCGGAGAAGTACCCGCGAAAACGGTCTGATTGTAGCTCCTTCTGCCGTTCCTCAGGAGGCATCTGGCGCAGGTGGCGCAGGGCCTTGTGCACCATGACTTGCCGCTCCTGCGGGAGACCTTGCAACTGCTGGTTAGCGTCCCTTACTTGTTGGCGTTGTTCCGGGGTAAGCGTGGCCATGTACCGCATGCGTTGCAGCGCGCGCTCTCGTTGTTGCGGAGTCAGGCTATTAAATTTCTGGAGGCGCTCCCGGAGCTCGGCCTGGCGCTGCGGTGGAAGGTTCTTAAACTTCGGATCGCTTTCCAGAAGTTTTTGTTGCTGGGCTGGCGGCAGGTCCTTGTGAGCGGTGAGCCAGTCTCCCATTTTTCTGTTGGGCTGCTGCTTCTGGCCTTGGCGATTGGCGTTGTTAGGGTTCTTTTGCGCGTTGTTGGGAGATTGCCAATGGGAAGCCGGAGCTTTCCCGGCGCCGGGATTTTGCTCGGCGGCGGACGGGAAGCCTAACCATCCCGCGATCAAAAGTATTCCAACTACCTTGGCCCCAATCACTAATTTGCTCCCCCGAGCGAAAAACGAATCCGATACGCCGCTAATCCAAGACATCACCTAATCCGATACATCATCGGACGGACCGCCGCTCAGTTCATCCACCAGGTCAGTACTCACAATCAGATCATGGTTTTTGTCCAAAGCTTCCACGTCGGCCAGAGGCGATTCCGGCGGTGGTTTCACAACCCCGACCGTGTAGAACACTCCACCCGCGGCCAGCACGACGGTCAGAGACACAGCCAATATCGGGCGGCGCAGCCAGGCAAACCAGCTTGCTTTAGCAGGTGCCTTCTCCCGTTCTTCCTTTACGTGCGCCCGCAAGCGGGTAAGAAAGTAAGGAGAAGGTTCCGGCGCCTCCCATTCATCCATTAGCGCCATGGTCTTGCGCAGCGATTCCAGTTCCTGGGTGCAGGTAGCGCACTGGCTGACGTGCGCGGTCAGCGACGGGTCGGCCCGACCCTCCGGCGCCGATTCCTGGGCCAGTAATTCAATCAAGTTTTCCCGAGTATCATTGCAGTTCATAAAAATTCCTTCAGCCGCTCACGCAGGCCCTCATAGGCCCGAAAGAGCAGAGACTTGGTGGCGGACTCACTCAACTTCAAAACTCCGGCGATGTCGCGATAATCCATCTCCTGATATTTATGCATAAGAACAGCGGCGCGTTGCTTTTCCGGCAGCGCCATCACATGTTTTTTGATGGCCTGTAACCGCTCCCGGCGCAGGATGTTTTGTTCCACATTCAGCGTGGGGTCGGCCACATCCAGCGTGGTGCCGCTTTCTTCGTCCGGTTCATCCAGGCTCACGACCTTGCCGCTGCGCTCCACTTTGTGATCGCGAGCATGGTTGACGGCCAGATTGGTGGCGATGCGATAAAGCCAGGTAGTGAACTTGGCTTCCGCCGCGTAGCTTGTACGGGAGCGGTACACGCGCAGAAAGACTTCCTGCGCAAGCTCCTCCGCCTGCGCCTGGTTACGGCACATGCGGTACATAAACGCGATCATCGGCCGGTGATATTTGGTTACGAGATACTCGTAAGCCGAATCATCGGCGGCGGCGTGGAGCATAACCTCCGCATCGCTTAACGAATCGAAAGGCACGTGGCCTGCTGACATCTCCGCAATACCCTGCATCCTGCCGGTCATTGTGGGCATGAACAACCCCGACTTTAATGCCACGCTGCTCATATCCCCTTTTAACCCTTTAATTGCCCAAAAGTTGCGGGTTTCAGGAAGGGCCAGCGTGGCCCCCGCCAGAGAGTTTATTCCATGCCGCCGCTTCGCGCACCTGTAACTTTTACAAGGCTTTTACGGCGCCAGGCAACCGGACGGCCCCTTCTGCTAGAATGACCTTTCATCCAACTGTAAGAAAATCAGCACAGTGGGCGCTTAACTCAGCGGTAGAGTGCCACCTTCACACGGTGGAAGCCATAGGTTCGAATCCTGTAGCGCCCACCACTTCTCCAGTTACCAAGGTTTTCCACCGGGAACACCCGTCCAGGGGAAGTGCAGAAGTTTTTGCTTGCGCAGTCGCTCGTTCGTGGTAACATCGCTTTGTCTTCAATTTGCCGCCCGTTCCGGTGTGGCATCGCGCATTGACTAAGGCGCTGTTAGAACGAAGATTTTCAAGAAAACTTAGCCGAAGACATCCAACCAGACCCTGGTACAAACGTCATCATCAGGTTCCCACACGGAGGTCCGGCGGATAGAACTAAGCTTACAGGTAATCGAATGAATGATGGATTGAACCAGCCGCAGAACCCGCGCAATCGGAAACCGCGGCGCCGCAGACGCAGTTTCAGCAGCAGCCAAACCCAAAACGGACCGAACCAAAACCAAGGCCGGCCAGGCGGAGGCGGACAAAACCGCCAGAACCGCGGCCGTACACAAAGGCGCGGTCCCGCTTTCGTCGGTCCCATGGACCACAGTTACCGCAACCAGGGGAACGGCAACGGCGGCCAAGGTGGACGCTTCCACAACGGCGCTCAAGCCACTCCCAATATGGAACCGCTGGTCCAGCGGCTAGACGCTCCCACGCGCATCTTTGCTTTCGTCGACGATCTTTTCTTCGTGGCCAAAATCCAGGAAATCTCGCGCAAGCTGAATGTCAAAGTGGAGTTCGTCAAGAGCGAGAAAGAGATCACGGAAAAAGGCGCAGAACACCCGGAAGACAAGCCCTCCCTAGTGATCGTTGACCTGAACAGCAACAGCATCAAGCCCCTGCCGGTTATTACCAAGCTGCGGGCAAAGTTTAAGAAAGCCACGTCCATCGTGGGATTTGTTTCCCACGTTCAGGGCGACTTGAAAGTCAAAGCCCAGGAAGCCGGCTGCGACGTGGTCATGCCGCGCTCAGCATTTTCCCAGAACCTTGCCAATATCCTGCGCCGCCACGGCGCGGAAGATGAGGTTGAAGACAACTTCAACAAGGTGTAACGAAGCAAACAGCAATTGGCAAATAGCACTTAGCAGATCGTTTTGGCGTTCGCCGATCCGCTTATTGCTAATTGCCAATTGCTATTTGCTTTTCTCGCTATCCCGGCGGCCAACTCAGCGCTCTTCCTCCGAGCAAATGCAGATGCAGATGAAACACCGACTGTCCCGCGCCTGGGCCGGAGTTGTACACCGTGCGATAGCCGCTTTCAATCCCGCGCTCGCGCGCAATTTTAGCGGCGACGATCTGGCAGTATCCCAGCAACTCCGCATCCGCTTCCTCCGCTTCTTTCAACCCGATAATGTGTTTCTTGGGGATAATCAGCACGTGCGTGGGCGCCTGCGGGTTAATGTCTTCGAAGGCGAAGGTCTTCTCGTCTTCATAAATCTTCTTGCAGGGAATTCTGCCGGCGATGATCTTGCAAAAAAGGCAGTCAGTCATGATGGAAGATCTTAGCAAATCCGTGCGCGGGCGGCGCGGCGGTTTCCTTACATTGCCAGCTAATCCAACCTGACCAAATATACGCCCGCTTCGGTGTGTGTCTCGCGCATGACTTCTTCTGCTCGCCTCTTATCGTCTTCGGCCACGCGTATGCGCAACCAGTCTCCGCCGTCAGGGCTGCTGAACTGGAGTACCTTGGCGGTGTGATAACGGTTTGAGAGTTTGGCCTTGAGCTTGGTGGCATCGCCCGGATCAGGAAACGCCCCGATCTGCACGCACCATCGGCCTCCGGTCTTGATGGGCGACGGCGTGTCCAGCACCTCAATTCTCACCAGGGCCGTGCCATGCTGGTATACGCTCAGCTTGCGCGCGGCGGCACGGGAGAGATCAATGATGCGGTCGCCCACAAACGGGCCGCGGTCGGTGATGCGCAGCAACACTGAGTCGCCGGTCTTCACGTCCGTGACGCGGGCAATGGAGTTTAGTGGAAGGGTGCGGTGCGCCGCCGTCATCCCGTCCATGTCATACGCTTGACCATTCGCGGCCTGCCGCTTCTGAAAGCGTGGGCCATACCAGCTGGCGTATCCTACCTCGGAGTACAGGACCTTGGCGTCTTTGGGAAGAGTGATCTCCGGCGGAGCCGCAGGAGTAGGGATGTTCGCGCGACCGGGAACCGGCGTCGGCGTAGCCGACGGATGTGCAGGCGTAGCCGAAGGACGTGGCGTTGGCCTGGGTGTTGGCGTGGAAGCAGCGGGTGGCGCAGGGACATTCCCCGGCTCAGGCCGTTTGTGGCCACCGCAGCCGGCCATCAGCGCCAGAAAGCAAACCAGTGCCGCTACTTGGAGCGATTCTCGTCCATGTACTCGGCCAGGCGGCTGAGTTTTTCCGCGGCAATGCGTAACGCTTTGCTGGAATTGTTGCGTATGGAAGGCACCACCTCGCGGTTGAGATAGTCGATGACCTTCTCGCTCTCCTGTTCCAGTTTGCGCGCAGTTTCGCCAAATTCGGTATCCAGCTTGCGCCCAAAATTTTCGAAGGACGCCTTTGCTTTCGGATCGCTTTGTGAACTCATATGTTTTTTCTTTCACCATTAGTAATCAACGGTGGCCAATGCTCTGATTATGGATTGCGCCGCGCTCCAGGTCAATTCCCAAACGCCGGGGCATGCTGGCCGGGGCGCCTCGCTTGATTTAGATGCATCCCGGTAGATTACACACCAGCCGATCCTGGTGTTTGGAATCAAGTTGGAATCAAGTTCGAAATCAAGTTTTTTCGACGCGTTTGATTTCGCTCATAAATCCGCGATCAGTGAAGATAGGAGATAAGAGCAGAAGCTATTCCGCTCAGGAATAATATCTCGCTCCGAAAACGATGCGTGTCTCCGGCCAGTTACTTAGAACGCGGCGCACCACGCGGGCCGCGCGCGTGCTCGACTTCAGCAGCGGGATACCGGAATTCTGGAAAGTGATCTGGACCCGGGCGTCAATTTCCAGCATTTCATTGGAGGTAAAAAGCAGACCGGATTCGCTCATGTTGATGGTCTCGCCCATGCACCAGGTTTCTTGCCCCTCCAGGCGATATCGCAGGGGAATGCGTAAGTCGTGGCGCATGGCCCGAGCTATCATTGCCCTGCGTTGACGTGGCTGGTCTGCCACGCCAGGGTCCCTATCATCCATATTTTCTCCGTCGAGAGATTTACCGGGCCTTCTGGAAATATTGTGAACTGCCAGTCAACTTCCGTGGGAGTCGTAGACTGAGAGGCAAGGATTTTCCGCCGTCCCATTGCGCCTGTCAAGAGAAGACTATGGCTTTTTAATGCTTTCGCCCGTTCACTCATGCATGTTGCATCACCTATGATGCAGTCGGTTGAAATCACCTTCCCGTGCGCCAATTTACTCGCAAATGTTTGCATGGAGAGTGTGCAAACAAGTTCTTCGAGCGGAGCCAGCCTCAGTCCTTCCGAGGCGTGACAGTCCCGGACTCGCGCGGCATGCCGGATCTCCAGAGCTCACGGCTTGGGGTGCGAAACGCTCAACGGATAAGAAGCAATCAAATGCTGCGCCTGGTCACTGTCGACCGGATCAAGATCAATGAGCAACCCGAGCTTGTCCTCAAAAAATCGCGTGCGGAAGTAATAGACCTTTCCTGCTTCCGCGGTGAAATGCGCGAGCGCCACGAGTCGTCTCATCCGGAAGCGCGACTGTGGGTTCGAACACAGGTGGTGTTCGCCCGGCTCCACTGACACTGAGAAATAGGAATTATGCTGGTTGGCGCCAGCCCATGCTCCATCCAGCCCGATCTTCGACGTATAGCAACCTCCTATGCAGCTCACTTCGCGGACATCCTGGACGAAGTAAACCCTCGCCTTCCCGGGTTCGGGCTGCGCGAGCGTGTGCTGAGATTTGTCCAGCTTCACGTCGAAGCTAGCATCTTGCGGGCCACAAGACGGCGCAACCACGCTAGGCTGGTTCTGGGCAAATGCGGATGTTACCAAAAACAATACAATAAGAGCGTTTCTCATAACTTCCTCCGGTGGGATGTTTTCGAACTCCAACAAAACAGAGCCTACAGTTTCCTATGCGGCCTTTTGTCGTAGTCAAACTTACGCTTCGCTGATGATAGAAGGGCGAGTCGTCCAGCAAATAAAAGTTTCTTAAAGTACAGTAAAGAAAGATTGATTGATACGCCGAAAAGAGCGCACAGAGCCCTTCGTTCGAATTACAATACCTAGCCCGCCCGGATGCGCCTCTCAAAGCAGAACCTCAATTCGCCAGAAGAGATCGCCACCGCTCAACTCGTATCCATCACTAACTAAACAGCTTATCTGTTCACCTGCGATTTACCTGCAATTGAGCCGGCGTGCATTGCCGGTTGATCCCGCCAACGCGCAAGGTGGCTTCACGCAAACGCGCATTGGAGGTGAATGAAAATGCTGAACAATCAAACAACTGGTTTTAAGGAAGCTGGGTTTAAGGAAGCAAAGCGGATACAGCAGAGCTTTCTGGCCGGCATTGAAAAAAAGACACTGATCTGGCTGGCGGCCCGCACGCCTTCCTGGATCAACTCTGACCATCTGACCGTTCTGGGATTGCTGGCCATGGCCGGCGCAGGCGCTGGCTACTGGTGGTCAAGCACGAACCGCGCAGGATTAATAGTGGTGATCGTCTGCCTCGCCCTCAACTGGCTGGGGGACAGCCTGGACGGCACGCTGGCCCGCTTTCGCGACTGCTCTCGTCCGCGCTACGGCTTTTATGTGGACCACATCGTGGACGCATTCAGCGCGTTCTTTCTGCTGGGAGGGTTGGGGCTTTCTGGATACATGGCGCCCGCGGTGGCGCTGGGCCTGTTGGTGGCCTACCTCATGCTCTCGGTCGAGGTCTACTTGACCAGCTACACTCTTGGCGACTTCAAGATCTCTTACTTCAAGATGGGGCCCACCGAACTGCGGCTGCTGCTCTCGATCGGGAACATTGCCCTGCTATTCAAACCGGTGGTGCATCTGGTCGGGCGCAGTTACCGCCTGATGAGCGTCGCAGGAACAATCGGCATTTCCGGCATGTTCCTCATCATGGTGATCTCAGCCATACACAACACCATGCGGCTCTATCGTGAGGAGCCAATACCGTATAAGCCAGCAGCGACGAAAAGGAGTTCGGAGGAAAAGGCCGGTGGAGCGCTGACACGTATGAAGCTCGCTCGCACGGCTCCGAAGTAAGCTGCATTTCTGGGGGCAACGTCAGCGGTGACGAAGTGACGGAAGCCCGCCTTGCAGAATCTTCCGTGGCATCTCGTCGGTGAGAAACCCATATAGCTCCTGCGGGGTTCATCACGGGAGACGGCGTGGATCGGGGCAGCGTTTTTGCGCTTCCCCGGTCCCATCGTTTAAGTCTTACAGGCAAGTCTTACAACCAAGTCTTGCTTAGACGGTTTTTTTCTTTTTGGGTTTCTTAACTTCGCGTTTTGGTGCGTCTTTATTTCCCATGATCATAGAGTGCCATATCAGAGCATTTCTGGCTAGGCAAAAGAAGCAGCGAAGCTGCGGAGTCACGGTCCATCATGATGCCCGCCAGCCCCTCTATCATTCCGGCGGGGGCCGCTTGCCTGCGATCATGCAATTACATGATAAGTATGGGATAAAGTTCTATACTTTCCATTGACATCAATCGGAACAGTGGACGGCGACAACATGATAGTCAGTAAAATTATCCGCTCGGCAGCCAGAAGTGTGCTCCTTCTTGCGTGTTGCCTGTGCGCAAGTTCCGCCTTGGCGGCGGACACCATGACCGGCACAGTCCGCAACCAGAGCACTGCGCGGCCCTCGGCGGGCGATGATGTGGTCCTGCTCCGTCTGGCGGAAGGCATGCAGGAGGAAGCACGCACCAAAACCGACGCCCAGGGAGCATTTGTCCTGAAGGTGAGCGTCGCGGATGCCCGGCACGTGGTTCGCGTCCTGCACCAGGGCGTGAACTATGACCAAACCGTTACCGGGAGCGCCCCCTTGGAAATCAAGGTGTTTGACGCCGTTCCCCGGATCAACGGCCTGAACGGAAATATTGGGATCGTGCGGATGGAATCCGATGGCAACGTGCTGAAGGTTGCGGAAATGTACGCCATCACCAATGCTTCCACGCCGCCGGTCACGCAATCCGGACCGCGTAACTTTGAAATTTTCCTGCCGGAAAAAGCAGAATTTGATTCCGTTGAAGCCAAGGCTCAGGAGGGCATCTGGACCAATGTCACGCCTGTCGCTGTGAAGGCGCAGCCGGGGCATTACGTCGTCAATTTTCCCTTGCGTCCGGGCGACACGCTGTTTAAGTTTGGCTATCATCTGCCGTATTTAGGCGCTGCCGCTTTTCACCTCAAGCTTGCCTATCCCATCAAGCGATTCGCTGTGATGCACCCTCCGTCCATGTCATTCAAGGCCTCAAGCCCCGGCGCTTTCATGAACCCCGGCGTGACCAACGGCTTGCAAGTGGAACAAGCGGTCACTAAGACCTTTGTGAGCCAGGTGCCGGCTTTTGAAATCTCCGGTATAGGTACGGTCTTTGTGATTCTGGCAGCAGGCATGTTCGCTCTCTGGCGCAGGAGACGAAAAACTGTTCCCGCGGTGCAAGGCCCCGTGGTGCAAGGCAAAGACGCCGGCAACCAGCAGTCCTTGTTGGTGGCCTTGAAAGAGGAACTGTTTCAATTGGAAACCGATCGGCTGAAAGGCTCAATCTCAGGCGAAGAGTACACAGCGACCAAGCAGGCGCTTGGTCAGACCCTGCAGCGTGCGATAAAAAAGAACAAGCAGTGATTTGCCATCTACAAACCACTGCAAAGGCGCCATCACAATTTCAAACCCTGAGTATCCCTACCTGCCGAGTCAGTCCATTGCTGTTGGCGTTCCGGGCGGCGTCGTTGGACGTGGCGCGCTCCCGAACATGATTCCGGTCTCCACTTCAATCGGCTGCCCGGCCTGCAAGTACGGCCTGAACCTCCATTGTCCTAGGGCATCGGTGATGGCTTTTGCCTGATCGGGAAATGCGCTGAGAAAGTGAATGTGTTTTACCTTGCCTTCTTTGTCGATGATGATCCGGACCGGAACAGCGTTGAACTTGCGATCGGCAAGGACCGGATCAACCCGCTCGATCACGTTTTTGCCGCGGGCGTAATCCTTGATGCACACGGGAACTGTACCTCCGCCCTTGCCCGCTGTGGGGCTGGCCTCGGCGGGCAATAGCATTTTGTTCATGTCCAGGACCAGGCTCTGAATCAGTGCTGTGTCACGGCTGCTTAACACAATTTCCACCGCGTGGCAGCGGATTTGCGTGGCCAGGACATACCAGTGCAGCTCCGCCACCGGAGACCAATACGCAAAGAAGGTAAAGGGGTGGCCGGCGAGCGTGGTCTCCGTGGGCTTAAGCTCCACTTTGTAATCGGCCTGCAAATGGTCGTTGTTGTACTTGATGAGTTCCAGAGCGTTGGCTGTGGGCAGCGGCGTGAAGAACATGTCTTGGGCTGTAATCAGAATATTCCCGCGAGCTGGTCCCTTAAATGTGTCCGTAGGCCTGATCTGGGTAAGCACGTAACGCCCGCTCTCTGACGGAGGCGGTCCTTTGTGTTTCTCGAACCAATCCGAGGGCAGAGCGTAGGTCATGCCAAAATACTGGTTCCTGAAGACTTTGTTGGCGATGCTCCCGCCTTCCGGCAGTGGAGTCACGGAATCACTGGCACTCGACCAGGCGCCCTTTACCAGAATGACTCCCTTCGGCACTTGTTCGTCTTTCGTGGGGTTCGTGTTATTGGAAAAGTCGCCGCCGCTCGGGGGGGCGTCTTGTGCTCCGGCACTTTGGGCCAGCAACGCCACGAACAAGGCGAGAACGGCCAAGAAGCGCAGAAATTCAGGTTTCATATTATCCCTTCGCATACTTCTCCTTCTCAATCCAGACAGATTGGGCCGGGGAATCCGGCGTATCAATCACGGATTCGTTTCTCTAATGGCGAAAATCCTGGTGGGACACATAGTGCCCCACCACGAAGGAGTGCCGCAAAACAATTACAGCGAGCGCAGGAAGTTCAACACGTCCTGCTTCTGGCTGGCTGAGAGGTTGTCAAAGTTCTGCTCCACTGTGTTGGCTTCCGAACCGCTGCTGTCGTGAGCGTCGATCGCAGTGAGCAGGTTGGTGGTGCGGCCATCGTGCAGCAGGAAAATCCGCTGCCCAACGCCCCACAAGGGTGCCGAACGGAACTGGTCTCCGCCAGCGCCGCCCTGCCCGACGTTGTCCGCTAAGCCGGTGCCCATGTGATGGACCTCAAGATCACTGAACAGGTTGGCAGTAGCGTTGCCTAAACCAGCCGTTTGGTGAGACGCCTGGGTCCTGAGCGACGCCGTATGGCAGGTGGCGCAGCCAACGGCGCTAAACAGCGCACGTCCATTGTTGATGGACGTTGCTCCGCCGGGCGTTGTGGCGGAGGGTGTGGGCTGATCCAGGAACTGCATGAAGCCAACAAACAACCCAACGTCACTGGCGACCGTGGAGGCGGTGGTGCCATCGGTGTGGGTGATGTCCTCCGGGTAGCCGACCCCGGCAAGGTTCAAGCAATTGGCCGGAAGGCCTCTGCCGTTCCCACCGTCATTGGCGTCTTCCCCAGGCAGCGGCCGGTCTTGCGTAAACTCTTCGTTGGAGATGCCCATTTCCACGTTGTAGGCCTCACCGGAGAAGATCATCAGCGACTTGTTCTGTGCTTTCCAGCCAAAGCGGCTGATGGTGCCATCGTTGCCGTTGTGGTTGAAGGCGCCGGCGATGCCAAAGTTATTGTTGGCTTGAGCCGCATGATTGTTCAACAAGGTTGAGTCGTCAATGTTGCCCATCAGTCCCGCGCCAAAGAGCGGTGTGGGAATGCGGAAGATGAGGTTGTTGGCTGCCGCAGCCGCGGCAAAGCTGGGCTGTGTCAGGCTGCAAGCGCCTGCGTCAGCGCGGCCGGTGACCGTGAATATGGTTTCCACTCCGCCGTTGGGCGCGTTGGTATTGGCCGTGCCATTGGCATTAAAGAAGAATGGGAACCGGGCTTCGCGAGTCGGACCGTTGGCCGTGATGAAGGCCGGGATGGTGTCTCTGGGAGCGACTCCGCTGCTGACGAACGCGAATTGAGGATTCACCGCAGCGCCTGAGCCACCTGCTGCAGGCTGGGCATGACAATTGCCGCAACTGTTCGAGTTAAAGCGTGGTCCCAGACCCGGGTTGTCTCCGGTAACGGTTTGGGTCTCGTTGAACTGCGAGAGCCCACTTTGGAAGAAGGCCAAATCGTTGGCATTGGCGGTAACCGAAGCAAACGGTTGGCCAGCGCCCGCAGTGCCGCCGCGCACGCCAGGATCGGTTTGGGCAAATGCCATACTAGCAAAAAACAGCGATGCCAGAGTTATGACCAGCATCAGCTTGACTGTTTTCATTTTAAGAAATCTCCTTTGTGTGTAAGTCCGTTCTTTTGATTTCCCGAAATTCGATTACTACGCAATGGGGACAAAGCGCGGCCACACTGCCACTTGGACAGGAGGCTCGGTCGTCGAAGCCGCCATGGAACCACTCCCGACTGAAGTGTCTCTTCAGAGGAGTGAGAGAAAAGCGGAAAGATCAGCGGGTGCGTCCACCGTCGACTTACCAAGGCACAATAAATCCCCAAGGATGCGGCCGTATTCCCGGCGAGGCACTCCCAGCGCTGGTTGAATTTACGGTCTCAGTGAGAAACTAGCCGTACTGCAGACGATTGCAGCGGTGTCTGCCAAAAAACGTGCACGGGAAGGAAATGCGTATTTAGAACACTGGCCATTTCGGCCATTCTGGGCCAGCGTTGTCATTCCTCCAGCATTACTGCATCTGCGCTTGGTCGGTTAGACCGCTGGGGCCTCAGGGGCATGATGAGGTGAGAACCCCCATGACTATCCAGTCAGTACTTAATCAACACGACTTGCCTTCGTTGCTTGTCCGCAGAGCGGAAACGAAAACGGCACAGTATACAGCCCGTGAAGTGTAGCACTCCTCGAACATATGTTGTCAAGGGAAAGCCAAAGGAAAAATGAAATTAAAATATGGTTAAAGAAAGTTATCAATTTTGATATGAGCTTTTTGGACTTCGTGCTTTGAGATT